>Ga0076929_100832_pt1 | contig 14862 bp, 10 predicted proteins | sample HotLakConUCCSL28_FD_87104 | JGI IMG/M metagenome (GOLD analysis project Ga0076929, IMG submission 87104) | Hypersaline microbial mat communities from Hot Lake, Washington, USA - Hot Lake Consortium UCC-SL28 (version 3) (version 3) | ecosystem: Environmental > Aquatic > Thermal springs > Hot...
CCTTCTTCGAGTTTCACATGACGACGTCCCGGCGCCCCGACGAGCTCGTCACCCACGCCCATTTCCCCGCCCTGCCCGCGGGGGCGCGCACCGCCTTCGCGGAGTTCGCGCGCCGCAAGGGCGATTACGCGCTGGCCGCCGTGGGCACGGTGATCGTCACCGGCCCCGACGGACGCATTGCCGAGGCAAGGCTGGGCGCCTGCGGAATCGGCACGCGCCCGGTTCGGCTCGCCGCGGCGGAGGCCGCCCTGCTGGGCAAGGCCCCCTCGCCGGCGCTCTTCGCCGAGGCAGCGGCTGCCACCTCGGACGCCGTTACCGCCCCCGACGACAGCCAGGCCAGCACCGCCTACCGCCGGCACCTGCTCGCGGGGCTCACCGCCCGTGTGCTCGCGCAAGCAACCGGTGCCAGCGAGGAGGTATCCGCATGAGACGCAAGCCCGATTTCACTCTCACCATTCCCGGCAGCTCGGAGGATGCCACCCTCCCCGTCACCGTCACGGTGAACGGCCACGAGGTGACGCGCGAGGTGTCCACCCGCATGCTGCTGAGCGATTTCATCCGCCATGAGCTCGGCCTCACCGGCACCCATGTGGGGTGCGAGCACGGCGTCTGCGGCGCCTGCACCGTGATGATCGACGGCGCTGCCGCGCGCTCCTGCCTGACGCTCGCCGTGCAGGCCGACGGCGCCGAGATCCGCACGATCGAATCCGAGGCGGCGCCCGACGGGACCCTGAGCGCACTCCAGGCCGCGTTCATGGAGGCCCACGGGCTCCAGTGCGGCTACTGCACCCCGGGCATGATCATGAACATCCGCGCCCATCTCGACAGCGGCGATCCGCTGGACCTCTCCGAGGAGGGAATCCGCGACATGATCTCGGGCAATCTCTGCCGCTGCACGGGATATGCCAACATCGTCAAGGCCGTACGCATCGCCGTGCGCGCCACCGGACGCGCCTGAGGAGGCCCCGCCATGAGCACACGCACCTTCGGAACCCGCGTCTCGCGCAACATCGATCCCGAACTCCTGCGCGGCGAGGGCAAGTTCACCGACGACATTCCCCTGCCCGGCGCGCTGCACGCGGCCTTCGTGCGCTCGCCGTTCGCGCGGGCCCGGATCGAGGGCATCGACGCCAGCGAGGCGCGCGCGCTGCCGGGCGTTGTCGCCGTCTATACCTGCGACGACATCGGGCATCTCGACCAGAAATTTCCCCTGCTGATCCCGCATCCCTCGATGACCGATGCGCAAACCCAGCGCCCGCTGGCGCGCGACGACGTGTTCTACGTCGGCCAGCCGGTGGCGATGATCGTCGCCGTCAACCGCTACGTCGCCGAGGATGCGGCGCTGCTGGTGGACGTGGACTACGAGCCGTTGCCCGTGGAGATGGACATGGAGCGCGCCATGGCCGACGGCGCCCCCCTCGTGCACCCCACCCACAAGGGCAACATCGCGGCCGATTTCACGCAGGTTTCGGGAGATCCCGAGCGTTTCGCCGAGGCCGAGCACGTCACCACCATTCGCGTCCAGGTGGACCGCTCCACCGCCGCACCGATGGAGGGGCGCACGGTGGCGGCCCGATTCGACCATGTTTCGGGCGAGCTGACCGTGTGGGACGGCACCCAGGCACCCATCGGCGTACGCGGCGGGCTCTCCTCGCTCTTCGGTCTCGACGAGGACAAGGTGCGCGTCATAGCGCCCCATGTGGGCGGCGGCTTCGGTCAGAAGGTGATGTTCCCCTACGCCGACGAGGTGCTGGTGCCCTTCGCCGCCATGCAGCTCGGCCGCCCGGTCAAGTACATCGAGGACCGGCGCGAGAACTTCATCGGCTCCAACCAGGAGCGAACGCAGATCCACGAGCTCACGCTTTACGCGAAGAAAAACGGGGAAGTCATTGGCCTGAATGATGACTTTCTGCATGATACCGGGGCGTTCATTCCCTACGGGATCGCCGTGGCGCAGGTCGCGTCGACCTCCATCGCCGGCCCCTACCGCATCCCGAACATCAAGGTGCGCTTCCGCTGCATCTACACCCCCACGGTGCCGGTCACGCCCTACCGCGGCTGCGGCAGGCCGCAGGCCTGCTTCGCGATCGAGCGCGCGATGGACCAGCTCGCGCAGGAGCTGGGGCTGGACCGGTTCGAGATCCGCCGGCGCAACCTCATCCGCGACGATGAATTCCCCTTCACCCGCGAGGGGCTCCTTTTCGCCGACGGGCTCCGTGTGGAGCACGACAGCGGCCAGTATCTGAAGGCGCTCTCGATGGTCGAGGAGGCGATCCGGCCCCAGTACGAGGCGCTGCGCGCCACCGCGGAGGCCGAGGGGCGGCACGTGGGGCTCGGCCTCGCCTTCTACGTGGAGGGCACCGGGCTCGGCCCCTACGAGGGCGGGCACATCAAGGTGCATCCGATCACCGGAAAGGTCTACGTCAACACCGGGCTGACCAGCCAGGGCCAGGGCCACGACACCGTCTTCGCCCAGATCGTTGCCGACGAACTCGGGGTCTCGCCGCGGGACGTGATCGTGGTGGAGGGCGATACCGGCGCCTACGACTGGGGCGTGGCCACCTTCGCCAGCCGTGCCGCGGTGGTTTCGGGCAACGCGATCCACAAGACGGCGAAGATCGTGCGCGGCCAGATCATCCGCGCCGCCGCCAACATGCTGGAGGCGGAGGAAGGCCAGATCGTGCTGGAGGACGGGCACGCCTCGGTCGCGGGCACCAACCGCAAGGTGAACCTCGCCACCATCGCCACGGCCACCAACCCGCTGCGCTACGCCTTCAATGAGGCCGCGCAGATCGCCACCCAGTTCGCGCCCGCCTCGCGGCACGACGGCCCGCCGCTCGACGAGGGCCAGCATCTGGGGCTGGAGGCCACCGACTACTTCTCGCCGGCCTGCGCAACCTGGGCCTATGGCGTGCATGCGGCCATCGTGGAGGTGGACCCCGTCACCTGCCAGGTGAGCTTCCACCGCTACCTTTGCATTCACGACTGCGGGAACATGATCAACCCGACCCTCGTCGAGGGCCAGGTGATGGGCGGCTTCGCCCAGGGCATCGGCGGGGCGCTCTACGAAAAGATCGAGTACGATGCCGAGGGCAACCTCACCAATGCAAATTTCGTCGACTTCCTGGTGCCTTACGCCACCGAAGTTCCCGATATCGAGATCCTGCATCTCGAAACGCCTTCGCCGCTGAACCCCCTCGGAGTGAAGGGCGTGGGCGAGGCCGGTTGCATCGCGGTGGGCGCCACCGTCGCCTCCGGCATCGAGGAGGCGCTGGCAAAGGCGAGCGGCGGAGCGCGCTTCACCAGCGTGCCGATCACACCGACCATGATCCAGACCGCGCTCGTTTCAGGCGACCGAACGGCCGCCGAATGAAGAGAACCGAGCACCCAAGAAAAGAAGCGGCGACGCCGCCGAACCCAAGCAACCAACGGAGGTATCCGACATGAAGAACACCCTTGCACACGCCCTCGGAGTCGCGGCGATCGTCGCCGCGGGCGCGACGGCGGCCCATGCCTTCGAGCTCGACGGCGAGCCGAGCCCGGCGATGATCATCTTCGGCCCGGTCAACGACGGCGGCTGGAGCCAGGCCTTCAACGAAACGCGCCAGAACATGGAAGAAACGCTCGGCACCCGCATCCCCTTCGTGGAAAGCGTGCCTGAGAACGCCGCCGCGATCCGCCCGGCGGTGGAGCTCTTCATCGATCGCGGCGCCAACATCATCATCGGGTCGGCCTTCGGCTACTCCGACACCTTTGCCGAACTGGCCGCCGAGTATCCCAACGTGGCGTTCCTCAACGGCGCCGGCACCACCAACGGCGAGAACCTGCAGTCCTTCTACGGCCGCACCTACCAGTCGCAGTACCTGTGCGGCATGGTCGCCGGCGGGATCTCCGAAAGCGGCAACCTCGGCTTCGTGGCCGCCAACCCCTTCGGCCTCGTGAACTGGACCGTGAACGCCTACCTGATGGGCGCGCGGATGGTGAACCCCGACGCCACCCTGACCGTCGTGTTCACCGGCGCCTGGAACGATCCGGTCAAAGAGCGCGCGGCGGCCGAGGCCCTCATCGAACAGGGCATCGACGTGATCGGGCAGCACGTGGACACCCCCACGCCGCAGCTCGTTGCCGCCGAGAAGGGCGTTTTCTCCACGGGGCACCACCGTGACCTCTCGGAGTTCTCCGCGGCCACGCAGTGCTCCTCCGTCTGGGTCTGGGACAAGTTCCTCACACCGCAGGTGGAGCAGATCGCCGCGGGCACCTGGGAGCCCGCGCCCTTCGGTGCCTTCGTCTCGATCGCCAACGGCGGCACCGACATCGCCTGCTGCGGAGACGCGGTGAGCGAAGAGCTTGAAGCCATGGTGATGGCCGAACGCCAGGCGCTGATCGACGGCAAGCAGATCTACGCCGGCCCGCTTTCGGACGCGGCCGGAAACATGCGCGTCGCCGAGGGCGAAGTGCTGGGCGATGCCGATCTGTGGGGCATGGACTGGTTCGTGGAAGGCGTGATCGCCCAGTGACACCGCCGGTCGCAGAGACTGCACGGAGCGAAGGCTCCGCGGCGCAGGACGGATCGGGGGCGGCGCAGGCCGCCCCCGCTCTCTCGCTTGCGCGGATCACCAAGACCTTCGGCGGGTTCACCGCGCTCGACGATGTCAGCTTCTCGCTCATGCCGGGCGAGGTGCATGCCCTGCTCGGCGAAAACGGCGCCGGAAAATCCACGCTCATGAACGTGGCCGCCGGGCTTTACATGCCCGACAGCGGCACCATCGCCATCCGCGGCCAGACCGTCAGCCTGCCCGATCCGTCCGCCGCCCACCGGCACGGCATCGGCATGGTGCACCAGCATTACAAGCTCGTGGGCCCGTTCACGGCGCTCGAGAACATCCAGCTCGAGAACGGGCACGGCCCGTATGCGGCCTCGCTGGCGCGTTTGCGCGCCCGTGCGGGCGAGGTTGCCGGGCGTATCGGATTCGCCGTGGATCTCGACGCCCGCGTCGAGGAAATGTCGGTCTCCGCGCAGCAGCGCGTCGAGATCCTGCGCATCCTGACGGCCGACGCCTCCATCATCATTCTCGACGAGCCCACCGCCGTGCTCACCGATATCGAGGCCGATGCGCTCTTCGCCGCCATGCGCAATCTTGCCGCCTCCGGTCACAGCGTGGTGTTCGTGACCCACAAGCTGCGCGAGGCGCTGGCCTACGCCGACCGCATCACCGTCATGCGCGCGGGCCGCGTCGAGGGCACGGTCGAGCCGGGCGAGGTGGATGCCGCGACGCTCACCACGATGATCGTCGGCGAGCGCCTCGTGGAGCGCCCCCACCGCGCCGAAAGCCCCGGCCCGGTCCGGCTGAAGGTTCGCGGGCTCGCCCATGACAGCGGCACCGGACAGGCCCCGATCAGGGATGTGAACTTCGATGTCCGGGCGGGCGAGATCTACGGCATCGCCGGCGTCGGCGGGAACGGGCAGAACCGGCTCGTGGCCCTGCTGACCGGTCTTGCCGAACCCGATGCCGGCACGGCCGAGCTTGAAGGCACGGGCGACATCGCCCGCCTCGGGCCGCGGCGGCTGCGGGCGCTGGGGATCGCCACGATCCATTCCGACCGCGCGAGCTACGGGCTGGCCGGACCGCTCCCGGTGGCCGACAACCTCGGTGTGGCCGGCGTGCTTGCCGGACGCTACGGCAGCGCCGCCTGGGTGGACCGGGGCCGGATGCGGGCCGACGCCGCCGCCGCCGCCCGCGATTTCGACGTGCGCGGCCTGCGCAGCCCGCAGATGCCCACGGGCCTTCTTTCGGGCGGCAACGCGCAGAAGCTGGTGCTTGCGCGCGAGTTCTCGCGCACACCCTCGGTGGTGATCGCGCATTCGCCCTGCCGCGGGCTCGACGTGCGCGCCGCCGCCGCCGTTCACGAGCACCTGCGCGCCGCCCGCGACCGGGGGGGGGCGGTGATCCTGCTTTCGGAAGATCTCGACGAGATCCTTCTGATGGCCGACCGGATCGGCGTGATGCGGCGCGTTCGCATCGTGGCGGAATTCACGGCGCCGGCCGACCGGCGGGCCATCGGGGAGGCCATGACCGGCCATGACTGACGCCACCGAAACCGAGACGTCCCCGGGCAACCGCGGCCCCGTGGCGCCCGAGGCGGCCGCGCGCCGCCGTCGCTGGACCCTCGAGGTCCGCGAATACATGCCGCCGCTTCAGACCGCCGCCGTGATCGGCTGCGGCCTGCTGGCCGGGCTCTTCTTCTCGGCGCTGATGCTGATCGCCGTGGGCGTGCGCCCCGCCGATCTGCTCAACGAATTCGTCGTGTCCATCTTTTCCTCGGCGCGCAACCTGCGCGCGGTGCTCGAGTTTGCCGCGCCGCTGACGATCGTCGGCCTCGCCGCGGCCCTCGCCTTCAAGGCGCGGTTCTGGAACATCGGCCTCGAAGGGCAGATGATCACCGGCGCCATCGCCGCGACCCTCGTTTCGCTGCTGGACGTCGGCCCGCCTTCCCTTCGCCTGCCGGTGATGGGGCTCGCCGCGGCGCTCGGGGGGGCCGCGTGGATCCTGCTGCCCGCGCTGTTGAAGGCGCGCCTCAACGTCAACGAGATCATCAGCACGCTGCTGCTGAACTACGTTGCCTTCAATCTGCTGCTGCACCTTCTTTACGGGCCTTGGACGGATCCGGTCTCCTCGTTCCCGCACTCGCGCCTCTTCGACGACGCCGAGCGCTTTGCACGGCTCGGCTGGTACGATCTGAACGCCTCGGTGATCCTCGCGGTTCTCCTTGTGGCCGGCGGCGTCTGGCTGGCTTTCTTCAGCCGTTTCGGCTTTCTTCTGAATGCCCTTAACGCGAACCCCGACATGGCGCGCGCGGCCGGGGTGAACGTGACGCGGCTGATGCTCGTCGCGGCGCTCGGATCGGGGATGCTGGCCGGGCTCGCAGGCTTCACGGTGACCACGGGGATCGATGCGCGGCTCACGCAGTCGTTCTTCGTCGGCTACCTCTTTTCCGGGATCCTGATCGCCTTCCTGGCGCGGAACAACCCGCTGGGCGTCGTCTTCTTCGCGCTGCTCGTGGCCGTCCTGATGGTTGCGGGCCAGAGCCTGCAGGTTTTCTACAGGATCCCCTTCTCGATGGTTCAGGTGATCCAGACGATCATCGTCATCTGCGTTGCGGCAAGCGGTTTCTTCATCCGCTACCGGATCCGCCTGGTCACTTAGGAGCGTGGAATGGACTTCCTGGTAAGCTGGCTGGCGAATGTTCCGAGTTTCGCGGTGCCCTATGCGCTCGCAACGCTTGGCCTGATAATCTCGGAGCGCGCGGGCGTGCTCAACCTCGGCGCCGAGGGGTATCTTCTGGCCGGTGCGCTGGCGGGGGTCGGTGCGATGCTGACTTTCGCCGGCCACCCCATGGTCGCGCTGGCGGCCGCTGCGCTCGCCGCAGGGGCGCTATCTGTCCTCTTCGCGTTTCTCGTCATCGCGCTGAGGGTAGACCAGGTGATCTCGGGGCTCACCATCGTCTTTCTGGCACAGGGGCTGACCAGCTATCTCGCCACGAGGCAGGGGTGGAGCAACCGTGTCTTCTCCGGCATGGGCAATGTCGATCTCGGTCCGCTATCGGACATCCCGATCCTTGGCCCGGTGCTCTTTTCCCAGGATGCCGTCGTCTACGCGGCGATCGTCGTTTTCATCGTCGCGGTCCTTGTTCTGACCCGGACGCATGTGGGGCTGAGGCTCAGTGCCGTGGGCGAGAACCCCGAAGCGGCCGACGCCGTTGGAATCCCCGTGGGCCTCTACCGGCTCTGCGCGGTCGTGATCGGCGGCATGCTGGCCGGCCTCGCCGGCGGCTACCTGGCCGTCGTCGTCTCCAAGCTCTGGGTCGACGATCTGTCCAGCGGCCGGGGATGGATCGCGGTTGCGCTCGTGATCTTCGCGCGCTGGCAGCCGTGGCCGGCCTTTGCAGGCGCGCTGATATTCGGCGGCATCGAGGCGCTGGTTCCGCGCGTGGCGGCAATCGGTCTCCAGGTGCCGCAGTATCTCATGCTCTCGATGCCCTACCTGATCACTCTGAGCGTGATGGTCTGGGCCAACTATGGGAACAAGGGGCGGTCGGCGCAGCCGGCCGCGCTGGGCGAGCCCTTCCTGCGAGAAGACAGGCACTGAACGCGGGCGCCGCCCGGTGTACGAGTGCCGTCGCGAGCTACGGGCCGAGAAGGGCCACAAGCTGGGCACGCCGCCGAAACCCGTGCCGCTTGAGCAGGCGGCTCACATGCTGCTTGACCGTATCCGCGCTGATCGAAAGCAGCCTTGCGATTTCCTTGTTCGTAAAGCCCCGGGCGACCAGCTCGACGACCTCGCGCTCGCGCGGCGTGATCGCGCGAGGCACGGAAGATATCCTGGGCAAGGAACCGCCACGCCGGCCGAGCGCCTCGGACGCCAGTTCCGAGGACAGGAACATTTCGCCCCGCGCAACCTGCCGGACCGCCGCCGGGATCATGTCCATCGTGATCGATTTCAGAGCCAAGCCGGTTGCACCGGCACCCAGAGCGGCATCGACGAGACCCGCGTCGGCGAAGCTGGTGACCACGAGCACGCGCAGCGCCGGGTAGCGCCCGACGACGTCTCGGCACACGTTCAGCCCGTCTTCATCCTTCAGGCGAATGTCCAGCAACAGCACATCGGTCGCGGTCTCCGCGAGCATCGCATCCAGCCCGGCCGCGCTGGTCGCGACGCCCGAGCACGTCAGATCGGGAAAGCGCTCGAGTGCATGGCGCAGTCCCTCACCGATCATCGGATGGTCGTCGAGAACCAGGAACCGTATCGGCCTGTGGTTCATCGGCTCTCGACTGCGGGGAGCGCGACCGAAACCCGCACGCCCCCGAGCTGCGATCGCCCCAGCGAAACACGGCCGCCGAGCGCCTGTGCGCGCGCCTGCATCAGGCTCAGCCCGAGGTGACCGGGCTTGCCGATCCGGGCCTGGAGCCAATCGAGATCGCCGCCCTTGCCATCGTCTTCCACCGACAACTGGTGGGTGCCCTCCTCGTGCGCCAGGCGAACGCAGATCCTTTGCCCCGTCGCATGGCGGTTGGCGTTCACGATTGCCTCGCGTCCGATCGCCAGAAGCGCTTCCGCCTGCGGTCCGGCCAGCATCCGATGCAGCTCGCAGCCATGGCCGAGGTCGATTTCCAGCGTTGTGCCGGGCTTTAGGGAAAGCCCCTGCCAATCAGCCACCACGGCACCCACGCTGATCGGCAGCCTGGCCGAGGCCCCGGATCGGTCCGCGATACATGCGCGGATCGCTTGAAGGCAGGTTTCGGCCTTTTCCGTCAGCTGTCTGACGGCAGGCTCGCTCGGTTGGGCGCCGGAGGCGTACCCCAGGCGCTGCACCGCCAGACACACCTCCAGAAGCTGCGGCAAGACGCTGTCGTGCAGTTCTTCGGCAAGGCGCATTCTTTCCCTGCGTACGGCCAGCTCGGTCTGATGGCGGCTGCGGCGATCCACGTCCATCGCTTCCGCCACGTGCCCGGCAAAGTGCTCGAGCAAACCGAGATCGATGTCGGTGAACGATCGGTGCTGGCGCTGGGCCACATAGATCAGCCCCTCGATATGGTCTCCCCGCACGATCGGCGTGCAGGCGGCAGACTTGAACCCTTCCCGGATCGTCTCGCGAAGAGGGGCCCTTCGCAGGCGGGGGTCTCGGGCGTAGTCGGCCGTCCTGACCGCGCCCCGTTGGCGCCGGGCGAGGCCGCCGAGGCCCTCGTCGGGCCCCAGGCTGAGGCGGCGGAAAGCCGATGTCCTGATGCGGTCGGTCGCGGCAAAGGCGAACTTGTCGGTGGTGCCCGATGGGACCGCGACATAGGAGGCCGAAGCATCGAACAACCAGCGCGTACTGGCCGCCACGGCATCGAGCGTGCTGGAAACGCCTTCGCCGGCGGTCGATGCGAACAGACGCTTGGTCGCTTCGGTGATGTTCCGCTCGATTTGCCGGGAGCACCGGCTCGTCGCATCCCGGTAGGTGCGCCGGGCATGTTCGAGCAGATCGAGAATGCCCGGATCGGGAACATGGGGCATGGGCGACTCGAAGGAGCGGAACGCCACCAGCAACCAGCCCTGACCCGCCTCGAGCGACCAGGGAACGGCGAGCACCGCGTCCAGCCGAATGGCGGCAGGCCGAAAGAGGGACCGGAGTTCGAGTTTGTTGAGAACCCGCGGCAGATGGCGCGGCAGGGCAATGCTGCTCTTGATCGCTTCCCCGGCCAGCAGCCCGGTTTCACCGTCCGTCGAGAGAGCTGCCACGATGTCCAGCCTGGGCCGTTCGCTGCGCTGCAGGACCGCGTAGCATGCCGTTGCCTCGGTCAAGGCGCACAGCCTTCCGAGGATCGGGCGCAGGCTTTGCCTGATGACCCGGCTGCGGCCTGCGTCTAGATGCGTTTCAAGGTCCATGGTTCTCCGTCGGCGTGCGCGAGCAGGTGCCGATCAGGCTGCGGCGGCCCCCACGTCCCGCTCTGCAAACAAGAATTCGCACCCGCTGCTCGCGGGAGGCAAGCCGTCATGGGCTCCACGGGCTTGCTACCGGTGCACGAGCGCGCCCATGCTCAATTATTGGGCGCTTCGTTCATATGCGGCGCAAGGAGCGAAGGTCGAAGTCGCGCTGGCGATCAGGGGCACGTCAGCGGATGAACGGCTGGAAGGCCGCTTCGCCGGGCGCGCTCCACGGATACCCGCACGGGGGAGGGGGCCACGCCGAAAAGCGCCGGCGCGCGGTCGTTCCCGGGCCGGTGAATTCCGGCAAGACCGCGTGAGCTGCAGGACGCCTGCCGCAAGGGCTTCGTCCGATGGGGCTTTCCGAGCGCGTGCTCGTCGCTGCCAGCACGGGGCTTGTCCGCGCGTGCGTTTTGGGAGCGGCGGCTCTGGAGCACTGCGCTGCGCGCAGGCTCCGTTGCCGCGGTGCATGGGGCTACCAGAGCGCCGGATCGTCGAACGAGGCGACGCAGCGCGCCGGGCCGCGCACCGGCGTCAGCGGCGCCTCGGTCAGGGACTGGGCCATCCAGCCGTGCGGCTGCCCGAGCGGTCGCGGAGCGGGAAGGTCGGACTCGGAGACCGGCTTGAACCCGACGCGCCCGTAGAAGGCCGGATCGCCGTAGGTCACAACGATGTCCACCCCCTGCTGCCGAAGCGCCGCGAGGCCGTGGGCGATCAGCCGTTGCCCGAGGCCCTTGCCCTGATGCGCCGTGGCGACCGCCACGGGCGCCATCATGTAGATGCTGCGCGGGTCGCCCTCGTATGCGAGCCGCGTGAAGAAGATGCCGCCAACCGGCGCGCCATCCTCCCAGGCCGTGAAGACGCGCAGATCCCCGGTAGGTGTTTCCGCGATCAGCCGCCGCGCGAGTGTGCCGATCAGCGCGCCTTCCCCCGGGCCCTCGGAGGCGGTGAAGGACGCCGTGACCATACTCGCGATCGCCTCGGCATGGACCTCGTGCTCGGTCGAAAAATCCATCGTACCGTCTCCGTCCGGGCAAGAAGCCCGCCTGTGGCCCGAAACCGAAACCGCGTCTTTCCTCGCGGCTTGTTCGTACAGAACAAGCGCGGCTTCCGAAAGCGTGGCAGCCGTGGTCGGTAAGGCAGTTGCTGCAGACCTGTTCGTCCGATGCGGCCGCCGGGGGTGTGCGAACGGCCTCTGAGCAGCGGGCAGGGCGCTTTCGGCCCGCTCCCGCGCTCGGCCCGATGGAAGGAGGCGCATGGGCCGCGATAGGGTGCAGCAGCGCCCGGCTTGGCGAGACGCGTTCGCTGGCGGGTGCGCCGGCACGCGTGCCCTGCAATCGGGAAACCTCACGAGCGTTCGCGTGATGGCTAGACTTGTGGCGCGCGTCTCGGCGAGGGGCGCGGCGATTATTATTTACACAACTCCGTCCAAATACTAGGCAAACAGGAGTGCCGCCAGGGCGGGCCGCGCCTTCGGCAACGGCGTTGCTTGCTTCGGGCTTCGATGGGTCTGACATGGCCGCACGCCATATTTCGGTGCCGATACGGGCATCACCGGCCCCGGACAGGGAGCGCTGGCCGGAACAAGCGGCCGAAACACGGGGCCGAAACACGGGGCCGGGACAACAGGAACGATGGCGCGCGCGATGGCACACCCGACCCCGCTGCTCGAGGCTCAGGCGCTGACGCGCAGCTTCGGATCGCTCGTCGCCAACGATGCGGTAGACCTGACCGTGATGCCGGGCGAGATCCACGCGTTGCTGGGCGAGAACGGCGCCGGAAAATCGACGCTGGTCAAGATGCTCTATGGCCTGCTTGCCCCCGATTCCGGGCGCATCCTGTGGCAGGGCCGGGAGGTGACGCTGCCAAGGCCCATGGCCGCCCGCGCGCTCGGCATCGGCATGGTGTTCCAGCACTTCTCGCTCTTCGACGCGCTCACGGTGGCCGAGAACGTGGCGCTCGCGCTCGACGAGACAGCGCCTCTGCCCGAGGTCGCCGCGCGCCTTGCCGAGGTCAGCCGCGCCTACGGGCTTCCGCTCGAGCCGGAGCGGGAAGTCTGGCGACTCTCGGTGGGGGAGCGCCAGCGCATCGAGATCGTGCGGTGCCTGATGCAGGACCCGCGCCTCATCATACTCGACGAGCCCACGAGCGTGCTCACCCCGCAGGAAACCGAGGGGCTGTTCGAGACCCTCGGGATGCTGCGCGCAGAGGGGCGCGCGGTGCTCTACATCTCGCACAAGCTCGACGAGGTGCGCAGGCTTTGCGAAACGGCGACGATCCTGCGCCAGGGCCGTGTGGTCGAGCGCTGCGATCCGCGCCGCGAAACCGCCGGAAGCCTCGCGCGAATGATGGTCGGCGCCGAGATCGCGGATGTGCGCCGCGTGCGCGGCGGTGCCATCGACGGGCCGGTGCGGCTGCGGGTCGACAACCTCGATCTGCCGTCAGAGGATCCGCACGGCACCAGCCTGAAGGGCGTCTCGCTGGAACTGCGCGCCGGCGAGGTGCTGGGCATCGCCGGGATCGCCGGCAACGGGCAGGACGAGCTGTTCGCCGCGCTGTCCGGCGAGCGGACGACGCGGCCCGGCGCGATCGTGTTCGAGGGCACGCCCATCGGCCATGAGGGGATCAACGACCGCCGCCGCCGCGCGTGCGCCTTCGTGCCCGAGGAGCGGCTCGGCCATGCCGCGGCTCCCCGCATGGCGCTTTCGGAGAACGCCCTTGTGGCGGGCCACGCCGCGAACGATTTCGTGCACCGCGGGTTCGTGCAACGGGTCCGGATGCTGGACTGGGTCGATTCCGTCACCCGCGCCTTCGACGTGCGAAAGGGCCCGCGCGACCCTGAGGCGCGGGCGCTCTCGGGCGGCAACCTCCAGAAATTCGTCGTCGGGCGGGAGATCCTGCGCCAGCCGCGCCTTCTGGTCGTGGCGCAGCCCACCTGGGGGGTGGATGCCGGCGCGGCCAGCCTGATCCGCCAGGCGCTTCTGGATCTCGCGCAGGCGGGGGCCTCCGTGCTGGTGATCAGCCAGGATCTCGACGAGCTCTTCGAGATCGCGGACAGCCTGGCGGTGATCTTTCACGGCCGCCTCTCGCCCGCTCGCCCGGCGCAGGACGTCACCCGCGAGGCAGTGGGCCTGCTGATGGGCGGCGAGGGTTTCGCCGCGCCGCGGGACGTGGCCGCCTGATGGCGCTGGTGCTGGAACGCCGCGCCGATGCCGGCCGCTGGTCGCTCCTGCTGTCGCCGCTGCTGGCGGTGGCGCTGACGCTGGCCTCCTCGGTGGTGATATTCTGGGCGCTGGGGCAGGACCCGTGGCGCGCGCTGAACGTATATTTCCTGATGCCCGTCTCCGATGCTTGGGGGCTGCAGGAGGTGGCCGTGAAAGCGACCCCGCTCGTTCTGATCGCGGTGGGGCTGGCGTTGTGCTTCCGGTCGAACAACTGGAACATCGGCGCCGAGGGGCAGTTCCTGATCGGTGCGATCTGCGGGGGCGGGGTCGCCGTCTTCACCCATGGTGCGGGCGGACCCTGGGTTCTGCCGCTGATGCTGCTCGCGGGCGCGCTGGGCGGCATGGCCTACGCAATGATCCCCGCGGTCCTGAAGGTAAAGCTGCGGGTGAACGAGATCCTGGTTTCGCTCATGCTGGTCTATGTGGCCGACCTTCTGCTCGACTACCTCGTGCGCGGGCCGTGGCGCGATCCGATGGGCTTCAACATGCCCCAGACGGTGACCTTCGCGCGGGAGGCGACGCTGCCCCTTCTCTTCGAGGGGGGGCGGATGAACCTCGGCAGCGTGATCGCGCTGGCGGTTGTGGCGGCTGCCGCCGTGGTCATGGCGCGCACGCTCAAGGGCTTCGAGATCCGGCTGGTTGGCGAGGCGCCGCGCGCCGCGCGCTTCGCCGGTTTCTCCGACGCGCGCCTCACGATCACGGTCTTCGCCATCTCGGGCGCCCTTGCGGGCCTGGCCGGGGTCATGGAGGCCGCCGGCACCGTGCGGCAGCTGCTGCCCGGGTTTTCGCCTGGCTACGGCTTCACCGCGATCATCGTGGCCTTTCTCGGCCGGCTCAACCCGGTGGGCTGCCTGATCGCCGGCATCTTCATCGCGGCGCTGTCGCCGTCGGACGGGGCGGTGAACGACCTGCGCGACATCATGGGCCTCGATCGGAAAAGCTACATGACCGACAGCGGTTCGATCCGCTGGGTGCTGGTCTGGTCGGAGGCCTGGCGCAGCGCGGGATGGGATTCGCTTCTCTACTTCGCGGCGATCATGGCCATCGACCCGGCCCTGTACGAAGCGTCCGAGATGGACGGGGCAAGCCGCTGGCAGAAGATGCGCCACATCACCCTGCCCGGGATCGTGCCGACGATCGCGACGGTGTTCATCCTCAATATGGGCCTGTTC
>Ga0076929_100836_pt1 | contig 14753 bp, 13 predicted proteins | sample HotLakConUCCSL28_FD_87104 | JGI IMG/M metagenome (GOLD analysis project Ga0076929, IMG submission 87104) | Hypersaline microbial mat communities from Hot Lake, Washington, USA - Hot Lake Consortium UCC-SL28 (version 3) (version 3) | ecosystem: Environmental > Aquatic > Thermal springs > Hot...
CCGCGTCGCGCGCCGAGTTGGCGTGGATCGTCGTCATCGACCCGTCGTGGCCGGTGTTCATGGCCTGGAGCATGTCGATGACTTCCTCGCCGCGCGTCTCGCCGACGATGATGCGGTCGGGGCGCATCCTGAGCGCGTTCCTGAGACAGTCGCGCTGGGTGACCGCGCCGCGCCCTTCGACGTTGGGCGGGCGGCTCTCCATCCGGCCGACATGGGTCTGCTGAAGCTGGAGTTCCGCGGTGTCCTCGATGGTGAGGATGCGCTCGTCGTTGTCGATGAAGGATGACAGGGCGTTGAGCGTCGTGGTCTTGCCCGAACCCGTACCGCCCGACACGATGACGTTGAGGCGGGTCGCCACGGCGGCTTGCAGATATGCCGCCATTTCCTCGGTGAAGGCGCCGAAGCTGACGAGATCGTCGATCGCGAGCTTTTCCTTCTTGAACTTCCGGATCGAGACCAGCGAGCCGTCCACCGCAACGGGCGGGACCATGGCGTTGAAACGCGAGCCGTCGGCGAGGCGGGCGTCGACGTAAGGGTTCGACTCGTCCACCCGCCGGCCCACGGCGGAGACGATCTTGTCGATGATCCGCAGAAGGTGGCGCTCGTCCTTGAAGGTCGTGTCGGTGAGTTCGAGCTTGCCCGCGCGTTCGACGAAGACCTGCTGGGGGCCGTTCACCAGAATGTCGTTGATGCTGTCGTCCTTCAGGAGCGGCTCGAGGGGGCCGAGGCCGGTCACCTCGTCGAAAAGCTCCTGGTTGAGCGTCGTTCGTTCCTCGCGGTTCAGAACCACACCCATCTCGTCGAGCGCCTCGCCGGAGATCGAGATGATCTCCGCGCGCAGGTCGCTTTCGGAGGCGGTATCGAGGGCGCCGAGGTTGAGGTTGTCGAGAAGCCGCTTGTGCAGCTCGAGCTTGATTTCTCCGAGCCGCTCCTTGCGCTTCTTCTCCTTGTCCACCGGCACGGCCTGGGGATTGACCTTCGAAGGGTTCTGCCGCCGGATCACTTTCGGCTGGGCCTGGGCCGTCACGGCCTGGCCGCCGGGAATGCTCGTGAGTTCGGCCTGACCGGGCCTCGCCGCGTCGGCGCCGCCGGATTTCTTGTATTTGGAAAACACGTCTCTGACCCCTCGGTCTTACTGGGCCTGCGCGGCCTGTTCGTTCACCTCGTGCACCGACTTGGCGAGCTTCTGGATTTCCTTGCGAAGCGGGTTCTTCGCGGCGATTTCCGCAAGCGGCACGCCGTGGTCGTTGGCCTCGACGATCTGCTTGCCGCCGTCGGGCATCAGCACCTCGATCTGGATGTCGAGGCTTTCGGCCATCCGCTTCACGCGGCTCTTGCCGTTGAGATCGGTGAATTTCGGCGACCGGTTCATGACGTAGCGGAGCTTCTCGAAGGGCAGTTCCTCGCCCTTGAGCGCCCGGATCACCCGCAGGGTGTTCTGTGCCGAACGCATGTCGAGCTCGACCATCGCGAAATAGACATGGGCCGCGTGCAGCACCGTTTCCGTCCACACCGTCAGGGTGTGGGGCATGTCGATGACGACGTAGTCGAAATTGGTGCGGGCGATTTCGAGGACCTTTTCGATGTCGGCGGGGCCGATGAAGTCGAGAGGCAGAAGCTCGGCCGGCGCCGTGAGCACGAAAAGCTTCTCGTTGAAGGTCAGCAGCGCCTGCAGGAAGGCGTCGGTGTCCATCGCGGAGGTGTCCGACAGAAGCTCGAAGATCGCTTCCCGGCGCGGCAGGTCGAGATAGGTGGCGACCGAGCCGAACTGGAAGTCGAGGTCGAGCAGGCAGACCCTCGGCGGATTGTCATTGGTGATGTTCGCCAGCTCCCAGGCGAGGTTGACGGCGAAATTCGTCGCCCCCGTTCCGCCGCCGAGGGCGTGGACCGGCAGGAGCACCCCGTCCTTGTCGCCCTTGCCCTTGATCGCCGTCGTGGCCTCGCCGATGACCGGGGCGGGGCGGCGCATCCGCTCGATGGCGTCATGCAGGGCGCCGTCGGGAAGCGGGTAGGGCACGAATTCCTCGGCGCCGAGCTTCAGAAGCTGGTGCAGGGCGATGGGGCTTACTTCCTCGGCGATCAGGAGCACCTTGATCTTGCGCTCCCGGGCGATCTTGATGAGCTCGGCCACCGTGGCGATGTCGTCCTCGTCGTCGTTGTCGAGGGCCACGGCGACGAATTCGAGGCTGGCGGCTTCGGGCTGGCGCATGAAGGCGCCGGCGTCTTCGAAGGTCAGGTCCCCCCAGTTCTCGCCGAACTCGGCTTCCATGTCCTCGATCAGGAGATCGAAGTTCTGGACGTCCCGCGCAATGGTGCAGGCCGCGATCTCGGCCGGTTCCGCCTGTAGTGCTGCAGCGTTCGTCATGTCACTCACGTCCTCTTCGCTCGCGGAGACGGTGGACCACGGCAACCCGCCTCGCGTCCGACCACCCCGCCGGTGCCGCGGTTGCGGCGCAGAATCGCGCCCGCGCCCACGGCGCCCTTGAGCTGACCGTGGCGGGCAATGTTGGCGACATTGAGGCTAAAAGATCGTAATTATTCGTTTTGAAGCGACGGTTTGACACAACGAAAAGGGCGGCTCGAAAGCCGCCCTTTCCCTTTTGTTTCCAATGATTTGTGGCGTCAGCCGCCGCCCTGGCCCTCGATCGCCTGAAGCCCGCCGCCGGGGGCCGGCGGCTGCTCGGTGGCCGAGCCCACGTACTCGCGATAGATGATCTCGGCATACTTGCCATCGAGCACCGTGGGGTGGCGCTGGTCGAAGCCCGACACTTCGGTGACCGTGCGCCGGTTGCGGCGCTCGCGGTCGCCGGTGACCACCAGCGGACGCTCCTCGCCGAAGGACACGAGCGCCTGAAGCCGCGACCGGTCGACGCCCTGACTGACGAGGTAGTTGAGCACGGCCTGCGCCCGGCGAAGCCCGAGGGCCTTGTTGTAGGCGTCCGGACCGACCGCGTCGGTGTGCCCGTAGACCCTGAACCGCACTTCGGGGAACTGGCGGATGAAGTCCGCCTGTTCGCGAAGCACCGCCCGGGCGTTCTCGTCGAGTGCCGCACTGTCGAAGGCGAAGTTCACCATCGTCGGCACGGCATCGGCGAACCGGGCGTTGAGGCTCGTGGCGTAGTTGCGTTCGCCGTTCTGGATCAGCGTGTTGTTCATCGTCGGATTGCCGAACTGGCCTTCGTCGATGAACGCGCCGGCTTCGGAGTAGAACGGGCTGCCGAGGTTCGATTCGCCGCAGGCCGTGAGAGCCAGGGCGGAGCTTGCCGCGAGGAGGATCTTCATGCGGGTGATCATGGCCCTTACTCCATCACGTAGCCGTAGGACCCCGTGAAGTCCTGCTTGGCCACTTCTGCTGCCGGGGTGCCCTGCACGTTCTCTCCGCCGACGGTCTTGCCGAAGAGGAAGAGCTCGTTCTCCGTGGGAATCCGCACCCGGTCGGTGGGAAGCGCAAGCGCCTCTCCGCGGGTCGGGCTCACGAGATGGGCCGTGATGATGACGACGAGTTCCGACTGGTTGCGCTGGTAGCTCGAGGAGCGGAAGAGCGCGCCGAGGATCGGCACGTCGCCGAGCCAGGGCACCTGGGTTGCGGTGTCGGAGAAGTCGTCCTGGATGAGACCGGCGATGGCGAAGCTCTCGCCGTCGCGCATCTCGACCGTCGTGGAGGTCTCGCGGCGCCGGAAGGCCGGGATCGAGATGGCTTCGGAGGTCGACACCGTGTTGTCGGGGTCGATTTCGGAGACCGCCGCGTTGAGCTGGAGGTTGATGACTTGGCCATCGACGACCCGCGGGGTGAACCGAAGCTCGATGCCGAAGGGGCGGTAGGAAACCGCGATGCCGCCGTCGTCGTCGACGACCGGGATCGGGAATTCGCCGCCGGCGAGGAAGCGGGCTTCCTGACCGGAAAGCGCGACAAGGTTCGGTTCCGCCAGCGTGCGGACCAGCCCCTTGGTCTCGAGAGCTTCGAGAAGGGCGCTGATCGCGACGTTGCCGAGGTTGAACCCGATGCCGAGCTGACCGACTGCGCTGCTGCCGAGGTTCAGTTCGGTCGAGTTCGCCGCTCCGATGGTGGTTTTCGGCACAAGCTGTCCGGCACCGAGACCGGCGCTTGCGCCCAAATCGCTCCCGATACCCGTGCCGACAAGACCGCCGTACAGCCCCTTCGAGACCGAGCGCGCCATTTCCGAGAACCGCACCTTCAGCATGACCTGCTGTTCGCCGCCGACCATCATCAGGTTCGACACCCGGTCGGGGGCGTAGCGGTTGGCGAGGTCGAGCGCCCGGTCGAGCTTCTGGATCGACGAGACCGTGCCCGAAAGCACGATGCCGTCGTTCGCCGTGCGCACCTCGATGTTCTCGCCCGGAAGGATCTGGCCGAGCCGCTCCTTGAACTCCGCGACGTCCGGGGTCACCCGCACGTCGACATTCGTGATGAGCCGGCCGTCGGGGCCGAGCAGGGTGAGCGTCGTCCGCCCCGGCGCGCGGCCGAGCACGTAGATCGTGCGGTCCGAAAGCGTCGAGATGTCCGCGATCCCGGGGTTGGCGATCGAAAGTTCCGCGAACGGCACCTCCGATTCGACGACCACGGCGCGGTTCATCGCCACGTTCAGGCTTTGCGACGTCTCACCGGACATAACGGAAATCGTCTGCGCGTGCCCGGTAGACACGGCAGATACCGATACGGCAAACCCGATCAGGGCCGCCTTCAGGAATCTGTCAATTTTCATGTGACCTGCCTCTCCGATCACGCCTCAAGGACACGCGGGTCTTTTCTGCCCACATTGCGCGCACTATTCGTGAGCTCTTCTTTTATTGCAAGAATCAATGCGTTGAAGGCATTGCTTTATGTGGAGAAGTGGCAACACTGCCCCGCAATTGCCTCAAGGAAACGAAGCGCGCCCCACATGATGTGGCGCGCGCCTCGTTCATACTCGACATGTCGGGGTCTATTCGGTCGGGCACTCGATCGGGATGTTGACGAATTCCGTTCCGCGTCTTGTCCGGACCGAACACTCCTTGCGTTGTTCGACCGGGGCCGGGCCGGTGATACCGAGCAACTGACGCTGGTTGATCGTGACGTTCTCGGCGACCTGCTGCTCCTCGGCGCCGACGAGCGACAGCGAGAGCTTGCCGGTGGCCTGGGCCTGCGCGAGTCCGGCGGCCTGCTGCGGGTCGACCTGCACCGTCACCGTGCGCGCGATCGTGGGCGCGACCCGGTCCTCGTCGGCGGACTGGTCGATCGCGATGATCCGGACACCGGCCTCGATGAGTTGCGTCACCTCGCCGATCTCAGAGCGGCCGGACCAGTAGACGTCGACCCGGTCGCTCGGGCGCAGGAAGCCCGACACGCCGGAGGTCGCGTCGACCCGGATCGTGAAGGCCCGCATGCCGGCGGCAAGACGGGCGGAGACGCCGGCGTCCTCCCCGGGCTCGGTCACCTTCGCGCGGAGGACGACCTCGTTCTTCTCGAGCGTGCGCATCACCGACCGGGTCACTTCCGGACCTTCGGGAAAAAGCTCCTCCTCGGTCCGGAAGGCGCCTTCCGGCACCGCCGTCTCGGGCCAGCGGACGCGCTGCACATCGTCCATCGTCAGCCGTTCGGCATAGAACTTCTTGTTCTTGGCGATGTAGACATCGACGAGGGGCACCGCGTTTTCGCGCGCGGCCCGCTCCTGGGCGAGGGCCTGTTCATAGCCCGAGATGTAGCCCTGTGCCATGTAGACGGCGAAGCCCGCCAGCCCCAGGCCCAGGACGAGAACCAGTCCGAATACGAGACGCATGGTCTATCCCTTCATGCTTCGCGGAATCCCGGGCGTCCTGCCCGGATCAAGTCGACCTGCAGCGTGGCCGGAAATTGTGGCGAGTTCGTGGACAGAACGGGCATTTTTCCGTTCAACCTCCTGAATCGCGAGGGGCGGCCGGATCCGGCCGCCCCCGCATCGCTTCTCAAGTCGCTCAGTAGGTGGCGATTTCCTGGGCTTCGATATGGGCGCCTAGGCCGGCCGAATGGTCGAGGGCGCCCTCCGACACCGTCGAGATGACCGCGACGCCAAGCCCGACGATCGCGGCGGTGAGCACCACCCAGTCGACCGTCACAGCGCCGTCTTCCGACTTCAGAAACAGTGTAAGGTACACACGCATCATATTGCTCCGCTTGCATCCGGCCATTCACGACCGGGACGTTTCGATTGCCCTCAGGGTGCTGGGAAATTGTGGTTCAATTTTGGCGACATGGCGTCTTTAACCACCGTGAACGGTCTGTTGACGAGAGGCCACCAAACGAGAAAAGGCCGCGCCAGGGGCGCGGCCTTTCAAGTCCGTTGTCGTCGCGATCAGTAGGTCGCGATTTCCTGGTTGGCCAGGTTCTCCGAGATCGTGTCCGAGAGCTGGGTCGTGCCGTCGCCGACCGACGCCATCACGGCGATGCCGAGGCCGACGATCGCGGCGGTGAGAACGACCCAGTCAACCGTGACCGCGCCGTCTTCGTTCTTCAGAAAGTTGTACAGTTTCATGTGTCCCTCCATGGGTACGCTAAGTGGTTTCACCGTGGCGGGACTTTTCGAACCGTGCTCCTCACGATCCGTCCGCCTTGGTATGAGGCTATATGGCCGGGAAAATGGGGCGAGAGTTTGACCCCCTTCGTACCTTTTTCGAGAGCTGTCGATTTTTGTTAATGATACATACAAGTCTATGATCTAAAACAATAAAAACTCAAAATGAGGAATGCTGAGCGGCGACATTCGTCCCGTCCGGGATGCGATAATCGCGCAGTGGTGAACAATGGTTTCGAGGGCGCTGGCCATTGATCCGGGAATTGGGCAAGATCACCGCAAAGAGGCAGCAACGAGCAGGCCCGCGTCACATGTCGAAACACCTGATCGCCGCGGCTGCGGCCCTTGTCGTCCTGTCCGCACCGCTTGCGGCCGACGCGCCCGCGCCGTTTCCGGAGTTTTCCGCGAAGCGGGTGGGGCCGCCCGAAGCGGGTGCCGCCCGGCTGATCACGGTCCAGATCGACCCCACGATCGCCGTCCGCCCCGCGCCCGCCGAGCCGGAAGAGCGCGTGCCCGGGCCCCTCAGCGCCCACGCCTGGTTCTGGCAGGAGGTCGCGCCCGAACTCGACCATGATCCGGCGGTGAGGGTGCAGGCCGCCCTCAGGGCGCTCGAGACGGTCGCGGGCGGGGCGCGCGACGTCCCCGCCCCCCGGGTCAACCGCCTGCGCAACATCGCCGACAGCTACGGCATCGACATTCTGACCGCCTCCCTCGACACCCGTGTGTCGCCCGCGCTCGCCCTCGCGGTGATGGCGGTGGAAAGCTCGGGGCGGGTGGACGCGGTCAGTTCGGCCGGAGCGAAAGGCCTCATGCAGCTCATGCCCGCCACCGCCGCGCGCTTCGGCGTCACCGACACGACGCCACGCGAGAACATCCGCGGCGGCATCGAATACCTCGACTGGCTGATCCGGCATTTCGACGGAGACGCGGTGCTGGCACTTGCCGGCTACAACGCGGGCGAGGGAGCGGTACGCGAACACGGCGGCGTTCCGCCCTATGCCGAGACCCGCGACTATGTCCCGAAGGTGCTCTCGGCCTGGCGCGTCGCCCGGCTTCTCTGCATGACGCCGCCCGAACTCGTCACCGACGGCTGCGTCTTCCAGGGCCAGATGGCGCGGCGCTAGAGCGTGTCGCTTGAATGCGGGAACCGGTCTTGAGCTTCTCGGGCATGCAAGATCGAGAAGTTGGCGCAGACCGGGTGGATGAAGACGAAGGCGACCCGCTCTAGATCTTCATCTTCTTGAAGATCGGCTCGGGAATATGGCGGATGATCGTCATGATCCCGAGCCAGAAGAACGGCGTGTAGATCACATTCCGCTTCTTCCTGACCGCCTTGAGAATGTCGGAGGCCACCTTGTCGGGGGAGGCGACGAGGAACATGCCCTCGATCCCCCAGGTCATCGCGGTGTCGACGAACCCCGGTTTCACCGTCACCACATGGGCGCCCGAACGCCCGAGCCGGTTCCTCAGCCCCGCGAGATAGGTGTGAAACCCGGCCTTCGCCGAGCCGTAAACGTAATTGCCGATCCGCCCCCGGTCGCCCGCGACCGAGCCCACGCCCACCACGTTGCCCGCCCCCCGCTCCTCGATGAGCGGCGCCATGGCCTGCAGGAACCGCACCGGGCCGGTGAAGCTGGCCGTCACGGTGCCATCGACGAGCGCGGGGTCGGCGTCGATGTCGGTCTGCGGCGGCATCGACCCGACGAAGACGGCGACGCTCACGGTGCCGTCGAGCGCACGGGCGCGGTCGAGAATCGGCTCGAAGCTCTCGGGCTCGCGCGCGTCGAACCGCATCGCCTCGGCCACCGGCGCGCCGCGCAGCCGTGCGTCGACGGCACTCGCCTCGAGGTCTTCCATGTCGCGCCCCGCGAGCACGACCCCGTCGCCCTTCGTGACCACCGCCCGGACGAAGGCGCGCGCCATCGACGATGTCGCGCCGAGGATGATCCAGGTCTCGGCCATGTCAGAGGCTCCTCAGGTTCAGACGCCGGGTCATGTCGGTTTCGAGAAGCCCGCCGGGATCGACCGCGGCGACCGCCTTCGCCCAGGCTTCGCGCCCGGGGTACATCTCCGCGACGGTCGCGGCATCCGCCAGCGCGTCCTTCGCGAGGTAGATCCGTCCGCCCGCATCCGCGGTGTCGCCGACAAGTTCGCGGATGATCTCGGCCGCCCGCCCGCGATTGGGAAAGTCGACGGCGAGGGTGTAGCCCTCCATCGGGAACGACAACATGCCCGCGCGCCCCGGCCCCATGCGTTTCAACACGGCGAGCGGCGAGGCGATGCCCGCCTTCGCGATCTTCTCGAGCATCGCGCGCAGGGCATCGGCGGCCTTCAGCGGCACGACGCATTGAAACTGGTGGAAGCCCGCGCGGCCGTAGAGCCGGTTCCAGTCGTGGATCTTGTCGAGCGGAAAGAAGAAATCGTTGATCGGCTTGACGAGGGTTCTTCCCCGCACCGGCACCCGCCGCCAGTAGAGCGCGTTGAAGGCCCGCACCACCGGTGGCGACAGGGCGAAGCCCGGCGCGTCCAGGGGCACCGCCTTCGCGCCTTTCTTCCGGGGCGTGAGGCCCGAACCCGTCTCGCCCTCTTCGAGAATGCCGCGCCCGAGGCCGGCGCCGCGCGCGGTCGCGTCGATCCAGCCCACGGTATAGGTCGTGGTCGAGGCGTCGAGGAGGGCGAGATGGGCGTCCCAATCGGCCACCCGGCGTTCGGTGACGACCATCACGTCGCCCTTCGCGCGCTTCATCCGCAGGCGCGCCGAGGCGATCGCCCCGGTCTGGCCAAGTCCCGCGACCGTCACTGCAAAGAGGTCGTCCTCCGCCGTCACCTCCCGCAGGCCGCCGGGGGTGTGCAGCGTGAAGCTCTCGACATGTGCCCCGAAGGTCCCGTCATTGTGGTGGTTCTTGCCGTGGACGTCATTGGCGATGCAGCCGCCGACCGTGGCGAAACCCGTCCCCGGCATCACCGGCGGCAGCCATCCCCGCGGCGCGAAGACCTCCGCAAGCTGGCCCACGGGCATGCCCGCCTCGACATCGAGAAGCCCCGTCTCCTCGTCGAAGCCGAGGATCCGGTCCATCCGCGTGAGGTCTATCGCCCTGCCGCCGGAGTTGAGGCAGGCGTCGCCGTAAGAGCGTCGGTTGCCGATGGCTGGGGCGGGCGTGTCGCCGCAGAGCGCCGCGAGATTGCGGGCGCGTTCGGGGCGGGCGAGGGTGCCCGTCGCGCGCAGCGCCCGGCCCCACCCGGAATACTCAGCCTCTTTCCAGGGCATGGCTCTTCCTCTGCGAAATCCTTTCGGCGAAGGGGAAGACGGCAAGTCCGATCCCGATCGCGAACCACAATGTCGTCACCCGGATGATGAGCGTCGCGGGCACCGAGATCCCCAGGGGCACGCCTTCGAGCGCCAGAAGCGCCACCATCGCCGCTTCCGCCCCGCCGACGCCGCCCGGCGCGCCGGTCAGCCCGCCGGCGAGCGTGGCGAAGATGAAGATTGCCACCGCCGCGCTCAGGCCCACGTCCGCTCCCATCCAGTCGAGCAGAAACCAGAACGCGACCCCTTCCGCCGCCCAGCCGATCAGCCCCAGAACCGTCGCCAGCGTCAGGGTCGCCGGGCTCTGGAACGCCTCGAGCGACAGCGACGCGCGTCGTACCCGGGCGAAGAGGCGCCTGGCCACCCCGGTCGCCCGGTAGCCGAGCGTCGCTGCGAGCCGCAGGAGCCGGGGCCGGGTGGCAACCCAGGCCGCCCCGAGGGCGAGGATGACGACGGGCAGGGCCCCGGCGATGCCGGTGGCCGAGAACGCCAGCGCGACCGCCAGCAGGAGCGCCATGGCGGCAAGGTCGGACGCGCGGTCGACAAGGACGAGCGGCGCGGTGCGCTCGAAGCTCCAGCCGGTTTCGCGCCTGAGCCACCGCATGCGCACCAGTTCGCCCACCCGGCCCGGCGTGACCGACATCGCGAAACCGGCAAGGAAATGGCGCAAGTCCTGTCCCAGCGTCGTCGGCAGGCCGAGCTTGCGGGCGAAGAGATGCCAGCGGAGGCCGCGAAAGAGGTAATTGACGAGGCTGAGGGCGAGGAGAAATGCAAGCTCGCCCGCCGTGACGCTTCGAAGTCCCGCGACCGTCTCCTCCCAGCCGGTGGCGGCGGCAAGGGCGGCAAGCCCGCCGAGCACCAGCGCGAACAGCCCCGCCAGAACGGCGATGTCACGCCAGCGCCGGGACGTTTCGCCCCGCGCCGGCGTCACCCCGCCCTGTCCTGTCCGCTCGTTCGTCATGGCCATGTCCCGTGCGCCCTATGCAGGATTTGGGGCAGGAATATGAAGCGCGCGACCGGAGCGGCTCGAAAAGCTCCGCTTGCGTCTTTCAGACCGCGAAGGCTTCGGCCCAGTGCGGATGGTGCACGCGCTGCGCGTTCACGAAAGGGCAGAGCGGCACGACCCTGAAGCCCTCGCTCATGGCATCCGCCACAAGCCTCCCGACGAGGGCGCGACCCGCCCCCTTGCCGCGCAGCCCCCCCGATACGCCCACATGATCGGCGATCACGAGCGTCGGCGAGCTGACGGAATACGTGAGTTCGGCCTCGCCCCCTTCCGCACGGATCACGTAGCGCCCCTTCGAACCCTCGGTCTCGCGGAGGATCTCGAACTCAGACAATCGCCGCCTCGGTCGCCGCGACGATGTCCTCGCGGCTCACGCCCGGGGCGCATTCGACGATGTGCAATCCCTTGTGGCCGACCTCGAGCACCCCGAGGTTCGTGATGATGAGGTCGACAACGCCCTTGCCGGTCAGAGGCAGGGTGCATTCCTTCAGAAGCTTCGATTCGCCCTTCTTGTTCTGGTGGTCCATCACCACGATGACCCGGCCCACGCCGGCGACGAGGTCCATCGCCCCGCCCATGCCCTTCACGAGCTTGCCGGGGATCATCCAGTTCGCGAGGTCGCCCTTTTCGGAGACCTCCATCGCGCCGAGGATCGCCGCCGCGATCTTGCCGCCCCGGATCATTCCGAAGGAGGTGGCGGAGTCGAAATAGGCGGTGCGCCTCAACTCGGTGATGGTCTGCTTGCCGGCGTTGATGAGGTCGGGGTCCTCCTCGCCCTCGAAAGGAAACGGGCCCATCCCGAGCATCCCGTTCTCCGACTGCAGCGTGATGTCCTTGTCGCCGACATAGTTCGCCACGAGCGTCGGAATGCCGATGCCGAGGTTCACGTACATCCCGTCCTCGAGTTCCTGCGCGGCCCGTTCGGCCATCTGGTTGCGGTCCCAGGGCATCAGGCTTGCTCCCTCTTCCGGACGGTGCGCTGCTCGATCCGCTTCTCGTGCTCGCCCTCGATCAGCCGATGCACGTAGATGCCGGGAAGGTGGATGTGGTCGGGCTCGAGGCTGCCCACCGGCACGATCTCCTCCACCTCCATCACGCAGACCCTGCCGCAGGTCGCCGCGGGCACGTTGAAGTTCCGCGCGGTCTTGCGGAAGATCGCATTGCCGGTCTCGTCCGCCTTCCAGGCCTTCACGATGGCGAGGTCGGCGAAGATGCCGCGTTCGAGAATGTAGGTCTCGCCGTCGAAATCCTTGTGTTCCTTGCCTTCGGCGACCTGCGTGCCGACGCCCGTCTTCGTGTAGAAGCCGGGGATTCCCGCGCCGCCCGCCCGCATCCGCTCCGCGAGCGTGCCCTGCGGGTTGAACTCGATCTCGAGGTCCCCGGAGAGATACTGCTGCATGAAGAGGTCGTTCTCGCCGACGTAGGACGACAGCATCTTCTTCACCTGCTTCGTCTGCAGCAAAATACCGATGCCGAAATCGTCCACGCCCGCGTTGTTCGAGGCGAAGGTGAGGTCTTTCGTGCCCGCGTCGCGGATCGCCTGAAGGAGAAGTTCGGGAATGCCGCAAAGGCCGAATCCGCCCGCCGCGATGGTCATTCCGTCGCGCAGGAGGCCATCGAGCGCCTCGGACGCGGAGCCGTAGACTTTCTTCACCGAGACACCTCTTTCGCCGTCCTTGCGCGCCGTTTTGGCTGCCGGGTCGCGCGAAGTCAATCGCTGCGCTGCGGCGCGCGGGCCTTTCCGGCCGGGCCCGCGCCCGGCGTCAGGAGGCCTTCGTCTTGCGCGCCGTACTCTTTTTCCCCGACTTTTTCGGTGACTTCTTCCCCGACTTCGCCTCGATGAGCTCCAGCGCCTGCTCCATCGTGAGATCTTCGGGAGAGGTTCCCTCGGGGAGCGTGGCGTTCACCTTCTCCCACTTCACGTAAGGCCCGTACTTGCCGTCCATGACCGCGACGGCCCCGCCACCCGGGTGCTCGCCGAGGTCGCGCAGCGTCTTCGCGGCCCCGCCCCGCCGCGTCGCCGCCTTCGCCGCCAGAACCTCGACGGCCCGGTTCATGCCGATGGTGAAGACGTCGTCGATGGTCTCGAGGTTGGCGTTGAGCCCGCCCTTGTGGGACGTCGTCTCGGCGTGTTTCAGGTAAGGCCCGTAGCGGCCGATATTGGCCCAGATCGCCACTCCGTCCTCGGGGTGGTGCCCGACGAGCCGGGGCAGGGTGAGAAGCTTCACCGCCTGTTCGAGATCGACATCCTCGGCCGGCCATTCCTTCGGGATCGACTGGCGCGGCGGCTTCTTGTCGTCGTCGGTGATCTCGCCGCGCTGGACGTAGGGGCCGAACCTTCCGTTGAAGACATAGATCTTGTCGCCCGCGTCCTCGCCCAGAAGCTTGCCCTCGGGCGGGATCGACTGTGCCGCCTCGTCCTCCGACTGCGGCGGGCCGAAGGGCCGCGTGTAGCGGCATTCGGGGTAGTTCGACCAGCCGATGAAGGCCCCGCCCGACCGCGCGGTGCGCATCGAGAGCCGCCCCTGGCCGCAATTGGGGCAAAGCCGGGGGTCGGTCCCGTCCCCGGTCGGTGGGAAGAGATGCGGCTCCAGCACCTCGTTGATCTTGTCGAGAACATCGGTGATCCGAAGCTCCGAGGTCTCTTCGATCGCGGCCGAGAAATCGCGCCAGAACCGCGCGAGCACCTCGTGCCAGTCGCGCTCTCCCGCGGTGATGTCGTCGAGTTGCTCCTCGAGGTCGGCGGTGAACTCGTAGCCCACGTACTTGCGGAAGTAGTTGACGAGAAACGCCGTCACCAGCCGTCCCTTGTCCTCGGGGAAAAGCCGGTTCTGCTCCTTGCGGACATAGCCCCGGTCCTGGATCGTCGTCACGATCGAGGCGTAGGTCGAGGGCCGGCCGATGCCGAGTTCCTCCATCTTCTTCACCAGCGTCGCCTCGGTGTAGCGCGGCGGCGGCTGGGTGAAATGCTGCTCCGGCGTGACTTCGCCCTTCTTCATCGCCTCGCCTTCCGCGACCTGGGGCAGCCGCCTGTCGTCGTCGCCCTCCACGTCGTCGCGCCCCTCCTCGTAGACCTTGAGAAACCCGTCGAAGAGCACGACCTGGCCCGTCGCCCTCAGCACGACCTGGCCATCCGCCGAGCCGACGTCCACGGTCGTCCGCTCGAAGCGCGCGGCCTCCATCTGGCTTGCCAGCGTGCGCTTCCAGACGAGGTCGTAGAGCTTTCGCTGGTCGGGGTCGGCGATCTTCAGCGCACCCGCATCCTTCGTCATGTCGGTGGGCCGGATGCACTCGTGGGCTTCCTGGGCGTTCTTGGCCTTGTTCTTGTACATTCTGGGAGATTGCGGTACGTACTCTGCCCCGAAACGTACGGAAATGGCCTGACGCGCCCCTTCCACGGCCTCGGGCGCCATGTCGATCCCGTCGGTCCGCATGTAGGTAATGAGGCCGGCCTCGTAGAGCCTTTGCGCGCATTGCATCGTCTGGCGCGCGCCGAAGCCGAACTTCCGGCTCGCCTCCTGCTGGAGCGTCGAGGTCATGAAGGGCGGGGCGGGATTGCGGGTGCCGGGCTTGGCTTCGACGGAAAGTGCCTTGAGGTCGCGGCTCGCGATCGCCTGCACCGCCATCTCGGCGTCCGTCGCCGTGGCGAGGTCGAACTTGTCGAGCTTCCTGCCCCCGAGCACCGTCAGCCGCGCCTCGAAGCTCTGGCCGCGCGGGGTCTCCAGCACCGCCTTCACGCTCCAGTACTCGCGCGCCCGGAACGCCTCGATCTCCATCTCTCGCTCGACGATGAGCCGCAGGCTCACCGACTGCACCCGGCCGGCCGACTTCGCCCCAGCAGCTTGCGCCAGAGCACCGGCAGATCGGAAGAGCGTCGTGTAGGGAAAGAGTG
>Ga0076929_100838_pt1 | contig 14746 bp, 14 predicted proteins | sample HotLakConUCCSL28_FD_87104 | JGI IMG/M metagenome (GOLD analysis project Ga0076929, IMG submission 87104) | Hypersaline microbial mat communities from Hot Lake, Washington, USA - Hot Lake Consortium UCC-SL28 (version 3) (version 3) | ecosystem: Environmental > Aquatic > Thermal springs > Hot...
TTGCCGCCCGACAGGCGTGTCGAGATCCGCCAGGCGAAGGCGGCGCCGATCTTCGACGAATTGGAGAGCTGGCTGCATGACCAACTGCCGACAATCTCCGGCAAGTCGCCGCTGGCCATGGCGATCCGGTATGGCCTGACGCGCATGAAACGCCTTCGGACCTATCTCGATCACGGCTTCCTCGAACTCGACAATAACACGGCCGAGCGCGCCATTCGATCGGTGGCGGTCGGACGGAAGAACTACCTGTTCGTCGGCTCGCAGACCGGCGGCCGCTCCGCCGCCATCGCCTACACCCTGATCGAGACCGCCAAGCTGAATGGTGTGGACCCGCAGGGATGGCTCGCAGATACGCTGGCCTGCATCCCAGACTACAAGATCACCCGCGTGGATGATCTTCTGCCGTGGAATTGGTCAAACCACGCGGCCTGACCGGACGCTTACGATGCTACCGCCAGCGGCTGGACTTCATCCCCTCGATGCGACGCTTCCGGATCTCGGCGGCGAACATCGGGCCGAATCTATTCCACCAGAACCGCACCGTCTCGTGGCTGATGTTGATACCGCGTTCGTGCAGAAGGCCCTCGACGTTCCGCAGCGAGAGCGGGAACCGCACGTACATCTTTACCGCCAGGCGAATGATTTCCGGGCTGCTGTGGAAGTACTTGAAGGGATCACGTTTTGTCATGGCCGGACGCTACGAGGCCGCCTTGCCTGCCTCAACCGGATTCCTTCTGACAACGCCCCGCAGCGAACATCGGGCCAAACCTGTGCCACCAGTAGCGCACTGTTTCGTAGCTGATCTCAACGCCTCGCTCGTGCAGTAGATCTTCGACATTCCGGAGCGAGAGTGGGAAGCGAACGTAGAGCATTACCGCTAGTCGGATAATCTCGGGGCTGCTGTGAAAGCCCTTGAACGGGTCAGGTTTGGTCATGCTCCGACGCTACGAGGCCGCCCTGCCCGTCTCAACAGGAATCCCTCTGACAGGACCACTTGGTGTCTTGGTACGGCGGTCTGTCATCTCCAGTCTGACAGCTCCTTTCAATTTTCCGAGATGTCCGCTTGGTCTCAAGACGAGCGCCTGAGGAGGCTCGGACGAGCGGTGGCAAGCGCCATCGTCCGCGAGCGAACGCCAAGTTTTTCGTACACTCGGCGGAGGTGATACTTCACCGTCGCTTCGCTGCGTTCGATGCGCCGTGCGATTTCCTTGTTCGAAAGCCCAAGTTCCAGCAATTGCAAGATTTCCCGCTCGTAGTCGGTGAGAAGCAGCGTCAATGGCGCACCGGCGTCAGAGTCTTTGCCGTCTTGGGAAACCGGCGGGCCATTCCCCATGACGAGGTCTACGAATTCGATCGTCGCGTGACTGAAGGCTGACACACCAAAGCGGCGCAACAGGCCACGCACTGCGATCGCCATCGTGGGGGACGGGCTGATAATCACGCACGCCAATCGCTGCGGTGTCGCAAGTGCAACGGTCAACTGGAAGGTCTCCCGCGCTTCCTGAAAACGGCGGATCTGCCAAAGAAAGCAGAATTTCTGGGCACGTGCCGAGGTAAGGTCGAGCGTTGCCCCATTCGCTCGCGCGCTCTCTTCCAGGCGATCCAGCAATGTTAGAGCGCCTTTGGAATCTCCACGCGCCCAAAGCATCTGCGCCATCAGTTGCAACGCGAGATGGTGTTCGCGCCATGTCGCCTTTGCGGGGCATTGCGTCATCCAGTCAGGCGCAAGCTCGCCGAGCTCATTCCCCACCATAGGCGTTATCTGACGGGCGATTTCCTCTGCGGCTTCCGTCAGACCGGTCGCGATCATGACCTCTAACCGCATGAGATCGACAAGGCGGCGCAGCCTGTCAAGATGCCGCTCCCGTGCAACCTGTTCTGCGCCATCCAGTATTCTCAGTGCGGCACGGCTTTCGTTGCGCGTCAGGGCCACACGTATGCGGATGTGGTACGCCCGGGCGAGTAGGTCGACCCAGAACTCGCCCTTCTCTAGCGTGGGAAGTGCCTCGTCTATCAGCGCTGCGGCTTGGTCGTGTTCACCCCGGACCCAATGCGCCTCTGCCTCGGGGACGGCGACAACCGCATTGATGTTGATATCCGCTTCGAGCCCTTGGCCGATCAGGACACGGGCCTCCTCCGTAAAGGCGCGCGCCGTGAGCGGCTGACCCTTGGTGACCGATATCAAGGCGAGATGCGTAAGCATGAAGATCTGCGCATAGCGCATGGGTTCTTCGCGATAGCAGGCGAGCGAGCGTAGCGCTTCTGCCTCGGCCTCCTCGAAACGGCCAAGGACGGTGTAGGCTATACAGAGATGGTTCGACATCCATCCGCGGCGCCAGAGGTCTTGCGGTCCGTGTTCGCCAAGTGACTTTTCGATCTGCGACACGTAGGCCGGCTCGGCGATCCTGTCCTCGTAGATCGCGACAAGCGAGTCGATATGGTCCAGATCCTCCGGCGGGGCGTCCATCGAAATGCCAGCGTCGCGCTTCTCGCGCACCGCCTCGATCATCTCGCGCGCAACGGTGAGCTGCCCGACCTTCGCACAAACCACGGCCTTGCACAGCATGAGCGTGGCCGACTTCAGGATCACGCTCGCAGGCAACTGCGACAAAAGCCGGTTGAGTGTCGGAAAGCCCGCCTTGAGGAAGATTCTCACGCCACCGGCCTCTCGGATCGTGCGTTCGGCAAGTACGAAGTTTTCCGTTTCAACCGCATGGTATACCGCCTGCTCCAGCAGGCGCTGGCTCGAGAACCACATCGCGAGCGCAGCATTGCGCTGCGATCGCTGGGCCTGGGGGCGCTGCGCCTCGACGTGCCGCATCACCGCGGTGATCGAAGGGTGGGGCCGAAACCAACCCGGCCGCTCTCCAAGGCGCATGAGCAGTGGCTCCGCGTCGTCAGGTTGGCGCATCACCTCGTTTCGCCCTTGCGCGCCGTCACTGTCGCCTTCGCCCTCCAAGGGATCGGTCCGCAGCATCTCCTCTGGCAGCGGATCCACGAGGCCACAGAGCTTGAGGCCCCTTGCATGCTGTGGCGAGAGGGACGTCAGTACAGTATCGGCAATGAATTCCTGCAAGGGACCGAAGCGGCCTTCGAAAAAAGCCGCCAAGGCGGAATCATCCGATGCAGCGCCACCCAGCGATGTCGATTGCTGAAGACAGGATACCCCCAGCCGCACGATGGCCGGCCAGCCTTGTGCGAAGCCATTAAGCTCCGATGCGGCCTTGGGCGACTTCACGGCTTCGGGCAACATCTCGGCTACTTCCTCGGTCTCGAACGCGAGTGCGTGCCAGTCGAGTACGCCTGCGGCGCCTTGCATCGAGAGCTCCGCGAGCATGGGATGCCGGATGCTCTGGCGGACAGCCAACACGATCGTCAGCCGTTGCGGTCTCGTGTGGATCAGTCGGAACAGGACCTCGATGATCGGAGATGGGAACGTGCATTCCGAGCCGTCGAGAAAGACTACCGTCCTGCCCAACGCGGCGTCGATGGTGTCGAGAATGGTCGCTTCCGGGTTCGTGTGATCGGACGGCTCCAGCGCCCCGTCCCCGGTCATAGCGGCCGCCAGTTCGGTGAGAAGGCCGACTTCTGTCTCATAGCCTTCGCGTAGCGTCAGCCAGCCGGTGCTTTCCCCGGATTTTTCCAAGACCTCTCGCGTTTCGGTCATCAGGAAGGTCTTGCCGAAGCCGGCGGGCGCGCGAAGCAGAGCGAGATTGTGCTGGAGAAGGTCGAGTAATGCTTGCACGGAGCGAGGGCGCGGCATGCGCGACCTCAGCGTTGCAGGTGGAGCGATCCGAAGATGCAGCGGAAGTGGTCCGGCCGCGGCTGGCGCCCTAGCGGATGACATGGTGTTCCAGCTTCCTGCCGACGACGTCAATTCCAACTCAGCATCGCCTCCGCTGGCAGCCTTGGCAAGGATGATGGTCAGGCGTCTGCCCGTAACGGCTGTCGCCGCAGCGGGGGATCCGTGATCAGGACCGAGTCAAGGGGCTTGCGCTGCGACACCGGCACGGCGAAGCGCGGCTTCAAGTGGCCGCACGCCATCATCGTGATCACGAGTTCAGCATCTGGAATGCCGACAAGTACGCGCAATTCGCGGTCCCTTTCCGAAGGAACGCTCCAGTTCAGAAAACACGCCCCGAGGCCGCGAGCGTGCAGCGCCAGCGCCAGTGTCATCGCGAACAGGCCACCGTCGATCCAGCCTTGGTACCGTTCCCCGAGAAGGTTCATCTGGCCCATGTCCGAGGTGATCACGAAAAGGACGGGCACTTCATCGGCAAAGCCCGTGTTTCCGGATTGGAGCGCGAGCAGTTGCGCGATATCCTCGCGGTTGGTGAACGCATAGGTGCGGCATGCCTGACGGTTGCAGACCGATGGCGCCGTTTGCGCATCTGCCACCGCTTCGCGGATGAGGCCGGGATCGACGTGGTCGGGCGCGTATTGCCGGACGCTGTGCCGATTCCTCAGAAAGCGGCTGAAATCAAGCCTGCCTGCGTCTGCGATTTCATCGCGCCCGGTAAACTCGACACCGCCGGTTTCCTCGCCCCTTCTGAGTGCCCATTTGTGGTCCAGTCGCGCGAGCGCGTCTTCCATATCTGTCATCGGCCATCCGGCCGTCCTGTGATGGGATGCCCAGGCCTCGAGGGCACGAAAGGCGCTCCTCGCGGACGGGTGGGAACCATAATCCTCCAGCCAGCTTTCCGTTTTCCGGAGAAGGGACTGCGCCTTTTCCATGCCGAAGCCCGGTCGCGGCACAGGCAGCGACATGCCGTGCTCGAGAGAATGAGACAGGATGTGCAGCATGGCCTGCTGATGCGCCTGAACGCGTGCACCGAGCACGAAGCTGGCGCGGCGGTAGCGGCTCCAGTCGTAGAGATGTTCCCGCAGAAGGCGAAATTCCGTTCCAAGCCGAGAAAAGACCGGCACCGGACGCTCCTCAGACCATGGTTTCGATCGGCGTATAGGGCTCGCTCAGGCCGAAACACGCAGGCCCGAACACGGCGAGAGCTTCCGGCGTCCGCATGATTTGGGGCACTGCAACAGCCATGACCGTCACGCGCTGTCCATACCTCAGTTGTTCCGTCGTGATCGGTTCCGCGGTTTCACTATCCATGATGCATATAAGGTCCGGCACGATGGCTCGCATCTCCCCATCGACGCGGGCAATGAGGTTTTCATTCTGAATGAGAATCTCCATTTCGCCTTGCCATTCATCGAGACCCTCGATGACGGTGCGGCCCATGGAAAACCCTTCTCGGGTCTCGCGCTGCATGTCGGTGATCTTTCCGCGGAAAATCACGCGTGCATAGTTGTAATGTGTGTTCGGAAGCATCTCCAGAAGCGCATCGAACGGATTGCGGTGCTGCTGGCGGGCGAGGCGCAATTCCTTGCCGATCGCGATAGCAAGCGTAAGCGTGTTGCGGACGGATGTGCGTTTGACGTCGGCGCCTGTCATCGAATACTCGGCGATGTAGGAGCACCCGCCCATCCGGATCGTCACGCCACGTGCGTACCATTCCATGACCTTGTTGTCGCGCGCGGTGATGAGCGCGGTATCGCCGTATTCGTTGCTCACCACCAGCGGCGTGCCGGAGATCCCGTAGACTCCGAAGGTTTCCATCTGCAGCTCCGGAAATGCCCGGCCCATCCCGTCGGCATCGACGACCGGCAGACCGAGACGAGCCCCGACCAGAAGCGGGATCGTAGAGTTGATCCCACCCACCTCGATCGGCATCGTGGCGTCCGCCTTTCGGCCGACGTAGCGCTCCAGCTGCCGCAGAGAATGAATGGCCTCGTCGCCGCTTGGAAGCTTCTCGACCAGAACCGTAGGCGCCCCCATCATCGCGGTCGGGATCACGAACGCATCGTCATCCAGATCATCGGGGTCGATGATCGTCACCTCCTGGCCGTCCTCGATGCAGTTTTGCACCATCAGCCGTCCGATATACGGATCGCCGCCGCCTCCTGTCCCAAGAAAGGCCGCACCCACGGCCAGATCGAGGAGATCTTGCTTGTCGAGCTTGCGCATCATTTTCTTCCTTCAAATTCGCTGAAATCAGGCCGCAGGAACGGGCGCAGGCGCGATGGCCAGGTCGCCCACTGCCTTGACGCGTATCCGGGTCGCGCTGCCAGGCAGATACGCGAGCGGCACTTCCTCGATATCGATCACCTTGATAGTTTCAGGTCTTGCACCGGCCTCGCGGGCGCGATCCATCGCCTCGCTTTTGGCCATGTTCAGCACGGCTTCGCGGCTTTGCCCCTCCATCGAGAAGACGCGGTCGACCTCACCGCCGACTTGCGCAATAGCCGCTCCAATCGCGTTCGCCACCGAAGCATTCTCAGGCCGCACGAGTTGCGAAGCCGACGAAATCCTGTCGCGGATCAGGATCGCACCACCCCCGACGAGCACAACCGGGAGCGGTTCTGCCGAAGTCTTCATGCGATCGACGGCCTCGTCTACCATGGTCTCCATCCGCGCAAGCGCGGTCTTCACAACGCTTGCCGGCACATCAGCGACGCGCGCGCTGTCGCCTATTTCTTCGAGGCCAGCAGCGACAATGATGTCCGTGGTCGTCAGTGTGTCGCCACCGAAGACGCGCGCCTTCTCGGTCAGCTGGTAGCCCACGGAGTCGGGGCCGATCCTGGCTCCGTCGTCCCGCACGAGGCTGCCGCCGCCAAGACCGATCGCCAGCACGTCGGGCATACGGAAATTAGTCCGGACGCCACCGATGTCGACGGACACGGCCGACTCCCGCGGGAAGCCCTGCATGAGCATGCCGACGTCCGAGGTGGTGCCACCGATATCGACCACCATGGCGTCGGCAAGGCCGGCAAGGCGCGCCGCGCCACGCATCGAGTTCGTGGGACCTGAGGCGAAGGTCAGAACGGGGAATCGCGCCACGAAATCGGGCTGCATCAGGGTTCCATCGTTCTGCGAGATGAAGAACGGAGCGGAGATTTTCATCTCGCGCAGCGCTTTCTCGAACGACGCCACCACTCGCCCGGCCAGTTCGGCAAGGCTTGCATTCATGATCGCCGCGTTCTCACGCTCCAGAAACCCGATGCGCCCGATCTGATGGCTTTCCGTGACTGCGACGTCGGGAAGTTCCTCACGCAGAATTTCGGCGGCACGCTCCTCCATCGTCGCCGAGACTGGCGAAAAGACCGAAGAGATTGCGACGCTTCGAAGTCCGCGGGCGCGGATCTCGCCGATCGCTTCCATCAGGCCCTTTTCGTCCAGCGGCGCGATTTCACGGCCATCGAATTCATGGCCTCCGCGTAGCATCCACGAATGCCGTCCGAGTGCCTGAGCAAGATCGCCGGGCCAGTCCGAGAAGGGCGGCAATGAGCGGGTGGCAGGAAGCCCGAGCCGGATCGCGCCAACCTCGAGAAGCCGTCGGCGTTCGACGACTGCGTTGGTGAAATGGGTGGTGCCGATCATGACTGCCACGATCTCGGCGGGATCGGTTCCACTCGCTCCAAGAACCTCTCGAAGCGCCCGGATCACGCCAGTTTCAACATTTTCGGTGGTCGGTGTCTTGTAGGCGGCGACCACCGTCTCTCCGTCCATCAGGACGGCGTCGGTATTGGTGCCGCCCACGTCGATGCCAATGCGCATGGCTGGTTTTCTCCTCTGGTCCCGGTGGGCGCTTGCGCCGGTTCGGTGTCTCGTCCGTCAAGCTGGAAAAAGCGTCGTAGTGTCTGGTGCCCAGCCGACCTCGACCTGATCGCCAGTCGCGAAAACCGGTTGATCGGGCTGGTTCAGGACCTCGCCCTGCAATTCCTGATCACCGGCCCTGAGGCGGTATCGCACCATGGCCCCCGAGTAGACGCGGTCGATGACTTCGAGCGTCATCACCGCCGGTCCCGCCGCTCGCGCTGCAGGCCCAAGGCGCACGTTTTCCGGTCGCACGACCAGCTTTGCCTTTGCGCCGGCGACGAGGCCGGTTCCGGGGGACGCGGGCATCCTCTGACCGCCCAGATCGACCTGCCAGAGACCCGCAGCGGTTTCCACGAGCGTCACATCGACGAGGTTCGAATCCCCGATGAATGTGGTGACGAAAAGATTGGCAGGACGTTCATAGATCTCGGTGGGCGCACCGACCTGCACGATCCGGCCACGATCCATGACGCCGATCCGGTCGGACATCGTCAGAGCCTCGCCCTGGTCGTGGGTCACATAAACCGTCGTGATCGAAAGACGTCGCTGCAGGTCCTTGATCCAAAGTTTCATTTCCTCGCGCAGCTTCTTGTCGAGTGCCGAAAGCGGCTCATCGAGCAGCAGGATCCTTGGCTCGGTCACGAGCACGCGCGCAAGGGCGACACGCTGCTGTTGGCCGCCGGACAGTTCGCGCTGGAAACGCCTTTCGAAACCGGAAAGGCCAACCTGCTCCAACGCGCTCATCACGCGGTCACGGATCGTGGGGGACGGCATCTTTCGCAGTCGGAGTCCGAAAGCGATGTTGTCGAACACGTTCATGTGCGGAAAGATCGCGTAATTCTGGAAGACGATACCGATGTTGCGTTTTTCGGGCGGTTGCCAAGTCACGTCCTCGCCGCCCAGCAGAATGCGTCCCGAACTCGGCATTACAAAGCCCGCGACCATCCGGAGCGTCGTCGTCTTTCCGCAGCCGGACGGACCTAGAAGCGAGAAGAATTCGCCTTCCTGCACTTGCAAATCCGTGCCTTCCACGGCCACGAAGTCATCGTAGGTCTTGCGCAGACCCTCTAGCTTTACATCGGACAAAGGGAGGTGCCTCAGGTAGGGGTGGCCCGGCACATGGCCGGGCCACGCGGGTTAACCGGCGAAAATGTCGTTGACGGTTTCCACGATGTCGATCTCGTTCTCGATGTACCAGGACCAGTCTGGGATCCACAGGCCGTTGGTCGCGTCCGCGCTGTTCACCACGCCGGCGGCGGCGAGGTTCTCGGGCACGACCGCGTCGCGATGCGTCGGGCGAAGCCAGAAGCGTTCGGTGAAGCGAGTGATGAATTCAGGATCGAGCGTCCTGTTCATTAGTGCGAAGGCCAGCCTTTTCTGGATCGGGTCGGAGTAGCGGCTGATCGTCTTCGTCTGCGTGAGGATCGGCTGGAATTCCTGCCATATGTAGGGCTCGACCGAGATGCCGCGCGCTTTCTGCATGTAGACTTCGCCGTCGACCTGAACGCCGATTTCGACTTCACCGCGCTCGAGAAGCGTCTGCATGTTCCCGGTGAAGTCCGAGATCTTCATCGGTGCGGCATCGCGCATCGCCTGGAAGCCGGCCTCCATGTCGTACTGGTCCCGACCGAAGACCCCGTTAGCCGTCATGAAAAATGCCATGAAGAGCGTGTTGGACGTGATGTAGGTGCCACGCACGTTGGCGAAGCGCTCTTCCCAGAAACTCTCGAAGCTCGTCGGGGCGGGCGAAACCAGGTCCGACCTGTACGCATAACAGTACTGTCCGAATGCCCAGGTCAGGCCGATGCCGTTTGCGGTCGCGAAGGGCCACAGGCCCGCCGCGTTCGGAACATTCGCAATCACCTCGGCCTGATCCAGGAAGTAGTCTCCCGACCGCGCTGTCTTGCTCATCTCCGGAAGGTTCCAGTTCACCATCGCATAGGGCGGGTTTTCAGGACCGGCGGCCACGAACTTCGGGAACCACGGGAACGAGCTGTCCCATTCCACGCGGCAGTTGAATTCCTGTTCAAAGTCGTTGACCAGAAGTTCGCGAACGTTCTCCTCCCAGAAGCCGCCCCACTCACCGATTGACAGGGTGGCACCGCCGGCGTCGAATGTCTCGCCGGCATAGCTCACGTCCTGCGACCAAGCGTGATTGATGTGGAACAGGGGCAAGGCCGCCGCAGCACCAGCGGTCATTCCCAGCGCCTTCCGGCGTGTCACCCCGTTCCGGGGCTTTTCAGGTTCGAGTTTTTTCGTCATTTCGAGGTCCTTTCCTATTGAAGTGGATCCAGTCGTTCATGGCTACTTGCGGATTGATCCCGTGAGCCGCCGCAGATCGACAAGCCAGGCGGTGACAACCATCGAGACGACGACAAGCGCGATGGCGAAGATGCCGGCGGCCGCCGCGATCGGCTCGAAGGCGTAGCGAAGCGAGATATACATCGCCATGGGCAGCGGCTGGAGGTTGGGCGTCGACAGGAAAAGCGCAATCTCGAACTGGCCGAAAGAGATGATGAAGGCGAAAATCGCCCCTGCCATGACGCCAGGTCCGATGATTCGCAGGGTGATCTTCCGGAACGCGGTCAATGGCCCGGCTCCCAGGCTCCGGGCGGCTTCCTCCAAAGAGCGGTCGAAGCCAACGAGAGTCGCAGTTACCGTCGCGATCACAAAGGGACAGGTGACCAGAACGTGGCCGATCAGGATACCGGGCAGGCTGCGCGCGAGACCGAAATCCGTCGAGACGTAGAATACGTAGAGTGCCAACCCGAGAACGAGTCCCGGCAGCACGATCGGCAGCATGAAAAAGCCGCGCAACCCACCGACGAGTCTCGAGTTCGAGCGCGTCAGGAACAGCGCTGCCATCGTTCCGATGACAGTCGAGATTGCCGAAGCCATCGCGGCCAAGCCGAAGCTGAACAGATATGCGCCGAAATAAGTGTCCGAGGTCAGGAAAGCGCGGACCCAACGCAGCGAGAGGCCTTGCGGGGGAAAGCTCAGGAAGTCCCCGGCGTTTAGGCCGGCAAGCACGACCACCACAAGGGGCAGCAGCAGCACCACGAGCGCCAGCGCCGAGATGACCACAAATAGAAACGGCACCGCACGTTCGGATTTGGCGCTCACGACCGGCCTCCGCTCATAATTTTCGCGGCGATCTGGAAAAAGACGATCCCGGAAAGACTCAGGACTAGGAGGACCACCGCCAGCGTCGCGCCAAGCTGCCAGTTCCCGATCTCGGCGACCTGCTGATAAATGTGGATTGGCAGAACGGTCACACGCCATCCGCCCATGAGTGCGGGCACTACGAAAGAACTGATCGAGAGAGCGAATACAATCAGGCTGCCGGCCAGCATTCCTGGCATGGAAAGCGGCAGAACAATTCGAAGAAAGGCCTGGCGCCGGGTTGCGCCGATGCTCCGAGCTGCCTCTTCGAGCGAGGGATCGATTGAACGAATGACGCCGATCAGGGAGAGTACCATGAAAGGCAGCGTGAACTGCACCATGCCGATGATCACACCGAGGGTGTTGTACATGAGGGGCAGTGGCGACTCGATCAGACCGGAATCGACCAGCGCACCGTTAATGAGCCCGCGGTCACCAAGAAGCACCATCATTCCGTAAAGGCGGATGACCATGTCGAGCTGCATCGCTGCAAGCACGAGGATCATTAGCAGCGTATTGCCCGCCACGTTTCGGGTCTTAGCGATCAGGTAGGCGAGGGGATAGCCGAGCACCATGCAGATCACCGTCACGGCAGCGGCGATGGAGATCGAACGCAACGCCGCGAGATAGTAGGATGAACGCGAGAAGAATCGCTCGAAATTCGTTGTCACGAAATCGCCCTGGAACGTGACGACCCCCGGAATTGCACGGTCAAGCGATATGGCCAGCATCGACAGGACCGGCAGGACGAAGAAGGCGACGAGAAACAGGGTTGCCGGTACCGCGAGGAGCCATAGACGCGAGCCACCTCCACGCAGCCAGCGACGCCCGTTGCCTGTTCCGCGAGTGATGGATGCTGCCTCGGTCACTTGATCATGGCCCGGAAGAGAAGCGGGACGGCGCGCCCGCATAGCCCGGCATAGCCTTGTCCGGCGGCGTGGGCGATGTGAGCTTTGAATGCGCGAGCCCGCTGTCCACAAGGGCGCCTGCCAGCCGCAAAGTCGTCGGGATCGGATCGATCACGGGAATGTCGATCCCGCGTTCTAGGAGGCCCGTGCGGACGGCGGCAGCGCAGCCCATCAGGCCGGTGCAACCGAAAACGATCGCGTGCGCCCCGTCCTCGTGGATCGCGGCTTCAGCAACACTCACAAGCTTTGCCTGCGTTGCTCCGATGTCGTCTTCCAGCTCGAGGACAGGGATATCAACCGCCCGTACGCTGGCCAGTTTGCCCTTCAACCCGTACACGGCCGCGAGTGTTTCGAACTGGGCCCTCAGGCGGGGCAGAACGGTCAGAACGCTGAAGCTATGGCCCAGCATGGAGGCAAGATGCATGGATGTCTGTGAAGGCCCGAGGACGGGTATCGAAACCGCCTCACGGGCACCGGCCAGTCCTGGATCTGCCATGCAGTCGATCACCACCGCATCGACACCGTCTCGTTCCGCCTCGATGATCCTGAGGATCGTGGCAGGCTCTGAAAAAGCGGTTTCGTACGCGGATTCGATCGAAGCCGGTCCCTGCTCGATCTGGGCAAGACTGAGGCGAAGGCCCGAACCCGCGATCGACGAGAGTTCCTCTTCACTTCTGAACCCCGGCGTCGTGATGGGGGTTATCAACCTGACGTGGGCCATTCTGTACCTCTCGGTCGATTTGACAGATCGAGCATTGCACCACGGGGAACGCGGGTCGATGAGCTAGTAAGGCGAGTGAGTCAGTGACTTCGCTATGGCGGCACTAGCCGAAAGGATAGTCAAAGCAGTTTCGCCCAAGGAAACGTCAGGTTCCAAATAGTATTGCTGAACATGTCGGCACTCCTGCATTGGTTTCGTACGCCAGCTTCCATTCCGCACTCTGCAGAGTTGCCGCGCCGCTCATCGCGGAAACCCATCGAAATTCTGCGTCCGCCGCCTGGTCTGGCAGCTGGCTCTGTTTGCAGATCGTGGCCAGTGACCACCAAGGCCCTTAACACCGCGAGCCTTGGTACCCGGCTTGTCGCGCGGCTGATACTCTGCGCGTCAATCTTCGCAGCAACGAAGTGAGGCTCGCCGGCCTACCGGCCGACCCGGCAGTGCCCGGGCGGCCGAAACCTAGTTTTGTCGCCATGCAGCCAGTGACCGAGGCCGACACGCGGGGACAAACATAACGACCGGGCGGGTCGGATCTCGGTGACACCGCTGGGTCAGTTCTGAGTAACAATCAACAATGCCAGAGGTGGTGTCATTTGTGGACGGCTCCGGTTTTGCAAGGAGTTTCTTGAGCGACGTGGATCGAAGCAGGTTGCGGTCATTTGTCCGGCCTGTGTGCGCGGTGCCTTTGACCGCCGGCCCTGATGAAGTCCGCGTGCCGGGTCCCAATCAGACTATCGAGCTGCGACGCCCTGACACCACCTCGGGGTGTCCCTGCAGCGGTCTCGCTTGATCATCATCACTCACTTCTGCCCTTGCATCTTGTCGCGGTGCCTTTGGAGCGCCGCCATGTCCTCCTTCGTTCAGATGGCCGCTGCGGCCCGGTAGCTCTCTCCCTTCACGAGCAGCGCCCATGCAGTGCGCGCCGTCTTGTTAGCGATGGTGACAGTGACGAGCCGCGTCGGTTTGCGTTCAAGCAGGGATCTGACCCAGGCCCCGGTCCGGGTGTCGGTGGTTGGCGCGCGCCGTGTCACCGAGGTGGCGCCGACAACAAGCAACCGGCGCAGATAGCCGTTGCCCATCTTCGAGACATGCCCGAGCCGATCCTTCCCGCCAGAGGAGTTTTGTCGCGGCACGAGCCCGAGCCATGCCGCAAACTGCCGGCCCGACTTGAAGACGGACGGATCGGGAACGCTGGCCGCGAGCGCCGTGGCGGTGATGATGCCGACGCCCGGGATCGTTTCCAGCCGCTGGCTCGCAGCGCTCTGCCGATGCCACGCCATCAGCTGGCGTTCGGTCTTGCCGATCTCTCCGGCCAGGCTTTCGAGCTGCGCGGCCAGCGACAGGAGCGCCGACCGAGCGAGAGCCGGCAGGTCCAGCCCGCCGTTGGGCTAGCTCAGGCGCCGGACGAGGTCTACAACCTTCCGTGGCCCCTGCGCGGTGATCACCCCGAACTCCGCCAGATGCGCTCGGATGGCGTTGAGGATCATCTGCGCTGCCGCATCAGCAGGTCGCGCGACCGGTGCAGGACGAGGACCGCCTGCTGATCTTCGGTCTTCACAGGCACAAAACGCATATTCGGCCGGGTGACGGCCTCGCAAATCGCCTCGGCATCGGCAGCATCATTCTTCTGGCGTTTCACGTAGGGCTTCACATACGCAGGCGGGATCAGCCGCACGTCATGGCCGAGCGCCGCGATCTCCCGCGCCCAGAAGTGCGAGGTCGGGCAGGCTTCCATGCCGAGCAGGCAGGGTTCGAGCTTGCCGAGAAAGTCCAGAACCGCCCCGCGCCGCAACTTCTTCTGCAGGACAACGACGCCATCCTGATCAACGCCATGAAGCTGAAAGACGGACTTGGCCAGGTCGATCCCGAGTGTTGTAATCTCCATGTGGTCGGCTCCTTCCTTTGTTGGCTGTCACAAAGCACCAACATGGCACATTGCGATGCCGTCGGGGGAGGAGCCGTCCACACCATCAGACACATTCGAACCAGTCTCAGCTAGGACAGCGTCAATGCCCCTTATCCGATGCAAAGGCCGCGCCACTCGGTCAGCGCGGCGGTGCGGTTCAGCTTGAAGTGGGTCCGGCTGGAGAGGCTTCGGTCGGTGTTGAAATGGTTGCAGACGGAGGCGTGGACGGTGGCGAACATCTGCAAACTTCGCATTCGCCGGAACCGTAGCATCGCCCGCTCCCTTCGTCGGAATGGTAGATGTGAGTTCTCCCCAGGTGCTGCCAGACGGATTCGAACCAGTCTCACCAAGGGCAGTATGGCTGTCCCTTATGCCGCGCAGAGAGCACGCCA
>Ga0076929_100840_pt1 | contig 14739 bp, 12 predicted proteins | sample HotLakConUCCSL28_FD_87104 | JGI IMG/M metagenome (GOLD analysis project Ga0076929, IMG submission 87104) | Hypersaline microbial mat communities from Hot Lake, Washington, USA - Hot Lake Consortium UCC-SL28 (version 3) (version 3) | ecosystem: Environmental > Aquatic > Thermal springs > Hot...
CCGGGGTTAACCCCGGATCAGGCTGAACCCCAAATCCAACTTGCGGCTTGAAAACCAAAGCACGATACCAGCTTATCGCGAGCCGCGAACCTGTCCGACGAATGGGGGCCACCTCATTGGGTATGTCGGACGTCGCAAGAGCAAGGTAAGCATCATCCCGAATTTCGAAACAATCATGTTATTAATTGCAATTTTTAGTCACGGCCCCTGCTGATATTATCGCGAAGCGAAAATCGGGAGGAAACCATGAAAAAAACTGTCATCACCGCATTTGGCTCAGTCTTGCTCGCTTCCGGGCTGGCTTTCAGCGGTCATTCGGCGGTCGCCGGACCGCAGGACGACACCCTGCGTGCCGCAATGTCGGGCGAAATTCTCAATCTCGACTATATTCATACGACGCGGCGTGAATACATCATCCTCGCACAGATGACTGATGCGACGCTTTTCACAATGAACCCTGAAACTCAGGCAATCGAACCGGGTGTGGCACTGTCATACGATTTCGTAGATGACGCGACAATCGATGTCCAGCTGCGTGACGACGTACGTTTTCATGATGGCAGCATGCTGACCGCCGAGGATGTAGCCTATACCTACAACTGGATTATCGACGAGGATTCGGAATCACATGCTCGGGCGCTCATCAGCAGGTGGCTCGATCGCGTCGAGGTACTCGGGCCGCATTCTCTCCGCTTCCATCTGAGCGCGATCAATCCTCTGATCATTCGTGACATGGCCCAGCGCGTGCCGCTGCGCAAGGATGGCGCATATCATCACGATGGTGAGGCCGATCATGATGCCATGGCGATCGAGCTGATCGGCGCCGGGCCCTATCGGGTTGCGAGTTTCAATCCCGGGGTCGAGGTCGTACTGGAGCGTTTCGACGATTACTACGGCGAGGCGCCTGAGATCGGCAACGTGGTCGTGCGCAACATTCCGGATATGGGCACGCAGCAGGCCGAGATGATGTCGGGCGGGATCAACTGGATGTTCAACGTGCCGCTCGACGTCGCCCGTAGCCTCGGCGCGAGGCCCGATATCGACCATCTGGCCGGGCCGGATCTGAGGGTCTCGTTCATCGTTCTCGATGCCGGGGGAATTGCCGAGCCGGACGGTCCGCTGACCGATCTGCGTGTGCGTCAGGCCATGAATCATGCTGTGAACAAGCCTGAAATTGCTGAATTTCTGATGGGTGGTGGAGCGTCGGAAGCGATCCACACCGCCTGCCATCCGGTCCAGTTCGGCTGCGTGCAGGATGTCATGCGCTATGAGTATGATCCAGCACGGGCCCGTGAGTTGCTTGCCGATGCCGGTTATGCCGATGGCTTCAGCCTCGACCTCTGGGCCTATCGCGAGCGACCCAATGCCGAAGCCGTCATGGCTGATCTCGAGGCCGTCGGCATCGACATCAACCTGCGCTATGTCCAACTCGAGACGCTGAACCAGGCGCGGGCCAACCAGGACATCGCCGCCTATATCGGCACCTGGGGATCAAGCGGCGTGGCCGATACCGCACTGATCGCACGCGTACATTTCTCGGATACCAGCGACCGGCATCTTTCGGGTGACGACGAGGTTGTCGGATGGGTGCTCGCGGCGGAAAATACCGCCGATCAGGACGCGCGTGCGGAGTACTACCGCAATGCGATCACCCGGATCGCCGAACAGGCCTATTGGGTGCCTCTGGTGAGCTACTCGGCGAATTATCTGGTGACCTCGGATCTGGAGTTCCCGCTCGATAATGACGGCGTGCCGCGTCTCCAGAACGCGCGTTGGAGGTAACGGGCTCTTCCTCAACAGAACGTGTGCCGGGGTGGCATCAATGCTCATCCCGGCGCCCCGTCGACCCGTTTTCGAGGACGTCGTCCGATGCTGTCTTACATTGCGCAGCGCGCCGCGCTCGCCATTGCCGTCGCATTCACGGTCTCGCTTGCGGCCTTCATGCTCCTCAACATCGCCACCGATCCGGCCTACGCCATTGCCGGCGAGGATGCTGACCCGGAGGTGATCGAGCAGATACGCCAGCGTTTCGGCCTCGACCGGCCCCTTTGGGTGCGCTACGGAGACTGGCTCGCAGGCGTGCTGCGCGGCGATTTCGGCGTAAGCTACTATTGGAACAAGCCGGTCGCAACGCTGGTCACAGAGCGTGTCGGCACGACCCTGACCCTTGCCTTTTCCGCACTCATGGTCACCATTGCGATTGCCATCCCGCTCGGTGCGCTGGCAGCGCTGAACCGCAACACCTGGATCGACCGCTTCGCGCTCTGGCTGGCGGTCTCCGCGCAGGCGGTTCCAAATTTCTGGCTCGGTCTGATCCTGATCATCCTCTTCGCGGTGATGCTGCCGATATTCCCTGTTTCGGGCGATCACACCTGGCAACATTTCGTGTTGCCCGCCTTCGTTCTGGGGGCGTCGTCGGTTCCGCCGGTGATGCGCCTGATGCGGACCGGTCTGATCGAGGTCATGGGTGCCGATTATATCCGTACCGCGCGCGCAAAGGGATATCGCAGTGGCGCATTGCTGATGCGTCATGCATTGCGCAACGCGTTGCTTCCCGTGGTCTCCGTGCTCGCGGTGCAGCTCGGTCAGAAGGTCGGCGGATCGGTGATCACCGAGAGTGTCTTTGCCATCAACGGCCTGGGAAGGCTCGCCCTGCAATCGATCCTGGGGGGCGATATCCCGACCGTGCAGATATTGATTTTCCTTTTCGCCCTGGTGTTCGTCGGCATGAACCTTCTCGCCGACATCCTCAATGCAGCCCTTGACCCGAGGATACGGATCGGATGAGCGAGAAGACGCAATCCAGGCCGGTCGTCGAGCCCGTGTCCGAATGGACGTCGGAGACCGAACTCCCCGCCAGCCCCGGCCAGCTGGCACGCGCAAGGGCCTGGCACCATCGCGGCTTCCAGGTCGGAGCGGGAATTCTGCTGGCGCTGGTTCTGGTGGCGATTTTCGCCCCGTTTCTGGCGCCGCACAGCCCCTATCAGCAATCGCTGCCCAATCGCCTCTTGCCACCTGTCTGGGTGGAGGGCGGCAGCTGGGAGCACCTTCTCGGCACCGACCATGTCGGGCGCGACTATCTCAGTCGCCTCATTCACGGAACGCGGGTTTCGATCACGATCGGTCTCGGTGCGGCCACGATCGGATTGATCATCGGCGTTACGCTGGGGGTTCTGGCTGGTTACTTCGGAGGCTGGGTCGATCATTCGGTGAGTTTCGTCCTGACCGCGCAGCTGGCATTGCCGGGCCTGCTTCTGGCGATGGCGCTGGTCTTCTTCATCGGCCCGTCTCTGCTGGTGGTCATCTGCATTATCGGGGCGCTCGGCTGGACCTATTACCTCGTGGTCACGCGATCGGCGACGCAGCATGTCCGAAGCCTGGATTTCGTCGCCGCCGCGCGTGCCTCGGGCGCAACGCCGCAGCAGATCATCTGGCATGAGATCCTGCCGAATCTCAGTTCCAAGATCATCGTGATCTTCACCTTCGAACTGGGGATAGCGATCCTGGCCGAGGCGTCGCTCAGCTTCCTCGGCGTCGGCATTCAGGCGCCGACACCAAGCTGGGGGCTGATGATCGCAGAGGGCAAGGAGGCAATGTTCTATCGCCCGTGGCTCGTCGTGCTGCCGGGAATGTGCCTCTTCGTTCTGGTAATCGCAGCGAACCTGACGGGTGACGGTTTGCGCGACATCACCTCGCCGGAGGAGAAGAACTGATGCCTCTCATCAAGGTTGAGAACCTCTCCGTTCGCCTGGCCGTGCCTTCGGGATGGCTGCATGCGGTGCACGAGATGTCATTCCAGCTGGATCGGGGCGAGGCGCTCGGGATCGTCGGCGAGAGCGGATCGGGAAAATCGATGACTGCCCTGGCGTTGATGCGGCTCCTGCCACGCGGGGCGCAGGTATCTGCCGACGGGCTGCGCATGGGTGATGATGATCTCTTGACGATGTCGGATCGGCAGTTTGCGCAGACTGTCCAGGGCAGTCGCATCGGCATGATCTTTCAGGAGCCGATGACGTCACTCAACCCTGTCTATTCCATCGGTCGGCAGCTGACCGAAGCGGCGGTGCGTCTGGGTCGGATGAATCCGACAAGCGCCCGCCGCCGCGCAGTAGAACTGCTCGACCGTGTCGGGATCCCCGACCCGGCGTCGCGCATGCGTCAGTACCCGCACCAGATGTCGGGCGGTCAACGCCAGCGCGTGATGATTGCCATGGCGCTCATGCTTGATCCGGAACTCCTGATCGCGGATGAGCCGACAACTGCACTGGACGTGACCGTCCAGGCACAGATCATGGAGCTGCTGGCCGACCTCCGGCGCGAGACGGGGATGGCGATGATCCTGATCTCGCACGATCTGGCCGTGGTATCGCAAACCACGGACCGCGTTGCGGTCATGTATGGTGGTGAATTACTGGAGAACGGCAGCTCTTCATCGGTTCTGGCCCATTCACGGCACCCCTATACCGGGGCCCTGTTGCGCGCGATTCCCACGATCGATGGGCCGCGCCGGCGTCTGGCCACGATTCCCGGTATCGTCGCAGCGCAGATGGCGCCGCCGAAAGCCTGTGTGTTTGCAGAACGTTGCGCATTCGTGCAGCCCCGATGCACAACGGCGCGCCCTCCGAGGCAAATCGGCGAAGAAGGGCACTGGGCCCGTTGCATCATGCCAGACGCGGCTGTGACGCGTATCGACCAGGGATCGCTACTCCCGGAACCGGCCGAGAATGCCGCCGAGGCGGATCTCATGATCGAAGCGCAAAACATCACCAAGATCTACCAGATGAAGTCGAGCCTCTTCGGTCCGAAAAAGGAGATCCGCGCCGTCGATGACGTGTCGCTTTCCGTTCGCCGTGGCGAGACCGTAGCGCTCGTCGGGGAGAGCGGCTCGGGAAAATCGACGCTTGCGCGGATCATTCTGGGGCTGATCGATGCCAGGCAGGGCCATGTTCGCCTGCAGGGGCAGGACATTGCCGGGATGCGTGATACGGATCGTGCGCGGCTGGTCCAGCCGATCTTCCAGGATCCGTATTCGTCGCTCAATCCGCGCCGCACGGTGGCCGAGATCATCGCACGCCCATTGCAGCTGCGCGGGGTCGAGGCTGATGAGCGTATGCGGCGCGCGCGCGGGATGATGGATATCGTGCGCCTGCCGACCCGGCTTCTGTACAGCTATCCGCTGCATTTGTCGGGAGGGCAGCGCCAGCGCGTGGCCATCGCGCGGGCGATGGTCAACCGCCCCGAGGTGCTGATCTGCGACGAGCCGACCTCGGCGCTCGATGTGTCCGTACAGGCGCAGATCCTCAACCTTCTTGCCGATCTGCAGGCGGATTTCGGGCTCACGACGTTGATCATCACGCATGACATGGCAGTGGTGCACCAGCTTGCTCACCGTGTTGTGGTGCTCTTGCAGGGGCGAGTGGTTGAAGAAGGGCCCGCTTCCAGGGTCCTCCATGCTCCGAGCGAAAAATATACGCGCTTGCTGCTCGAAGCGGCGCCGCGGTTCGGTGCGGATCTGCCCGATACGGCGAGTGCGTCGTGATGAGCAATGCCAGCAATATACCGTTTACGCCGGACACGCTGTTTTCAGCCGGCAATCTCTGGCAGTCTTGGCTCGATGTGGAAGTGGCCTTGGCTGTCGCGCAGGCGGAACTGGGAATCATCCCTGGTTGGGCCGCCGAGGGCATCGCTGCCGTAGCGGAGGTCGACATTCTCGGGCTCAAGACCCTCGAAAAGGAGGCGGCGCGCACCCTCGCACCGATCCATGCGCTTACCCGCGTGGTCGCAGAAAAGGCGGGTCCGGCCGGTGCTTACGTCCATTGGGGTGCTACGACCCAGAACGTAATGCAGACCGGGCGGCTGATCCTCATGCAGCGCGCCCAGCTGCAGCTCTGGAACGACTTTTCCGGCGCCGTAGAGCACTTGGCCGAGATGGCCGAAGCGCATGCCCAAACGCCGATGATCGCGCGCACGAATCGCCGTCATGCGCTGCCGATCAGTTTCGGCTTCAAGGTTGCGGGATGGATCGAAGAACTCGCTCGTGCTGCCGACCGACTTGCGACGATGGAGCGTCGGGTCTTCGTCCTGCCCTTCGGTGGTGCGGTGGGCGCAATGCATGCCTTCGACGGTCAGGGGCGCGAGATCAACCGGCGGATGGCCCTCCGCCTCGGTCTTGGTGAATTGCTGGTCGCGGGTCGGGCCGTGAACGACATCTTCGCAGACTATGTTTCAGCGATCGGTCTATGGGCAATGACGGTCGAGCGCATCGGACGAGAGTTCTACGCGTTGATGGCCGAGGAAATCGACGAGGTCTCCGAGGCCCTCGACCATGGGGTCGTCGGATCCTCGACGATGCCCCACAAGGTCAACCCCAAGAAGGTCGTGCAGGTCATCGCCATGGCTGCGGATCTGCGCGCGGCGGTGGTACCAGGCATGGAGGGAGCCCTGACGGTCAACGAGGGCGATGCTGCCGCCAATCAACTCATCGTGCGAACCCTGGACAGGGTCTGCCCGCTGGCCCTGAAACTATCTCGCGCTTTCCGCGCCCTCTGCGCGACGACGACGCCTCGCCCCGAACGCATGGCGCAAAACGTTGCCCTGACCGGCACCCATACCGCTTCCGAGCGTCTGATGATGATGATCGCACCAGAGCTGGGACATCTTCAGGCGCACGACCTTCTGCACGATCTCTTGGCCGAATACGGGTCGGATCCGGACATGGTTGCGGCCAAGGTGGCGGCACTGCCGGCATTGAAGGGACGCATAAGCCTCGATAGCGCGCGTGCCGCCCTCGATCCCCACAGCTACCTCGGTGAAAGCGTACGTATCGCGCAGGAGGGAGCCGCTATGGGCCACGCATTGGTTGCCCGGATACGCAAGGGATCAGTGTCTGCGGACGCTCCCTAGAGGAGGGTGAGGTCGCGCGCGCAGGCGGGGTCTCTTGCGCGTTCCTGTTCGATCGCCGTGGCGAGCGCGTCGAGAAAGCGCTCGGAGAGGGCAAAGCGCATGCCTTCAGGGTGCAGGCTGGCATAGGTGATCCAGTACTCCTCCCGCAGCGGGCGAAACACCGCTTGGTCACCTTCGGGCAGCAGGCCCGCGGAAATGCGGTCGATCAGGGATATTCCGAGCCCTGCGCGCACCATGCTCACCACGAGCGGCGTCGCATTGGTTTCTATCCAGAGCTTCGACTGGATACCGGTGCTACCCAGTAACTCGTCCATACGATCGCGCCAGCGCTGTCCCGGCCGCAGGCCAATGAGGGGTTCGTGCATGATCTCCGAAAGAGCGACGACGTCCTTCGCGGCCAGCGAGTGGCTGCGTGGCACCACCACGCCGACGCGCGCCTTCAGTATCGGCACCGGCTCCAGTCGGATGATCGAGTTTTCGACGGGCAGCGAGATGAGCCCGAGATTGTAGGCGCGCGCCGCGACCTTGCTTTCGATGTCGAACCGGGTTTCAACGCTTACGCTGCAGCGGAAATCGTAACCCTCGCGTTGTAATTGGGCTAGCGCGGGAGAGACCAGACCGTTTGCCAGCGGCGCAGCCGTGACTACCGAGAGCCATTCGCGGGTACGCCGGCGAATGTCGCCAGCCAGAACCGGGATCTCGTCCAGACCGTCCAGTGTGTGCATGATCGAACGATAGAAGAGGTCGCCATCCTCGGTCAGCAAAAGCCGGCGATTGGCGCGAGAGAACAGGGTCAGATTGAGGTCCTGCTCCAGATTCACGATCAATCGGCTGGCCGCAGAGGTCGATGTGTTCAGGCGCTTTGCCGCCTCGTTCAGAGAGCCCAGCAATACGATCTCGCGGAAGAGGCGTAGTGCACGAAGGTTCATTGTGTTGTCGGTCCGCTGCTGCCCGTTGTCACGCTAATTGACGGCCTCGACCGTGCCGATATCAAGAACCGTCGATTCCCGGCGGGCTCCCCGATCTTGATCAAATAATAACGACCGGAGCAAAACCGTACAGCCTGCGAGGCGTCATGCAAACGAGCCAATGACTGCACATTCGCCATTTCCACTTGGTTGGTCGGTCACATTCAGGTGCATGCAAGGATAAGATGACTATGCCGCCCAGCCTTGTGAAGCTTGTGATGATGATCGGACACGCATACGCATAAGCCCGAAAAATCTAGTTGATATAATAATATAAAGCTACGAATTGCACTCTTTATTGCTCTGCTGAATCCGCTGCTGTTGGAGTGAAGCGGCTGGCTGATGCACAGTGAAGCAAGTAAAGCATGCTTGCATGCCTCCGCAACCAAATTCTTCCAGAAAGATATCACACACCTAAGCCGCCCACTGGGCGGCTTCTGCGTGTCTGCTCTGGCAGTTGCCGCTCGCGGTAACCATTCGGCGAGGGCTGCGGGGTATCAGGTCCCGTCTTCACGATGAGCCTTGTTCAGCGGCATGGTCACGCGGCCGCGGCGATCGTTATCGTCCTCTCGCCAGATCGACACCAGCTTATCTCCCTGTGCGAAATCCGGGGGCTGCCTCAGTGCCGCCTTGACCCGCTCGCCAGACCCGCAACGTGGAAGCATGTCCGCGCCGAGTGCCGGTCCATCGCCAAACAGAGACTTCGTTGTTCGGTCAGTGGCATCCGATGCGGCTCAAGCAAAAGCGCGGGCGTAAATCACCGCCTGACCACGCACATGAAGAGTGCCCGCCGGATTATGCGGAAAGCCTCCGGTGCCGAAAGCGTTCGACAAGGAGCATATGGGGCACTGTCAGTGCCGCCAGACCGATAAACACGACACGCAGCACAGAGCTTTCGAGATCAACCCCGTCAACATGCAGGAACAGCCCCAATGCGATGCTCGCGCCGAGCAGGGATACGACCATGATACCCCCCGCCGCGCGCAAGGCAGCCTTGCGTTCCGGCAATGCCTGCAGCGTGTCGCGCATGTGTCGCAGCGAGTGAAGCAGACAGAAATAGGCGATGAAGTACAGGAGTGGCGGCAGGATTGCCGCCCCGATCCAGATTCCGGCCAGTTCGAGCAGCACTCCGCGCGAGAGCCCTGACGACTGCAAAAGCGCAATCAGGCCAAGGCTTGCGCCCATCAGTCCGGCCACGGCGATGGCATATGCTATCGGCTCGGCCCAGGCTCCATCGGTCAGCACGGAAAAGATCGACACGACATCCGTGACATGAAACAGCGCCGGGGCTCCGATGACCGATAACCCGCCTGCAATACGCAAGAACAGCCCGTCCGTCTCCCAGTCGCCCGAGAAATGCAGTGCAGAATAGGCCAGAAAAGCGATCAGGGCCAGTCCGGGGGCAAGCCACCACAAGGCCGCGACTGCGCCGGCAATGCCGATATAGGCGCCATAAAACAGCATGTGATCAGCCGCACCGGTCAGCGGCCACAGCACGCGTGCCATTGGCAGATCCAGCGCGCCGTGCGGGAGCCCGAGCAGTGCGACCGCCGGCGCAAGCAGGAGTGCCTGCGTCAGGGGGCCGGGCGCAAAGACCATGTTGAGCGCCGCCAGCACGAGCAGGCCCGCGAGAAATATCCCGCTCTGGACAGGCCGGTCCAGGGTCATGTCAGGCCCGATGCGGCGCGCAGGAACGGCATGGAGGGCAGCGCCCACATCACCGAAAGACGATCATCGCTGCGGGTCGATCCCGACAGAAAGCGCTCGAGCCGATCGGCCGGCGTGTTGCGAAACAGGGCCTCGAACAGGGCCGGCCCGCGTTCCGGCGCAGCCGCGAGAACCCGCAGGAAGACCCGGTCCATGAAGCGGCTGACGGCACTGTCTTGCGGTATACGCGGCTTCTCCCCGCGCAGAAGCTGAGCCACGATGTGATCCGCATGCATCTGGATGCGCTGAAACGCATACCCCGTCGATGGGCGCGCCGCTCCTCCCGCAAGGCCGATATGGCAAATGCCGGGAACCTCAGGTGCCCGATAGCCGACCTCCATGGGAAGGGCGCCGGCCTCTTCGCGAACCACGTCATGGTTACAAGCGCCCAGAGCGACGATTTCCGCGTCCAGCCAGGCGCGCATATCCGCACGCTCCGGAGGCTCGGGGGTGAAGGACGTCACCTCTACCAGGGCACGATCTCGGGCAAAGGGCAGAATGTAGAGGAAATCGATACCCGTGCTGTAGCCGCGCCTGAAATGCATCAACGGCACGGTATCGGGATCGAAGGTTGCCTGCGCTGTGACGATTTCGCGCCCCACGAAGAACTGGCTATAGGCGGGGCGGCGCGCAGGCGGGCGGGCATCGCATACATGGCGGGCACTGAAACCGCCATCCGATGTCTCGATCCACATGCCGTCATCCTTCGGCCTGACCGATCCCGCCGTCGATCCAAGCGCGATACTCCCGCCGCGCGCATCGTCGATCAGATCCAGGGCCCGATCGTAGAAGGCGCCGGAGGCGACGGATTGGTAGGGGAAGCGGCGCGAGCCCCGCAGGACGGCCCCACCCGGCCCGGATACCGTCCATCGCGTCCAGCTGGCGCGCACGCAATCCTCGAACGGATCGGGGCCCGTGCGCCAGAATGACCATGTCCGGTCATCGTCATATCGGCGGCGTGGCTCGATGACGCGAAAGGAAAGTCTCGTCGGCGCAAGTCTCGCGGCCAGGCTCAGGCCGGCGCATCCACCCCCGAGAATGGCCACATCGACATCAGGCATGCACGTCTCCCGCGCGCACGGATCCGGTTCCCGCCGCGCCCTGCCAGGCAAGCGCCAGAACCGCGCCGCATGCCAGCCGCAGCTTGCGCGGCCCGTTGACATAGACACGTCCGGTCAGGGGGTCGTGGTCACGTTCACGGAGCTCCGCACCGATGCCACGATAGATGGCGGAAGATGCCGCAACGGCAAGCCGGAGGCGCAGGGGAAGCGCCCCGAGCCCGGCGCGCCCCGACGCATAAAGGTATTCCGCGCGGTGCAGGAGCGTGGCGACCGCTGCGCGGATATCGGCGCGAATGCGTGGCGTGGGAACTGCAATGTCTTCCGGCTGCCAGCGACAGAGCGCAGCCGGCAGATAACGCCGCCCGGCGCGGGCGTCCTCGGCCACATCCCGGCAGATATTCGTCAGCTGCATGGCCTTGCCGAGATCCGCTGCGGCGCCGTGAAAACGTTTTTCGACGTCGAAAAGATCGGCGATCATGATGCCAACCGTGCCTGCAACGGCATGGGTATAGGCATCGAGGGCAGCGTAATCCGCAATCCGGACCGCGCCGATATCACCACGAACGCCATCCACCAGCATGGCGAAAGCATCCAGGCCGCAGGGCCGCCCCGCAAACAGCGCGCGCGCCCTGTCCACGATCGGATCCGCGCCGTGAGCCGCCGAGCCGCCGTGACGCAAGGCGAGGCTGATTGCCTCAAGGCGGGCCGCAGCAGCGTCGCTTCCGTCTTCATCGGCCAGATCATCGACGAACCGGCAAAGCGCATAGAGTTGTGCGACTCTCGACCGGTCGGCACGGGCCAGAACGCGCGCCGCCGGTGCGAAGCTGCGTGCATGTCGTGCCATGATCGCTTCTGCCTCGGCGCCGGTCATGCATCCAGCTCCACCTTCGGCAGCAGCTGGTCGAGCACCTTGGCCGATGAGATCACACCCGGAAGCCCCGCACCGGGATGCGTACCGGCGCCGACGAAGTAGAGCCCCTTCACGCCCTCGCCCCGGTTGTGGAAGCGGAAAAAGGCAGATTGGGTAAAATCCGGTGAAAGCGAGAATCCGGCCCCATCGACCGACAGGTAATCGTCGCGAAAATCTTCCGGAGTCATGGCGAATTCGGCGGTGATCGTCTCGGCCAGCCCCGGCAGCATGGTTGCATCCAGCGCCGCGACGATCCGGTCGCGCAGGCGCGGCCCCTCGATGGCCCAATCCTGCCCGCCGGACAGGTTGGGCACCGGGCAGAGCACGTAGAAGCTGTCACATCCTTGCGGTGCAAAGGAGGGGTCTGTCGCCGTGGGACGATGGACGTAGAGGGAAAAATCCTCCGCCAGGTGCTTGTGGTGGAAGATGTCGGCCAAGAGCTCCCGATAGCGTTCGCCGAACCAGACGGTGTGGTGCGCGACATCCGGCCAGGTTTTGCGGGCACCGAAATACAACACGTAAAGTCCCATCGACAGGCGCGCTGTCTTCTGACGCAGCCGCGCCACTTTGGACTGCACATGCGTGGGCAGCATTTTCCGATAGACATGCATCGGATCCATGTTGGAGACGACGATATCCGCAGGCAGGTGGCGACCGTCATCCAGATCGACACCGGTGGCCTGGTTGCCGTTCAGGCTGATCCGCTCGACCGTGGTCCCCAACGATATCGCGATGCCCTGTTCGGTCATGAGCCGGTGCAGCGCATCGATGAGGGCACCGGTGCCGCCCATGGCGAACCAGACACCATGTTCGCGTTCGAGATAGTTGATCATCCCGTAGATCGCGGTCGTATCGAACGGGTTGCCGCCGACCAGAAGAGGCTGGATCGAGAACGCGCGCCGTATCCGGTCATCCTTGAGGTGGCGCGAAACCATCTGCCAGACGCTCTCATAGCCCCGCAGCCGGATCAGCTCCGGTATCTGCCGCGCCATGAATGCCGGCGAATGAAAGGGCGCGGAGGCGAGTTTCGTAAAGCCGACATCATAAATCCGCTTTGACCAGGCACCCATGCGCCGATAGCCCTCGACGTCATCCGGTGACAACCGCGCGATCTCGGCCTCGGTACGCGCCTCGGTCGGCCCGTAATCGAAGGTTTCGCCGTCAGGATACCAGAAACGATACCACGGGTCGGGCTGGACCAGCGTGACGTAATCGCCGATATCCTTGCCGAACAGGCCAAAAAGCTCTTCGAAGAGCCCAGGCGCCGTCAGGACCGTCGGCCCGGCATCATGGCGGAAGCCGTCCTTCTCGAAGACCTGTGCGCGACCACCGAGCCGCGGGCAGCGGTCGATGAGATGCACGGAATAACCCAGCGCACGCAGGCGCAAAGCCGCAGAAATGCCCCCGAAACCGGCGCCGGCTACGATGGCATGCGGAGTGGAGAAACGCGTTTCATGTCGCATGATCAGCCTCCATGACGCGCATCCCGGCAAGGCCGGTTTCGACACGATCCGCCAGTGCCGCGAGCGGGATGCCTGCCTTTCGGGGAACGGTCCGGGCTGCATCGCGTGAAGCAGCGAGTTGGGCACGCGCATATGCGAGCGTCGTCGCCCGCGCGCTGCCCACAGAATGACCGGCATGGATCAAGGTCGCGACGATGTTTGTCGTTCCCGCCAGCCTGTCCCGTTCCAGATCGGACAGATCATCCGCGATCTGATAGCCTGATGCCAGGAGCGTGGCAGCGCGCATGACGTGACGGTCGTCTTTGATATCAGCCAGAATCAGGCAAAGCCGCACGGGGAGCGCGATCAACGGTCCCGACTTCGCGCCGGCAATGTCGATGGCGCGCTCGAACGACAAATCCGATGTCGTCGAAAGATCATCGACCTGACCGGCGATGGTTGCGGCCACGGCTTCGTGCATGACCGCAACAACGCGGCCCGTGCGCGAGGTCGCGGCAGATACGAGTGCGGCATAAGCAGCGGATAACAGCAAATCCCCGGCGCATAATGCCGAAGCGCCGCCAAAGCGGGCCCAGAGCGCAGGTTGCCCGCGACGCGTGGTGTCCCCATCCTGCAAGTCATCATGCACAAGCGAAGCATTGTGGAGCAGTTCCGACGCAGCAGCGACGGCGATGCTAGTGGCTTCCGGCAGGCCCAGAATGCGGGCGGTGTCGAGGGCGAGGCGCGCGCGCACCCTGTTCCCTCCCGCATCCAGGTGACGACATGCATGCGATGCAGCGGTTCCGTGACCCAGCATCTCCCGCATCCTGATCTCGACCGACGGCATCACGTCGACAGCGAAACTGTTATCGTGTTTCATTTCGTGCCTTCCACCCGCGAGAGAAAAACCAGATATTTTCTTGTTGTAAAATATCCCAAGAATGAAAAGTGTTTCGCTGAATCTGGCCGACATAAAGATATTCAACACATGATGACTTTGGAATCTTGAAGAAAATATTCGGAAAATATTGTTATGTTGTTGTCGTCTTTTCAAAGCCCAGATGAAACATCGCTCGCCAGACTGGACTGGCGAGCGATGCAGGCCTTATTTCGCCGTTTTGGCAGTTCCGCCGCCGCTGCTCGGCTCTTTTGCAGTTCCAGTTCCCGGGACAGCGACCCTTTCGCCGGTCTCGTTTTCCGATTTGCGGATCGCGATTGCCAGGATCAGAAGCCCGAATACGGCTTTCGCCACGATATCGGCAATGGTGTAACCGACCTCGACAGCCACGATTGCTGCGCCCCCGGTGAGACCGATGAGCGGGAAAAGGAAGACGATCGGGTAGAACAACCACGACACAACAACAAGATAGGCGGCCCCGTTGATGAGCCCGCGAACGTTCTCAGGCTGCTTGTCAATCGAGCCACGAAGGCCGATCACCAGCTGATAGACGATGTAGAGGAACGGGATCATCGACAGGACCCAGAAGGTGAACCTCACGCCTGCCGTATCCGCCACTTCGCCGGGATATCCGAGGATGATCATCAAGGCCGCTGCACCACCGAGCCACACGCTCTTGGAGATGGTCTCGCCGCGCGCTAGCCCGCATTATGCACGGAGGTCTGGCGGATGTAGCGCAAGCCGTTGAAGTAGCGTAAGATTTGGGTGCTAACGCCGAATCTTGCAGTTTCACGGAGGCCACATCCGCCATGAATGATCCTACGCTGCCGCTGGAGGGTTTGTCACCCGT
>Ga0076929_100842_pt1 | contig 14588 bp, 16 predicted proteins | sample HotLakConUCCSL28_FD_87104 | JGI IMG/M metagenome (GOLD analysis project Ga0076929, IMG submission 87104) | Hypersaline microbial mat communities from Hot Lake, Washington, USA - Hot Lake Consortium UCC-SL28 (version 3) (version 3) | ecosystem: Environmental > Aquatic > Thermal springs > Hot...
GCGATGAAGGAGCCGAAGCGGGGGCCGCGGCTCTGGCCGAGCAGGATCTGGTAGATCGTCTCGAACCAGCCGCGTGCCACGCCGGGGCGCCCGTCCGGGCTCTTCGACTTGCCCGAGAGATCGGGGAAATGCGTGCGCCCGACATCGTAGACGATATCCTGCAGCGCCCCTGCATCATTGGAGCCGACAGCCTCGCCGAGCTTGTCGTGCAGCTCCTGCAAAGCTGCGCGCTCATTCTCGTCGGGCATGCGGTATTGCTTGGCCGGGCGCACGAAGTCGCGGAAATAGGCCAGCGCGCGCGCCACCAGCGCATCGAGGCGCGGATGCGTCTGCGGTGAAACGCCCGGCGCGTAGCGGCGGATGAAGCCCCACATCACCGCCGGATCCTCGGAATTGGCCACCGCGACGAGATTGAGCAGCATCGAGAAGGACAGGGTCGTGCCCCCGCTCACCGCATCGCCGCCGATCAGCTCCGGCGCGGGTGGCGCGCCGGAATGGATGTGCCAGACCGGGTTGGCGAGCTTCTGCTTGTCTTCCTGCTGCGGGTATTTCTCAAGGAAGGTAAGATAATCGTCGACGAAACGCGGGATCACGTCGAAATACAGCCGCTTCGCCTCGCGCGGCTTGTGGAACATGTAGAGCGACAGGCTCTCCTGCGTGCCGTAGCGCAGCCATTCGTCGATGGTCAGGCCGTTGCCCTTCGACTTGGAGATCTTCTGGCCGTTCTCATCGAGGAAGAGCTCGTAGTTGAAGCCCTCGGGGGGCGCGCCGTCAATCGCCTGTGCGATCTGCCCCGAGAGCTTCACGGAATCGATCAGATCCTTGCCCGCCATTTCGTAATCCACCCCGAGCGCCACCCAGCGCATGGCCCAGTCGGGCTTCCACTGCATCTTGCAATGCCCGCCGGTGACCGGCGTCTTGAAGCGCTCGCCGCTTGCGGGATCGCGCCAGACGATGGTGCCGCGCGCAGCATCGTGCTCCTCGACCGGGACCTGCATCACCGCGCCGGTGACCGGATGCAGCGGCAGGAAAGGCGAATAGGTCTGCCGGCGCTCCGCGCGCAGCGAGGGCAGCATCACCTCCATCACCGCATCATAGCGCTCCAGCATGCGCATCAGCGTTTCGTCGAAACGGCCCGACCTGTAGCAATCGGTGGCGGAGAGGAATTCGTAGTCGAAGCCGAAGGCGTCGAGGAAGGCGCGCAGGCGGGCGTTATTATGGTGGCCGAAGGATTCGTGCGTGCCGAACGGGTCGGGCACCTTCGTCAGGGGCTGGTTGAGCGCGGCCTTCAGCAGATCCTGATTGGGCACGTTGTCGGGCACCTTGCGCAGGCCGTCCATATCGTCGGAGAAGGCGATCAGCCGGGTCGGGATCGATCCGTCGGTGAGCACTTCGAAGGCATGGCGCACCATGGTGGTGCGGGCCACCTCGCCGAAGGTGCCGATATGCGGCAGGCCTGAAGGGCCGTAGCCGGTTTCGAACACGACCTCTTTCTTGCCGAGCCGCTCCACCCGCGCGACGAGTTTGCGAGCCTCCTCGAAAGGCCAGGCATTGGCGGTGGCAAGAAGCGCGGGATCGAACATCGGTGCGGTCTCTTCTCGAAAATCGGTGGCATGGCCGGTTGCGGGGCACACGACGCGCCCTCGGGCTCAGGCGCCGCGGCACGCTTTTGCGCCCTCGTGCGCTTTGCGTCAACATACGGTGCTGCGGAACCGTCCGGATGGGCGGTCAGGCCGGTCACGGCGTTTGCGTGACGAGAGGCCCCGGGGGCTCGAACGGGCTGACGGGAAAGAAGGCGAGCCAGGTCCGCGCGAAATCACCCTCGGCCCAGACCCGATGCAGGGCCTCGTCGAAGGCCCGGGTGAGACGGTGATCCTGCGCACGCATGACGAAACCGATGCCTTCCCCGAAATGATGGGCGTCGAGATAGGGCTCTCCCGCGAAGATGCAGCATTGCTGCGAGCTCCGCCCGCCGATCCAGAGGGCGAGCCCGAGTCCGTCGCCGAAGACGTAATCCGCCTCGCCACGCACCAGCATGCGCTGGGCGATGGATAGGTTGGGCGCGGTGATGATTTCCGGCTGCGGAAAATGCTTGCGCAGATAGGCTTCATGCGCGGTTTCAGCGACGACCGCGATGGTGACTCCCGTCAGATCCGCAGGCATCGCGCCATCCGTTCCCGCCTCTGTGCGGGTGACGAAACGGGCCGGGAAACGGAAATAGGGCAGGGTCGTGATGAAATCGGCTCCACGGACGTCGTCGAGGCTCAGGGCTGCGGCGACAATATCCCCCTCTCCCTCTGCCAGAGCCTCCAGAAGCGTGCCGAAACTGCGGGCCTGAATGGTGCAGGCGACGCGCAGGGCCTCACAGGCGAGCCGCGCCAGCTCGACGGAAAACCCCGTGGGTACCGCATCCGGTCCACCGAAATGCAGCGGCGGAAAGTCATCCGAGGTGAGAATGCGCAAGGTTCGCCCCGCCAGCGCGTCTAGCCCCTCCAGCCGGGCGCGCGGATCCCAGAAACCCGGAATCCCGCTCTCGGAGAAACTCGGCGGCGCGGTATCGATCTCCCGAAAGCCTTGTTCATCAGGGCTTTGAGCGTGTGCGCGATCAATAGACGGATATGCAATCAGAATCGCAATAAGCAATATTAAATTGTAAAACTGTCTTGACATGAACTTTAACGTGCTTTTGAACATCGATACCATCCCTGTCTAGCATGGAACGGGCGAGTTTGTCGGCGTATCGCGAAACATGGGGGCGGGCTAGGCCCGATCCGGAAGCCAGCGGGGCCGGGGCGCAGCACCGAGGCCCGCAGCAAGAGCCCGCGCCGGAATCCAAGCACGAATTTGCGCAGGAATCCTGCCGAGACACCGCGCCCTTGCCCGTCAGCATCGCCTTTCTGGCGGAATACGGCATCGCCCCTGCGGATCTGCGCCGGGCGGCATTGGCCGGATGGCAGGCGCGCACCGATGCGCTGCCATGGCTGTTTTGTGAAGGGGTGATCAGTCAACGCGATTACTACCGCCTGCTCGCCAGACATCTCGGCCTGTCCTTCATCACCTCCCCGTGCCTGGGGCCGGCTGCACGCTTTCCCGAAAGCCTTCATGCAGGCATGGCACCGCTTGCCGTGGAAGAGCATGACCATCGCACCGCGCGCATGGTGATGGCGCCCGGGCCCGATCAGATAGCGACACTGATGCAGCGTCGCAAGACGGGCCTGCCGCGGGATGCGGGACTGGCCCTCACCGACCCGGATACCCTGCGCCAGGCGGTTTTCGCCTGCTGCGCCGAGGAGATCACGTGCATGGCTGCGGATGCCCTGCCGCGCCGGGATCCGGCCCTGAGCATCAAGTCGGGCCTTTGGCCGCATCAGCGTGCGATCCTGGTCGGCGGCTCTTGCGCCATCGGGGTGCTGGCGCTGCTCGTCGAACCGGTGGCCGCCTATCTCGTCCTCACGGCCATGGTCAGCATGCTGTGTCTCGCGCTGGCCAATCTGCGCCTGCTCGGATGCCTGCATCACGCGCCTGTCCATGCGCCGTTGCCGGCGCGTGACCCTGAGACGTCGCTGCCCGTCTACTCCGTGGTGATCGCGCTTTATCGTGAGGCAGGCATCGTCGATCAATTGTGTCGGGCTATTGACGCGCTTGACTATCCACGGGCGCGGCTCGATGTGATCTTCGTGCTGGAGGAGGCGGATTTCGAGACCCGCGCCGCGCTCGAATCGTTGGCTCATGCACGTGGCCATCGTGTGCTGTGTGTCCCGGATGGCGCGCCGCGCACCAAACCGCGCGCGCTCAACGTCGCGCTGGCTCTGGCGCGGGGAGAACATCTCGTGGTCTATGACGCCGAGGATCTTCCCGAACCCGGGCAATTGCGCCTCGCAGCCGCCCGCTTCGCCCGATCCGGGCCGGAACTCGGCTGTCTTCAGGCGCGCCTCGCCATCGACAATGACAGGGACGGCTTCCTCGCCACATGCTTCGCCATCGAGTATGCAGCCTTGTTCGATGTGGTGAATCCGGGTCTCGCAGCGAACCGCCTGCCCGTGCCGCTCGGGGGCACATCGAACCATTTTCGCGGTATTATGTAGCAAACACATATCGTCTTATAAGAGCGGAAAAACATGAGGATTCTCAGCGCCTTGCTAAATTATCATGATCTTTGTAGACGAATTGTTAACCATATTTGCCATCAAATGGAGCCATTGCCACTTTCAGATTTTCAGCACAATTTGGAATAAAAGCGCGAGCTATCGAATTATGCGGAAATGATGATTATCGTTTAATTTCAATGCTTTAAGAATTTCATAATGTATCAACGCAATTATCGTTGAGGCCGAATTGTAAGCAGGTCTTTATCAATCCTTCTTGGACAACGGGGCTATTTTTTTGATACCGACTGATTGACTCTTCGATAATTACAATTTAGAGCTCTTCAGCATAACGGAACGGAGCTCGAAATGGTAACGCGGGATATAAAAATGGAAATCGAGCAGCTCGATGCCCGCATCGACGCTCTTAAGGAAGCCTCTATCGAACAGCTTTGGGGGCTCCACGTGAAGTCGGACCTCTCGGTGAAAGATGGCCGCAACGCGATTCAGGAGATTACAGATCAGCTTCACAGTGAGATGACGTCGCTGGTTCGCGAACGGGAGCGGCTCGTCCTGCTCTCTCAGCTGCTGGAAACCACGGCACCGTCCGTTACGGATGCCAAGGCAATGCCTGACGATCCGAAAATGACCGAAGACCCCCTGGTTCATCAGGTTCGCAACGAAGGCAAGTCTCCGTCGAATGGGAGGTTGACCGCTCGGGAAGCTATTCTCGGAAAACTTGCTGAAAAAGGCCAGCTTACGGTTCGCGAGATCGACGACCTCGTTCTGGGAACGGGCCTGAGCAAGCCTTCAAGCAATAAGGCTAGGTCCAAACTGACCCAGGATGGTTTGATCCAGAAGGTCAACCGGGCCTACTGCCTCACCGAAAAGGGGCAGAAGTATCTCGAAATCCATGGGAGGCCGACGATGTTGTGACCCTGAAATGAAAAAATGGCGTCGCGTGGGCGCAACGCCATTTTTCTTGCGGACGTAGCTCAAAGGCAGAGCAAATGGATTCCCAGCCATTGCGTGCGGGTTCGAATCCCGTCGTCCGCACCAGATTTCGAACCTGAAAACACAATGGACGATCGCATTCATTGTGTCAAGCGGAAATTTAATCCGCTCGGGTTCCCCTCTTCATCGAAAGCGGGAGTAATCCCCTTTCGGTGGAGAGCATCACTCAAAGCGTGAAGGTTGTTTCGGATCGGTTGGCGGCGACCAGCCTCGAAATCCCGCACGGTCGATAGAGAAACGCCCGCCAGACGAGCCAGTTCGTCTTGTTTGAGACCCAGCCAGGCCCGACCGGCACGGCATTGTTCAGGAGAGAGGATCATGAGCGCCTATTTACACTTTAGTAACCAACGTAATATTTTAAAGTTGACGTTTGGAGAGTCAATCCCAAATGCCAAGGTCAACGATGAAAGTTGGCTGAATGGCAAAAACGTCGCCCCAAGGGGGACAGGGAGCCCGTCGTGGACACTTCCTGCTCTCCGCAGCATCTCGTCGCCTTTCCACTTTTGATATCGCCCGCCTCTCGGATGATGAGGCGCACGACTTGTTCTGTGCGGTTCGTTGGTCCGAGAATAATGGCGAGCCGGTGTGTCCGCACTGCGGATCGAAGGCTGTTGTCAAGCACAAGTCGCGGCGGATTTTTACCTGCAAAGCCTGCAGTAAGCAGTTCAGTGCGACGGTTGGCACGCCCTTTCAAAGCCACAAGCTGCCGATTTCCAAGATCCTGTACGCGATTGCCGTCTTCACCAACGGTGCAAAGGGCTATTCTGCTTGTCAGCTATCACGCGATCTCGACTGCCAGTACAAGACAGCATTCGTTCTCCTTCACAAGCTCCGAGAAGCGCTTGAAGCAGAAGGGGTGACTGAACCGATGACGGGTACGCTTGAAGCCGATGGGAAGGTCCTTTTCGGAAAAGTGAGACAGCGTAATCACAAGCGTAACAGAATCGATTTGCGTCTGAAGAGAAACCAGAACGGAAAGCGTCGTATGTTAGTTACCCTGCGTCAACGTGGTGGTCGCACCTGGAAGAAGGTGTTCAACGAAGAGAGCGACGCAGCAGAGGACATCATGAATTTTGTTGAGCCTGGCAGCACCGTTCACCTCGATGAAAATCCGGGTTGGAACAAATTGGAGTTGGATTTGATCGGAATGGGGGTCAACGTAAAGCGGATTAATCATCAGCTGGCATATTCTACAGAGGAATCATGCACGAACAACGCAGAAAGCTTCTTTTCTCGCGTCGAACGCTCGATTGTTGGCATTCATCACCATTTCACCGAAAAATATGCGGAGGCTTATGGAGGTGAACTCGCCTGGCGTGAAGATGCGCGACGAATCGATAATGGCACGCAGTTCTTGATGATCGCCATGGCCACTGCGACGTTCGGTATGTCGAAGATGCGGGGCTATTGGCAGCGGTATCTGAAGCCTCAAACAGCTTCATCAGACGGGGCCGCAAGCTGACCTGCCGGACCGGGCAATTTTCTGGGGCGACAAGCCTCCCACAACAAATTGCCGTGCTCATCCTTCATCGAGCGGATACGCCCTGCTTCTCGATGTTTTCGCAATGCCTTGGAGACTCTGCGGGTGATTTCCGAGAGGAGTTTGCGGTCCCTAGCATCATCACCCCGTAACGCAATGATATTTTGGGCCAATTCACGAGAGGTCATTGGCGTTTCAGCGGACATGATCTCTCGCAGAAGACCACGTGAGAGTTCACCCGTCCCGAAAATCACGTTCCGTTTTTGACGTGGCATCATCGCGTCGAGATCACCCTTGAATCCAAACGCTTCAAGAACACGATCAAGCGCTGTCACGTCGTTGCGAATCTCCGCCAGGCGATCACGAATGCGCTCGGCCTCGTTAAAGAGGTCCGAGCGTTTTTGTAACAGCCCCGAAACGGTATGATTCTTCGATAATTCCTCACTGTTCATAGAGGCGACTGTAGCTGGTTCGCAGCTCAGTTTGAAGGAAGTCCATATGTCTCAGCTACATAATACCGCATTTTCGCGTGAATGCCCTTCGCGCCCTGTCCGGCTGGGATGCCTGGAACGTCACCGAGGACGCGGATCTCGGCTTGCGCCTGGCCTTGCAGGGCTTCGATGTCGGTGACCTGCCGGTCACGACCTGGGAAGAGGCCCCGGTGACGCTGGGCAATTGGTTCGGACAGCGCAAACGCTGGATGAAAGGATTCCTGCAAACAGCCATTACACATACGCGCCACCCGTCCCGGGCACTCGCGCAGGCAGGGTTCTTCGCCTATACGGGCGGCCTTGCTGCAACGGCGGGCGCGGTGATCACCGCCATGGCCTATCCGTTGGTGTTTCTTGTGCTGACGGCGATCATATGCACGCTCGGAGCAAAGGGGGTCGGACTTCAGCCTGTCTGGCTCGCCTGGCTGCCGCCCTTGCCTGGTCCGGAGCAACCACTGGCCTTGATTGCCATGTCGCTCGCCGCTGTGGCGACACTGGCCGGTACGCTCTCGATGCTGTTGCCACCCGCAGTCGCGCTGTGGCGCCGTCGCTGGTTCAGGCTCTATCCGGCGCTGCTCCTGATGCCGTTCTACTATCTTTTCGTCTCGGCAGCGGCATGGATGGGACTGGTGGAGTTATGTCGCAATTCGAGCGGATGGAACAAGACGCAACATGGTGTCTCGCGCAGCCGCCGGATGCTGCCGGCGACGCGAGATCCCTGAGCCGCGATCGCGCACCGCGATCCGCGTTTGCATCCGAGGCAGAGTCGTCACGTCACGAGAGTCGGTGACGCATGCCCTGATACTGTGTCGATTGGCGCTTTGCCGCAGCGTAATAGAGGGCCGCATAGACATTGTCGAGCAGGTGCGCCAGCACCGGATCCCCCTCGTCGCGCACGATGCTCGCCAGCTCCCCGATGCGCTGCGCAACGTCGTCGAGCCTGTCCTGTTGTTGTTCGTATTGGATGGCCATTGTCCCTGTTCCTTCGTTTCAGGCCGCATGCAGCAGGCCGTGTCCGACAACTGCTGTCGGTCGTGTCAAGCTTTCGTGGATGCCGCTGCGACCCCGCATCTCGGCGAGGGCGTCCTCGCTGACATCCCAGAGTCCGACGGCGATGGTGCCGGTGGTGAAGCGGTCGGAGCGCGCCAGCGTATCGGGCTTCCAGCCGATCCGCGCATAGACGCGTTCCATGCGTTGCTCGAATACGCCGATATACTGGGTCAGTCCTGCGGCGAGGCCGATCTCGCACATGGCAATGGCGAGTTCGCAGGTCGCGAGGTGCATGCGTTTCGGGCTCAGGCGCCTCGGCGCGTCGGGATGCACACAAAACCGCGTCGCTTCCCAGATCGTGGCGCTGACGAGATCCACATCCTCGTCGAAGACATCGGCGAAGACATCTCGCATGAGGGTCGGCCCCGTCGTCGGCATCAGGCGAATCGAGCCGGCAGCGCGCCCGTCGATCGGATCGCGCGACACCAGATAGAGCGGGTTCGCGTCGTCATAGGCATCGCTTTCGCGCCCATCCGTGACACTGACCTCCCAGCCCAGCTTGTCGCGGAAAACCGCAGCCCGCCCGCGTAGCATCTGGTCGTGTAATCCGGCATGAGCCGCTGCATCATCGCCCGTGAAAAGCGTGATCATCGTCAGGTCCTCCCGCTGATAACGCAAGCAGGGTGACCTAAGGGTAGCCTTATACTCAATCCGTCAAAATTGACGTTTCGTCATGCAGAGAGATGGTTTTTATGCAAGCAATACAATCTTTAATCATCGCGGTTGCACGATGCCAAGATTGATCGCCCGCGCCACGGCCTGGGCCTTGGTCAGGCTGGAGAGCTTGTGGCGGGCTGAGTCGAGATAGCCACGCACGGCGCGCTCGGACAAGCCGACCTTGTCGGCCGTGACCGTGATCGTGGCGCCAGCTGCCGCCCATTGCAGGCATTGCTGCTCGCGCTGCGACAGGGCAACCTCCGGCGCTGACTCTTCGCCGCTCATGCCGAGCACCCGTTGATGCACGTAATGGCCCAGAAGCTGCATGTCGCGCATATGGGAGAGCTTCCGGCGACGCCATTCCGCCGGTTGCAGCGCACTCGTCACCGTGAAAATGGCGAGATCGCCGCGATGGCCACGGATGGGTACGGTGAGGCCGCGCTGGTCGATGCCGAAATCATGGGCTTCACGAAACAGGGCCTGGGCACGCGGCGCGCTGATATCGATCCTCTCCCAGTCGACCGGGATGATGCTGCGGGCCGCGCTGAGGACGATCGGGTCGAATTCGAAATAGCGCTTGCTGCGATAGCGCTCGATCCATTCCACCGGGTAGGAATGAATTACCACCGGGTTCTCGCGCGGGTCGTTGGGCAGCCGCAGCGCATGATAGACCGCATGGGTTAGGCCATAGGTTTCGATCATCCGGGTCATTGCCGCGCGCAGCGACGCGACATCCCGCGATGTCTCGATATCCGCAAAGGCTATGTCGAACGCACTTTCGCCCATTGCCTGTAATGTCCTGCCCCGCCATGCCGAATAACCCGGCAGACAGTATTTTAGGCGTTTTCGGTGCGGTAAACAACGAAACGTTCAGGTTGCAGACGCGTGTGTTTCAGACATTTTCTGAAAAGCACGAAAAAAGTGTTCAAATACACTTCTTTGAAGCAGGCATAGGCCGTGATGGACGCGCTATGTTGCTGTTTGCGTGTGTTTTCATATCCGGTCGAGAAGCTCCTGGGCCGCATCCTCCGGGGCCTGTGCCGTGTTCAGCGAGGCGATGAACTCTCCGCGATCGTCCATGATGTAGACGAGAGCCGTGTGGTCCATCGTATAGTCGCCGTCATCGAGGGGTACTTTCCGCTTGTAGGCGCGGTAAGACCGGACCACCTCGTCAATCTCCTCCTGCGTGCCGGTGAGGCCGAGGATACGATCATCGAAACTCTGGACATAGGCGCGCATCAGCTCGGGCGTGTCACGCTCGGGATCGACGGTGATGAACAGGGCGCGCAGATCGCGACCCTGCTCCGCGGTATGGTCGAGCACCTGCGCGATCTCGAAGAGCTTGGTGGGGCAGACATCCGGGCAATGGGTGAAGCCGAAGAAGAGCAGGTGCGGCTCGCCGAGAAAATCCTCCTCGGTCACGCGTTCGCCGTGATGGTCTATCAGCGCGAAGGGGCCGCCCACGGAGGAGGGGGCGACGTCACGTCCGCCCGGCGTCAATGTCAATACGGCGACGACCCCCAGCGCCACGAGGCCGAACATGAAAGCGGCAAGCGGGATCGCAATGCGACGGGCGCGGTCCGACATCCGGAAAATCTCCTCTTGATGGTCGCAGCAGCCCGTGGGCACGCGAACCGTGCGACTGGTAACGCCTCTTGGATATGGCCGCAATAAGGCGATTTCCGGAGCGCTCCCATGCGACCGGGCGTCGCTGGAGGGAGGCAAAGTAATTGTTAACCACGTTCTTGGTTGGCAAGACTATTCGCCTTGAGCATCCAGAATTCACATGATCCCGGAAAGCAATTGTTCATGGATGGGCGCTAGCTTCGACTTCATCCGGACAGAACCGTCCGGTCCGTCAAGAATGACGATCGATCCAGAAAGGAACTGACCATGTCGGGCATCAACCTGACGGGCGCCATGCGCTCGAACCTTCTCTCCCTGAACAACACGCAGAGCCAGATCAACTCGACCCAGAACCGTCTGGCGACGGGTCTGAAGGTCTCGTCGGCGATCGACAATCCGCGCAACTTCTTCCAGGCACAGTCGCTCAGCAACCGTGCAAGCGACCTGACCAACCGTCTCGATGGCATGAAGATCGGTGTCCGGACGCTTCAGGCGGCGGATGAGGGCATCAAGGCCATGACTAAGGTCGTGGAAACGATGGCCGCGGTCGTGAAAGATGCGAAGGATACACTGGCGGCCGGAGATAATGCTGATGATCTGGAGACGCAATACAATGATTTGAGAGAGCAGCTTCAGCAAATTGCTGATGATTCTGGTTATAACGGTATAAATCTTCTTGGAGATAACGATCTTACGATCGATTTTAATGAAGATGCTTCCAGTAAAATAACTGTTTCAGCAGTAGATTGGGCTGGATCTGCAGCTGAGCCGGCGGGTCTGATTGACGCGGATTTCGACACAGAGGCCACTACTGAGGAATCAGCAGTAAATGCTGCACTCGACTCATTAAGAAGTACTGCTGCCGAATTCGGTAACAACCTGTCGACTGTTCGGATCCGTGAGGATTTCACCAAGGGTATGGTGAATACGCTCAAGGGCGGTTCCGACGATCTGACGCTTGCCGACGAGAACGAAGAGGCAGCCAACCTGCTGGCCCTTCAGACCCGCCAGCAGCTCGGTATCCAGGCGCTCTCGCTGGCATCGCAGTCGCAGCAGGGTATCCTGCGTCTGTTCTGATCACGGCAGAACGAGAATTCGGAAAGGGGCGGCTTTGGTCGCCCCTTTTTGCGTTGTGTCATTAACGGCCCGTTAAGGTTAATAATTCATCTTCTCGGTAACGAACCTGTTTTTCGCTTGCCTGAGAGGTCCGGCGCCATGCCAAACGTCGTGCTGTCATCCGCTGTTCGCTCGAATGTCTTGCAGTTGCAGAATACCGAGAAGAATCAGGGTATTATCCAGAACCGTCTCGCCACGGGGCTCAAGGTTTCGACCGCCCTCGACGATCCGCGCAACTTCTTTCAGGCCCAGGGTCTGAATTTTCGTGCCAACGATCTGGGCCGACGTCTCGACGGAATGGGGCTTGCCATCAAGACCATGGAGGCTGCCGACAAGGGTATTACGGCACTCACAAAAATCGTCGAGAGCATGGCAGCGATCGTGAAGGACGCAATCGATACACCATCAGCACGTGGAGACCTACAAACTGAGTTTAATGCTCTTCGAGAGCAGATGCAGAATCTTGCAAGAGATTCTGGCTTCAACGGCATCAACCTTTTGGATGGTGATACGCTCACTGTAAATTTCAATGAACAAACGACTGGTGCAGATGCCAGTAATCTGTCAGTCAATGGCGTCGATTGGGCTGGAACAAGCGACGATCCGGCGGGTATTGAAGAAGCTGCAGACTGGGATGATAGTGATCCGGCTGTAGCCGATCCTGCGCTTGCAGCTTCAGAAACAGCGATACGAGAAGGCCTTCAAACTCTCCGGCAGCAAGCTGCAACCTTTGGAAATAATTTGACGCTTGTTCAGATTAGAGAAGATTTTACCAAAGACACGATCAACACCCTCAAGGGCGGAGCCGACGGGCTGACCCTCGCCGATCAGAACGAGGAAGCGGCCAACCTGCTTGCGCTGAACACTCGCCAGCAGCTTTCACAGCAGGCGTTGTCGCTTGCGACACAGTCCGAACAGTCGATCCTGCGTCTGCTCGGCTAAGCCGGCGGCGTATCTTGAAACGGAGCGCATCATGCCCCTGCGGGTCGAACTCAAACCCAATGAACGGGTCATCATCGGCACCGCCGTCATTCGCAACGGCGATCAGCGTACGCGCTTCTTCATCGAGGGCGAGGCGCCGATTCTGCGCGAGAAGGATATTCTCACGCCCGAGAGCGCCGACACCCCGGCCAAGCGGATCTACCTTGCGGTGCAACTGATGTATCTCAAGGGTGAGATCAGTGATCATCACGAGGTGTATTTCCCGCTCGTGAAGGATTTTCTCGCCGCTGTACCACGCGCAACGCCCATTATTGCTGACGTCAATAACCTTCTCCTAACCGGTGAGTTCTATAAAGCTCTGAAAGAGGTCAAGAAGCTGATCGCTTTCGAGGAGGAGATCCTGTCCAATGTTGAAGGGCGCTAGCGCATATGCGCGGACCGCGCAGGTTACCCAGAGCCCGCGCGAGCTGGAAGCCAACCTCCTGATGAAGGCCGCCTCGCGGCTGCAGAACATCAAGGATGATTGGGACATCCGCCAGCCGGAGCTCGACGAGGCCCTGACCTACAATCGCAAGCTCTGGACCATCCTTGCCACCGCCGCGACAGAGGCGGATAACCCGCTGCCGCGGGAGATCAAGCAGAATATCGGCAATCTGGCGATCTTCATCTTCAAGCGCACGGTTGATCTCACGATCGAGCCAAAGCCCGAGGGGCTGGCGGCCCTGATCAACATCAATCGCCAGATCGCCGAGGGCTTGCGCATGAAGCCGACGGGCACCGCTGCCGTCGGCGATGCACCGGCTCAGACGCCGCCGCCTCCCGGCGCGGCCTGACCGATATCCTCCTCGACGAGGTGCTCGACCTCTTCGAGAATACCATCGACATCCGCGGCAGACATCGGCTGGCGGGTGAAGCCGCCCAGCCCCTTCTTGATCTCGTGCACGTCGCGGGTGATCTCGACCGGGCTGCTGACATAGGCCGTCATCAATTCCGCCAGCGAGCGCAGGGCATGCATGTGGATGCGCTCGTAGCCGTGCGAGGCATCCACGCCGAATGTGATCAGCGCGGCGCGCACGTCATGGCCCGCGACCACGGCCGAGGCTGAATCCGAACGATAGTAGCGGAAGACATCCTTCTGATAGCGGATATCGTTGTCCTTGCACAATTTGGCGAGTTTCTGCGTGAGATGGAAATCGAACGGCCCGGTCTGGTCCGCCATGGCAATGGTCACACCGAATTCATCCGAGTTCTGCCCCGGCGCCGTGGTGCCGTTATCGACGGAGACGATGGCCGCGACGTCATGCGTCAGCGCAGCCGAGGCACCCACACCGACCTCCTCGGCGATGGTGAACAGCCAGTGGATATCGACTGGCGGCTTCTCGCCTTCCTCGATCATCGCTTTCAGCGCAGCCATCATCGCGGCAGTTCCGGCCTTGTTGTCGAGATGGCGCGAAACGATATAACCGTTATCGAGGAATTCGGGCCCTGGGTCGATGGCCACGATATCGCCCACGTCAATGCCCAGACGCTGCAGGTCACGCTTGTCGCGCGACATCGCATCGACACGTAACTCCACATGCGGCCAGCCGACGGGCGCCGTGTCGATTTCCTCGTTGAACCGATGGCCTGACGCCTTCAGAGGCAGGATCGAGCCACGATAGGCGCCCTTCTCGGAAAAAATGGTGGCCCGTGCACCTTCGGCGAAGCGTGCTGACCAATGGCCGATCGAGACGAGTTCGAGCCGCCCGTTATCCTTGAGCTGCATCACCTGCGCGCCCAGCGTGTCGAGGTGGGAAACGAGGGCACGTGCGGGACGCTTCTCGTAACCCGGCAGAATGGCGCGGATCACGCCGCGCCGGGTCAGCTCATAGCCCAGCCCGAGCTTCTCGATCTCCTGGCAGACATGTCTGACGATGCTGTCGGTGTAACCGGTGGGGGAGGGGATCGCGAGCAGGTTGGCCAGCCGCTCGCGCAGGTAGTCGGTGTCGATCGTCAGTCGCTGCATTTGTCCTTGCGTTCCAGATAGGCCGCCTGGCGCACGGCGGCCGGGATGGAGAGCGGAAAGAGCAGATCGATGAAACGCTCCGCCGTCGGCTGCGGCTCGTGATTCGCCAGACCAGGCCGCTC
>Ga0076929_100843_pt1 | contig 14577 bp, 15 predicted proteins | sample HotLakConUCCSL28_FD_87104 | JGI IMG/M metagenome (GOLD analysis project Ga0076929, IMG submission 87104) | Hypersaline microbial mat communities from Hot Lake, Washington, USA - Hot Lake Consortium UCC-SL28 (version 3) (version 3) | ecosystem: Environmental > Aquatic > Thermal springs > Hot...
ATCCTCAACGCAATCATCCGGGACAGCACGCCATGGCAGATGCAAGACGCTTGACGCGAAAGACAGTCGCTCACCCCCGGCCCCTCTCCACGAGGGAGAGGGGAGGGTGCGTGGCGTCAGGCGGCGAGGGGGGCTGGCTGACGGATGCGCTCGACGGCGTCCCGGATCCCGCGCAGGCGGGCGTGGATGGTGTCGGAGAGGGTGCGCAGGGCGCAGCGGGCATCGCGGTCCTGGATGTCGGCCAGCGCCATGTCGAGGGCGATGAACAGGGCGCGCAGGTGGCCGAGATCGTCGGTGATGTCGAGGAGCGCGATCTGCGATTCGTCCGGCAGAGCCGGCGATGCGGCGGGCGAAGTTGCGGGCGATGCGCCGCAATAGGCCTCGAGCAGCGCCTTCATCTGCGCGATCTCGGCGGGCGAGCGACCGGAGAATACGCGCGCGAGCCAGGCGGCGTCTGCCGGGGTCAGGCCGTGGTTTTCTTCTGGGTTCGAAGAAGGGGTGTTGCCGGTAAAGGGGTTCATGCCAGCCCCCTTTCCCCTGCCGGGACCGTGACGCTTGCATGAATCACACCCGGACATACCGAGATCACTTCCGCCGCGCGGGCGGTTTTGGTATCGCTGATTGCAGCCATTGGAAAACCTCTGTTTTTCTGATGGTCAGAGCCGGGTGGGAGGGGGCATCCTCCTGCTCGGCTCGGTTGTGATTCTAGCGGGAATGCGTGAGGGGTCAAGGGGTGGGGTGTGGGTGGTGAACTAAAGAGTCAAAGCTGTTGATCTATGAATACGCCCCTTGCGTAGTCCGCCAGAATTTTCATTATTCTCTACATTTTAGTCATATAACGGGTATTATCCGATAACTTTCCAAGAGATCGTTTTAAAATTCTTCCAACAATTTCAATAATTCTATCAATACTCATATCCGGTTCGTTAAGTATTTTAAGCTCTTTATCGGTCGGTCGAATAGCCTCATCGCCTGAACTTGGCAAGTTTGATTCAATTAGTTCCTCACAAATCAATTTTGCTGCGCCACCTGTAGTTCCAATTGGAACCAAGAAGGAATTGTTTTCCTTTGCGAGTTGAAATTCTTTCATAACGCCATCAGCAACAACTAATTTTCCGTCAACAAATTTTACACCCCCGACGAAAATCACAACGCCAGAAAGCCTAACTAACTCCTTCCTTAAATTTGCCCATTGCTGCTGATCTGGTGATTTTCCCTTTATAGGTTGCGGAAAGGGACGCACAATCAATCTACGCTCCAGATCCCATCCGCCACTATTTCGCAATGAACTCATGAAACCACTTATAGTCGCAGATCCAACTAAAAGTCCGGCTCCACTAACTAGAGACAATCCATCTTCTCCAATTAATGTACCCAATGCCTCTGATATCGAATAATTTTTGGTGGCTTCCGGCGTAAGAGCTTCTGTTGGCCAACTACCACTAACCCACACTCTTCGCCGAGCAACGCGACGTTCAATATCAATTAAAAGCCCTGAAATATCTTCATAATTATTTACTTCAACAACATTTAAACCATAGCGTCGAAGATCTTTTGACCAAAGTTTATGTTGAACCGATTTTGCCTGAAATTCTGATTCCGTATCAAAATCATGCTCTTGTGGCGGACGTATTATAGCATAGTGCTCCGGTGGCGAATCGCTAAAACTCTCGCGTATTAATGATAATACATGTCTAATATTTGGATCGCTAAAGCTTAAACCTATAAACAACATTGACATGCTTGTTAAATGGGCTTGGAGCAATGGTAAAAATGCGCCGCGCTTTTTCCGAAAAAGCTCATAATCGTCTGTCGAAATCACAATGTCATCGAGTCTATCAATCGACCCGTGCATTTTGTGGAGTCGAACTGAACCCGGGCGCGCCGGTGTAGACAGATCTTTCTCGCCAGAGATTACATCGATCGGACGATTAATCTCGCTAAACGCACGTTCAATAAGTCTATCGTAATTCGTTGTCCAAATCTGCCTCAGAGGTAACCTAGAGATGATTTTCAAAGAATCCGGAACTTGATGCTCTACTGCAATCTGCTGGCGCAAGACACGTTGTATGCTCGTACGACTCCCCCCGCTTTCATGAATACTCCATTGGGCTAATGCCGCAAGATCATAAACATCTCTGGGATTTACGCCGAGCTCATCACCAATCTCTTCAAGGAGCGTCGCCCACGATGGGTAGCCAGCCCCCATCGAAACCCCCGCGCCAATAAATACTGCGCCAGACTCATTAAGCAATGCTTCGGGAAAATTTTTCAAAAAAGATTTTCCAGAGTTTTTTGTCATTGGAGTCATTTTCCAACATTATTCGCAGCCTCTTCGATTCTAAGCTTTAATTTTTCTGAATTAACATACTTATAAACTTGAGATCCGATAGATATAAGTTTAAATGGAACATCACCAACATCATCTAAATTGCCAAGCCTATCCTTTAGATGATTAATTCTAAGGCCTAAAATTCCATTTCCTCTTTCAATAGATTGATTTATCTCGTAATTAATGTATTTTCTGCCTGCTGTCTTCGCGCCGATACATACAACGGTCACTGAAGTTCGTTCTAATCCTTCATCTATTAATTTTTTAATTGCGGCATCACCTTTTTGTTTTGCCGCTTCCCAAAGAGAGGCGTCGTGAAATCCTGCAGCAGACGATCCAATTATTTCTCCTAAATTTCGTATTTGATTTACTCGCCAAACATCTCGCTGATAGTGAAAGCTGAAAAAAACCCGCCTAGCCATCTTCTATCTCCAATTTATTGCACCTTGTTAAAATGGTAGAGTTATGCGATTCAACAGTCCACCTCGCTAGCCGCAAAAGTTGTGTAAAGCGCATCAGGGGCAACCGGGGGCCCAATCCCCACCCCCCCAAAAAAAACCTGACGAGTCAATCGTCTCCGGATTGGTCGGATGAAGCGTGGTCGAGATCGGGCTATCGGGGCGGTACGGCAGGATTTTGCACCTTAGGCGGCTTCGCTGGGCGAGCCTTTCATCCGCTTCGATGACGTCACCAAACGATTCGCGGATCAGCTAGCGCTGGCCGATCTCTCGCCCGATACCCATCAGCGCGCGTTCCTCTGCCTGCCCACACCGCCGTTCATGGTGAGCGACGGAGATGCGGCTATGCAGCGAGCGCCGCCTACATTTCCCAGGTATGGGCGCGCAACCAGGCTTCGAGTTGGTCGAATGTGAAGGTGCCGGCGTCGAGATTGTTGCTGATGAATGCGAAGGCGGTGTCGGCGTCCGCCGTGATGCGCCGCCCGTTGATCGCGAGAAACGTATAGGTCGCGGCAAAACCGATGCGCTTGTTGCCATCGACGAAGGCATGGTTTCTGGTCAGGCTTTCCCAGAGCGCTGCCGCTTGCCCGATCAGGTCGGCGTAATAGCCGGTCTGCGGTCGAAACAAGGCCGCTTCCAGCAATCCGGCATCCCGCAGCCCTTGCGTCCCGCCATAGCGCTCGATCTGGTCGGCGTGGATTGCAAGAACCTCGATGCCGGTCAGGTAGTCCGTCATTCGGCGAGCTTCTTGTAGAGGGGGGCGAATGTCTCATGGCTTGCCTGATAGGCCGCCATCACATGCGCGCGCGGCTTCCCCTGCCTGCGCTTCTCGATCAGGTCCGCCAAGGCCTCATCGACAAGCGCCTGAAGCTGCCGCCCCTCGCTTTGCGCGAGCTTGCGCAACTCCGACAGGATTTCGGAACTGACCTGGGTGGCAAATTTCTCTCGGGGCGATGCCATGACCGATCTCCTCGCTCCCAGGATGCCTATCATGATCCATCATGAAATATCAAGATTGCCGGCTTTCGCCGGGCGCGCGGCGGGAGAAGCGCTGGATCGGGGCCGCCAGCCCTGATGCCGAAGCCGTTGCGAGCGAGCGAGGCGTGGCGTTCTGGCAGTTTTCGTTATCACCTCGCGATGGCGCAGAGCCCGCGCCCCCACTCCTCCCCTTCCCCCACCCTCCAAAATCCCCTAAACCCCTGACGGGGCAATCCTCTCCGGGGTGGTCGGATGAAGCGTGGCGGGGTTCGGGCTATCGGGGCGGTGCGGCAGGATTTTGCGCCTTGGGCGGATCCTGACGCGGTGCCGTTCATTCGCTTCGATGACGTGACCAAACGATTCGGGGATCAGGCCGCAGTCGCGGATCTGTCGCTCGAGATCTATCAGGGCGAGTTCTTCTGCCTGCTCGGGCCCTCGGGCTGCGGCAAGTCCACCCTGATGCGCATGCTGGCCGGGTTCGAGGCGCCGACGCGGGGGCGGGTACTGCTCGACGGGGCGGATCTTGCGGGCGTGGCGCCCAACCGCCGCCCGGTCAACATGATGTTTCAAAGCTATGCGCTGTTTCCGCATATGAGCGTCGAGAAGAACATCGCCTACGGCCTGCGGCAGGAGGGGATGGGGCGGGACGCGATTGCGGCGCGGGTCGCGGACATGCTCAAGCTCGTGCAGATGGAGCGCTTCGCCGGGCGCGCGCCCGATCAGCTCTCCGGCGGCCAGAAGCAGCGCGTCGCGCTCGCCCGGGCGCTGGCCAAACGCCCGCGCGTGCTGCTGCTCGACGAGCCGCTCGGCGCGCTCGACCGCAAGCTGCGCGAGGAGACGCAGTTCGAATTGATGGATATCCAGATCGCGCTCGGCACCACCTTCATCGTCGTCACCCACGACCAGGAAGAGGCCATGACCATGGCCGACCGCATCGCCGTGATGGATGCCGGGCGCGTCGTGCAGGTGGCGACGCCGGGCGAGATCTACGAGCAGCCGGCTTCGCGCTTCGTTGCGGATTTCGTGGGCGAGATCAACCTGTTCGAGGCGCGCGTCAGCGGTGGCGGTGACGATTCCAGCTGGGAGCTCGCCGCGCTTTCCGGCGAGACGCGGTTTCGCGTCGCGGATCCCGACGCGCGGCTCGGCGCCGGCGATCACGTCGCGGTGGCGGTGCGCCCGGAGAAGATGCGCGTCACCCGCGAGGCGCCGGGCGAAGCGTTCAACAGCCTTGCCGGCGAGATCTGGGATATCGGCTATCTCGGCGACTGGACGGTCTATCGCATCAAGCTCGATACCGGCCAGATCATCCGCGTCACCCGCGCCAATGCCACGCGCTACACCGAAAATCCGCTCGCCATGGAAGAGCGGGTGCATGTCGCCTTCGCGCCCGATGCGGCCGTGATCCTGAGCGATTGAGGCGAGTGGCCATGCGCAATCTCGCCCGCCGGCTCGTCATCATCATCCCCTATCTGTGGCTCGCGGCGTTCTTTCTGTGGCCGATGGCGATCGTGCTCAAGATCGCGCTCTCCGAGCCGCGCCTGGCGCAGCCGCCATACTGGCCGCTGCTCGATCTCACCGCAGGCTGGGAGGAGCTGGTCGCGTTCTTCCAGGCGCTGAGCTTCGAGAATTTCGTCTTCCTCGCGCAGGATGATCTCTACATCGCCTCGCTGATCTCCTCGCTGCGGATCTCGCTGATCTCGACGGCGATCCTCATCGCCATCGGCTTCCCCATCGCCCATGCCATGGCGCGCGCGCCGCGCTCCTGGCGGCCGATCCTCGTGGCGGCGATGATCCTGCCGTTCTGGACGAGCTTCCTGATCCGCGTCTATGCCTGGATCGGGATCCTGCGCCCGGAGGGTTTCCTCAACCATTATCTGCTCGGCGCCGGGCTGATATCCGAGCCGCTGACCATCCTGAATACCGAATATGCGGTGTTCATCGCGCTCGTCTATACCTACCTGCCCTTCATGGTGCTGCCGCTCTATGCCACGCTGGAGCGGATGGATCAGACGCTGATCGAGGCCGCGCGCGATCTCGGCGCGTCGCGCGTCAAGGCGTTCTGGAGCGTGACGGTGCCGCTCGCCAAACCCGGCATCATCGCGGGATCGCTGCTCTGCTTCATTCCGATCACCGGTGAATTCGTCGTGCCGGATCTGCTCGGCGGCTCGCAGACGCTGATGATCGGGCGCACCCTGTGGGTCGAATTCTTCTCCAACCGCGACTGGCCCGTCGCCGCCGCCGTGGCGATGGTGCTGCTCGTGGTGCTGGTGGTGCCGATCGTGATCTTCCGCGAGGCGGAGGCGCGGCGCATGGAGGCGCAAGCCGCAGGCGAGAGGGAGGGGCGCCGATGAGGGGCTTTTCCTTCTTCAACATGGCGGCGCTGACGCTGGGGCTCGCCTTTCTCTACATCCCGATCCTGCTGCTCGTGATCTATTCGTTCAACGAATCGCGGCTCGTCACCGTCTGGGGCGGGTTCTCGACGCAGTGGTACGGGGAATTGTTTCGCAATGAACCGCTGATGCGCGCCGCCTGGGTGACGATCCGGGTGGCCTTCGTCACCGCCGTGTTCGCCACGGTGCTGGGCACGCTCGCGGCGCTCGCGCTGACGCGCCACGGGCGCTTTCGCGGGCGGGCGCTGTTTACCGGGCTGATCTACGCGCCGATGGTGATGCCGGAGGTGATCACCGGGCTGTCATTGCTTCTGCTCTTCGTGGCCATCAATCTCGATCGCGGCATCTGGACCATCGCGGTAGCGCATACCACCTTCGCCATGTGCTTCGTCACGGTGATCGTGCAATCGCGGCTGATGGCCTTCGACAGAACGCTGGAGGAAGCCGCCCTCGATCTCGGCGCGCCGCCCTGGAAGGTGTTCTTCACGATCACCCTGCCGATCATCGCGCCGGCAATCCTCGCCGGTTTCCTCCTGGCCTTCACGCTCTCGATGGATGATCTCGTGATCGCGAGCTTCACCTCCGGCCCCGGCGCGACAACGCTGCCGATGCGCATCTACAGCCAGGTGCGGCTCGGGGTGACCCCGGAGATCAACGCGCTGTCAGCCATCCTGATCGGCCTCGTCGCCACGGCGGTGGTGATCGCCACGCTGGTGATGCGCCGCTCGGCGCGGATGCGTGAAGCGCGGGAGGGGTAGGGTGGCCCTATTGCGCCGGCAACTGGTCGATCGGCGTCACATCGACGGAGGGGCCGAGCAGCAGGCGGGCGGCGCCGGAGCGCTGGATCAGCGCATTGGCATCGGGGAGGATGGCGATGTCGTGCCAAGGCCCCTGGATATCGAAGGAAAGCGCCGAGACCATGTCGCCATCCGCGACCGCCTCCCGGCTCTGCACAGCTGCGCGGGCAGAGATCCGCCGGTCGGGGATGAAGAAGATGCCCTGCACGGCGCCGGTGATGTCCGTAGCCTCGAATTCCGTATCGAGGATCTTGCCCAGCCCGTCAGCGATAGCGATCGAGCCCCGCGCTTCGTCGAATTTGGTCATGCCTGTGCGCAGATTGTGAGAGGCTGTCAGCGGCCGGTTCTCGAAGCGGCTGATCGCATCGTCGAGGGAAATACCGACGAACTGGCCGTTTTCGATCCTGACTCTACCTTCACCGACGGCGCGGCGGGCCATGTCGAAAGCGTGAAGGCCCCGGGTTTCCAAGGTGAAGGTGCCATCGGCCCGCCCCGTGACCCAGGTGGTGCCGCCGGTCTCGCGCAGCGCTGCACCGAGATCGACAGCCTCGGCGGAGCCCTGTACGCGCAACTCGACACCATCACCTTCGGGATTGCGCGTCAGCGCAAGCCGTCCGCGCGCTGTGCCGCCGTGCACCATCGCCCGGCTCAGCGCCGTCTCGATGCGCCCGTCCTTGACCAGCACGCTCATGGCGACATCGGTCATGCGCAGATCGCGCAGCCGCGCCTGGCTGGCGGAGAGGCGCAGATCGAGATCGGCGGCACTGGTCTGCGAGAGATCATAGCGCCGGAAGCGCCAGGGGCCCGAGGGCATGGCGGAATCGAACAACGGCGCGGCGAAATCATCAAGCTTGAGCGTATCGGCGGCGAGTGTGCCGTTAATGGCCATCCGGCCCTCGTCCCAGCGGGCACTCAGCGCGCCTTCCAGCTGGTCGCCATCGAGCCCGATCCTGACCGCCGGCCAGGTAACCATCTTCCCGACACCGCTTACCTCGCCCTCCAGCGATACCGCACCGAAAAGTGGCCCGAGCGGCAGCGTCTGACCGCTCCAGACGAGCAGATCACGCATGGCGCCTGTCTCGAACGAGACGCGCCCGGTCAGCCAGGGGGCGTCGATACCCTGCGTGACAATCCCGTTGAGATTGAGCCGCCCCAGGCGGGAGGTGAGGCGTAGTTCGAGGGGGACCCCCTTGTTTGCGAGAAACGCTGTCGGGCTGAATCCCGAAACGGCAATCTGGACCGTCTCGCCACGAACGCGCAGCGCGCCGGAAACATCAACCGGACCTGCCTTGCGTGGCCAATGCAGCCGCAAATCAGCATCGCGCAGGATGTGGCGGGCGTTGCCGCGAGAGTCACGCAGGAATATCTGCGTGTTGATCAAGGCGAGGCGCGTGATCGTGGGGTGGGGGCGTGTCTCGTCGAGCGTCCGATACACCATCGCGAGAAATGCATCAGCGCCGCTGGAGTCGCCGACATTGATCTTGAGGTCGATGCGCGAATTGGACAGCGACATCTCATCGACCACGACACGCCCGTAGAGCAACGGACCAACGGCGAGCTGGCCGCGCAGTTCGCCGCCGCGCGCCAACGGTTCCCCGTCCCTCGTGGTGAGCGTGACGCCCTGGAATTTCAGGCGCGGCCACGGCAGGAACGCGATGACCGTGCGTCCAGCGACATCAAGCTCGATGCCGAATTCGTCGCGCAACTGCTCGGCGACGTCTTCAGTCAGCGCGCGTGGAGAGACCGTCCATGGCGCGAGTGCAAGGACTGCGCCGGCGAGAACGAGAAGCATGACGAGGATGGTGACGAGGCGTCTCATCGAAAGGCGTTCGAAGCTCCATTTCCACCCCGGGCCAAGGCCGCCCGGATGAGCCGCATTCGGCTCTGTTTACAAAAAAATCGACGGAAAGTCTAAGCAATATCCGTCGCTTCGCGGTTCATGCACAGCCTTGCTGCATGATCGGAACATGATCATGGCACAGTCATGTGCACGGCGACGCGCTTGCCCCTGCGTCACCGAAGCATCGCCCTCCTTGACGGTCGATCACGGCGAGAATGCGTCGGCGTATGGCGGCAAATCGATTCCGGCGATGAACCCGTCTGGGACTATCCACACGAGACAAGCGCAGAAATCGGGTTTTCCGCCGGGTCGAGGCGGGTGATAACCATCGACGTGATGGTGCGCCGGCGCGCTGTCCTGTCCGTCGCATTGAACGGCTTTCCGTGCCCGTGAGAAGACCTCCGACATGAGCCTCGCCCCCCGCTTCATCTGGTTGCCCGGTCTTTTTGCCGTGCTGGTCGGTGTGGGGTTGGGGCGTTTCGCTTATACGCCACTGCTTCCCGCCCTGGTGGAGCAGGGCTGGCTCGCCGAGGCGCCGGCCGCCTATGCCGGTGCGGCCAATCTGCTGGGATATCTCGTCGGCGCCCTCATCGCCCAGATGCTGGCGGCACGCCCGGAGCGTATCGCTCTCCTGAACGGCGCCCTGCTCGCTGCCGCCGTCAGTCTGATCGCCTGCGCCTGGCCGCTCGGTTTTTCCTGGTTGGCGTCATGGCGTTTCGTCGCAGGCATGGCCGGCGCCTTCATCATCGTCCTGGGCCCGGCCACGATTCTCGCTGCGACGCCGCCGCCTGAGAGGGCGAAGGTTTCGGGCATGATCTTCGTCGGGGTCGGAATCGGGATCATCCTCTCGGGGGTTGTGCTTCCGGGGATTGCTGCCCGGGGCCTCGTTTTCGCCTGGCTGCTGCTCGGTACCGCCGCCTTCGCCCTGACGGCGGTGACCTGGCGTCTGTGGCCGCGGACCACGGTGGGAGCGGCTCCGCCGGATGCGGCGTTACCGGGCCGCCTGACCGTGCTGCTTCTCATTCTCGCCTACGCGAGCGACGGCATCGGTTTCGTCCCCCATACCCTGTTTCTGTCCGATTTCGTGGCCCGGGGGCTCGGCCGCGGCGAGGTTGCCGGTGGCGTGTACTGGGCCGTCTTCGGAGTCGGCGCGGTGGTAGGGGCGCCGATCTGCGGGATGATCGCGACGCGTTTCGGGCTGGTGCGAACCTTCGTGGCGGCGCTGGCCGTGAAGGCTGCGGCGGTCGCTCTTCCGCTCCTGTTGACGGCCCCGCTCGCCCTGGCGCTCTCGGCCTTCCTCGTCGGTGCGCTGACGCCCGGCATGGTGGCCCTGGCCGCCGGCCTCGCGGCCATGCTCGCAAACGGCCCGGCGCAGGCGCGCCTGTTCGGTGCCATGACGATCGCCTTCGCGTTGGCGCAGGCCGGGGGAGGATATCTGATGAGCTGGCTTTTCGGGGTCACCCAGAGCCATCTGCCGCTCTTCATCCTTGGCGCGACCATGCTCTTCCTCGGTGCCGTCTCGGCATCGGTTGCAGCGCTGCGCCTGCATCGGATGTGATCGCGCGCAGGCGTCTCGTCACACGATCTTGCCGCGCGCAGCCACCGGGATCTCGCCAACGATCTCGTCGCCGCGCACGGCGATCAGCTGATCGACCATGTTGACCACGACGCAGACATGGTTGGGGATGACGCGCACGACCTCGCCGACTTTCGGCTTCTTCGGGCAGGCGGAGAGGTCGAGAAAGCCGTGCTCTTCCGAGAATTGGGCAATGCGTGCCCGGGGGTATTCGCGGATCAGGCCATGGCCGTCGAGCCCGCCGGTATCGGAGGTGAGTGTCTTGGAACCGGAATCGAGGATGCCGCGCTCGGCGCCCGCGCGGCTGACCACCGTGGCATGGACATGCAGGGCGCAATCCTCCAGCTGGGCCGCGCCGCAGGCCAGCATCATGCGGTCATTGAAGATATAGGTGCCGGCCCTGTGCTCGGTCGCGCCCCGGATCTTGCCGAGATTGGCGAGGTTCGGCGTGCCCCCGGTGGAAATGATTTCGGCATCGAGCCCCAGCGCGCGCACGCCCGTGAGCGCCTCGTCGAGGAAGGCCTGCGTACGCTCCACCGCATCCTCGGGATTGTAGAGCAGGAAACCGGCAAATTTCAGCCCGGCATGCTGCTTGATCTGTCCGGCGAGGGCCACGGCATCCGCCACCGTCTCCACACCTGCGCGCTTGCGGCCGGTATCGCATTCGATCACGACCTCGATGGGCTTGCCGGCTTTCTTGCCGGCGCGCGCATATCCCTCCACCGCGACGGGATTATCCGCCGCCACGATCACCCGGGCCGCCTGAGACAGCCGGGCGAGGCGGTCGATCTTCTCCTCACCTATCAGATTGTAGCTGATCAGGATGTCGTCGAAACCGGCTTCCGCCATCACTTCCGCTTCGCCGAGTTTCTGGCATGTGATGCCGCTCGCGCCCGCATCGCGCTGCATCTCGGCGAGGAGGGGGCTCTTGTGCGTCTTGATATGCGGACGGTTGCGCAGGCCCCGGGCCTCGCAGGCCGCCTGGAGCCGGGCGATATTGTGCGTCACCACATCGAGATCGTTGACGATTGCGGGTGTCCCGTATTCGCGGGCGATGGTCTGCTTCAGATCGGACATGCCGTATTCCCCTTTGACTCGCGCGTCTGCCGACCTGTCTTCATCGGGCGGTGTGCTGCTCGGGCTGGCGCAAGGATACCCGTCATGCCCCTCTCCGCAACGCCTACTCGACGAAGAAGCGAATGGTGAAATCCCCACCACGCTCCAAAGAGATGATCTCGGCCCGACAGCGGATATTCCCGCGCGCCTCCGCGCGCGCGGTCGGATGGCTCCAGCCGGTGCCGGGTTCGGACAGGCGCAGGGCTTTGAAATCGCATTCGCGCCCGGCCCCGTCGCCGTAGCGAAAGCCGCCGCCCTGACTCGTCGGGTAGCCGGCCTGCAAGGTCAGCCGGGCCCTCTCACCGGAAGCGATGCGCGCCGGCGGTGGCGTTTCGAGCCGGCCCTGGAAGCCGGAACCGGCCCGGTATTGCAGCATGAATCCGGTATCGTTAACGACCTCGAAGACAGCCGTCTGAGCGAGTGCGGGACCCGCACCTGCGCACAGGGCGAGAGACAGCATCCCGAGCATGGAATTTCTGCGATGATGTTTGTGCATGGTGAACCATAGTGCAGGGCGCGCGACCGCCTGTCCATCATCCGGCCATGCAGGCCCCGGGCGTTCGCTGCAAGAAATTCAACTGCTGGATGGGCGGGTCTGGGGATTTTGGGCGTGCGCGACCCGTCGCGGCCCCGGCGTATCGGCGTGATACGCCAGTATCGAATCCCGTTTGCAAATTGGCAGGGTTAATCAAATACATCAGCGATTTCACACGGTTTCATAGCGAGACATGAAAGGTTTCGAAAATTTATCTTTGATTCACGCCAATAGGTAAACTTGAAATTCATCCTATTATTTAAACTCGTTTTCATCCGCGAAACTTATGTTTGCCTCAGAAACAGATCGGACCACGCGTTCGGCGCAATAAACAGTGAGGCGAGTAATGAGCAATCTTGCGAAAGCTATGACGGAACCCGTCGAGACGGTTGATGCCGGCGATGTGAAGCCGCAATATCTCGAGGCCCTGCACCTGGTCGAGCGCCTGCATCGGCGCCTCCTCGACGTGATCAAGGACGAGTTCGAGCGCCGTGGTCGCGATGACGTCAACAGCGTGCAGGCCCTGCTGATCTACAATATCGGGGACAAGGAGCTGACCGCGAGCGAGCTGCGCACGCGCGGCTATTATCTCGGCTCGAATGTTTCCTATAACGTCAAGAAGCTGGTCGAGATGGGCTATCTGCACCATGCGCGTTCGCGCGTCGATCGCCGCTCGGTGCGCATCAGCCTGACCGAGAAGGGCCGCGACATCCACGACGTTGTGCGCACGCTCTACGAGAAGCACTCGCGCACGATCCAGCCGATCGGCGGGATTTCCGATGAGGATTTCGAGCGCCTCAACACCGCGCTCAACCGGCTGGAGCGTTTCTGGACCGACCAGATCCGCTACCGCCTCTGATCAGGCGTCGCTGACCGCCGGCGTCTTGTCGGGGTAGCGGCACAGATCGCTGATCGGGCAGCGCGGGCAATCGGGCTTGCGCGCCTTGCACACATAGCGCCCGTGCAGGATCAGCCAGTGATGGGCGTGGCGGCGATAGGCGTCGGGCACAATCGGGGTCAGCGCCGCCTCCATGGCATCCGCCGTGCGCGCGATCGCCAGAGGAATCCGGTGGGAAACGCGGAAGATATGTGTATCCACCGCGATGGTCGGCTCGCCGAAGGCGATGTTCACCACGACGGCTGCCGTCTTCTTCCCCACGCCGGGCAAGGCCTCCAGCGCCGCGCGTGAGGGAGGGACGGCGCCGCCATGTTGTTCCACCAGAATGCGCGACAGCGCGATCACGTTCTTCGCCTTGGCGCGATAGAGCCCGATCGTCCTGATCAGCTCGCGCACCGCATCCTCCCCCAGAGCCAGCATGGCTTCCGGCGTATCAGCCTGTGCGAACAGGCGCCGCGTCGCCTTGTTCACGCCCGCATCGGTGGCCTGGGCGGAGAGAACGACGGCCACAAGCAGCGTGTAGGGATCGCGATATTCGAGATCGGAGCGCGGTTCCGGATTGGCTTCGCTGAGGCGCCGGAAGATTTCCGCGCGGGTCTTCGCATCGACCGGGCGCGGGCTGCGCCGTTTTCGCGATACCTTTCCCGATGCCTTGCCGGCCTGTTTCGGCTCGCCTTCCTGCGTCTTTTGCCCGGTGCGCCGGGATTTCGGGGTGGGGGAGGGCGCGCCCGTGGCGGCCGTATCCCCGCCCGGCGCCCGGGGCGCGGCTTTTCGTCTCGGCTGATCCACCCGCAGCGCTCCCTTCAAACTGGAACCCTGCGCGTTATAATAGGTTCATGCGTCACGACAAGATGTGTTCGCGAGGGAATATCTCATGCAATCCCCCGACCCGCGCGCGCCCGGGCCAGAGACATCCGATGACCCCGTTTTTGCGGCCGTGATCACGCCGCACCGGTCGCTCGACCGCGATTCGACGCGGCTGGTCCTGACCCTGTGCTGCATCGCGACGGTGGTCTCGAGCGTTCCCTTCATCGTGCTCGGTGCCTGGCCGGTCGCCTGGTTCTTCGGTATCGACCTGATCGCGCTGTTCATCGCCTTTCACGTCAATTTCAAGACCGCGCGCCGGATGGAAGAGGTGATCCTCACGCCGATCGATCTGCTCCTGCGCAGCGTCAGCCATCGCGGAGAGCACCGCGAACGTCGCTTCAACCCGCTCTGGACCCGGCTTGACCGGCGCGAGGATGACGAATTCGGCTTGCAGGAACTGTGTCTCGTCTCTCAGGGCGAACGGGTGGTCATTGCCCGTGATCTGTCACCGCATGAGCGCGAGAGCTTCGCTCGTGAATTCGGGGAAGCGCTCGCCAGGGTGAAGAAAGGCCACTGACAGGAGGCTGGCTTCGCCGATTGCAGCGCGCCCGTGCTTCAGGCCATGGCCTCGTCCAAAGCCGCGATGACGCGGTCGACTTCCTCAAGGGTGTTGTAATGTACCATCGAGATGCGCACCACGCCGCCCATCGGGCTCAGGCCGAGTGATTCCACCAGGCGGCGGGAGTGGAAATCGCCGAAGCGCATGCCGATCCGCGCCGCATCGACCTTGCGCACGATCGCTGCACTGTCGATCCCGTCCGCCTTGAAGGAGATGGTCGGTACCCGCGTC
>Ga0076929_100844_pt1 | contig 14571 bp, 15 predicted proteins | sample HotLakConUCCSL28_FD_87104 | JGI IMG/M metagenome (GOLD analysis project Ga0076929, IMG submission 87104) | Hypersaline microbial mat communities from Hot Lake, Washington, USA - Hot Lake Consortium UCC-SL28 (version 3) (version 3) | ecosystem: Environmental > Aquatic > Thermal springs > Hot...
GGTGATGATTTTAATGAGGATTTGATGCAGGGAATGGCTCTTTCTGGGGATGGTAACTATTACTATATCCAAAACCCAGACCAGTTACCAAGTATCTTTAGTGCTGAATTACAGGGCATTATGGCAACCATCGGGCAAAAGGTGAGTTTAGGAATTAAAGCCCTTTCTTCTGTGGAATTGGTAGATGTATTTAATGATTTTGAGAAAACAGAATTTGGTCGTTATAAATTACCCAATTTAATAGCAGGAAACCATATTGATGTAGTGTTACGATTAAAAATCCCTGCCATGTCCAAATCAGTGCCTCTGCTTAAATTACGTCTTGCCTATGATGATAATGAAACCCAATCAAGAAAGGTATTTCACCACCAGTTAGAGTTACCTGTGGTTAATTCTACCCAGTTGAATAACTATCCTTTTAACGAAGAAGTAAAGGCAAAAGTTGCTCAGTTAATGGCTAGTCGAGCTAAGGAGGAGGCTATAAAAAGTCTTGATAGCGGTGATATGGAAGGCTCAAGACAACGTTTACAGATGGCAAAGCAAGAGATAATGTACTCTGGTATATCCCTTGAGATGATGGCACCTGAAATGGCTGAAATGGATAATTTATTGCAAGATTTGGAAGAAGGTAATCGTCAATCTATGCGTAAAAATGCCCAATATCAAAATTATCAAAAACGCCGTAATCGTCCATAAAGAAACAGTGCCATGGTAAATGTTTTTTCAAACTATCACGAAGTAAGTTAACCTGATTCATAGGAGGATTTGTTTGATTTTTTGTTAATTTCTATCAAACCTCCTACCTTCTTTTATTGCAACCCCTTTCCTTGTTTTTTTGTCCTGTACTGAGCATTATCAATAAAAAAATAATCAGTGAATAATTCTAATATCTTAATTATTAATACATAAAAATATGACTATCAAAGCAACAGAAGAACAACTCAACAAAATTTTTAATTTAACTAATTATCAGTTTACGATTCCATCTTATCAGCGCCCTTATGCGTGGACAAAAGATCAAGTTTTAGAATTAATTGATGATTTAATTGATGCTTTCCCTTACCCACTAGACCAAGATCATCCTGATTATTTTTTCGGTAGTATTATCTTAATTAAAGAAGATGGTAAACCCAATGCAGAAGTAATTGATGGTCAACAACGTTTAACCACTTTAACTCTTTTATTGTCGGTTTTTCGTCATTTACTGCCTGAAAATCATAAAACTCGCTCTAAAATTAGTCAGTTATTGGAAGGAGAAGATATTACTGGAGCAATAATAGAATATGGTTTACAGTTGAGATCTCAGGATAATGATTTTTTTGCAAAGTATATTCGTGATGATAAAAAGTTAGAAGAATTATTAACAAAAGATGCTGGTTTACAAACGGATAGTGAAAAACTATTGAGAGATAATACTATTATTTTAATTAAAGAATTAAAAGAAAGATGTCCTGATAATTTATCAATAGAACAATGGATATTACACTTATATATAAATCTTTTAAATAAATGTTATTTAGTGGTAGTTTCTACTGATTCTTTTGAAACAGCATATCGTATTTTTTCCACAATTAATAGTCGTGGTTTAGATTTACAGTTAAATGATGTTTTAAAATCAGAGATTATTGGAAATATTGAAGGAAAAAACAACAAAGAAAAATATACTCAAATTTGGGATAAAGAAGAGAGCGATTTAGGCAGAAAAGATTTTGAAGGCTTATTCTCCCATATTCATCGCATTAAATTAAGGGAAAAACAAAAACTCGGTTTATTAACGGAATATCGTAAAAGAATTAAACCCCAAGAAAATCCTACTGAGTTTATTGATAAAGTTTTAAAACCTTGTTCTGATAAATTTGAAGTTATTAGAGATCAAAGGTTTAGTTGTGATAATGAAGAAGAAGAAAAACAAGTTAATCGCCTTTTTGGATGGTTAAATTTGATAGATAATTCTGATTGGTTACCCCCTGCAATTTATTTTTTAGTTAAACATCATAACAACACATTTGAGATCAAAAATTTCTTCGTTAATTTAGAAAGATTAGCGGCAGGTTTAATGATTCTTCGGGCAGACATTAATGAAAGAGGTAGAAGATATGCAAAGGTTTTAGATGCTATTGATGAAGGGGCAGAAAAGGCGATCGCACTTACTAAAGAATTATTGTCTGGGGAAGAACAAAATCAAATTATTCAGATTCTTGATGGTGATTTATATCTACAAACCCGTAGCCGTTTATATGTGTTAAAAAGATTAGATTCTGCTCTTGCCGAAGGCGGTTTAAGCCCTAGTTTTGATGAAAAGGTAGTTACCATTGAACACGTTTTACCGCAAAATCCGAAACCTGATAGTGAATGGTGTCAAATTTGGCAAGATGAAGCAAGGGAAAACTGGGTACATCGTTTGGGTAATTTAGTTTTACTTTCTCGTAAGAAAAATTCCGAAGCTCAAAATTATGATTTTAAAGTGAAAAAAACTAAGTATTTCGGACTCAAAGAAAATGATGATGAGGAAAAAAAAGATTTATATAAAGACAAGAAAAAAAAAGAAAAAGAAGATACGGGGAAAGTTACAATTTTCCCTCTTACAACGCAACTAATTTATCAAAATAAATGGAATGAGCAAATAGTTGAATATAATCAACAAGAATATTTAGAAATGTTGCTCAATCTTTGGAATTTAGAACAATCAATTATTCCTACATCTGAACAAAAAAAAACAAAAACGAAAAAGAAAGACTTAATAGAAAGTCCAGATTTTTATGTTAATTTTAGCGAGGGCGATCGCATTTGGGAAGATTGGCAAGAATACGGTTTTATCTCTGGTGGTGATGGTAAATGGTATAGTCAAACTCTCAAAAATTTATCTGAAGGGGATCGAATCTTTGTTAATTATTGTGGTAGTGGTTATGTAGGTGTGGGAATTGTCGAAAAAACCGTTGTCCCCGTCAAAGATTTTGCCATAGAAATTAATGGGGAAAAAGTACCTATTTGGGAAGCCCCCCTCAAATCAAAAAACATAGATCATGAGTTTGATGATTTGGATTTGTGCGAATATTTTGTCAAAGTAAAATGGCTAAAAACATTACCGAAAAATGAAGCCTATTGGGAAAAAGGAATGTTTGCGATTCAGCATACCTGTTGTCGTTTACGTCATCAGGAAACACGGGAGAAATTATATAAACATTTCGGCATCGATGAAAATGTTTAACTAATTTTTCAACAAATAACTAAATCAATACTGCATAAATATACTAACCAAACTATTGACAAAATATCATGATTACAGCCGAAAAAGCCATTGAACGTTCAAAAGCCTATATACAAGCACAAGAAGACGGAGACGAGGAAAAATGTATTGCCTATTGTCAACAACTTAACGCTCAAAAAAAAGCCAATAACTTAGAATATAATCCAGAAATAGAGGATGAGGTTATTAAATTTCCTGATTATTTGTATCAACTTATTGACTTATTAGATGATCAAGAAGCAATCAAATTTCATGAGCAAATAGCTTATGATTTAGTAGAGGGAGACTATACCAGCCTTTATGACTATGATCTTGATCAAATATCCGCTTGTTCTCCTTCCTACACTCTGAAAGGATTACTAAAACTCTGGAAACGAACTTACAAAGCACCCAAACTTAATGAAAGTTGTAATGAAGCAGAGTATTTGATTGTTGATGTTATTCCCAAGACTTATGTCATCATAGGTGATGCTTTTTATTTTTATGAGGTTTTTGATGGCATAGATGATGATAAAACTATCAATAAGGACTTTGCGACTACAGTTTTATTACAATATACCGATGATGAAGTTGATGAGCGTGTCAATGCCTATCAAGATTTTGAGTATATTTTACGTCAATTAGTTGATACGGAACTATTAGATGCGATGATTTTAGAAGGCTTCAGTGAAGTGACTTACTCTAAGTTTAATCTTGAGAAGGCTTTAGAAAATCTTAATTTAAGCGAGGAATCCTTATCATTTATTCTTGATTTTTGCTGTGGTAATGATTTAAGTAATTATGATTGTTATGAGCGTTATGAAGAAGCCATAGACGAGGAAATGGAATCATTAGAAGAAGGTGATACCATCTCCCTTTTAAAAGGAATTATCAAACATCCTAATGTCACCCAAGAAATTTTAGAGGAATTAACTAATTCTAAATATGAAAAAGTCGCAGAATTTGCTAGGGAGAAATTGTAAGAGTTTGAGTAATGTTAATTTACAGCCTCTGGAGAGAATCCCCTCTGCCTTCCCCTAGCAATAGAGGTTGGTAAGGGAACTCGTGGAAAGAGGAAACTCTCCTAGCGATGGGACAATCCCCCGTTAAAGCGAAGGTTTAGTGGGGGTGAATGTCAAAAAACCTTGATTTTACTGATGTGAGAATTAAGCTAAGATACCCGCCGTTTATCAGTGAAGAAACAAAAAGTTACTCTCAAACCTTATCATCTTTACAGTATATTTAATGTATAAACATTTTGTCTGGAGCAAAAATATGATTACCCAGAAGATAAGTATGTGGGGAAATTCATTGGGTATTAGACTTCCTCAAGCCATCACTCAACAGGTTAAGTTACAAGAAGGAGAATTATTAAATATTTCCATTGAAGACAATAAGATTATTCTTACCCCTGCCAAACCAAAATATACCCTAGAAGAATTATTAAAAAATGTTACTCCTGAAATGCAACATGATGAATTAGATTGGGGTGACACCATAGGAGAAGAAGTTTGGTAAAAATCGATAATCGCATTCCCCAACGTGGTGATATTGTTAAACTCGAATTGAACCCTCGCACTGGTAGCGAACAATCAGGTTATCGTCCTGCTCTTGTTCTATCACCTATTGCTTATAATCAAATTTCCAAAATTATTTTAATTTGCCCTATTACCAGTCGTCAAAAAGGATGGGTTTTTGAAGTGAAATTACCTTCAGAAATGCAAACCCATGGAGTTGTTTTAGTTGATCAAATTAGAGCAGTTGATTGTGTTGCTAGACAAACTACTTTTGTCGAAGAATCCCCGCTCTCACTCATTGATGAAGTTTTGGCAAAATTAGAAACTTTAATAGGTTAGCAACTCACTTTTCACTGCCCCTTATTGCAGGTTGAACGTTAGGAACAAGTGACAGCATATATGCTATCATTTGCTTATGACTGTTAAGATAGTAGTTGATACAAATATTTTTATTAGTGCTGTTATTAGTAAATCTGGGGCATCCAGAGGGGTTATTAGGGGATGTTTAGAGGGTAAATATTTACCTTTAATGGGTAATAGTTTATTTGCTGAATATGAATCTTTAATTAATAGAGATGAGATTATCAAAAAGTTCCCTTTAAATTTAGCTGAAATAGAAATTTTATTAGCTTCCTTTATGAGTGTTTGTCGCTGGACCTCAATTTACTATTTATGGCGACCTAATCTTAAAGATGAAGCTGATAATTACTTAATAGAATTAGCTTTGGCTGGTAATGCTCAGTTTATTATAACTAATAATATTAAAGATTTTCGAGGTGCAGAATTACTGTTTCCTCAGTTACAAATTATTCAACCAGAATATTTTTTAGAGGTATAATATAATGGCAACTTTAACGATTCGACTTCCTGATGATAAACATGAAAGATTGAAACAGTTGGCACAAACTAGGGGGATTAGTGTTAATAAATTAATGGAGGAATTTTCTACTAAAGCTATTGCTGAATTTGATACTTTTAATCGTTTTCAAGTTATGGCAAGTAAAGGTGATATTCAACAAGGGTTGGCTTTATTAGACAAGTTAGACGCTAGTTTTTAAAATAAACAATAATCAATATTACTAACACTTAAATTAAGTTATGCGATTTATTTCTGCCACCGAAGCGAAGCAAACTTTTGGCAATGTCATTAATCAAGCACAGCGTGAACCTATCACCATACAGAAAAAAAATCGTGATGTTGCTGTTATTATGTCCATAGAAAATTATCAAAGAATTACAAGAATTAATCTTCAAGAATTCCAACAATTTAGGGCAAATATTGGAAATAGAGCTTTAGAAAAGGGTCTAACGGAGGATAAACTACAAGAGTTATTAGCAAATGATTAATTCCTCCATTCGCCTATTGATACTCCATTGGTTAAAACCGAATGGATTCTAAGAGGAAGCGCAACCCCCTATTCAAGATATTTCCATCCTTAAACCTCGTGACTTTTGGGATTGGGGTAAAGCCGAGATAAGCGCAGAATTGGACACTGATGTTAAGTTTTGTAAATATTGAGCTATATAGAATAAGCTAAAACCTCTTTTATGAGTTAGCTTCAGCTACTTTGTCAATTTTGCAACTTCCCTAGCTTTACCCCATTGAACGAATAGATATAAAATTAAGAGTATCCTGACGGGGATAAATTCTTAAGAATATTTTTATATTTGAATAAAACAAACCCTTTTATTCACTACTATTATGAGTAAAAATTATGGATCATGAACCCATATCAATCACCAGAGCCAATACGGATAAGGATTTGGTGTTAAGTTGGCTTTATTCTAAGCCTTCTACTTTAACTCGACAGCGTTATTTAAAAAATTATGAGCAGTGGTTATCTTTTTGTAATTTGACTCTCAAAGAAACTAGGGTGGAGGATATACAGGATTATCGTACTATGTTGGAGATGAAGGGTTATAAACCTGCTACTATCTCTCAAAAACTCAATAGTATTAAGTCTTTATTTACCTATGCTGTAAAGGTGGGATATATTGCCATGAGTCCTTGTGTGGTGGTGAAGCCTCCTGTGGTGCATGAGCAAATTAGCACTAAGTTAATAACTGTGGAGGATGTTAAAAAGCTGGTGGAGGGGGCAAGGTGCATTAGGGATGGATTGATAATTAAGTTTTTATTTGCTCTGGGTTTAAGGGTGTCGGAGTTATTAAAGATGCGGTGGGATGATTTTTACTTTCTCCCTGGGGGGGAGGTAAAGATAAAGGTTATTGGTAAGGGTAATAAAAAACGAGAGTTATTAGTTCCTAATTATATGTATGAGGAGTTATTAATGATAAGGGAAGGGGATAATCCTTGGGTGTTTCACGCTCCTTTGCGCCATCATCCTTTGAGGAGTAATACGGTGTTTTATATGATTAAAAAGATAGCCTTAAAGGTAGGAGTCAATGAAGATATATCTGCCCATTGGTTAAGACATTCCCATGCCACGGAGAGTTTAAGAAATGGCTGTGATTTATCTTTGTTGATGCAGTCTTTGGGTCATTCTTCTATTACTACTACGCAGAAATATCTTTGTTTGAGGGAGACTGAAGGGAGTAGTAGTTATATTGATATGGGATAGTTATGGGATAAGGTAACAAAAATATTGGTTAATACTTCCCTCAGCTATGTTAGGAGCTAGTTTTGGTCCTTGAGCGATTACTAGTTACTATTTTATTTTTGAAGAGAATAGTTAAATATGGGGTTCGAGTAGGGGGAAACATAGGGTTGGTGTCATGAGGGGCAGTGAGAAGCTCAAAGCTATACTTAGCAAAAGTTTTAGTCTTTTTTCTTCCTTAAACCTATTTATCGGCGTTTGAGTAGCATTTGTACAAGAAACCCCGATAAGAACTGTACCAATTAAACCCTCTAAAATTTATCACCCTCAAACGCTTGAAATCTCGTAGTAGATTTCTGTACCAAATAGACCTTAGTTTAATTAATACAGTGATCATGTCTAAAAAATAGGTTCTTGAAACTTAGACAGAGAGAGAACTTTAGCCTTAGCGTGGTTTTCTGTACGGTTGCTACTCAAGCCCCGTTACTATTAATACTAAAAAAGCACATACTAATCAACAAATAAACTCAATAATTTTATATGATAATAAATATTTAGAATACCTTTTTTTTAAAATTAAAGGCTTATATGAATATTTACAATTACTAGGAAGTGGAGGAACAACGACATTTAATGTAAACACAAAAACTTTCTCGAATATAGAAATAATAATGCCTGAGTTGAAAATTATTGCTAAGTATCATCAAATAGTAAAACCTATATTTAGAAAAATTGAGTTAAATTATTCGCAAATTCAAACCTTAACAAAAACCCGTGATGCTTTACTACCTAAACTAATGAGCGGACAGATAAGAGTGAAGGAGTGAAAATGAAACTAGCCAACCCAGAGATGAGCTTAATTGATGATAATAAATTAAGAGATTATTCTTTAAATATAAATCATTGAGACGGACAACATAAAGCTAGGGTTTTTCAATCTGCATTAAATCTAACTATTGAGAATTTTCCCGTTTAGTCGCCTTTTATCTACTTTAAGGAGCAAAAAAAACATGAAACTTTTAGATGTCGTAGCATTATTAGAAGACTTGCCAGAAATTAACCTTTATCGTGGGCAAGTAGGCACAATAGTTGAAGAATACGAACCAGGAATATTTGAAGTGGAATTTTCAGATCGCACAGGAAAAGCCTATGCCTTAGAAATGTTAACCGAAAAACAACTAATGGTTTTATCAAAAATTAGTTAGTCAGTAAAGGTATCTCATAGAGAGGAAACTTAGTATCAACGGTGATAATCGTTAAGCCTTCAATCATAGCTTGAGCAATTAACATTCTGTCAAAAGGATCTTTATGATGCAATGGTAAATCTGTTACCTTTAATCCATGCTCTGCTGTAATATCTAAAACAATAAAATTATTATCCTTCAGCTTTTCTAATAAGTTATTAGGCACAGACAACTTCCCCAAAGACTTTTTTATTGACATTTCCCATACCGTTGCCGCACTAACAAAAATTGTATTTTCAGGATTACTCATAACCGCTCTTATTTGGGGTGATAATTTTGGCTCATTTCCTAACCACCATAAAAGAATATGAGTATCTAACAAAAACTTCATTCATCTTCCCCGTAAAACATAGCGTTAATTTCGGGAGACTCATCATCAAAATCATCCGCCATCCAAATTTGTCCTTCCCAACCACCAGCAGTGCGAGGCTTTAATAACTTATTATCCCCAGTCACTTTTTCCTCATTAAATGGAAAAGGTAAAACTTTTGCTAACGGTACACCATCACGAATTAAAGTTACTTCTTCTTGATTTTGAATAGCTGATAATAACTCCGATAAACCATCTTTCAATAAATTGACATCAAAAGTCTTTTTTAACATGGTCAAAAGTAAAGTGTTGGTATAACTTTATTATAGGAAGATACAAGAAACTATGAAATACACCACTGAAGACGAAATCGAACTATTTAACCTAGACATCTTACAAAATCTAGGTTATAGCTATATCTGCGGTTATGATATTCAACCAGAAGGGATTAACCAAGAGCGAGAAAGTTTTAGTGATGTAGTGCTACAAACCCGACTAGAAAACGTTCTGGGCAGAATTAACCCCGATATACCCCCATACTGCCGACAACAAGCCCTCCGAGAATTACTCAATATAACCAGCCCCGACTTAATCAGTAATAACGAAACCTTCCACCAATACTTAAGCGAAGGTATCACCATTGAATATCAAAAAGAAGGGGAAACCAGAGGAGAACAACTATGGTTAATTGATTGGCAAAACCCAGACAATAACGAGTTTTTAGCCATTAACCAATTCACCGTCATAGAAGATAACCATAACCGCCGTCCTGATATTATCCTCTTCATCAACGGCTTACCCTTAGTAGTTATTGAGCTTAAAAACCCCTCCGATGCTAAAGCCGATACCTACAAAGCCTTTAACCAACTGCAAACCTATAAAAGGGAAATACCCTGCCTATTTACCTACAATGCCCTGTTAGTAATATCCGATGGTATCACCGCCAAAGCAGGTTCATTGTCTGCCGATTATAACCGCTTCATGGAATGGAAAACTAAGGATGGTAAAACAAAAGAAGACCACATCAACCAATTGCAAGTCTTAACCGAGGGAATGCTGAACAAAAATACCCTCCTCGATATAATCCGCCACTTTACCGTATTTGAAGCTACCCAAACCCAAGACTCCAAAACCAATATAGTTACCATCAAGAAGACTAAGAAAATCGCCGCCTATCATCAATATTATGCCGTTAACAAAGCCCTAGAAAGTATCATTCGTGCTTCTGGTATGGGTTCATGCACTTCCCAACAAACCCAAGGAGGAATTAAAGGAAAAACCCCAGAAGACACTCAAAGCAACAGCCACGGAGAAAGTCCAACCAACACCCTACAAGAAAGCCAAGGACAAAATAAACCAGAAAATCAGGCTAAAACTCTGGGAGAAAATCTCTCACAAACCCAAAGAATAAGTGAAGGAAACAATCAACCAGAAGCCCAAGGGGAAACTCCCCCACAAACCCAAAAAGAAAGCATCAGCTTAAACAATAGTGGAGATAGAAGGGGGGGTGTCATTTGGCATACCCAAGGGAGCGGTAAATCCCTCTCAATGGTATTTTTAGCAGGTAAATTAGTATTAAGTAAAACCCTTAATAATCCTACCGTACTCGTCCTCACCGACCGTAACGACTTAGACGACCAGTTATTTGATACCTTCGCCAGTTGTCGTCAGCTACTACGCCAAGCACCCCAACAAGCCGAAGATAGAACCAAAGTGCAGGAATTATTACAGGTAGCATCGGGGGGCATTGTCTTTTCTACCATCCAGAAATTTGCCCCCACCGATGGTGAAACCCTCTATCCCCAATTATCAGACCGCTCCAATGTAATTGTCCTTGCCGATGAAGCTCACCGTAGCCAATATGGTTTCAAGGCTAAACAAGTGGATATAAAAGATGAAACAGGTAAGGTGGTAGGCAAACAAACCAAATATGGCTTTGCCCGTTATATTCGGGATGCTTTACCCCATGCCACCTTTGTCGGTTTTACAGGCACACCCATTGAACAAACCGATAAAAACACTAAAGAAGTATTTGGTAACTACATTGATATATATGATATTGCCCAAGCGGTTAGGGATGGGGCAACAGTGCCTATTTATTATGAGAGTCGCTTGGTTAGTTTAGGGTTAAATGATTGGGGAAAACAGCTTCTTGAGGAGTTGGAGGAAGATTTACAGTTTGAGGATTTGAGCAGTACCCAAAAAGCTAAGGCTAAAGGTACTCAGTTAGAAGCCCTAGTGGGAGCTACCACAAGGTTACAGGTTATTGCTGAGGATATTGTTAATCATTTTCAAGAACGGCAGAAGGTTAACCGTGGTAAGGCAATGATAGTTACCATGAGTCGTTCTATTGCGGTTAATCTCTATGGGGAAATTATTAAACTCCTCCCTGATTGGCATAATCAAGAACTTACCAAGGGTAAAATTAAGGTGGTAATGACGGCTAATGCTTCCGATGAGGAAAGGTTAGTTAAACACCATACCAATAAAAAAGACCGTCAAATTCTCGCCCAACGGCTCAAGGATGGGGAGGATGAGTTGGAAATGGTCATTGTCTGTGATATGTGGCTCACGGGGTTTGATGCTCCTTGTCTTCATACTATGTATATTGATAAACCCCTAAAGGCTCATAATCTCATGCAGGCGATCGCCCGTATTAACCGTGTTTATTTTGAGAAGCAGGGGGGCTTAGTGGTAGATTATTTGGGCTTGGCTAGTGAGCTTAAAAAAGCCCTTAGTTTCTATGCTGAAAGTGGCGGAAAAGGACAGCCTACTTTAGATCAGGAGGTGGCTTTAGGGTTACTACTATCAAAGGTAGAAGTGGTAGAACAAATACTCTATGGTTTTGATTATGAGCATTACTTTAAAGCTGAAACGGGGGAGAAGTTAAATATTCTCATCAAAGCCACGGATTACGTTTGTAACCCTGATATTAAGGAAAGGTTTATAAGGGAGGTAATCGCCTTATCTAAAGCCTACTCCCTCGCTGTACCCCACCCAGAGGCGTTAGCTAAGGGGGAGTTAATTTCTTTTTTCCAAGCTATCCAAGCCAGTGTCTATAAGTTAGAACCCCAAGAGGATAGTTTAAGTAACCGTGACATTGAGACTGCTATTCGTCAGGTGGTAGATCAGGCTTTGGTATCTGACACGGTGGTTAATATCTTAGACCAAGCGGGGATTAAAAATCCTGATATTTCTATCATCTCTGATGAGTTTATCGCAGAGGTACGGGGCATGGAACATAAAAACCTAGCGGTAGAATTGTTGGAGAAGTTACTTAAGGATGAGATTCGCACTCGTCGTAAGGTTAATGTGGTGCAGAGTCGCAAATTAACGCAGATGCTGGAGGATTCATTACGCCGTTATCACAGCCATGTAATTACGGTGAAGGATGTTATTGATGAATTACTGAATATTTCCCAAGATGTTACCCAAGCCGATAGGAGGGGGGAGGAATTGGGGTTAGAACCCTATGAGTTAGCTTTTTATGATGCCCTTGCTCAAAATCAGAGTGCTGTGGATGTTATGGGGGTTAATGAACTTAAACTCTTGGCGATCGCACTCACTGAGAAAATCAAGAAAAATGCTTCTATTGATTGGAATTTGAAGGAAAGTGTGAGAGCGAGAATGAAAGTAATGGTCAAAAGATTATTGAGACAATATGGTTATCCCCCTGATATGGCTAAACTCGCCACTGAGTTAGTTTTAGAACAGGCTCAGGTGTTTACAAAGTCACGAGTTTAATTTGAATAACTTATGAATCGAGGCTAAAAACTTATTGTTTGAACGCTGCTCCTCATCACACGAACCCTATGTTTCGGGGTAAAGCTAGGGAAGCTGTAATTTAGTGCCAACTCGCTGAAATACAATCATTGTAAAGGTTTCACCCGTTACTGAAAGTAACTAAATATATTCTCTATAGAACATAAAAAGTTCTGATTTTGGGTAGTGTCGGTACTTTTTTGTCAGTTTGTTAAGAATTTATGGCATTATTTTTAGTTTTTAGGCAAAATTTGATGATAAGTGCCAAATCAATTTTAAATTCAGAACTTCAGTTATTGAGTTGGCACAAGGTTACACGTTCCCTAGCTTTACGCCAATAAAGGTCAAATATTATGTATTTCATTTGTAACTATAAGAAAGTGCTAAAACATAAATTGACCAAAGGCAAATACGAAATAAAGAAGAAGGCGGAAACATAGGGTTCGCGCAACGAAGTGCAACTTACAAAACAACCATTGCTATATGACTCTTTCAAGGTTTTAGTTAAAAAATGATACTACACATGGTATTATCTAAAACCATAAGTTTTACAAATATAGCTTTAATAGTTAATTTGACAAATATCAAATAATATGGAGTCAACTATTGCAAAGTTAAATGATGAGGATGACAGAATCTAAACTTGCCCATAAATGATGTTTAGTAAGGCTATACTTATGAACAGTTAATTAACTCTTTACAATACATACTTTAAATAACTTCTCCATAAATGACTTTTCTTGGACAAGTTTGATTTAAATAACTTATTAATCGAGGCTAAAAAGTGACCAACTTTAACCAAATTCTATCAAGTTGCACTTCGTTGCACCAACCCTATGTTTCCGCCTACCCCCATGCGCCGTAATAGGGGTAAAGCTAGGGAAGCTGCAGAATCGGCAAAGTAGCTGTAGATAAGTCAGAGAGGGAACTTAGACATAACATTGTTATAAGCAGACTGAGCTTCATTTAAACTTAAGCGAGAATAAACTTCTAACGACTGTCGAGAAGAATGACCAGAATAGGGTTGAATTAAAGCATCATCAATTCCTTGTCTTTTCAGCCAAGTCAACAGAAAATGTCGTAATTGATGAGGTGAAATGGAATGATCCAATTCTGCTTTGTCCGCATACTTCGTCAAAATCTTTCTGATTCCACGATCGCTATATTTTTGATGTCGATTAGACTCGAATAAATAATTAGCCCTTTTACCCTTCATCTTATCAACGTGCATAGCCAAAACTTCCTTAAAAGAAATAGGAAACGGAACTATTCTATCCTTTCCCCCTTTCCCTGAATTAATCCGAATCTGACAACGATCAAAATCCACATCTTCCAATCGAATATTAACTAACTCCGAAACTCTGACACCCGTATAGAACCCATTTGGTATCTAGTAGAATATTGAGATGAAAACATAGAGAAATAGAAGGATGGCATATTCTAGCAGTCTAAGTGATGAAGAATGGGAAGTAATCAAACCTCTGTTACCAAAAAAGAAACGAACTTGTCCACCAAAGTGGTCTAAAAGACAAATTTGGGATGGTATTTTTTATCAACTCAAAAATGGCTGTAATTGGTCTGATTTACCCAAGGATTTACCGCCTTATTCTACAGTTTACTGGCATTATAAAAACTGGAAAAAAGAGGGTATCTTTGAAATGGTGATGTGTGAGCTTCATAAGCAACTAAGGGAAAAAGTAAAAAAAAATCCACTTGGACTCGATTAATAATCATTGATTCTCAAGCAGTACAAAATACTTGTAGTGCAGGAGTAGAGAGTAAAGGATTTTGTAGGTATAAACTCACCAATGGTATTAAAAGACATTTAGCAGTGGATAGTCTGGGATTTCCTTTTTTCACTTGTTGCACAAAGGCAAGTGTTTCCGATGATCGAGGATTAATCATGATGTTGAGTGAGAACATAGATTATTTTCGTGCCAAACCCATGAATGTTCAT
>Ga0076929_100845_pt1 | contig 14551 bp, 13 predicted proteins | sample HotLakConUCCSL28_FD_87104 | JGI IMG/M metagenome (GOLD analysis project Ga0076929, IMG submission 87104) | Hypersaline microbial mat communities from Hot Lake, Washington, USA - Hot Lake Consortium UCC-SL28 (version 3) (version 3) | ecosystem: Environmental > Aquatic > Thermal springs > Hot...
GCCCGGCCAGCCGGTGGAATTGCCGCTGTCGCTGACGGGGTTCACCGCGGGCTTCGACCGCGTGGCCGAACTCGCCGAAGAGGACAGCGCCACCGTGGAGTAACGCAGGATTGCGGGGTGGCGTGACGCAGGATGGCCGGCCGCATCCCGGATCCGGGCCTCTCTGCATCCGGGTTTCCGGGACAGGCCCGGAACGGGTGACGCTTGGAGGCGTCGCGCCCTCCCGGTCTGGCGGCCGCGCGCCGGCTCAGGCGGATGTTTCAACTCTGCACCGCTCAGGTCGACGCCCCGGGACGGGAAAGCTTCAGCACCCCGATAATGCCCCGGGCAGGATCGGCGTGCCTCAGGCGCGCCTGAGCGCCAGCACCGCGTTCAGCCCGCCGAAGGCGAAGGCGTTGGTGAGCACCACGCCGACATCGGCCTCGCGAGCGGCGTTCGGCACCACGTCGAGGTCGCAGTCGGGGTCGGGCTCCTCGTAGTTGATCGTGGGCGCGATCACCCCGTCGCGCAGCGCCATGATGCAGGCGAGAAGCTCGACCGCGCCGGTGCCGCCCAGAAGGTGCCCGTGCATCGACTTCGTCGACGAGATCATCACCCGGTCCGCCGCCGGTCCGAAGGCCTGGCGCACGGCGGCGCATTCGGTGCGGTCGTTCGCCGCCGTGCCGGTGCCGTGGGCGTTGATGTAGCCCACGTCGTCCGGCGCGAGCCCGGCCTCCGCGAGCGCGGCCGCCATGGCCCGCGTCGCGCCGTGCTGGGACGGCATGACGATGTCGGAGGCATCCGACGTCATGCCGAAGCCGACCACCTCGGCGAGAATGTCGGCCCCCCGCGCGGTCGCGTGCTCCCAGTCCTCGAAGACGAACATGCCCGCCCCCTCGCCCTGCACCATGCCGTTGCGGGTCTTCGAGAACGGCCGGCAGCCGTCGCGCGACATCACCCTCAGACCCTCCCAGGCCTTGATGCCGCCGAAGGAGAGCGGCGCCTCGCAGCCGCCGGTCACCATCGCCGGAGCCGCCCCCGAGCGCACGAGCTGGAACGCGAGGCCCATGGCGTGGTTCGACGAGGCGCAGGCGGTCGAGACGGTGAAGTTCGGCCCCTTGAGGCCGTGCAGCATCGAGATGTGGCTGCCGGCGGCGTTGTTCATCATCTTCGGGATGACGAGCGGGTGCACCCGGTTCTTCTCTTCGCGAAAGAGCACGCCGTAATTCTCGTCGAGGGTCTCGGCCCCGCCGACGCCGGTGCCGACGACGACGCCGGAGCGCTCGCCGAGCTCGCCCGCGAAGTCGAGGCCGGAGTTCGCCACCGCCTCGGCGGCGGCATGGAGCGCGAAGCGGGTGAAGCTGTCGTAGAGCAGAAGCTCCTGGCGCGAATAGCTCGCCGCGGCGTCGAAATCGCGGACCTGCCCCCCGATGCGGATGCCCAGGCGGTCGATCTCGGGCAGGTCGAGCGGCCCGATCCCCGAACGGCCCTCGGCCAGCGCCGCGAGCGTTGCGGGCACGTCGTGACCCAGTGAATTGATCGTGCCCGCCCCGGTGATGGCGACCCGTCCCGACCCCAAACCGTCAGCCCTTCTTCGCCGCGACGAGACCCCGGACGGCCTCGACGATGGCGCCGACCGACGAGATGTCGAACTCGGAGCTTTCCGGCGCATTGGCGTTGAACGGCACGTCGATGTCGAAGGCTTCCTCGATGGCGAAGATCGATTCGACGAGGCCGAGACTGTCGACCCCGAGATCCTCGAGCGTGTTGTCCATGGAGATGTCGGACGGCTCGAGCACCGCGAGTTCCGCGATGATCTCGACAACCTTGTCCCTGACGTCTTCGCTCATGTCCTGCCGCTTCGGTTTTCAGAGCGGAGGTTTAGTCGCCTTTGGAAGGACAGGAAACCGCTTTCTGCCGGACGCGGCGGGTGGGCTTCGACCCGCCCGGCCGCCGCCGTCTCAGCCCTGCACCGCGCGCAGTTCCACCCCCGCCGCCTGCAACGCCCGGAAGATCTTCGCGTCGCGCCCGTAGATGTCGCCGCGATACTGCATCCGCCCCTTCGCCTCGCTGAAGGCCGTCCGGTAGACGATGTGCACCGGCACCGGGTCGACGATGTCGATCCGGGTCTCCCGGCCGGTGTCGAGGGTGCGCTGGAAGAGCCCCCTCGGGTCGTCGGTCTGCCGGGCGAGCAGCATGTAGGCGAAGTCGAACGGGTCCTGAAGCCGGATGCAGCCGCTGGAATAGTCCCTCGCCTCGCGCGAGAAGAGGTTCTTCTCCGGCGTGTCGTGGAGATAGATGTTCCAGCGGTTGGGGAACATGAACTTCACCAGCCCCAGCGCGTTCGACCGGCTCGGCGGCTGCTTCATCCTGAACGGAAAGGTCTGCGCGTCGAACATGGTGAAATCGACCGCGTCGCGCGGCACGATGTAGCCCTGCCGGTCGACGACCGCGATGTGGCCCACGGCGTAGGGATCGCGCTGAAGCTGCGGCAGGTAGTCCTTCGTCGCGATCGAGCGCGGGACGTGCCAGGTCGGGTTGACGACCATGTGGTCCATCTCGTCGGAGAACTCGGGGGTCTGGCGGTCGACGGCACTTCGCCCGATCACCGAACGGGTGACGAAGCTGGTCTTGCCGTCGTCGATGATGCGGGTGTGGAAATCGGTGAGATTGACCCAGATGTGCCGGTCGCCGAGGTCATGGTTCAGCCAGCGCTCGCGCTCCATGGCGACGAGGATCTGCTGCAGCCGGGTCTCGACGGGCGTGTTGAGTGCGGCGATGGTGGTGGGGCCGGCGACGCCGTCGGTGGCGAGGCCGTGGTCGGACTGGAATTCGCGGACCGCCGCCGTCATCTCCGCGTCGTAGCCGGTGCGCGCGGTGCGCTCCATGTAGCCCATCGCGATGAGCCGGTTGCGCAGCGAGACGACCTCGGGGCCGGTGTCGCCCGGCTCGAGCTTCCGCGCGCGCACCGTCTCGCCCCATCCGCCGCGATCGAGCAGGCGCTCGAGCCGCATCCGTTCCTTGCGCAGCCGGGTATACTCCGCCCGCTGCGGGGCGAGGCCGTCGAGAAAGGCGCCGGGCGTCGCCTGCGCGAAGGCGTCAAGCGTCTCGAGCCGGTCGCGCAGCCGCACCGTGCGCACGAGCCCGGGATCGATCTCCGAGGGGGTCAGGATGCCGGTCTGGACGGCGCGGGCGTAGTCGAGAAAGAGCTTCGAAAGCTCGACCTCGACCTGGCCGAGCGCGCGCTCGCCGGAGACACCTGTGAGGAGCGCGCGGATGATCTCGGGGTCGAAGCGCGCCGCCGGCAGGCCGTGGCTCTCGGACTCCTCGAAGGCCATCAGCAGCGCCTTGCGGCGCGCGATGTCGTCATCGTCGGCCCCTGTCCAGACCGCCTCGTAGCCCCGCTCGCGGTAGAAGGCGGCGACGTCCTCGTCGCCCGCGGCGGCTTCCGCGACCCCCTGCTTGAAGAGCGTGACGGCGGCTTCGGCGGGCAGCGCCGCGACGGCGAGCGCCGCGACCGCGGCGGCGACGAGATGCCTCCGGATGAGGGGCATGGGGCGCATGACGTCTCCTTCACTCGAAATGGACAATGTTTGTGAGCGAATGTGGGGCATCCTGCCCGCACTGTCCACGTTCGCGACGCCTCGGGAGGGCCGTTGTATCCCCCGGGCAACGCCTGCCGCCAAAAGTGGCGGGCGTCAGGCATCCGCCCGCTCGATGAGCGGTTTTCTGCCGAAATTTCGACCGATCGGGAACATTTTTTCCGAAGCGGTTGGGCGACGGGAAATCCCGTGTCATAAACTTCAGAGCCTAGGGGGATGGGCAATAACGCCGCACAAGCGGCAACAGGCTTCAGAGACGCGGGACAGAGACGTTCTCATGACAACACCAGGCAACAGCGGAATCACCCGCCGTGGCGTATTGCGTGCCTTTGCCGCAACCGCCGTGGCAGCAGCCCCGACCTACGCGAACGCGTTCGGATTTCTCAGGGGCAGCGGGGACATAAGGCGTCTTCGCATGTACTCGGCCCGGACCGGCGAGAGCCTCGACACGATCTACTGGATCGAGGGCAACTACATTCCCGAGGCGCTCGCCGAGATCAACTATTTCATGCGCGACTGGCGCTCGAACGACCGCATCGGGATCGACACCCGGGCCGTGGACATCTGGGCGGCGGCGCACCGGCTTCTCGAGGCCGACGACCCCTACATGATGCTTTCGGGCTACCGCAGCCCGGCCACCAACTCGATGCTGCGGTCGCGCTCGGGCGGCGTGGCGCGGAACTCGCTGCACATGAAGGGCCAGGCGGCCGACCTGCGCCTTCAGGGCCGGAGCGTCGGCCAGATGGCGGCGGCGGCCGCCTCCTGCAACGCCGGCGGCGTCGGGCGCTATTCGCGGTCGAACTTCGTGCACATGGATTGCGGGCCGATCCGGGTCTGGGGCCGCTAGACGCCCCTGCCCCGTCCCGCGCGTCTTGCGCCGCCCTCCGGGGCGGCGTTTTCTTTTCGGGCGTCGGGCGTCGGGGCGCGGCCCGCGCCTGTTTCGGCGCGGCGCAGGCCTCTAGACGCTGACCGCCCTGTAGAGCGCCGCCTCGTCCACCTCGCCCTTCCGCGCCAGAAGCTTCGGCGCGCCGCGCTCGAGCACGCAGAAGCGGTCGCCGAGCCCCCAGGCGAAGCTGAAATACTGCTCGACGAGGACGATCGCCATGTCCTTCTGGTCACGCAGATGGGCGATCACCCGCCCGATCTGCTGGATGATGTTGGGCTGGATGCCCTCGGTCGGCTCGTCGAGAAGAAGAAGCTTCGGCTTCGCGACGAGGGCGCGGGCGATGGCGAGTTGCTGCTGCTGGCCGCCCGAGAGATCGCCGCCGCGCCGGGCGAGGAAGTCCTTCAGGATCGGGAAGAGCTCGAAGATCTCGTCGTCGACCCGGCGTTCGGAGCGCGGCAGGCAGGCGAAACCGGTCTCGAGGTTCTCCTTCACCGTGAGCATTGGAAAGATGTCGCGGCCCTGCGGGACATAGCCCACGCCCTTCGCCGCCAGCGTCTGCGCCGGCCAGCGGCCGACCGTCTCGCCGCCGAGCCGCACGGTGCCGCCGCTGCGGGCATGGGTTCCCGAGATCGCCTTCAGAAGCGAGGTCTTGCCGACCCCGTTCGTGCCCATCACGCAGGTCACCTCGCCGATGCCGGCCGACAGGTCGACGCCGTTCAGGATCTGGCTGCCGCCGTAGTGGAGCGTGAGGCCCTCGACCTCGAGAAAGTCACCGGCCAAGATACACCTCGATCACCTCTTCGTTCTTCGTGACGTGGTCGATCGACCCTTCGGCCAGCACCGAGCCTTCGTGCAGCACCGTGACCTTGCAGTCGAGCCGGCGGACGAATTCCATGTCGTGCTCGACGACGATCACCGCGCGGGTCTTCGCCGCCTGTTTCAGAAGCTCGGTGGTGTGCTCGCGCTCGGGGCCGGTCATGCCGGCGGCCGGCTCGTCGACGAGAAGAAGGCGCGGCTCCTGGGCGAGAAGCATCCCGATCTCGAGCCACTGCTTCTGGCCGTGGCTGAGCTCGCCGGCCTTGCGGTCGAGCGCCGGGGCGAGGCCGATCTCGCCCGCGAGTTCCGCCACGCGGTCGAGGTCGTCGGCGGACGGGCGGAACACGAGCACCGAGAACGGTCCCCGGTCCTTTTTCAGCGCGAGCATGAGGTTGTCGCGCACGCTCTGGTCCTCGAGGACGGTGGGGCGCTGGAACTTGCGGCCCACCCCCGCGCGCGCGATGGCCGCCTCGCTCATCTTCAGAAGCGACTGGCTCTTCCCGCCCCAGAGCACGCGGCCCGCGTCGGGCCGGGTCTTGCCGGTGACGATGTCCATGAAGGTGGTCTTGCCCGCCCCGTTCGGCCCGATAACCGCGCGCAACTCGCGCTCGCCGATGGAGAACGACAGGTTGTTGATCGCCCTGAACCCGTCGAAGGAGACCGACACGCCGGAGACTTCGAGAAGCTGGCTCATTCCTTCGTCGCCTCCTCCTGGCGCAGGGCGCCCGGATCGGGGCCGAGATCGGCGCCGTGGCGGTCGGGCTGGCGGCGCTCGGCGATGAGGTCGACGAGCCCGCCGAGGCCCTTCGGGGCGAAGAGCGTGACGAGCACGAAGGAGAAGCCGAGGATGACCGTCCACCAGTCGACCCAGACGATGCGCAGGAAACCGAGGTCGAGGTTCGGCACCTGGCCCGAGGTGAACCAGGTCGACACGAGCGACACGAAGGCCGCCCCGATGACCGCGCCGTAGAGCCTTCCGCGCCCGCCGACTGCGACCCAGACGGCGAGGTAGATCGACGCGATGGGGGCGATCTCGTTCGGCGTGATGATGCCGGCCTGCGTGTAGTAGAGCGCGCCCGCGACGCCCGCAATCATCGCCGTGACGGTGAAGACGAAGAGCTTGTAGACCTCGACGGGGTAGCCGAGAAACCGCACCCGCGCCTCGTCGTCGCGGATGCCCCTCAGGACCGAGCCGAACTTGCCCGACACGATCCAGGCCGCGAGCAGGTAGCCCGCAGCGAGCGCCAGCGCCGAGGCCCAGAGGAGGTAGACCGAGACATGCGATTGCGGGACGTCCTCGAGGCCGGGGATGTTCTGGAGGCCCGACAGGCCGTTGTTGCCCCTGAGGCCGTTGTCGTTCTGGAAGACGTAGAGCGAGATCGCCAGCGTCATCGCCTGGGTCAGGATCGAGAGATAGACGCCGGTCACCCGCGAGCGGAAGGCGAGCCAGCCGAAGACGAGGGCCAGAAGCCCCGGCACCAGCACGACGAAGAGAAGGTGGATCGGCAGGGAATGGGCGAAGGCCCAGATGGTCGGGAATTCCGAGGCGCCGACGACGCCGAAGATCTGTTCGGCGACCGCGGCGCGCACCTCCTCGTCTGTCGGCGGCAATGCCCCCGCGGCGAGCGAGCCGAGCACGATCTGCTCGGTGCGCGCATACATCAGCCACATGCCGATGGCGTAGCCGCCGATGCCGAAGAACGCCATGTGGCCGAGCGAGAGGATGCCGGTGTAGCCCCAGACGAGGTCCATTGCGAGGGCGACGAGGCAGAGGCAGAGCGTCTTGCCGAGGGTCTTGACGAAACTCGTCGAGAGATACCCGACGCCGAAGGCTTCCGACAGCAGCGTGACGCCGATGGTGAAGGCGGCGAGCGCGAGCAGGAAGATGAGGACGGAAGGGTGTCGCAGGGCCAGTGGCTGGCGCCGGGGCGGGCTGCCGCCTGCGACATGAAGAGAGCGGGAGGCGTCGGTCATGACAGCGCCCCCGTTACGGCGGAGGCTAGCGGGTGGGCCGTGCGACCCCGTTCCCGAAGGCGCTGCGGGACGCGACGAGACAGTCGCCGGCTTTCGAGGCCGCAGAGAGCGTCGCGACCCCGGCCCCCGCGCCGACCCGGCAACGGGCGTTCCCAGGGTAAGTCGAAGCCCGACAGACGCCGGGGGCTGCCTGCGGCGCGCCCGCGCCGCGGACATCGAAGGTCGCCGCGCAGGCGCGCTCCCGCTCGGACATCGCCGTGGGGATCGCCACGGCGATCAGGCCGGCGGCGAACAGGGCGTGATAGATCATGTGTCGGTCCTCCTGCTGACAGGAATGGGGGGCGCCCGAAGATGACCGTCATTAATCCGACTATTTTTGTCAAGTATATTCGTTTCCCTTGCCCGGCCATGCTCACGCCTCCGCCGCGCGGCCCTTGAGGGCGATGATGCCCTTGGGCCGGAACTGGATGAAGAGGATGATGAGAAGGATCATGTAGGTCTGGGCCGCGAGCGTGTTCGAGGGGTTCATCCACTCGATGCCCTTCTGGAAGAACCCGATCAGCGCCGCCCCGACGAGCGTGCCCCAGATGTTGCCCACGCCGCCCACGACTACGGTCATGAAGGACTGCACGATGTAGTCCTGCCCGAGCTCGGAGGTGACCTTGGCGTAGAGGCCGATGGCCACGCCGGCGATGCCGGCGACCCCCGAGCCGAAGCCGAAGGTGAGCATGTTGATGCGATCGGGGTTGATGCCCATCGAGGCCGCCATGCGCGGGTTCTGGGTGACCGCGCGGACCTCGAGCCCGAGACGCGTGCGCTTCATCACGAAGAGAAAGAGCACGAGGAACAGTAGGGCGAGGACGAAGATCGCGATGCGGATGTAGCTGATGGACACGACGTCGTTGAAGACGAGCGAGCCCGACAGCCACTCGGGCGACGTGAGCGGCCGGGCCTGGGTGCCGAAGACGATCTTCGCGAGTTGCTGGAGCGCGATGGAGACGCCGAATGTGGCAAGGAGCGTCTCGAGCGGGCGGTGGTAGAGCCAGCGGATCACGAGCCGTTCGAGGGCGACGCCGGCGGCGAAGGTCACCGCGAAGGCGAGCGGCAGGGCGATGACGATGGAAAGGGTATAGTCCGGCACGAACTGCTGCACGACGAAGCCGGTGTAGGCGCCCATCATGATGAACTCGCCATGCGCCATGTTGATGACCCCCATCACGCCGAAGGTGATGGCGAGGCCGATGGCGGCGAGAAAGTAGATCGAGGCGAGCGACAGCGCGTCGAGCGTGAGGTCGGCGGCCTGGTTCAGCGCGATGCGAAGCTCGATCCCGTCGAGGGCCGCCTCTGCCGCGATGGCGACGGCGGCGGGCGCGCCGACGTAGCGTTCGTAGAAGACGAAGGCGTCGAGCGCCTCGGCGACCTCGGCCTCGGTCGCCACCGCTTCGACCACGCCGCTTTCGGCGAGGGCCGCATAGGCCATGTCGCGCGCGGTCTCGGTGTCAAGGCTCGCGACCTCGACCCCCGCCACCGCACCACCGTCGACGTTCGCGATCAGGGCGGCGCGCTTGTCGGCCCGGCTGATCCGGGGCGGCGCGAGGTCGGAGGCGACAAGGAGGTCGTAGGCCTGGGCCTCGGACAGTCTCTCGGAGCCGACGGTGAGAGGGCCGGCCACGTCCGCCTCGTCCGGGAGAGCCTCGGCGGCCTCGGTGCGGGTCTGGACGAGCGGGGTCAGGGCGGCCCGAAGGTCGACGCTGAGGTCGCCCGAGAAGCTTTCGATGGCCTCGATACGCTCGGCATCGGTATCGCCGAACCGGATCGTGAGCAGCCGTTCGAGCCGCGCCTTGCGGGCCGCGAGCGCCGGGTCGGGCTCATCGCCGAGGGTCGCACGGACGGTCGCGAGATGCGAGGCGTCCGGCCGCCGCTCGATGGCGTCGAGCGCTCCGGCGCGCACCCCCGGGTCGGGGTCGCTCAGCTGGAAGCGCACGAGGGCCGAGCCGATCAGACCGCGAATGCCGCTGTTGGGCTTGAGCTGGGTATAGCCGTCGTCGGGCACCTCGCCGATCTCGGCGCCGCCGGCGACGTCGAAGATGCGGATCGTGTCGCGGTCGACCTCCTCGGCGAAGACGAAGAGCCCGGTGGCTTCGTCGAACCACATCTCGCGGCCCTGCCAGCGTTCGAGCACGGTCTGCGCGTCGGGCAGCCCCGAGGTCGCGAGCGCGCCGATCGCCGGCTCGATCGTCCTGCGCGAGGACGCCACGATGGCCTCGCCATGTTCCTGCAGAAGCCGCTGGATCGGCGCCTCGGCATTCTGGGCCGATGCGGGGAACGCCAGCGCGATCAGCACCGCGATCCCGATCATGCGTCTCTTAAGAGCCGTCACCCCTGCCCCCCAACAAGATTGAACGCGGAGGACGGTCGCCCGCCCTCCGCGAAAGGTTTCAGTAGTTCGACTGGATCTGGACGCAGGTCTCGGTCTCGGTGTTGTACATCCCGCAGCCGAGTTCGGGCCAGTTCGAGATCAGCACCGCCGATTCCGGCAGGAAGTCGGTCCAGGCGTCGCCCGGCACTTCCTCGGTCTGGCTGATGATGTCGAACTGACCGTCGGCGGTGATCTCGCCGATGAGCACGGGCTTGGTCAGGTGGTGGTTCGGCAGCATCGTCGCCGTTCCGCCGGTAAGGTTCGGAACCTCCTGGCCGTACATCGCGTCGCGCACCGCGTCGACGTCGACCGTGCCCGCGGCCTCGGCGGCCTGCACCCACATGTTGAAGCCGATGTAATGGGCCTCCATCGGGTCGTTCGTCACCCGGTCCTCGCCCATGCGCGCCTTCCAGGCCTCGACCCAGGCGTCGTTGATCTCGGTGTCGGCGGACTGGAAGTAGTTCCACGCCGCGAGGTGGCCGACGAGGTCGGAGGTGTCGAGGCCCGAAAGCTCTTCCTCGCCGACCGAGAAGGCGACGACGGGAATGTCGTCGGCCGATACGCCCTGGGCGGCGAGTTCCTTGTAGAAGCCGACGTTGGCGTCGCCGTTGATCGTGGAGATCACGCCGACCTTCTTGCCGTCGGCACCAAGCGCCACGACCTCGGAGACGATGGTCGACCAGTCGGAATGACCGAAGGGCGTGTAGTTCACGAAGATGTCGGATTCGGCGATGCCCTGGTCCTTGAGGTACTGCTCGAGGATCCGGTTCGTCGTCCGGGGATAAACGTAGTCGGTGCCGAGCAGGGCGAATTTCTCGACGCCGAGTTCCTCGAGGAAATAGTCCGTCGCCGGGATCGCCTGCTGGTTGGGCGCGGCTCCGGTGTAGAAGACGTTCTTCGAGCTTTCCTCGCCCTCGTACTGCACGGGGTAGAACAGGAGGCCGTTGAGCTCCTCGATCACCGGCAGGACCGACTTGCGGCTGGCCGACGTCCAGTTGCCGAAGATCACGTCGACCTCGTGGACGGTCAGAAGCTCGCGCGCCTTTTCCGCGAAGAGCGGCTGGTCGGACGCCGGGTCGACGATCACCGCCTCGAGTTCGCAGCCGAGCACGCCGCCGGCGTCGTTCTGCTGCTCGATGAGCATTTCCATCGTGTCCTTCAGGGTCGTCTCGGAGATCGCCATGGTTCCCGAGAGCGAATGCAGGACGCCGACCTTGATCGGGCAGTCCTGGGCGGCGGCGGCGGTCGAGACGAGGCCCGCAATGGCCGCCGTTGTCAAAAGTCGAGTTGTCGACATCACACTATCCTTCATGCTTCCCGCGCAGGATAGGTCGTCAGAGATGAGCGCATCCCAGTCATGTTTTCCCCCGCGCAATTTCGTTCCTCGTCGCAACGGGGAGCGGCGCTTCCGCCTTTTTCCACCGCGCGGCCGCCGGCCTTCTCCGGCCCGGCGCGGGTCAAGCTGTCCGCAACCGCAGGCGGCCTGAAGCGCATTCGTGATTGCGGCGGGGTCCTCACGGGGTGGTTTCGCGCAATGGCGCAATTTTCAGCGCGATGCCGGACAATGGCGCGATTTTTGCACGAAGTGGATATCCCGCCGGAGGACTAGCTCAACAGCAATCCCACGCAGCGCGCGGCCGCGCCTTCGGCCTGCGCCGCCGCCCAGAGGGCATCGTCCGGGTCGTCGTTGAATGCCGCCCGGGCGAGAAGCGCCTTGTGGGCGAACTTGGCCTCGAGCCGGATGTGCATGGTCCGGCTTTCGAGGCCCGCGGGCGTCGCGGCGTCGGTGAGCGCGATCAGGGTGGCGCGGTGCGCCTCGGTCGCCTCCGCCCTCGCATCCTGCATCAGCCAGTGATGTTCCATCTCCGCCGAAAGAAGGCCGAGGCACTGCGCGAAGACGATGTGGAGCGGTTCGGCCGCATGTGCCGGCTGGACCAGCGACAGCGCGAGGACCAGGGAAGCGACGCTTCGTTGAACGCCGGGGACCAATCTGGTGCATGGCCGGCTCATTGCTTCAGGATCGGCGACAAAGATGGGGAAATCGTGACCGGAACGCGGCATGACGAAGGACCGTCACTCTCTTTTCGCGGGCCGGCCTGCGCCTGCGGCCTGTGCGTCGCCGGACCGCCTGCCCTCCCCGGCCCTTTCCCGGCCCGCCGCTGCGGCGGCTCAGCGCTGCCGGGCGCGCGCGGCGATGGCGAGGCCCGCCGCGACGCCCGAGGACCACGCCCACTGGAAATTGTAGCCGCCGAGCCAGCCGGTGACGTCCACCGCCTCGCCGATCGCGTAGAGCCCGGGAACGCCCCGCGCCTCCATCGTCTTCGACGACAGCGCGGCGGTCGAGATCCCGCCCGCCGTCACCTCGGCCTTGGCGAACCCCTCGGTTCCGGTCGGCCGGAAAGCCAGCTGGGTCAGCGTCGCGGCGGCGGCGTCGAGGTCGGCGTCGCCGAGGTTGCCGAGTTCCTTCGTGAGCCCGATCCGGGCCGCGAGCGTCTCGGCGAGGCGGGTCGGAAGATGCTGCGCGAGCACCGCCTTCAGATGCGACCGCGGCGCCCGCCGCCGCGCCGCCCGAAGCACCTCCGCCGCACCGGGCAGGACGTCGAGCGTGACCGTCTCGCCCGGGGTCCAGTAGGACGAGACCTGAAGGATCGCGGGGCCCGAAAGCCCCCGGTGCGTGAAGAGCGCGGCTTCCTCGAACGCGGTGCCCCCCACACGGGCGACGACCGGGCAGGACACCCCCGCGATCGCCTTGAAGTCCGACGCCTCGTCTCCGAGGGTGAAAGGCACGAGGGCCGCGCGCGGCGTCACGACGTCGAGACCGAAGCGCCGGGCGATGTCGTAGGCGGCACCGGTCGCTCCCATCTTCGGGATCGAGGGGCCACCCGTCGCGATCACGAGCTGGCGCGCCGTGGCACCCGCGACCCGGAACCGCCCGTCGCCATGTCCGATCTCGCCGATGGGAGTGGCGAGCCTGATCTCGGCGCCTCCCTTGCGGCATTCCTCCACCAGCATGGCGACGATCTGGCGCGCCGAGCCGTCGCAGAACAGTTGCCCCAGCGTCTTTTCGTGCCAGGCGATACCGTGCCGTTCGACGAGGTCGAGAAAGTCCCACTGGGTGTAGCGGCTGAGGGCGGATTTGGCGAAATGCCCGTTCTCGGACAGGAAGTTCTCGGGGGCCGTGCCGATGTTGGTGAAATTGCACCTGCCCCCGCCCGAGATGAGGATCTTCTTGCCGGGCTTCGCGGCATGGTCGATGACGAGCACCCGGGCGCCCGACTGGCCCGCCGTCGCCGCGGCCATCAGACCGGCACCGCCCGCGCCGAGGATGATCGCGTCGTACTCCATGTCAGTCCTTGGGGAAGGCCACTCCGATACCGCCCCGGCCGTCGATGATGAGGCAGGAAAGTGGTGCGAAGGTCATGGTCGGGTTTCCTCGTGCAGCGTCGCGTCCCGGGCCGCGGCCCCTGCCCGGTGGCGATGCCGGGCCCGCGTGTCGCGGTCTGACCGCAGTTCCGACCGACCTCAACCGATGATTTGCGCCTGACCCGCATCTGTCACCTCCGCCGACGGCGGGTTTCGCCGGTGGACCGGGCGACCGTAGCGAGGCCGCCGGGCGTTGGCGCGACATCGGGCTCATGCCGGCCGCGCATAATGTGAACCAGCGCGGGCTGTCGCACGGCGCGCGCCTTTTTATGTCCGAAAGCCGGGCGCGCGGGCCATCGCCGGTGTCGCGATGCCGCCCGATCAGGAAATGCCCGCGCGCTCCAGCCCGTCGAGGAAGTGGTCGAGCTGGTCGGAACGCCTGATGTAGAACATTCTTTCGCGTGCGAAGCGCCGGGTGAACCGGGGCTCGGAATGCAGCAAGGTCGCCGCGGCTCCCCCGCAGTCCTCGCCCATGTGGCCGAGCGCCGCCACGAGGTTGGCCGTCGCAGAGTAATGCGGGTTCGGAACCTGCACCGCGCGGCGCGCCCAGTGCGCGGCGGCGGCGTGGTCACCGGCGAAAAGATGGGCCAGCGAGCGGTAGGACATGAAGGCCCAGCGGAAGGGGTCCTGCGGGCTGAGGTCGATGGCGGACCTGAAACTCCTGATCGCGGGGGCTATCCGCCCTTCGTAGGCAAGCGAGTCCCCGAGACCGCAATGCGCCACGGCAAGGCTCGGGTTGAGGCGCAGCGCCTCTTTCAGCGCCGCGATGGCGAGGTCGTATTCGCGACGGACCAGCCGGACGCGGCCCAGCGCGAAGAGCGTGCTCGCGTCATGATCGTCGCGCGCCACGCCTTCCTCGGCGATGCCCAGCGCCTCGTCGAGGCGTCTCGGGTCGCGCGGGCCGCCGAAATAGACCATCTCCAGCACGATCGCATAGGCAAGGCGGGCATGGGCTCCGGCAAGGTCGGGGTCATGCCGGATCGCCTGCCGCATGAGGGTCCGGCATCGCCGGTTGCTTTCCGTCGTGAAGCGGTGGAATTCCGCCGTGCCGAGCTGGAAGATCTCCCAGGCGCCAAGGTTGCGCCGGGGCATCCGGGCCGCCTTCTTCTGCTCGGTGACGCCCAGCTCGGTTGCGAGACGTTCCGCGACCAGGCCGGAGATCTCGTCCTGAACGCGAAGATGTCGGTCATGTCGCGGGTGAACGTCTCGGTCCAGATGCAGCGCCCGGTGCGGGCATCGGCTGCCTGCAGTTCCGGGGCCGGACGCTCGCTGCGGTCCATCGCCCGCGCCGTGCCGGGAGAGACCACCCGCAGCCAGCGATTGCGGGAAAGGGCCGTGATCAGGTCCTCGGTGAGGCCCTGGGCGATGATCGTCCCGCGCCCGTCGCCGTCGATGTTGGCGAGGGGAAGGACCAGCAGTGTCGGCTGGATCGCGCGCGCGGCGTCATCGCGC
>Ga0076929_100847_pt1 | contig 14421 bp, 15 predicted proteins | sample HotLakConUCCSL28_FD_87104 | JGI IMG/M metagenome (GOLD analysis project Ga0076929, IMG submission 87104) | Hypersaline microbial mat communities from Hot Lake, Washington, USA - Hot Lake Consortium UCC-SL28 (version 3) (version 3) | ecosystem: Environmental > Aquatic > Thermal springs > Hot...
GCAGAGTTCTCCTGCGCACATCGACAGAGCTACTATCGGCGGACTTTTTTCTCTGCTCGTAAACTTTCCAAGTCGTGACGTTGATTTTGCTGACCGTGGCAGGCTAGGCAGCTGGCCTCGATATTGATGCGGCGGTAGTATCGATTTCCGGCTTGCCCACCTAGGGTAGATCTTTCCCAAAAGCCCATGAGTTCGGGCTTTTGCTCAAATTGGGCAAGTGCCATGCGGGCGTGGGGCGTGTCGGGAGAATGCGCCGGATTTCGATATTTGGTGGAGATTTGTTTAACCTGCCAGCCGTTTTCTTTGCTCAACTCTATGGCTTTCATGCCTACAGGGCGGCAGACTTCTTTCATGGTCTCGATAGTGGGTGCTTCGGTCTGACCTTCTAAGGTTGAAGCGAGGCCGGAACGCAGCCCGTCTAACTGTTCAATGACTTGAACAGCTTTGGCTAGTTCGGCGGGGTTGACCTCGGCCCAGGCAGAGGATGGCTGGAGCAACAGGATGGCGATCGCCATGCTAATACAAACAGCCATTTGATAAATTTGCGTCATCGGTTATCTCCTAAATATTTTCGGGGTCTAGGCACTGGCGGGAACCGCTGGGGAAGCGGCTGCGATCGGTTTGACCAGATCGACGCCAAACATCATCCGCAGTCCCAGTTGTTCGTACCAGGGAACGGCGATGCCTAGTCGCATTTTGGTCATAAAGTATTGCTCGAACAGAGCATTGCCCCAGACCACCCATTTCCCTTGCACTGCGTAGGAGTAGCGCCGTTGGCCTGTAGCCGGGTCGGGCAGTACCGGAGCTGCCACATAGAGAATGCCAGTGTCGCCAAATTCGGCAAAGCAAATGGCCTCCAGGGTCGCGGTTTGCAGCGGCTTTTGCAGAACTCCAAGCTGCACGGCAATATTGTGGGAAACGGCCATGCCCATGGCTTCGGTCATTTGTCCGCTTTTGGGCAGGCCAATCGGCACGCGGAATTGTTCTGGTTGAAAGAGACTGACGGCGACACCGAGGGCATAGACCGAGGGAAAGTCGGGATGCTGGTAGGTAGACAACACCGGAATAAAGCCCTTTTCATTGCCTAAACCGGGGGTGTTTTGAATAAACGATGCGCCTCGAAAGGCTGGGAGAATCATGGCGTACTGCTGGGGCAAGGTGCGGCCATTGTCTAGGGTGACGGTATCGCGGGAGATTGCAGTAATGGCTACATTGGCGATCACCTCTATCCCGCGTTTGCGCAGCAGGGCTGCGGTGAGTTTTTGGGCATTTTTAACGCCGCTGACACCTAGATGTCCCGCGTAGGGTTCGGGGGTAACTAGGGTGAGCGTAGCGCGATCGCGTCGTCCTTTTTGGCGCAAAATCTGCTCCGCCATCAAGATAAATTCGTAGGCTGGTCCAAGGCATCCGGTACCAGGGGCGGCTCCCACCACTAGCGAACCAGGGTTCTCTAAAAACTGAAGCCAAGCATCTCTAGCTTCCAGAGCGTGGCTAGGGGAGCAGATCGAGTGGGTGTAGCCATCATGCGGCCCCAATCCCGGAATGGCATCAAAGGCAAAGCTTGGCCCAGTGGCGATCGCTACATAGTCGTAGTCAATGACTTCGCCATTTTCCAGGGTGATACGCTGGGTGTGTGGGTCAAGGTCGATGACTTTGCGCTTCACCAGCTCGATGTTGTGGCGTTGAGCCAGCGGCTCTAGATCCAGCTGGAAATGATCAAGCGGATCGATGTTCAACCCGACGCGCCCCATCCCCGGAATAAAGGTGAATTTGGGCTGGTCAGAGATCAGCGTCACCCGATGCTGAGATGGTAATAATTGCCGCAGTTCGTAGGCGGTGGGAAGGCCACCCAACCCTGCACCAATTACAACAACATGAGCCATAAGAAAACCTCGATTCTATTGATTAATGATGATCTGTACGGTGGCAGCAACCATCCAAAACCTCTGTCTAGCCTGCGCTTAAAGTGGGGGCATGACTGTGGTAATACCGGGTGGATGACGTACTTTAATTCTTTATTAGCTATACAGTTATATTTAATGCACCTTACTTCCATGAAAAACATTTTGATGTCATTGTCTTATGTTCATTCAGTGTGATCGCACTAAAGAAACACAAGACAATGGACATCGTTAAATTGGTCACATTGTCGCCGCCATTGTGGGTGAGCTAGCCAGTGGCACGGTGAACACAACTGTTTAGGAAAGGGCAACACCGAGAAACAATGCCAAGGCCGTTAGGCGTCATTTCATTTCATAATCGCAGCTTAAACAGTTTTTTTATCTGTAGAGGAAGACTGGCTGAAGCTCCTTAGCATCCAGGCAGTTTTTTCATGAACCTGCATGCGTTGAGTGAGCAGGTCTGCGGTAGGTTCATCATTGGCCTGATCGACTGTTGCAAAGAGAGATCGCGCCGTGCGCACCACCGCCTCTTGCCCCTCCACCAGTTTGCGAATCATCTCTTCTGCATTGGGCACGCCCTCTTCTTCGCCGATAGACGAGAGCACCGCAAATTCCCTGTAGGTGCCAGGAGCCGGAAACCCGAGCGCTCGAATGCGTTCAGCGATCAAATCTACTGCTAACGCCAGCTCGTTGTACTGCTCTTCAAACATCAAGTGCAGGGTGCGAAACATAGAACCAGTGACGTTCCAGTGAAAGTTGTGGGTCTTCAAATACAGGGTGTAGGTATCGGCCAGCAGGTGAGAAAGACCCTTAGCAATCTCGCGACGATCTTTTTCTTCCATTCCGATATTGATGGGCATAGTTTGCATAATCGTCTCCTAGAGATTCTGGAGGGTAAAGTTAAGCTGATTAAAAGTTGAGTTGGCTATCGGCTAGGGCGATTTATCCAGCACTATTGGCCGTCATCTGGCCGACAATCTTTTGCACAATTTGTACACCTGTTATGGCCTGCCAGCTAAACAGCCCCAGCACCACCAGGTTTAACGAAACATGAATGCTGCGCACCCAAGTGTGCTTTTGCATAAAGGGCACTAGCGCCGCCGAGGTAGAAACTAGCCCAACTATGGCCAACCCGGCAAAGAGGTGAGGGCCAACGACAATTTTGCCGCTGTTGATATAGGTTACGAGAATGCCACCGATTGCCCCCATGACAATCAGCGCTAAAAATATAGAGCCAATCTGATGATGCCGAATCGCGAATCGACCCTTGATCAGCTCTTTTTTAGGTTCACCCTCCGCTAGTCTTGTCCGCCGAACCTGCACTCCAAGATATAGGGTGTAGATCGCCAGAGCCAGCAAAATCCACATGGTAATGGGGTGAAAAAAGCTGAGGTAAGGCTTAAGCGCCGCTAGGCTATCTAAATTCATGATGATGACTCCAAATTATTTTGCGTATCTCGAATTGAGCGGTCATCGCTTCCCTAGGTGAAAAACGTCTTCTTGGAGAAATACAAATTTTGTATGTTTGTTGTCACTTACCTCGACCCGTTCTCACTCTATGAGAACGTGAAAATAACGTGAAAAAAAGATATGAAAAGAGAACTCGTCATTGACCCTTATATTCAGTGGCTCGCGTAACAATAAAGTGCCTAACGTGCAAAACTAGCACCGAAGGGTGAGCGTAGTCGTAGCCCTTTGGCAGGCAAAGCAACGCAAAGCGCTCAGTAATTATTTTTGATCTGCGAGCGATCGCCACTCTCCAATCGTCTCAGGGGAGACATTGAGGATAATCTTGGATGGATCGAGGGTCGAAAGGCTAAGTCGTAGCGGAATTGCTAACTCTAGCTGCATCAAAATCGGCTGCAAGTCGTACTGTCCGACGTCGGGTTTTGTTTCGGTTTTATCCGTAAACATCTCCTGAGAGATATCTGCGGCAGTCAAGGTCTTGCCCATTGCGTCAGTGAGTATTAAAGGCTGTGAATGATCAATGTTTGCTGTGCCTGGAAACCCCACGAGTCGCAAGTAGATAACGTCTGTATCGTCGGGGCGAATGCGTTTAAAGGCAATCGCTTGCCAGTTATTACCCTGCTGGTCTTTGAGGGTTTGGCGCGACTGGTAGACAATCTGCCCTGGAGCTTCTTCTAGTTGACGAAGAGCGGCCTGGGCGGGTGTGATCGCCACCGTTATCGTCATTGTCCAAACGAGCATTCCGCATAGGACCGCTGAGCCTATGAAACGTAAAATGGTCTTCATATTTGGTGTAACTGGTCTAGTACAGCTGATTTAATACAACTGAGATAATATTTGCATCAGATTTTTCTCCTGGGATAAACTGATCTAACACACGCTAAATTAAGCCAGGGCCTTTGTGACGCCAATCATGTTTTGTGGTTAGCTTGCCGTCCTCATCTTCAGATAATTCTTGCAATTCGTGGGCACGTTCTGCGGCTTCCTGGGCAGCTTGTTCACGCAGATCGCCGGGTACCTCGACGTACATTTCTGGCTCAATTGCGTAGTTATTGATCAATCCCTCTTTGTCTACGGTGTAGCCGTCTGTGGAGTGGTTCGATTTTCCATCAGCCTTGTCATGAGGGATGTGGCCAAAATCCTTGCCTTCTCGATGCTGCCGGGCGGCAGATTCAGCCGGAATGAGATGTGCATCATACTGGGGAATATGCTCTTGGGAATCGTTTTGGGTATTCATTACCATAATCCTATGTAATGTTGATGGCGCTGGTCTGCTAAAGATAGATAGCTTTAGAAAAACTTCTATGCTTAAGGATTTCGACAGTTCAAGCTTGTCGATAACCGACTTTAGAGACCAGTACCTATTTCCTCAATTGCTAACGCAATTTACTATCGTTTAGATAAGCCTAGTCAGGCCCTTGTGTTTGATCAAAGCAATCACTAACATCATCTTCTAGACATTTTACGGACTCACGGGTGTGTGTTCTCAAGTTTTGTCCATCAGGTTGATAACTGGGGTTATCGATGCTTTCAAGAATTGCCTCTTGAGTGTTAGCTTTAAACTCTCTGGCTTTTCCGGCAGCCTGAGTTTCGAGATCACCAATCATATTGCCAATCTCTCCTTGAGCTTTGCCTTCAATTTTCTGAGCCGCTGCTTTAGCTTTATTTGTAGTCGCAACTAAAGCATTTGGTTGATAAAGAATGGGCGTAAATAAAGGGGCAGCCCAGCTTTCTCTGGGTGCAAAACTAAAGGTGATGACTATCGAAAGAATTGCAACTAATCCAACAGTTGCCAAGACTTTGTAAGGCTGACGGAAAAAGTCCATATTAATCTCCAATTTTTTGATTACTTAAATCAGCAATGGAGGCTACTACCCCATTTACTAAGTAGACAGGCTCAATCATTAATAAGACACGCCGACAGCCTAGCTCCTTTAGTGTCAGAGAGTTCTGGCTTTTAATGCGATTGGCTTGGCTGTAATGCCCTAATTAGTAACATGAGAACAAAAAACGGAATAGAAACTTTAGGAGGTTGCTTGAAAAGCCAAGGGGTGCATTGTCTTATAACCACAATGTAGGCTATGGCTTCTCTATTTGCTTCTCTATTGCTTCTCTATTTATTGAAGAGATTGACTTCTGGCCGTGAGATCGTGCTTTGGAGGACCCTTTTTAAACAATCTTTAAGCAGGTTTCAGTCAATATATTTTCTTGACATATTCCTTTGTATCTTACACCCTGTGCCGAATCTTTCCCTCTAATTGTTTTTCTTGATTCTTTGTCTTCTAAAGATTAGAGCCGAACCTCAGCACTGGATCTTAGAGCCTCTTGCTAGCTCCCTCACAGCTTCTCAAGCTTTATCTTCAATCTGTCCAAACTCGCAACGTCGACCTCCGTTAGAAGATATTCAGTTTTCTTGAATCTCACACCATGTGGAAACTCCGTAACTCTGTATATTTATATGCTACCATACAGTTATATAAGGGATCGCCGGAAAGAGTAACGTTTTGCGAATCTCTTGTTATGTAAAGCGCTAAAAGCTTTGTACAGACTCTCAAAAATCTTTTTACTCATGGAGATGACTGTTATGAAAACGAATGTTGGCAGGCTTGATCGCGGGATTCGCCTCTTGTCGGCGTCGGTGCTCTTCTATCTAGGACTATTTCTCTACAGTGGCTCTGCTCTGGGTATTGGTCTAGTCGTGGCGGGTAGCGTGTTGCTGGTCACCGGGCTAGTTGGTTTCTGCGGGCTTTATAGATTGCTAGGCCTGCACACTAATCACACTCGCGAACAAATTTAGACATATCTCACTCTGTTTGGAAATTACTTGGAAACTACGATGACCTATCACTTCAGCAAAGTTGTTGATGCTTCATTTGAGGCGGCGATCGCCCAGGTTACCGAAGCCCTTAAACAAGAGGGCATGGGCATACTCACGGAAATCGACGTGCAGGCAGCCTTTAAGAAAAAGCTGGACATTGACTTTCGTCAGTACACAATATTGGGGGCTTGCCATCCTCAAACCGCCTATCAAATGATCCAGGCCGACGATAAGGCGGGGGTGCTGTACCCTTGCAACGTCGTGGTGCAAGAACACACCGATGGCCGAATCGAGGTTTCAGCAGTTGATCCGCTGGTGATGTTTTTGCCGGTCGAGAATCCCAAGGCTAGAGAAATTGCGATCGCCGCCAGTCAGATTGTCCAGCGGGTAATTGATCGCCTCGCCGCAGCCCAGCCCAATGCGACACCCCATGAGTACGCCATTTAAGGCACAAGGTTATTGGTTATTATGGATACGATTCTTCCAATTGAAGCGCCCTCTCTCTCCCGACGGCAGTTTCTCAACTTCTTAACTGGGGCTACGATTGCCGTCACCACGGCTCCTGCTCTATATGTAGCCGGTAAATTCCTAATGCCCCCCGCAGAAATCACAGGTGCAGGCGGGGCAATGCTGGCCAAGGATGTGTTGGGCAATCCTATTCCAGCTAGCCAAATTTTAGCAGAACCCTCTGGGAGTCGCGCCCTGGTTGCCGGTCTAGCAGGGGAGCCCACTTATCTCATTGTCCAAGACGATGCCACCCTCGACCGGATAGGAATTGTAGATAACTGCACCCACTTGGGCTGTACCTTTCCCTGGAATCCGTTAGATCAAGAGTTTCAATGCCCCTGTCATGGTTCTCGATATGCCCCCGATGGCTCGGTTGTGCATGGGCCAGCGCCTCTGCCGCTCAAGATTGTGCAGGTTAACGTAATTGATAACAACATTTTTATCTTGCCCTGGATCGCGACTGATCCCCGTACTGGCAAGAAGCCATGGTGGGTGTAATCGTGGGCTTTTACGAGAGCGCTGTTATGCTCTGCTGTTATGGTCTAAGCTCTCTCTTTGCTTTTGGTGTTAGTTAGGAGATTGTTTGACAGTGCGATTGCCCGTTCGAACCCTGCCCCAATTCTCCGGTATCTAATGACCCAATCCTCTCAATCAATCCCAACTGTCGTGGATCTATCTCCTATAGACTTTGCCCAAGTGCCCAAGGCTACTGTACTCATTGATGTGCGCAGCGGACTAGAATATCTCACTGGCCATGCCCCAGGAGCCAGAAATTTGAGCCTACCACGCCTTTTACTTGGACTAGGGCCATGGCAAGGATTTTTACCCCAATGGTTTAGATCACTGCCGCACGATCAGCCTATAGCAGTGATTTGTTTAACTGCTCATCGCAGTCCCATTGCCGCCAAGCACTTGGCGAAGTCAGGTTTCACAAGGGTTTACAACATCACTGGCGGTATGGTGAAATGGCGACGCCTGGGGTTGAAGACACATGCGAAGGCTTAAGCAAGTGGTGACCTATGCCTCGTAGACTCATGAATCTAACGAGGCAAGTAAAGGCTAAAGGCTCGGTTCTTCAACACCGACGGGGGCTAGCGCCTCACGGCGTCTTTCAATTTTCCAATGCCGGGGCTTGGCAGTCCTACTGGCAGTATCCGTATCACCTGCTGCTAACGATTCCCTGGGCAGGTTTTATTCTACTGATTGTGTTGGGTTATGGGGCGTTGAATGCCCTATTTGCGCTAGCTTACCTGGCCGGAGGCGATGGCATTGCTCGGGCGCATCCTGGGTCGTTCTGGGATGCTTTCTTTTTTAGTGTGCAGACCCTAGCTTCAATTGGCTATGGTGCTATGTACCCTCAAACTTTTTACGCTAACACCGTAATTACCTTTGAATCCCTAGCTGGGTTGCTGGGTTTTGCCGTTGTGACCGGCCTGGTGTTTGCGCGCTTTTCCCAGGCTGATGCCCACGTCCTCTTTAGCCGCTTTGCGGTAGTCACGCCTTATGACGGTGTTCCTGCACTGATGTTTCGCACGGCAAACCAGCGCGGTAACCATGTGGCGGAGGCCCAAATGCGGGTTTATTTGTTGCGAGATGAAATCAGTTTGGAGGGGCAAATGATGCGCCGCCTTTACCCATTACGTTTGCTTCGTAGCGAAACGCCCAGCTTTACCCTAACCTGGACAGCAATTCACCCAATCGATTTAGAAAGCCCTCTCCGCGACCAGACTCTAGAATCCTTGACTAAGCTCAAGGCTCAAATTGTCGTTTCGCTCAGCGGAATTGATGAAACCGTGACCCAAGCTGTTCATGCTCGACATGTTTACCAGTCTCAAGACATTCTATGGAACTATCAACTGGTAGACATTATTCATGAAACCAAATCTGGAGAGCACTACATCGACTTTACCCATTTTCATGATGTTGTATCGATAGAATTCTGACCTTCGAAGCGGCAGGGGTTGCAATTGACGCACCGCTAGAAAAAATCTAAACAGCTTAAATTTTAGGAGATATTCATGATACTTAATCAATCAATGCGAGCCGTAATGCTGGCACTTGTCCTGGGGGTCTATCTGTGGTTGGGGGTAAGGCCAGATTTGGCTATGGCAGCACCATTGCCAGCCGCCGAATCAAGTTTTCAAGGCAGGATGCAAATTGTACCTGAAGCATCTTTGGCGCTAAAATCTGAAGTCCGTCGCTTTCTTACGTCGATACCCGATGGGTATTATGCGATCACCAATGTTAATGGCTTAAAAAGTCAGGTAGCCAACCCTGATGCTGTATTAGTCGATGTGCGAGAACCTTCGGAATATCGGTCTGGGCACATTCCTAACGCTATCAATATTTCGCTGCGAACGTTGACAGACAATTTGGATAAACTTGATCGCGATCGCCCCATAGTTTTGTACTGCTCATCTGGCCATCGTTCAGCCATGGGCGTAGTGGCGCTGCATCTGTTGGGCTACGAAAATGTGCAGGGGTTTCCGCCTAGTCTGGCGGGGTGGAAGGCAGCGGGGGGAGCGATCACGGGCACCTAAGCCGGGGAAACATGATTGATTGCCCTGTTCCTAATTCCCGTAGATTAATTTTTGCAAAAGGTAACTGACCTTGACACGCTCCCCTAGGCCTACGGTTATAGTCTGAAATTCTTGTTTCATAGACTCTTAACTAGGCAGCAGCCGTTCGCGAAGCGTCGCCGCAGGCGTTAGCCACTGCCCTCGTCAGATCGTCTCTACAAGCATTTTCGAGAACCGTGCGCCCAACGGCTTTATTCTTGATCACCATGGCGCTGCCAATATCCCGAGGCATGGAACACCCACACTCGCAGCGATGCCAACGCTCACCTAATGATTTACGAGCCAGCCGTTCACAGGATGGACATTCCTGGCTAGTGCCCGCTGCGATGCCACCATAAATAATCCCAATTTAATAACTGGACAGTGCGAAGTTCTTGTTGCTTCTTTGGACACTAGAAAAGCCGCTAACCCCTTGTTTACCGTATTTTGAGACTTATTTAGCCTGTCATCATGTAGTTTTGTAGGCAGGAAAAGACGGTTTAGTTTTAGCTAAATTTGCCCTTGGCCTAGGTTCAAAGCAAAAATAAGCAACATCTGTAGATTTGGGTTGACCGCTAAAACCTTTGTTTCACAGGGCATCCAATCTGATTGAAAAATATGACTGCTGCATAGCGGGGGCTTAATCAAGTAGGAGAAAAACTTCTTCCCACTATCCAGTCTCCAATAGTGATGGTAACAACTATGTGGAATGAACGCTACAGTCAGCTTGAATATGCTTTTGGCATACAACCCAATGACTTTTTAGTAGAGGTCAGTCAGCAGATTCCATCCGGTCGCGTGCTTTGCTTGGGCGAAGGGGAATGCCGTAATGCAGTGTATTTGGCTCAACAAGGTTACCAAGTGACGGCGGTCGATGCCTCTGCCGTCGGTTTAGAAAAAGCCCAAAAGCTGGCGGCGAAGAAGAGCGTGACCATTGAAACCATCGTGGCGGATCTAGCTGATTTTGTAGTTCAGCCTAATGCTTGGGATGGAATTGTCTCTATCTTTTGTCACTTACTTCCTTCTCTTCGAGCCCAAACCCATCGGCAAGCAGTGGCTGGACTGAGATCGCAGGGTGTCTTCATTCTCGAAGCTTATACTTTCCACCAGCTCGACTTCAAAACCGGCGGATCACCCAGGGTCGAACTGATGATGGATTTGACTATCCTACGGCGGGAACTCAAGGGACTAGTGTTTAACCACGCTGTAGAATTGGAGCGAGAAATTCAGGAAGGGCAGTTTCACCAAGGCCGCAGTGCCGTGGTTCAGGTATTGGGCTTCAAATCCTAGAAAATCAGCAGTGAGGCAAGACATCACCCACATCACCCACATCACCCACATCACCCATTGTTGCTAAATTCAGCCTTTAACCCTTAGGTGCTCTACACTGACAACATGGCTTCTCTTTCTCTCTCATCGTCCTCTCTAGACCCAGAACATCACCCCCTGGGGATGGGCTTGGAGGGCTTACCCCCCAATGATTTGGCCCTCATTGAAGAGCGCTGTAACTGGCTGCGATTTCATCGCCTGTGGGGGCTGCTACCGGAGCCTGCTAGACAAGACCTAGCGCGATCGCTCCATCTGCTCAAGGTGAAACCTGGCACGCTGATTTATCGGGAAGGGCAACCCTCTTTGGGGCTATATCTGCTGAAATGGGGAGCCGTTGAGGTTAATCGACTTTCTCCGATTGGTCAATCGTTGATTCGCCAGCGCAGTGCAGGGGAACTTTTTGGCTATGTGTCGCTACTGGCCAACCCAGACAGCGCTAGGCACCAGACCCAAGCGATCGCCCTGACCGCTAGCGAAATCTGGTTTTTGCCCCAGCCTCAGTTTCGCCAGCTAATGCAGCAGTACGCCGAGCTTGAGCACCTGTTCAACGCCCTGCTAGCTCAAGACCTCAATGCCTTCAGCATCCGAATTGCCCAAGAGCAACGGCGCATCCAGGGGTTACGAGATTACATCCATGCTGTGCCTACCGGAGAGACGATCCTTGGCAGCAGCAAGTTTAGCCAAAAGCTGAAGAAAGTCATTACTCAAGCTACTGCGACGCTCCAACCCGTCGTCCTGCAAGGGTCGTCGGGCACCGGCAAAACCTTTTTAGCCGGTTTGATCCATAGCCGCTCTGGCCTAGTAGACCAACCTTTTGCGGAGCTAGATTGTGCTCAGCTCCCTCGCACCAAAGACGGTGGCCTCAACACCGACCGTCTCTTTGGCCGGGTTGGCGGGGTCCCAGGTCTGATCGAACTGCTAGAGCGAGGGACGTTGCTACTGAGCAATCTCCAGGTGCTCAGTCAGGAAGACCGTGATCGCCTTGCGCACTATTGCAACAGCAGGAATATTTTGCTGAATGCCTTGTCCAAGGCTACGTCCAGTGACCCCCCCAAAACAGTTCAGTCTTGGGTTCGCTTAATTTTGGCATCTCCTGAAAAGCTGGTGCTACCAGGCGTAAAAGCCATTGCCATCAAACTCTTTAGCCTGCCCCAGCGCAAGGCCGATATTCCAGACTTTGCCCACGATTTTCTCACCCAGTTTTGTCAGGCCCAAAACCGCCCGCCGCTGACCCTAGATCAGTCGGAGCTACGCCGCCTGATCAGCTATGACTATCCCGGCAACCTCACCGAACTAGCAGAAATTTTGCATCGAGCGGTGATTATGACGCCGCCAGGGCAAACGGTGATTCCTGAGCAGGCATTGTGGTCAGTAGAGTCGGCTAAAAACGCCTTTCGGGTTGATTTGTTGACCCAGATTCCCTGGCTGCGGCAGGTTTTGCTCAGCCGCTGGTACCCCGAAGGGCTGTGGATCGTGATGATGGCAGTTTTTGTGCCCGTCACCCTGGCCGGGTTCCTAGGGCCGCAAACCCGAGAGAGCAGCATCACGCTAAATTTCTTTTGGGCCTGGTGGTGGCCGGGTTATCTGCTGCTCTTTGTTTTTATTGGTCGGCTCTGGTGTGCCATTTGCCCATTTATGATCACAGCAGAATGGCTGCGCCGGTTTTCCCTATGGCTATTTCCGCGTCAGCAGCTGCCCTGGCCAACACGGTGGCTCAATCGCTGGGGAGCGTGGATTCTCTTCGGCGGCTTTGTAGTAATTTACCTCTGGGAAAAGCTCTGGGATTTACCCCACCACGCCTATCTCTCGGCTTGGCTGCTGCTAGCCATTACGGCGGGGGCTGTAATCTGTAGCCTGATCTATGAGCGGCGGCTATGGTGCCGCTACCTCTGCCCCATTGGTGGCATGAATGGTATGTTTGCCAAGTTAGCTATGGTGGAGTTGCGCTCAACCCAGCAGGTGTGCGGCAGCCAGTGCAGTACCTTTGGCTGCTATAAGGGCAGCAGTACTACCCCCGTTAACTTCGCCGATGCCTTGCCTAACGAAGGGCAAGCGACCGGGGGGTGCCCGCTCTATTCGCACCCGGCGCAATTGCAAGATAACCGCGACTGTGTGTTGTGTATGACCTGTCTGAAAGCCTGTCCTCATCGTTCAGTGCAGCTTAATCTGCGGTTTCCCACCTCAGATTTACTGGATAATCACCAGGGATTCTGGGCCGAAGCGGCACTGCTATGGCTACTATTGGGCGGGGTGTTGATGCATCACAGTCAAAAGATCTTGGCTGGATTGGGGTATCCCGCTATCCCCATGGATGCTGACCATTTTCTCAGCAGCGCCGCGATCGCCCTAGCCCTGCTTAGCCTTCCGGCCATGGCGACCTATCTGACCCACGCGATCGCCCGTCGCCTAGATCCTAAACAGCCTACCTACCTCACCGTCATTTATGCTTATCTGCCCTTTACCCTGGCGCTCAACCTGGCTCACTATGTGCCAGCTGCGATGACCGAAGCAGGGCAAATTTTACCAGTTTTGGCGCGTACCTTGGGCTTCAGTGGGACGGGGCTACCCACCCTCACCTGGAGTGCTGATGTCGCAGCATTCATGCAAGGGGTTACGCTGCTTTCGGCTTTGGTATTCAGCATTTATCCGCTGCTACGCATTACCCAACGTCCTCTGCTGAGCAACTTGCCTCACCTAGTACTTATGCTTGGGCTAACAGCAGCAGGCTTTTGGCTCTTCGTTTAAACTCCCTTTCCCCTGCCCTATGAACATCTTTGCCAATGTGCTCGACGTAATTGGTCATACGCCATTAGTCCAACTTCAGCGGCTGCCACAGCAGTGGGGTTGTGAAGCCAACCTCGTGTTAAAGCTAGAGGGCTTAAACCCTGCCAAATCGGTCAAAGACCGTATCGCAGCGAGCATGATTTTAGAAGCGGAGCAAGCTGGGTTAATTCAACCGAGCATCTCCACTATTATCGAGGCGACCTCTGGCAACACAGGCATTGGGCTGGCGATGGTCTGTGCGGCCAAAGGCTATCGCCTAATTTTGACAATGCCTGAAAATATGAGCCAAGAACGGCAGCAGATAGTGCATGCCTATGGGGCGAAGGTAATTTTGACCGCTGCCGAAGCCGATATGGCAGGGGCAATCGCCCACGCCAATTACCTTCTTACCACGCTGCCGAATGCTTTCTCACCCCACCAATTCAGCAACCCCGCCAATCCTAAAATCCATTACGAAACTACCGGCCCTGAAATCTGGCAGGATACGGATGGCGACTTGGCGGTTTTGGTGGTGGGTGTTGGGACAGGAGGAACTCTCACAGGGGCTGGACAATACCTCAAGCAGCAAAATCCTTATCTCCAGATTGTGGCGATTGAACCGGCCTACAGCGCCGTACTCAGCGGTCAATCGTCAGGGCAGCATGATCTTCAAGGCCTTGGGGCAGGGTTTATTCCCGATGTCTTGCGAGCCGATTTGATCGATGAAATTGTTACAGTCACCGAAACCCAAGCATACGAAACAGGACGACAACTGGCCCAGCAAGAAGGCATTTTGAGCGGTATTTCAACTGGGGCAGCTGTCTATGCTGGATTGCAGATTGGGCAGCGATCCCAGCATCACGGTCAACGTATCGTCATCATTCAACCTAGCGGGGGAGAACGATACCTCAGCACGCCCATGTGGGGAGATATAGCAACCGCCAGTTAAGGTGGATCTTCCTAACTTTAGGTGATTCCGCATAAAGAGGGCAAAAATACGGTCAGGTCAGGATGAAGCGCTTGGCTAACAGGTCAATCCCAGCCCGCCCAAACATTTGTCGCTTGAGCATCTTGAGTC
>Ga0076929_100851_pt1 | contig 14392 bp, 14 predicted proteins | sample HotLakConUCCSL28_FD_87104 | JGI IMG/M metagenome (GOLD analysis project Ga0076929, IMG submission 87104) | Hypersaline microbial mat communities from Hot Lake, Washington, USA - Hot Lake Consortium UCC-SL28 (version 3) (version 3) | ecosystem: Environmental > Aquatic > Thermal springs > Hot...
CGCTTGCTTTGACTGGGGAAAAGCCGGAGGCCGCAGTGACCGCGCAGTATCTGACCACGCCCCAGGGGCGCCGCATCGCCTACCACGCCACGCCGGCGACGGCGCCGGGCACGGGGCCGGGCGTGGTCTTTCTGGGTGGGCTGCGCTCCGACATGGGAGGCACCAAGGCGGTGTTCCTGGAGGATTGGGCGCGCCGGACCGGACGCGCCTTCCTGAGGTTCGACTATTCGGGCCACGGCGAGTCCTCGGGCCGTTTCGAGGACGGCGCTGTGGGCGACTGGGCCGAAGACGCCGCCGCGGTGCTGGCGGATCTCGCCGCGGGTCCGCAGATCCTCGTCGGCTCCTCGCTGGGCGGCTGGATCGCGCTGCTGCTCGCCCGATCCGGCGCGTTTCCGGTGGCGGGACTGGTTACTGTCGCCGCCGCGCCCGATTTCACCGAGGACAGCATGTGGGCCGGGTTCACCGAGGCGCAGCGCAGGGCGCTCGCGGCGGAGGGACACGTCCTTCTGCCGTCGGACTACGGCGCGCCCTACCACATCTCGCGCCGCCTGATCGAGGACGGGCGCAGCCATCTGGTGCTCCGCGCCCCGCTTGAGCTCCCGTTCCCCGTGCGCTTCCTGCAGGGCACCGCCGACCGCGACGTGGCGACTTCGGTCGCCCTGCGGCTCCTAGACCATGCCGAAGGCCCGGACCTGCGCCTGACGCTCGTGAAGGGCGCCGACCATCGCTTCTCCAGCCCCGCCTGCCTTGCGCTGATCGCGGAGGCGGTGGAGGAGGTGTCCGCCGCCGCTGCCGCTGCCGCCGCCGCGGCGGGCGAGGGCACAGGCGATGGCCGCCCGGTGACCGGCTAGGCGAGACCGGTGCGGAGGCACGCGCCGCGGAGCGGCCGAGAGCCTCCCGGGAGGCGGAGCGTTGCGCCGGCCGCGATGGCGGGGACCGCCGCGCCCCCGCTCGCGTATGCGGTGCTTGCCGCGAACCGTGCGGCTCCGCCCGCACTTCGGTTCGAACGCGCCGTTCCGGGAGACCACCCGGCGGGGTATCTGGCGGCCGGCGAGGCCGGCCCCGGCGATCTCGTTCCGGGTACGGAAAAGCTCATCGTCTGGCACGCTGGCGCCGGCCACCTCAGCAGGGGCAACGCTCGCGGCACTTGCGTTGTTCGATGAAACCCTTGCCGAGGGTGTCGAGGGGCTTTTGCTCGTCTCGCCGACCTTCGAGGGCGTGCGACGCGGCGACGCCCTGCTCGACCTTTCGGGCGTCGACTGGCGGGGCCCGTGGATCGCCGGCCCGGGCCTGGTTTCACACCGGAGAGTCCGGCGCAGACGACCTTCCGGACGGAGCGATACCCGTTTGCCGCGATGCTCCCCTTGACCGAAACGGCGGCGGCAGCGCGTCGCGCCGGAGTCGAGGCCGCCAGGATGCCGGCATTCTTCATCGTTTCGGATGCCGATCGCGTCGTGCGTGCCGGCGCCACGCGTGACGGCATGGCGCGCTGGGGAGCGCCGGCGGCCGGCCTCGCCCTCGCACCGGGGCCGGGGGCGGATGCCGACGCCCATGTGCTCGCCGGCGCGATCCCCTTGCCGGCGCTGACCGCGCCGGTGGCGGCGGGGTTCCATGAGTGGTTCCGCTTACCCCCGAGCGGAAAGGCCCCGTGCGCCTCTTGCATCCGTATGCATTTTCCTTGAGAGCGTGCAGGGGACGCCGGGGTGGACAGGCGGGATGGAGGAGCGATCATGGCCGAGTATCTCAAGCGCGGCAAACCGGCATCCGAGCGCGAGGCGGACGACGCCGGCGTCCGCAGCACGGTCGAGTCGATCCTCGCAGACATCGCCGCACGGGGCGATGCTGCCGTGCGCGAGCTCAGCGCGAAATACGACGGCTTCGCGCCGCCCGCGTTCCGGCTGACGCCTTCCGAGATCGCCGCCGCGATGCAGAAGGTCTCGGACCGCGACATGGCCGATATCCGCTTCGCGCAGGAGCAGATCCGCCGCTTTGCCGAGGTGCAGAAGGCGTCGATGCAGGATGTGGAGGTCGAGACGCTGCCCGGGGTGATCCTGGGGCACCGCAACATACCGGTGAATTCCGTGGGATGCTACGTGCCCGGCGGGAAGTTTCCCATGGTGGCGTCGGCCCACATGAGCGTGCTGACGGCGAAGGTTGCGGGCGTCAGACGCATCGTGGCCTCGGCGCCGCCCGTGGACGGCGCGCCGCACCCGGCCATAGTCGCGGCGATGCACGAGGGCGGGGCCGACGAGATCCTGGTTCTGGGCGGCGTCCAGGCCATCGGCGCCATGGCGCTGGGCACCCAGACCCTTGCCCCGGTGGACATGCTGGTGGGGCCCGGCAACGCCTACGTGGCGGAGGCCAAGCGGCAGCTGTTCGGGCGCGTCGGCATCGATCTTCTGGCCGGGCCCACCGAGACCTGCGTGATCGCCGACGACACCGTCGACAGCGAGCTGGTGGCGACGGACCTTCTGGGCCAGGCCGAGCACGGTTACAATTCGCCCGCGGTGCTGATCACGACCTCGCGTCGCCTCGCGCTGGAGACACTGGCGCAGATCGACCGCCTTCTCGAGATCATGCCCACCGCCGAAACCGCGCGCGCAAGCTGGCGCGACTACGGCGAGATCGTCCTGTGCGCGGACCACGACGAGATGTTGAGGGTGTCGGAGGAGCTTGCCAGCGAGCATGTTCAGGTGATGACCGACCGCGACGACTGGTATCTTGCGAACATGACTGCCTACGGGGCCCTGTTCCTCGGGCCGCGCACGAACGTTGCCAACGGCGACAAGGTGATCGGCACCAACCACACCCTGCCGACCCGGCGGGCCGGCCGCTACACCGGCGGGCTCTGGGTCGGCAAGTTTCTCAAGACGCACAGCTACCAGAGGGTGCTGACCGACGAGGCGGCTGCTCTCGTGGGCGCCTATGGCTCGCGGCTGTGCATGCTGGAAGGGTTCGTGGGCCATGCCGAACAGTGCAACCTCCGCGTGCGGCGCTACGGCAGAGCAAATGTTCCCTACGGCGCGGCCGCGCCCAACCGCGAGGCGGCGCAATAGGATGCCCGCGGCGGGACCGCCTCCGGCGGGAGTATTTCTTGCCAAGATGATGGGGGCGGCCGCTTCGACGGGAGCGGCGCCGGGCATGCTCGGCATGCGGGCCTTCCCGGCGCGGCGCGGGCGCGGGCCGTGCCCTGCGGGGCGCCGGCCCCGGCGGAGCCGACGGGGAGGGACCGGCGCCGATGTGCCCTGCGCCGTCACGCCGGGGGCGCAGCGCGCGGGCGGCGCGCGCGGCCGAGTTCGCCGGCCGGAGCGGTGCGCCTCGCGCGCGACGGGCCCGCGCCCGGGGCAAGGCGCTGCGCCGTGAGCCTTCCGCGAACGCCGTCGTTCCGGCTCGACGGTCGCCGCGCCCTGGTGACCGGCGCATCGGGGGGCATCGGTTTCGCCTGCGCCGCGGCCTTGGCCGAGGCGGGCGCCGATGTCACCCTCGCAGCGCGCTCGCCGGAGCCGCTCGAGGCGGCGGCGGCTTCGCTCGTGACGGCCGGACGGTCGGCCCGGGCCGCCCCCCTCGACGTGGCCGATCATGACGCGCTATGCCGCTTCTTCGCCGAGCATCCGCCGTTCGACATCCTGTGCAACTCCGCGGGGATTGCCCGGCATGGGCCCGCGCTCGAGACCCGCGCGGAGGATTTCGATGCCGTGGCGGCGGTGAACCTCCGGGCAGCCTATTTCCTTGCGCGCGAGGCGGCGCGGGGCATGGCCGGCCTCGGGGGCGGCGCAATCATCCAGGTGTCGAGCCAGATGGGTCATGTGGGCGGACCCGAGCGCGCCGTCTACTGCGCGACCAAGCACGGTGTGGAGGGCATGACGAGGGCGATGGCGATCGAGTGGGGCGCCATGGGCATCCGCGTCAACACCGTCTGCCCGACGTTCATCCGCACCCCGCTCGCCGAGCCGACGCTGCAAGACCCGGAAAAGCGGGCGTGGATCGAGCAGAAGATCAGGCTCGGCCGACTGGGCGAGGTGGAAGACGTGATGGGCGCCGTCGTCTTCCTCGCCTCCGACGCCGCGGCGATGATCACCGGCACGTCGCTTCTCGTCGACGGTGGCTGGACGGCCGGGTGATGCCGCGGGTCACCTCCCAGGACGTCGCGCGGCGCGCAGGGGTGAGCCAGTCGGCGGTGAGCCGGGTGTTTTCCGGTGCCTCGGCCTCGAAGACCACCATTGCCAGGGTCCGCGCGGCGGCGACGGAGTTGGGGTACCGCCCCAACGTGCTGGCACGCTCGCTCATCACCGGCCGCTCGCGGATCGTGGGGCTCGTCGTTGCGCATCTCGACAACCAGTTCTATCCCGACGCCCTCGCGCGTCTTTCCGAGGCGCTCCAGGCGCGTGGCTACCACATCCTCGTCTTTCTCGCGGCGGATGCCGGGGCCGGCACGCAGGCGGTTATCGAGGAGCTGCTCGACTACCAGGTCGACGGCATCGTGCTCGCCTCGGTGAGCATGTCGGATGATCTTGCCGCGCGCTGCGAGGCCGCGGGCATTCCCGTGGTGCTCTTCAACCGCGGGCAGGACGACGTGCGTTTCAGCGAGGTCACGTCGGACAATTTCGACGGTGCCGCGCGGGTGGCGGCCTTCCTCGCTGGCGCAGGACACCGGCGGATCGCCCATGTCGCGGGCTGGCTCGGCGCTTCCACCGGGCGGGACCGGCTGGCGGGCTTCCGCGCGGGCCTGGCCGAGGCGGGCTGCGATCTGCTCGGGGTGGAGGCCGGGAACTACCGGCGTGACACCGCGGCCGATGCGGCCGAGCGGCTGCTCGAGACGGTGGCGCCAGATGCGCTCTTCGTGGGCAACGACCACATGGCCTTCGCGGTGCTCGACCGCCTGCGCCACGACATGGGCCTGCGTGTGCCGGAAGACGTATCGGTCGTGGGCTACGACGACGTTCCCATGGCGGCCTGGCCGGCCTACGGGCTCACGACCGTACGCCAACCCTCCGGCCGCATGGTGGAGTGCGCCGTGGAGGTCTTGCTGGCCCGCATGGAGGACCCGGCCCGGCCGCCGCAGAGAATCGCCCTCGAGAGCACGCTGATCGTGCGCGGCTCGGCGCGCGTGCGCCCCGGCCCGGATTGAGCCCAGGCGGGAACGGGCACGAGCACAGTTCGGGCACCGGATCGCGATCGCTGCCGGGCGGCGGACAGTGTGCGGCGAGGGGGACGCGGCAGGGCACCCGGCCCCCCCCCCCGCGCGTTCCGGCCATCCCATCGCGCGGAATCGAAACGGCTTGCACCGGGAGAGCTTTCTCGCCCTGGTCTTGCCGGGCGGCCGCCGGAGTGTCCCGAGGTGCGGCGACACGAAGGAATGCGCCCTGAACCGCAGGCCGCCGGTGTTCGATGGCCGCAATGATTGCCTCCTGCGCCTGTGGACGGGGGGCGCGGCCGGGGCGTCGGCGGCGTGTGTGGCCACCGCCAGGGGCCATGTCGATCTTGACCGCGCTGCCGGGGGCGGCCTTGCGGGCGGTTTCTTCGCGGTGTTCCCTCCGCCGGGGGGACCGTTCCGGATGCCCGGTTTCGTGCCGCCCCGCGACTATCCGCTGCCGCCCGGATTTCCGCAGGTAGCGGCGCTGCGGACGATCGCCGGGCAGGCCGGCATCGCCGCGGCGCTGGACGGGGCAGGCGCGCTGAAGATCTGCCGCAGCCGCGCGGAGATCGATGCGGCCATGGCGGCAGACATGCTGGCGGCGGTGCTGCACACGGAGGGCGCGGAGGCCATCTCCTCGGATCTCGCGGAGCTGGATCCGCTCCATGCGGCGGGCCTGCGCTCGATTGGCCGGTCGGGTCGCGGCCCACGATCCTCGGTTACGGCGTACCGGTTCGCTGCCCGCTTGATGCCGACATCGGCCCCGGGCTCATGGAAGCGGGCCGCTGGCGTGTCGCGCGCTGCCGGGAGCTGCGCGTCGTGGTCGATACGAGCCATCTGAGCATGGCCGGTGTCGAGCAGATCGCCGGAATCGGCCTGCCCCTGGTGCCCGCATACCCGAACGCCCAGGCCATCGCTCCGGGGGCGCGCAACCTGACCGATGCCCAGCTGCGCGCGATCGGAGCAACCGGCGGCATGGTGGGGCTCAACCTCGGCGCGATGTCTCTCGACCCGGCCGGCCGGGCCAACGCCGCGCGAGCACTCGATGCCGGGATGAACCATCTCGGTCACATGATCGCCTTCGCCGGCGAGATATGCGCGGGCCCGGGATCGGATTCCTGCGGCGCACCGATACCCGAGGGTCTCGGATCGGTCGCCGATCCTGGCAACTTCCGGCGAAAGCTACGCGAGCGTGGTTACGGCGCGGCGCTGATCGAGGGGATCTGCAACCGCAACTGGCTGGATTTCCGCGCCCGATACTGTGAGGAATGACCGACCGGAAAGAATGACGGGGGGAGTGCGCCCATGAGAACCGCGCTGTGCGGCGTGCAACGCAACCTGGGAATGGTGGAACGCCGCTGCGCGCGGCTGCAAGGCACGCGGTCCACCGATGCCGCCCGGGGCCAAGCAGCGGGAGGGCGGGCGCCGTGAGCGAGCCGCTGGTCCTCGTGCCCGGCACGATGTGCGATGCCCGGCTTTTCGCGCCGCAGGTCGCGCGGTTTTCTGCGGAGCGGGCGGTGCATGTCGCCTGCGTCGCGCAGCACAACCGGATCGAGGAAATGGCCTCGGATCTGCTGACCTCGGCGCCACAGCGCTTCGCCCTCGCCGGGCACGGGATGGGGGGAATCGTGGCCATGGAGGTTCTGCGCCGCGCGCCTGATCGCGTGAGCCGGGTTGCGCTGATGGATACCAACCCCCTTGCGGAAACCCCCGAGATGGCCGCCGCCCGCGAGCCGCAGATGGCGCGCGTCAAGGCCGGCAAGCTCGAGGACGTCATGGGCGAGGAGATGAAGCCTGCCTACCTTGCGCCCGGCCCGGGGCGCCCCGCCGTGCTGCGGACGATGATGGACATGGCGCTTTCGCTGGGCCCGGACGTTTTCCTGCGCCAGTCGCGGGCGCTGCAGCGGCGGCGCGACCAGCAGGCCACCCTGGCGCGAACGCGGGTGCCCGCGCTGATCCTATGCGGAGAGCACGACAGCCTCTGTCCGATCCAGCGCCACGAGGTGATGGCCGAGCTGATGCCCGCGGCGGGGCTTGTCGTGATCGAGAATGCGGGCCATCTGCCGACGCTCGAAAACCCCGACGAAACCGGAGACGCGCTGGCCGACTGGCTGCACCGCTAGCGGGCCGCTCGCGCGCCGGCTCAGGCCGCCGAGTTGCGGTTGGCAGCTCTTGCGGCTGGCTTCGCGTTCGCGTCGATGAAGGCGAGCACCAGCGGGCGGATGTTGTTGCGCCAGCTCTTTCCGGCGAAGATCCCGTAGTGCCCTGCGCCCGGCTCGAGGTGGCTTGCCTTCTTCGCGGCGGGCAGTCCGGTGCAGAGGTCCAGCGCGGCCACGCACTGACCGGGGGCGGAGATGTCGTCTTCCGCGCCCTCCACCGTCTTGACGGCCACGCGGGTGATCGCTCCGAGGTTCACCTTGTGCCCATCGACGACGAAGGCGTTGCGGGCCACCTCGCGCTTCTTGAAGATCCGCTCGACCGTGCTGAGGTAGAACTCCGCCGTCATGTCCATCACGGCCAGATACTCGTCGTAGAAGCGGTTGTGGGCATCGTGGTCGGAGGCTTCGCCCTTCGCGACGCGCAGGATCTGGTTGTAGAACGCCGAGCCGTGCCGCTCGGCGTTCATCGAAACGAACGAGGCCAACTGCAGCAGGCCGGGGTAGACCATCCGGCCGACGCCCGGATACTTGAAGCCCACCCGCTGGATCATGGTTTCCTCGAGTTGGCCCATGGTGACGCGGCGCCCGAAATCGGTGACGTCGGTGGAATTGGCATCGGGGTCGATCGGGCCGCCGATCAGCGTGAGAGTGCGCGGCTGGGCATCCGGATCGAGCTCGGCAAGATAGGCGGTGGCCGCCAGCACGAGCGGCGCCGGCTGGCAGATGGCGATCACATGCAGGTCGGCACCGAGGTGTTTCATGAAATCGCGGACGTAGAGTGTGTAGTCCTCGATATCGAATTTCCCGGAGCTCACCGGGATGTCGCGCGCATTGTGCCAGTCGGTGACGTAGACCTCGCAGTCGGGCAGCAGGCTGCGCACGGTGGAGCGCAGCAGGGTCGCGTAGTGCCCCGACATGGGGGCGACGAGGAGCACCCGGCGCCCCCGTGGGCGGCGCCCCTGCACGGCAAAATGCACGAGATCACCGAACGGGCGCTCGACGACCCTCTCGACGTTCACGAGGTGGTCGCGCCCGTCTTCGCTGGGAATGGAGTGAATGCCCCAGTCGGGCTTGGCGGTCATGCGGGCGAAGGTGCGTTCGGTCACTTCGCCCCAGGCAGCCATCCACCGCATGGTTGGGTTTGGCCAGAGTGCGAAGGCCGGGTAGGAGGCCATGGCCTGCGCCGAGGCGCCGAGCCATTGATTGGTGTTGCGCGCCGACTCCATCAGGTCGTAGGTGAGCATGTAGCGCATGTCTGCAGTTCCCTTTCGCGGGCAGAGGCCGTTTCAAATCGTCGCTTTGCCCTCCCGCGGAGGCGACGTTAGTGTGGCGCAACCTACGGGGGGAGCAGACGCTTGACAACGAACGATACTGTCGCGCCCGCCGCTTCGGAAAAGCTGACGGAGAACCTCGCACGCGTCGAGGAACTCACGCAGCGGCTCATGGCCGCCCTTTCCCACAAGAAGCAGAAGGGCAACCCGGCATTGCATGGGCCCGGGCACGATCTGTTCATGCGCGCGGCGACCGCCTATGTCGCCGAGATGATGCAGAACCCTTCGCGGGTTCTCGAGCACCAGATCTCCTACTGGGGCAAGTCCCTCAAGCACTACATGGCGGCGCAGGAGGCGCTGGCCTCGGGCAAGCTCGCCCCCCCGCCCGACACCACGCCCACCGACCGGCGCTTTTCCGATCCGCTCTGGCAGACGCATCCCTACTTCAATTTCCTAAAGCAGCAGTACCTGCTCAACGCCGAGGCGGTGGAGCAGGCGGTTAAGGGCATCGACGGGCTGGACGAGCGCGAGAAGCGGCGCCTCGAGTATTTCTCCCGTCAGATCGTGGACATGTTCGCGCCGACGAATTTTCTCGGCACCAACCCCGAGGCGCTGGCCCGGGCCGTGGAAACGGAAGGCGAGAGCCTTGTGCGCGGGCTGGAAAACCTCGTGGCCGATCTCGAGGCAAACGACGGCGATCTGCTGGTCACGCTGGCCGACCGCGATGCCTTCCGGCTCGGCGAGAACATCGCCACCACCCCCGGCAAGGTGGTGTTCCGCAACAAGATGCTGGAGCTGATCCAGTACAGCCCGACCACGGAGACGGTGCGCGAGACGCCGCTCGTGATCTTCCCGCCGTGGATCAACAAGTTCTACATCCTGGATCTGAAGCCCGCGAACAGTCTCATCAAGTGGATCGTCGATCAGGGCTACACGCTTTTCGTGGTGAGCTGGGTGAACCCCGATGCCGGCTACCGCGACATCGGCATTGAGGACTACATCGAGGAGGGCTTTCTCGCGGCGATGCGAGAGGTTAAGGCGATCTGCTCGGTGCCGAAGATCAACGTGGTCGGCTACTGCATTGCCGGCACGACCCTCGCACTCACGCTGGCGCTGATGGAAAAGCGCGGCGACAAATCGGTCCGCTCGGCAACCTTCTTCACCACGCTCACGGATTTCTCCGACCAGGGGGAGATGTCGGTCTTTCTCAACGACGATTTCGTCGACGGGATCGAGCGCGAGGTCGACGAGAAGGGGTACCTCGATTCCTTCTTCATGGCCCGCACCTTCAGCTTCCTGCGCTCGAACGATCTCATCTACGGGCCGGCGATCAAGAGCTACATGATGGGAGAAACGCCTCCCGCCTTCGACCTGCTCTACTGGAACGGGGACGGCACGAACCTGCCCGCGAAGATGGCGGTCCAGTACCTGCGCGGTCTGTGCCAGCGCGACAGGTTCGCGCGCGACGGCTTCGAGCTTCTGGGCGAACGGCTGCACCTTTCGGATGTGAAGGTGCCGCTCTGCGCTGTCGCCTGCGAGACCGACCACATCGCGGCGTGGAAGCAGAGCTTTGTCGGCGTGCAAGCCATGGGCAGCCGCTCGAAGACGTTCATCCTTTCGGAAAGTGGCCATATTGCCGGGATCGTGAACCCGCCCTCGAAACGCAAGTACGGCTATCACACCAACCCCGATATCGCGGCAGACCCCGATACCTGGCGTGCACGGGCCGAGCGCCACGACGGCTCGTGGTGGCCGCTGTGGATCGATTGGCTGAAGACCCGTTCAGGCAAGATGGTGCCCGCGCGCAGCCCGGGCGACGCCGCGCATCCCCCGCTTGCCGAGGCGCCCGGCAGCTACGTTTCCGCCATCCCGGGGACCTGACGAAAGGCGCTGGCGGGCACGAGGCAGCACGCCAGAAGGCTGGTCACGCGGAAAAATGCTGCGATGCAGAATTTCCGCTTGAAATGCTGCGCTGCAGCATCTATCTTCCTGCCAGACGCTGAAGCACGGGGCGGTCCCGTGAGCGGGCTGAAACAAACCAGGAAGGATTGCTCCAATGGCAAAGACCCAAGATTACTCGGCGATGTTCAAGGACATGATGGGCGCGTTCCCGGTCGACATGACGGCGATGGAAGACGCGTTCAAGACCTCGGCGACCATGGGCGAGAAGATGTCCGCCGTGGCGCTCGAGGCGGCCGAGAAATCCACCGAGATCTCCTCGAAGTGGACGAAGGACACCATCGCTAAGATGACCGACATGACGAAGGCGAAAGCCGAACCGGCCGACTACACGAAGGCGATGACCGATTTCGCCTCGTCCTATGCCGAGATGGCCGCCGAGCACATGGCCGCCTTCGCCGAGGTGGCCAAGAAGGTCCAGATGGAAACGGTCGAGCTGATGCTCGCGGCCGGCAAGGACATGACCGAAGACGCCACCGCCGCGATGAAGAAGGCCACCAGCGAGGTGACCACCGCGGCGAAGAAGGCCACCGCCGCCGCCAAGTAAGGCACGGCAAGAACGGCGCGCGTCGGCCCCTCCCTGCCGACGCGCCAGACTGGGCGGGCCCGCAAAGCCCGCCCTTTCCTTTTCGCGGTTGCAGGCGTAGGCTTTTCTGCACCGCCGCAGGACCTCGGGAGGACCGTGCCTTGGCCGACGACGCAAAGCCCCTGCTGATCAAGCGGTACGCCAGCCGCCGCCTCTACAACACCGAAACCAGCGACTATGTCACGCTCGACGATATCGCGGGCTTCATCCGCGACGGCCGCGAGGTCCAGATCGTCGATCTCAAGAGCGGCGACGATCTCACCCGGCAGTATCTCCTCCAGATCATCGCCGAGCACGAGAGCCGCGGCGAGAACATGCTGCCCGTGGGCGTGCTCAACGATCTCGTGCGCAGCTACACGACCCAGGCTTCTTCGATCGTGCCGCAGTTCCTCGCCTCCAGCTTCGAGATGCTGCGCGAGCAGCAATCGAAGATGGTGGAGAACATGACGGCCATGAACCCCATCGCCAAGATGCCGGGTTTCGAGGCCATGAAGGCCCAGCAGGAAGCCTTTCTGAAGGCGATGACAGGCGGCATGGGCCCCGGCTGGAGCGCTCCCGAACGCGAGGAAGGCGGAGGGAGCCACCAGCCCGGCGGTGAGGAAGACCTCGACGCAATCAAGCGGCAGCTCGCCGAACTCAACGAACGGCTTTCCAAGCTCGGAAAGTAATCCGTCCGGTCGTGCTGCCGGCCCACCGTTGCCAGCCATCCCGCGCGGCGATAGCCTGCTGGGGCGTTCCCGAGGATGACCGATGCCCGATGCCCCCGGCCGCATAACCCTATGGGGTATCGAGGTGTTCATCGCGACGGCGGAAGAACGCTCGATCACCGCCGCCGCGCGGCTTCTCGGCGCGTCGCCGTCGGCGGTCAGCCAGCAGCTTACGAATCTCGAAACTGCCGTGGGCGTGACGCTCCTGAACCGGCACGCGCGCCCGGTGACGCTCACCCCGGCTGGCGAAATCCTGCGCCGGCGCGCGCAGGTGATCCTCAACGAGGCCGAGCAGGCCAAGGCCGAACTCGCAACGGCCGATCTCTCGGCGCTCACGCGGTTTCGCCTCGGGATGATCGAGGATTTCGAGGCCGATCTTACTCCGCACCTGCTGACGCACATGGCCGAGGGCCTGCGCGAATGCCGCTTCCTGCTGGAAACCGGCGCCAGCCACGTTCTGCACGACCAGCTCGATGCCCGCGCGCTCGACGTGATCGTGGCCGCCGAGATGGGCCCGCCGGCCGAATGGATGGAGGTGCATCCGCTTCTCACCGAGCGCTTCGTGGTGGCCGCGCCCCGCGGCGCTCTCGACCCGGGGGGCGATCTGCTGGCCCAGCTGCGCGCGATGCCCATGGTCCAGTATTCGTCGCGGCATCACATGGGCCGCGAGATCGCCACCCACCTGGCCCGGCAGGATCTGCGCCTGGCGACGCGTTTCGAGCTCGACAGCTACCACGCCGTTCTGGCCCTGGTGGCTGGCGGCACGGGCTGGACGATCCTCAATCCCCTCGGGCTCCTGCGGGCGCGCCGCTTCCGCGAAGGGCTCGACGTGTTCGATCTGCCCTTCGCGCCACTGGGCCGGACGCTGGCCCTGATCGCACGGCGGGGAATCCTGCGGGAGATGCCCGCCCAGGTCGCGCTTGATCTCAAGCGGCTCCTGCTGGCCCACGTCATCACGCCGGGCGAAGAGGAGTTCCCCGGTCTGAGAGGGCACATCGCGCTGGCGTGAGGGCGCGGGAGAGTAGCTGCGCCCCGGGCGCCCTGCGTCCGCCTTGCGTCAGGTGCCGTAGGCGCGGCGTTCCCCCATGACCGCCTCGGCCGCCTCCGTCAGCGCGGCGGCGATGAAATCGCATTCCTCGAGCGTCAGCCGGGCCGGCAGGCGCACGTCGCAGGCGCGCATCAGCATCGCCCGCGTGCGCGGAAGCTCGGGCAGTTCGCCCAGGAATTGCCAGTTCCAGAACGCGCGGGCGTTGTCGCGCGACATGCCGAAAACCTGCACCTTCACGCCGCGGGCGGCACTTGCTTCCATGAACGCCACGGTCTCTGCGTCGTCGAGGCCCAGCAGGTTGAACTGGATCGAATCGGGCGCGCGCTCTTCCGGGCCCAGCTTCTCGGGCACCGAGAGCCACGGGCTGCGGTTCAGGGCGGCCGCCGTGTGATCATGGTTTCGGCGCCCGTCGCGCACGCGGCGATCCATCTCGGCAAGCTGCGGCCGAAGGATCGCGGCCGAGAGGTTCGACAAGCGCGTGTTGTAGAGCGGCAGCGCGTTCTGCCAGCGCGCGAAGGCGGCCGAAAGCGTGGCGCGGTCCTCCTCGGTGGCGGCGGGGTGCTTCTGCCAGTTGTGCTCGTAGGCGCCCGACATGATCACCGCGCGCGCCGCGATGTCGGCATCGTCGGTGATGAGGATGCCGCCCTCGCCGGCGTTCAGGAGCTTGTAGCTCTGGAACGAGAAGCAGCCGATGGCGCCCAGCGTGCCGATGGGCTTGCCGTGCCAGCGCGTTCCCAGCGAGTGCGCCGCATCCTCGATGACCGGCAGGCCATGGGCCGCGGCCAGCTCCATGATCGCGTCCATGTCGGAGGTGTGGCCGCGCATGTGGCTGATCAGGATGGCGGAAGCGCCCTCGATCTTGGCCTCGAAATCGGCCATGTCCACGCGGTAGTCCTCGCCCACTTCGCACAGCACCGGAACGCAGTCGGCATGCACGATGGAGGAGGGGACCGCGGCGAAGGTGAAGGCGGGAACGAGAACCCGGGCGCCGCGCGGCAGCCCCAGCGCCTTCAGAGAAAGAAAGAGCGCGGCCGAGCACGAGGAGACCGCCAACGCGAACTTGGCGCCCATCTTCGCCGCGAAATCGGCCTCGAACAGCGCGACCGGCGCATCCTGCGGCGCGGTGTAGCGAAATAGGTCGCCGGTTGCGAGCAGGCGCTCGATCTCGGCCCGTGCTGCGGGCGGGATGGGTTCGGCGTCGTAGACATTGGGGGGAAGGGGCATGGGCTTGCTTTCGGAAAATCTGAACTGCTTCTTCTGATTTTCTAAACGGCACTCCACATCGCGCAAAGCAAAATCTTCGCTGGGGCACAAATCGGCCCCGAATGTTGCGGCGCTGCGCGCTTCGGCAACGCGGAGCGTGGTGCATGCTGCGGCAGCGGATCGGCGCGAAGGTGGCGCGAGTTCAGATGCCCAGCCGATCGCGCAGGGAAAACCAGGTCATCGCGAGTGTCAGCAGCGGGGCGCGTGCGGCTTCGCCGCCGGGGAACCTTTTCTGGGGCAGGGCGGCGAGGGTGTCGAAGCGCTC
>Ga0076929_100853_pt1 | contig 14359 bp, 15 predicted proteins | sample HotLakConUCCSL28_FD_87104 | JGI IMG/M metagenome (GOLD analysis project Ga0076929, IMG submission 87104) | Hypersaline microbial mat communities from Hot Lake, Washington, USA - Hot Lake Consortium UCC-SL28 (version 3) (version 3) | ecosystem: Environmental > Aquatic > Thermal springs > Hot...
CGGTGGCGGTGGCCACGGAGGCCAATCAGATCGTGGCCTCCTCCTTCTCGGGGGTGCTGGCGCACCTGCGGCGCAAGACGGTGGACCTGCGCATGGGCACCGTTCTGCTCGTCGGAGGTCTCATCGGCGCGGCGCTCGGGGTGCTGATCTTCAACGCACTCAAGGCAATGGGCCAGGTCGATCTGCTGGTGCGGCTCTGCTACGTTGTTTTCCTTGGCGTGATCGGCGCGCTGATGTTCGTGGAAAGCCTGCGCGCGATTCGCAAGACACGGAGCGGCGCGCCGCCCGTGCGGAAGCGGCACAACTGGATCCACGCGCTGCCGCTGAAGATGAAGTTCCGTACTTCGGGGCTCTACATTTCGGTGATTCCCCCGGCGCTGGTGGGGCTGGCCGTTGGCGTGCTCTCGGCGATCATGGGGGTCGGAGGCGGGTTCATCATGGTGCCGGCGATGATCTACCTTCTCGGGATGCCGACGAAGGTCGTGGTGGGCACCTCGCTCTTCCAGATCATCTTCGTGACCGGGTTCGCCACCCTGCTCCACGCGACCACCAACTTCACCGTCGATATCGTGCTCGCGGTGCTGCTGCTGGTGGGAGGCGTGGTGGGAGCGCAGGTAGGGGCCAGGCTCGGCACCCGGCTCAAGGCCGAGCAGCTTCGGATCCTGCTGGCGATCATGGTGCTTCTCGTGTGCGGAAAGCTCGCCTTCGACCTTCTGGTGCAGCCTTCCGAACTCTACAGCCTCGGGCGGGAGGCGCACGGATGATCCGGGCGGCGATTCTCGCGGCGGCGATGTGCTTTTCTGCCGCTTCACTCTGGGCGGAGGAGGTGGTGCTCGGCCTCAGCCAGGACGAAGTCGCCATCACGGCCACTTTCGAGGGCTCGGAGATCCTGATCTTCGGCGCGGTCAAGCGCGATCGCCCCGTGCCAGCCGGGGCCGACCCCTTGCAGGTTGCGATCACGGTGGCCGGGCCGTCCGAGCCGGTGACGGTGCGGCGCAAGGAGCGGCGCTTCGGTATCTGGGTCAACGCGGCATCGATCGTTGTGAACAGTGCGCCGAGCTTCTATGCGGTCGCCACCTCGGCGGCCTTCGAGGATACCGTCTCGGCTGTGGAAGACCTCCGGCACGGGATCTCGATCCCCTCGGCAATCCGGACCGTGGGTGCGACGGCCACGGCGCCGGATGTGGATGCCTTCACCGCCGCGCTCATCCGCATCCGCGACCGCGAAGGGCTTTACCAGCTGCGCGAAGGCAGCGTCTCGCTCGACAGGGAAACGCTCTTTCGCACCTCCATCGCCATGCCGGCCAACCTGACAGAGGGGCCCTATACCACGCGGATCTTCCTCACCCGGGGGGGAGAGGTCATCTCGAGTTATGGAACGGTGATTCCGGTGCGCAAGGTTGGCCTCGAGCGTTGGCTCTACACGCTCTCGCGCTCGCAGCCTTTGCTCTACGGGCTGATGTCGCTGGCCATCGCAATCTTCGCCGGCTGGAGCGCTGCCGCCGCGTTCCGCCTGCTGCGCAGCTGAAAGGGACGGCCCCGCACCCGCCGGCAGGAGCGGTCGCGGTCACCCCCGACCGACGAAGGGCATCTTCGTGGCCATGATCGTCATGAACTGGATGTTTGCGGAAAGGGGCAGCGCCGCCATCCGGAACACAGCGTCGGCACAGTGCTCCACGTCCATCACCGGCATGTCGCTGCCCTCGCGGGCCGCGGCCTCGTTCACCATGGGCGTGCCGGCATTGCCGATGTCGATCTGCCCGCAGGCGATGTCATAGGGCCTTCCGTCCATCGAGAGGCTGCGGGTGAGGCCGGTTATCGCGTGTTTGGACGTGGTGTAGGCGGCGGTGCCCGGGCCCCGGGGGGCGTGGGCCGAGAGCGAACCGTTGAGGATGATCCGCCCGCCTTGCGGTTCCTGCCGGCGCATCTGCCCGAAGGCGGCCCGCGCGGCCAGGAACACTCCGGTCACGTTCACATCGATCAGGGCGCGCCACGCGGCCGGCTCGATCTCGTCTATGGGGCCGGTGGGCCCGAAGGCGCCCGCATTCGCGAAGACGGCGTCGAGGCGTCCGGCCGATGCGTCGGCGAGCTCTGCCACCGCCGCATCCAGATCCTCCGCACGGGTCGTGTCGCCGGGAAGAACGAGCGCACCGGCATGGCCGGCGGCAACCTCGCGCAGCTCGACCTCGCGGCGCGCCATCAGGCCCACGCGCCAGCCTGCCTCGAGAAACCGTCGCCCGGTTGCCGCGCCGATACCACTGCTGGCGCCAGTGATCAGGATGCTCTTCATGGTGTCTCCTCTCCGGTCAGCGCAAGCGCGGCGGGCGGTGCTGCGAGATCGTCGGTTGAAAGCGGCGCGGTGGGCCGCGCGAGCGAGGGCCGCACGACCCAGTGCAGCCGGTCCTGCGCGCGGGTGATCGCCACATAGGCGAGCCGCTTCCAAAGAGGCACTCCCGCCTCGCTGCGCCCCGCGCGGGCGGCGGCGAAGAGATCCGGCGCAAAGACCTGCACCGCAGGCCATTGCGAGCCCTGCGCCTTGTGTATGGTGACGGCAGCGCCATGGAGGAAGCTCGCGCCCATCTTGGCGGCATAGGGGATGAAGGGCTCTTCCTCTCCGGGATGTTCGATCCGGACGATCGAGGCTGCCGAAACCTGCGGCTCCGGCGCGCCGATCACGTGCAGGCGGGAAAAGCCCGGGCGCTTGCCTGGCCCGAGGTAGACGACCTGTGCGCCCTTCACGAGCCCGCGGGCCTCGAGGTCTATCCGGCGCTTCCTGTGCTTGAGCGGCAGCTCGAGCCCGTCGCACACCAGCGGCTCTCCCGGCAGCAGCGCGTCGGGCGGGGCGCCATGGGCGGCACGGAAGGCCGCGATCAGACGGATTCGGGTGGCGTTCCGCCAGACGAGGACAGGTGAACGCGCCATCAGATCGGCCTCGACGCGCCGGGCCAGGATCACCCGGCTGTCGGAAAGGGCGGCCGCCGCGACGCGTTCCTCGAAGGTCTCGAACTCGAGCCCCGGGTCTCCCAGGGCATGGGCAAGATCGAGGATCGGGCTGTCGCCTTCCTGGCGGTGGATGCGCGTGAGGGTGAAGCGCCGTTTCTCGGGCAGCTTGTCGAAGATCATGCCGCCGGGTGCGTTCACGGGCGCGAGCTGCGCCGGGTCGCCGAAAAGGATGAGCGTGGGAAAGATCTCGCGAAGATCGTCGTACTGGCGTTCGTCGAGCATCGAGGCTTCGTCCACCAGGCCGATGTCGAGGGGATGCTCGCGGCGTTTCCAGCCGGTGATGAAATCCGATCCGCGCAGCCCGGCGGCCGCCAGCGCGCCGGGAATGGAGCCATGGGTGTCGAAGAAGGCGCGGGCACGGTCGAGTGCTTCGGGTGGAAGGGCCTCCACCTTGGGGCGCTCGCCCTGGCCGGTGAGCCATTCGGCGATGCGCTCGTATTCCGGATCGTAGACGGGCGTGTAAAGGATGCGGTGAATCGTTGTTGCGGGTACACCCCTTTGCCGCAGCACGCTCGCCGCCTTGTTGGTGGGGGCAAGGATGGCCAGAGTGCGCCTGTCTTTCCGGCGGCGGCTCTCGAAGTCCGGGCTCACGAGATCGACGCCGGCATCCGTGAGCGCCTCGGTAAGACGCGCGAGCAGCAGGGTCTTGCCCGATCCGGCCTTGCCGAGCACGGCCGCAACGCTTTCGTGCTCCGCCAGCGCGGGCAGGACGGTTGCCGTTTCGAGATCCACACCCTGGCGGGCCAGAAGCCCGGCCAGGGCGGTCCATGTCTCGGACTGGTCTCCGGAAAGGGTCAGCTCGGCGTTCATGGCGCGAGCATAGGCCCCGCCAGCGGTGCCGGCCAGTGCGCGACGGCGCGCCCCCTCAGGCTGCCGCGGAAACCTGCGCCGTGCCTGGCAGCGTACAGGCCGAGCGCTTGAGCCAGTGCCGCGCCAATTCGGGCGAGAGGCCTGCCCGCAAGGCGACCCGGGCGCGGGCGGCCGGCGTGAGCGCCCAAAGTCCCACGGCCAGCCGCTCGCGCCCGCTTCCCGAAGCGCCGAGCACCTCGGGCTCCGCGCCGATCCGGCGGTATACCCGTTCCATGCGGCCGTCGAACACGCCCAGGAAGCGCGTCAGCCCGAAGCCGGCAAGGATCTCTCCGCCGCCCAGCATCAGCGCGGCTGCAACCCGCGGCCGGGCCTCGGGCGCAAGGCAGAAACGCGTGCATTCCCAGATCGCGGGATCTCGCGGCACGGCGCCTGCGAGCAGATGCGCGAAATGCTCGGCAACCATCGTGCGGCCGGTGGTGGGCAAAAGGCGCATCGAGCCGCCGTGCCGGCCCCCGGGCGCCTCCCACACGAGGTAAAGCGGGTTCAGGGCATCGTACTGGTCGCGTTCGAACCCGTCGGGCCCGATCTGCACTTCCCAGCCCAGCCTCTCGCCGAACTGGGCCGCACGATCGCGGAACATGGTTTCTGCAAGACGCGGGTGCCCGGCAAGTCCTTCGGCGGTCAGGTAGCGCAGCATCCTCGGTTCCTCCGTTCGCGTGTCGCGGAGGGATGCCCTGGGGCGGGTTCATGTTCGGCTGCCTGCCCGCCCGGCGCCGCAGGGTTTCGTTAACCTGCGCGCAGTGCGCCCGGGCCTTCGGGTTCGGCCTGTGCCCTTGCGGGCCGGAGGATACAACTCCTGTGCCGGAGCCGGGCTTGACCCCAGGCGTGCCGAGGGGACCGCTGAGAGCGGCTGCACCCTGCGGTGGGTGCATCGGCGCCGGGCCTCGCCTCCCTCCGATCCCGCCCGACCCGGAAACGGACCCTCACCAAAGGGAAGCCTCGCTGCGCGTCGCGCCGAAGGCAGCGCCGACGCTCGACTAGACGACGATGAGACCCCGGCTGAGCGCGCGGGCGACCGCGTGGGTCGTGTTCGACGCACCCAGCTTGTCGCGGGCGCTTTCGATATAGGCGCGCAGCGTATGCTCGGATATCGCAAGGGTCTGCGCCACCTGGGCCCGGCTGTAGCCGATGGCGAGGAGGGTCATGGCGTCTATTTACCGTGGCGAGAGCGCGCGCGGAAACTCCGGAACCCGGTGGCTCGCGATGCTCAACGCCTTATCGTTGAAATAATGTGCAACGAGGATGAGCATCCGTCGGTGCTCGGCGACGAAGCTCTCCCACGTCTCGGAACTGCAGGAATGACTCGCAGTGAACAGGGCGAACTGTCCGTTGGGCCCGCGGATCGGAACGGACAACCCCTGGTTGCCGACGCCGTGGGATATGGCATCGCGAAGGAAGGCGCGCGCTGGCTTGCCGCTCCAGTCGAGCGCGCTCCAGTCGACTGGATGGAAACACCGGTAGCAGCCGGCCACCACGGGATCGACGCGCAGGTATTCCCGCTCGATGTATCGGCGTACCCAGGCTTCCGCATAGGTGCCGCAGCCGTATTGACCCGAATCCGGCGAAACCCAGTGATATACGAGGTGATCTATGGCGAAGGCATCGCGCAGCCGCACGATGGCCGACTGAAGATCGTCAAGCGTGCCGGCCTGCTCCAGAATCGCGAGAAATGCGTCGAGCCGTTGCGCCATCGCCTGCGGCCGGAAGGGCCGGCCTCCTCCCCGTGGAGGACGCTATCTCGCTCGCCGCCAGCAACACTGTATCGTCGAGTTGCTGCGTGAGGGCCGGGAGCCCGTTCTTTCGAGCGTAGGCCTTCAGGTCCGCGAGAACGTCCAGTATCCAGTCATGTCCCATTCTCAATCTCTTAACGAGTGGTTAACGAAAGGTTAACTCAACCCTAGCATGTATTTGGGTAACGCGACTACTGGCCAATACTTACCCCCCCAAAATGGGGGGGCAGCGGCATCCGGACGTTTCTTCCTGATCTCCAGTTACGCAGGCTGGCCTTCGTTGTTTCCGAAGCGGAAACCAAAGGGCCTCATTCGCGCGCGTCGAGCGCATCCTCGAACGTGCGCAATCCGGTGCGCGGTGCCTGCACGAGCACCGCCATGTTGCCCGGTCGGTGCTCGTTTCGGCGCATCTTCATGTGCGCAGACGGGATCTCCTGCCACGGAAAGACCTCCGACATGCACGGATCGAGTCGGCGGTCGAGCATCAGGCGGTTCGCGGATGCCGCCTGCTTGAGGTGGGCAAAATGGCTGCCCTGCAGGCGCTTCTGATGGCTCCACATGTGGCGCACGTCGAAGGTGCAGTTGAAGCCGGTTGTTCCGGCGCAGATCACCACCATGCCTCCGCGCTTGCACACGAAGGTGGATACGGGAAAGGTTGCCTCCCCGGGGTGTTCGAACACCATGTCGACGTTCACGCCCTTGCCGGTGATTTCCCAGATCGCCTTGCCGAACTTGCGGACCTCGGCGAACCACTCCTTGTACTCGGGCGAATTGACGATCGGCATCTGCCCCCAGCACTTGAAATCGCGCCGGTTGATCACGCCCTTCGCACCGAGTCCCATGACGAATTCCCGCTTGTCTTCGTCCGAGATCACGCCGATCGCGTTGGCACCGGCGGTATTGATGAGCTGGATGGCGTAGGAGCCGAGCCCACCCGAGGCGCCCCAGACCAGCACGTTCTGCCCGGGCTTCAGGTCATGGGGTTCGTGGCCGAAGAGCATGCGGTAGGCGGTCGCGAGCGTGAGCGTGTAGCAGGCGCTCTCCTCCCAGGTGAGGTGGCGCGGGCGCGGCATGAGCTGCTGGGCCTGTACGCGGGTGAACTGCGCGAAGGAGCCGTCGGCCGTTTCGTATCCCCAGATCCGCTGGGTCGGTGAGAACATCGGGTCGCCGCCGTTGCATTCCTCGTCGTCGCCGTCGTCCTGGTTGCAGTGGATGACCACCTCGTCGCCCACTTTCCAGTTGCGGACCTTGGAACCCACTTTCCAGACGATACCGGCACAATCCGATCCGATGATCGCGTAGGGTGCCTTGTGCCCGTCGAACACCGAAACGGGCTGGCCGAGGCAGGCCCAGACACCGTTGTAGTTGACGCCGGCGGCCATCACGAGCACGAGCACCTCGTGGCTGTCGATATCGGGCGTATCAACCACCTCGAGCTGCAACGCGGTTTCAGGCTCCCCGTGGCGCTCGCGGCGCAGGACCCAGGCATGCATGCGTGCCGGCACGAAGCCCATCGGGGGCATTTCGCCAATGTCGTAGAGATCCTTCTCGGGCGCGTCGTACTGCGCGATCGGGGAATGGGTATCGAGTGCCATGGACGGGCTCCGCAACAGGTCTGCCGCAGCGCAGAAGCGCGGCGCGTGCCGAGACGGGTTAAAGGCCGGTGCGCAACAATGCAACCCCAAACACCAAGTTCTGGTAACTTTATGTCGCACCTGCAGTGCAGGCCTGCTGCCGAAGCACATCGGGCGCGCCGAGCACGGGGGGGCGCGACGCAGGAATGCACGCGCCTGCCGCGATGCAGCGAATTGACATGGGTACATTCTGTCGGATACGCAATCGATTGCGAAATAAAATTTCAAGCCGCCCGGAGACCACCCGATGACACCCGCGCCGAGAGACCGCCCCTGGCTGTTCCGTACCTATGCCGGGCATTCCACCGCCGCAGCCTCCAATTCGCTCTACCGCGGCAACCTCGCGAAGGGCCAGACGGGGCTTTCCGTGGCCTTCGATTTGCCCACGCAGACCGGCTACGACAGCGACCATGAGCTGGCCCGCGGCGAGGTGGGCAAGGTCGGCGTGCCCATAGCCCATCTCGGCGACATGCGCACGCTCTTCGCGGATATCCCCCTGGAGGAGATGAACACCTCCATGACGATCAACGCAACCGCCCCGTGGCTCCTGGCGCTCTACATCGCCGTGGCCGAGGAGCAGGGCGCGGAGGTGGCGAAACTGCAGGGCACCGTGCAGAACGACATCATCAAGGAGTATCTCAGCCGCGGCACCTACATCTGCCCGCCGAAGCCTAGCCTGCGCATGATCACCGACGTGGCGGCCTATACGCGGGAGCACCTGCCGAAGTGGAACCCGATGAACGTGTGTTCCTACCATCTGCAGGAGGCAGGGGCCACGCCGGAGCAGGAACTCGCATTCGCCCTCGCCACCGCCACCGCGGTGCTCGACGATCTGCGCGGCAAGGTGGCGGCGGAGCACTTCCCGGAAATGGTCGGGCGCATCTCGTTCTTCGTGAACGCGGGCATCCGGTTCGTTGCCGAGATGTGCAAGATGCGCGCTTTCGTCGATCTGTGGGACGAAATCTGCCGCACGCGCTACGGCGTCGAGGACGAGCGGTACCGCCGCTTCCGGTATGGCGTTCAGGTCAATTCGCTGGGGCTCACCGAGCAGCAACCCGAGAACAACGTCTACCGCATTCTTCTCGAGATGCTTGCCGTCACGCTTTCGAAGCGGGCCCGGGCGCGGGCGGTCCAGTTGCCCGCCTGGAACGAGGCGCTGGGCCTGCCGCGGCCGTGGGATCAGCAGTGGTCGCTCAGGATGCAGCAGATCCTCGCCTTCGAAACCGACCTGCTCGAGTACGACGACCTTTTCGACGGGAACCCGGCCGTGGAACGGAAGGTTCAGGAGCTCAAGGAAGGAGCCCGCGCCGAACTGGGCCAGATCGACGGGATGGGCGGCGCCGTCGAAGCGATCGAGTACATGAAGTCGCGGCTGGTGGAGAGCAATGCCGCGCGCATCGCCGGCATCGAGGCGGGGCAGACAACCGTCGTGGGCGTGAATCGCTTCACCGAGGGCGAAGCCTCGCCCCTTACCTCGGGAGACGACAGTACCATGGTGGCCGACCCCGCCGCCGAGGCCGACCAGATCGCCCGGCTCGACGCATGGCGCTCGGCCCGCGACGAGGCGCGCGTGCAGCGCGCGCTCGCCGCGCTGCGCCGGGCAGCGGCCGAGGGGCTCAACATCATGCCGCCGTCCATCGAGGCCGCGCGGGCCGGCGTCACGACGGGCGAATGGGGCGATGTCGTGCGTGCCGCTTTCGGCCAGTACCGCGCGCCCACCGGGGTCACACGCAGCCCGTCGAACCGCACAGAAGGTCTCGACGAGATCCGCGCTGCCGTGGATGCGGTTTCCGCCCGGCTCGGGCGGCGCCTTCGTTTTCTCGTCGGCAAGCCCGGGCTGGACGGCCATTCCAACGGCGCCGAGCAGATCGCCGCGCGGGCGAGGGACTGCGGGATGGATATCTCCTACGAGGGAATTCGCCTGACGCCGGCCGAGATCGTCGCCGCCGCCCGCGAGACTGCGCCCGATGTCATCGGGCTATCGATCCTGTCGGGCAGCCACATGCCGCTCGTGGAGGACCTCGTGGAAAGGCTGCGTTCGGCACAACTCGGCGACATCCCCCTCGTCGTCGGGGGCATAATTCCCAAAGAAGATGCCGAACGCCTGCGCGCGATAGGCGTATCGCGCGTCTATACACCCAAGGATTTCGAATTGAATCGGATCATGTTCGATATCGTCGAGCTTGTCGGGCCTCCGCCGGTCGCGGCGGAGTGAACGCGAAGTCGGTTGCAAAATCTTGAGTGAGGATTAAAAGCCTTGTAGAAGCGGCTGGGTGCCGTTTCGGTTTTCACACTTTCGCAAGGCGCCACCACATGAAGATCAACCTCGAAGAGATGACCCCGCAGGAACTCGAGGACCTGCAGGCCAAGATCGAAAAGGCCAAGGAAAAGAAGCATCGCGAGAACAGGAAGGCGGCATTGAAGGCCGCGGAGGCCGCGGCCGCCGAATTCGGATACACGCTTCAGGAACTGGTCGGCGGTGCCGAAAAACCCGCGACCCGCGGGCGTGCGCGCGCCAAGGGAGGCGATGCCAAATACCGCAATCCGGAGAATCCGTCTGAAACCTGGACAGGACGTGGTCGCAGGCCGGAATGGTACAAGGCGGCGATCGAATCCGGAAAGAGCCCGGCGGATCTCGAAATCTGAGCGATTGAGGACGGCGGCTATTCTTCCAGCTTTTCCAGCAACTCGTCGTAGCTGTAAACGTCCTGAATGTCGCCGTCGACTCCCGGCCTGAAATCCTCGTCCATCGGCAGGCAGCCAATACCGCAAATCAGGCTCGCGACCATGTCGGAGCTGTCGATGTACCAAAGCCTGCCGCCGGGAGTGGCGACGTAGCCGTCGATTCCGTCGGCTTCGTCGCCTTCCATGTCTTCGATACTGGGCACTTCCGACCACGCGTTGGGATCGAAACCGCCATGGGTGTGGTACGAGGCAATCACCTCGATGTCTTCGGGCCACTCCATTTCACAGCTGTGCGCACGGCCGCGTTCCGGCGCCGTCGCGGTCAGCCGTCCCTCGGCATCGTATCCGATATAGCCGCAGTATTCCCTGTTTTGTCCGGTCGACAGGGGCTGCAGCGCGGCGAAGAGGCCGCGCACGAAAGCAACCTCCGCGGAGTCCTGTCCGATCGCCGGAACGGCAGCGCAAAAGAGCGAAAGGAGGGCGGCCGCCGCGCCCTGGGCCGATCTGCGCATTGGCCTGCCGCTCCGTCCAAGTTAGCACGGGCGAAGCTAGTCCGTCCATCGGGCGCCGATCAAGGAGGTACACCATGACGATCCATATCGGGGCGGAAAAAGGTGACATCGCCGAAACCGTGCTGTTGCCGGGCGATCCCTACCGCGCGCGCTGGGCGGCGGAACGGTTTCTCGAAGGGGCAACCTGCGTCAACGAGGTGCGCGGGATGCTGGGCTTCACCGGGGACTGGCGCGGCAACCGTGTGACGATCCAGGGCTCGGGGATGGGCATGCCCTCGATGTCGATCTACGCCAACGAACTGATCCGCGACTACGGGGCGAGAACACTGATCCGCATCGGCTCGTGCGGGGCGATGCAGGCAGCGGTCGGGCTGCGCGACATCGTTCTTGCCATGACGGCTTCCACGCTCTCCTCCCCTTCGAGGGGCATGTTCCGGGAACTCGCCTTCGCGCCCTGCGCCGACTGGAGCCTGCTGCGCGCCGCTGCCGCCGCCGCGGACCGGCGCGGCACGCGCGCCCATGTGGGGGGCATCTATTCCTCCGACGTGTTCTACTCCGAGCGCCCTGATCTGGACGAGCAGATGCAGCGCCACGGTGTTCTCGCGGTGGAAATGGAAGCAGCGGAGCTCTACACGCTGGCCGCCCGCTACGGGTGCCGGGCGCTCGCCGTGCTGACGGTCTCCGATCACCTCCTCACCGAGGAGGCCCTGCCGAGTGCGGACCGCGAGACCGGCGTCTCCGAAATGGTCGAGATCGCGCTCGAAGCGGCCTTCGCTGACCGGGCAGGGGGGTAAAGCGATGCGGAAGATCACACTCGCGGGGCGCGACGTCGGCGCCATCGGGCTCGGGTGCATGAGCTTTGGCGGCATCTACGGGGCCACCGATGCCGAAGCGAGCCACGCTTGCCTCGCGGCCGCGCTGGAACTCGGGATCGACCACTGGGACACCGCCGAGATCTACGGCATGGGCGTGTCCGAGACGGTGATGGGCGAGTACCTGCGCCAGGCGCCGGCCGACGTCTCCATCGCGACCAAGGCCGGGATCTACCACGAGCCCGAGCGCAATTTCCGCAACGACGAAGCCAGCCTGCGGGCCTCTCTCGAAGGCTCGCTGAAACGCCTGGGGCGTGACCGCGTCGAACTCTTCTACATCCATCGCCGGGAAGCGGCGCGCCCGGTCGAAGCGGTCGTGGAGACCCTCGCGGGCTTCGTGGAGGAGGGGATGATCGGCGGTTACGGGCTTTCCGAGGTTGCGCCCGCCACCTTGCGGCGTGCCCATGCGGTCTATCCCTGTGCCGCCGTGCAGAGCGAGTATTCGCTGTGGGTCCGCCAGCCGGAGCTTGGCATGCTGCAATTCTGCGCCGCTCTGGGGGTGGTGTTCGTTGCGTTCTCGCCGCTGGGCCGGGGCATCTTCTCGGATCGCGCGCTCGACAGGGCGGAGTTTCCCGACGGGGATTTCCGTCTCGCCAACCCGCGGTTCATCGAGCCGAATTTCTCGGCCAACCTCGCCGCGATCGAGGAGTTCCGGGAGTATTGCCACGGTCGGGGCTGGAGCGTGCCGGCAGCGGCCATCGCCTGGACCATGGCGCGCCAGCCCCATGTTCTGCCCATCCCTGGCACACGGACCGCCGCGCATCTCGCCCAATGCGCCGAGGCCGCCGCAATCGACCTGAGCGAGGACGAGCTTGCCGAGATCGCCCGCATCCTTCCACCGGGTTTCGCCCATGGGGATCGCTACAGCGATGCCCAGCTCTTCGGGGTCGAGCGGTATTGCTGAGCGGCTGACAACCGTGCACGGGCGGGAAGCGGGGCCGAACGGTCGCCTTCTTTCCTCGTGACGGGCAAGGGAAGGCCGCCCTCCCGGGGCCGTGCCTGCTGTCATCTTGCCCGAACAAGGCGCGGCTGCCGCGTGGAAGCGGATGGGGGGGTGTCGGCCCCCCGAGCCCTCCCGAGGCCGCTCGGGGGCGCGCCGTGGCGGGGCGCGCTCGGTCAGCCAATGGTCAGATGCCCGGCCAACCCCAAGAGAAAGCCGGCAACGCCTCCGAGCGGGGGGCCCCAGGCCCGGTCGAGCGGAACCTGCGGCGCAACGTCCTGAAGCATCAGGTAGAGGATGCCACCGGCCGAGAACAGCATGATCGCGCCAAGCAGCGCGGGCGCGTCGCCGAGCACCAGGAGCCCCAGTACGGCGCAGACCGGCCCGACCGGAACCATGAGTGCGAAGAGCAACAGAAGCCGCCGGCGGCCGGGGCCTTCCGGCCGGTCGATCTCACGGTAGGCGTTGAAGCTCTCGGGCAGGTTCTGCAGGGTGATCACAAGTGCCAGAAGCAGCGCCGCATCGGCCTGCCCGGCGATCAGCGCGCCCATGGCGAGCGCTTCCGGCACGTAGTCGAGCATCATTGCCATGAATTGCGCCGCGTGTCCGCCGCGCCTTGCCAGCGCCTTGTCGGCTGCAAATGCGGCGAGTCCTCCCATCGCGAACGCCAGCAGGACCCACGGTGCCGCGAGCCGTTCCGCGCCCTCCGGTACAAGCACCAGCGCAATGGCGGCGAAGAGTGCCCCCGCGCCGAACGCGATCACGGTGTGTCGGAATTCCTCCTCGATCCATCCGCTGGCAAGGCGCGGTACAGCCGCGAGCGAAGCGCCAAGCAGGATCGAGCCCCCCGCGAGCGAGGCCAGAAGGATCGCGGGGAGGAGATCACCAGCCAGGGCTCAGAGCGTGCGCTCCACCATCATCTTCTTGATCTCGGCGATAGCCTTCGCAGGGTTCAGACCCTTCGGGCATGTGCGCGTGCAATTCATGATGGTGTGGCAACGGTAGAGCTTGAAGGGATCTTCGAGCTGGTCGAGCCGCTCGCCCGTGGCCTCGTCGCGGCTGTCGATGATCCAGCGGTAGGCGTGAAGGAGTGCGGCAGGGCCCAGGTAGCGATCGCCGTTCCACCAGTACGATGGGCAGGCCGTGGAGCAGGAGGCGCACATCACGCATTCGTAGAGCCCGTCGAGCTTCTCGCGATCCTCGATCGACTGGCGCCACTCGTGCTCGGGCCGCTGCGTCTTGGTTTCGAGCCAGGGCATGATCGAGGCGTGCTGCGCGTAGAAATGGGTGAGGTCGGGCACGAGATCCTTGATCACAGGCATGTGCGGGAGCGGATAGATCTTCACGTCGCCCTTTATCTCGTCCATCCCGTAGATGCAGGCGAGGGTGTTGATGCCGTCGATGTTCATGGCGCAGGATCCGCATATGCCCTCGCGACAGGACCGACGGAAGGTGAGTTTCGGGTCGATCTCGCTCTTGATCTTGATGAGCGCGTCCAGAACCATCGGTCCGCAGCTGTCCATGTCCACCCAGTAGGTATCCACGCGCGGGTTCTGCCCGTCGTCCGGGTTCCAGCGGTATATCTGGAACTTGCGCAGGTTCTTCGCGCCCTCGGGCTTGGGCCAGCTCTTGCCGCTGGTGATGCGGGAGTTCTTCGGAAGCGTCAGTTGGACCATGCGTCAGGCTCCTTGATTGAGGAGATCGCCGCCATTGGCGGCGATGCAGGTGAGCGTCTCCGGGCGGCCGAGCACGGCGGTGACCGTGCGGACTGTCTGGTCGTCCACCCCCGTCACGGCGGCGCGTGCCACGGTGAAGACCTCTTCGTTGCTGGCGTTCTCGACAATGCAGGTGGCGACCGGCCGCGCGTCGATGCCCGGGTATTCCGCCTCGATCACACCGGCGATCACCTCGACCGCCGCGCTGCGGGTTTCGGCCTCGGCCCGGTCGGCGACCTGCGCGCAGCCCGCCAGCAGGACGAGGACGGCGATCGCGGAAAGGGGTGCCATGATCGGGTGTTTCATCGGGGATCTCCTCCTGCCGGGACTCGGGTTCCTGCGTTGCGCGTGATCGCGGCCCGATCGCGGTCGGCAACGCCCTGCGGTTCCGGCTCCGG
>Ga0076929_100856_pt1 | contig 14326 bp, 8 predicted proteins | sample HotLakConUCCSL28_FD_87104 | JGI IMG/M metagenome (GOLD analysis project Ga0076929, IMG submission 87104) | Hypersaline microbial mat communities from Hot Lake, Washington, USA - Hot Lake Consortium UCC-SL28 (version 3) (version 3) | ecosystem: Environmental > Aquatic > Thermal springs > Hot...
AGAACGATGGAAAAGAGTTTGACCATAACAGCGTTGGAGAAAGGATTGAAACAGTATGTTCCAGAGATTCACCATTCAGATCAAGGCGTGCAATATGCGGCGAATGATTATGTCCGATTATTGGAGGAAAATGAGATAGCGATTAGTATGGCTGGAGTGGGCAAAGCCTATGAGAACGGTTATGCCGAGCGTTTGATGAGAACGATTAAAGAAGAAGAAGTTGATTTATCGGAGTATCGCAATTTTCATGAAGTGTATGAGAGAATAGAAGAGTTTTTAGAAGAGGTGTATATGAAGAAACGGATTCACTCTTCTTTAAGCTATTTGACGCCCAGTGAATTTGAAGCACAGTGGAGGAAGAAGCAGTAATAGTCTAAAGGTGATACGAATAAGTCTAGACTTGCTATAGCCTGGTTTCACTGTCCAAATTTAGGGGTTCACTTTAAGTAGCAGTCTAAAGATGATACAAATAAGTCTAGACTTGCTATTGCCTGATTTTACTGTCCAAATTTAGGGGTTCACTTCATATCGTCAGCAAATTCATCTGTGTGACCAGCAGATCGAACAAACGCTGAGTGACTTAGACTCGGACGATAGGGCAGAGCCGCCTTTGCCACCGAGACCTAAAGGTCGAAAACCGAGCCGCAATGCGCCTGAGTTTGATTTGCGCGCTCATCTCTATCGCATTAGCGGTGTCGATTTTACTCAAATTGATGGGCTCGAATCGCTGACGGTGCAAACGATTCTCTCTGAAGTCGGCCTAGACCCGACTCGCTTCGCGACCGTTAAGCACTTTGCGTCTTGGTTAGGGTTATCTCCAGGCAGTCGTATCAGTGGCGGTAAAGTCCTAAGTAGTCAGACTCGAAAGGTGGTCAACCGAGCCGCTAAGGCGTTTCGGATGGCTGCCCAGTCGTTGGCCAATAGCAAAACTGCACTGGGAGCTTTTTATCGTCGATTGCGTAGTCGGCTTGGCCCACCCAAAGCTATCACCGCCACCGCCCACAAACTAGCTCGAATTTTCTACCATCTATGGACTACTGGCGATGCCTATGTCGATATGGGCGTGGATGCTTATGAGCAGCAGTATCAACAGCGGGTGGTCAAAAATCTCAAGCGCAGAGCAAAGCAAATGGGCTTCGAGCTAGTGCCTCAACAAGCTGCTGTTGCGTAGAGTTTCTTAGAAGACGCTTCGCGAACGCTCGCTACGTAAGGTCATCAAGACTAAAGCTGTTTTCCCTAGCAAAGGGACTGTGCTCAGACAGATGTACCTGGCAATGAACAATATCTCGAAGAAATGGGGGCAACCGATCAAAAATTGGAAAGCAGCCCTCTCGCATTTTGCTATCCTGTTTCCAGAATGCTTTACCCCGTAAGTAAAAGCGCTTACACAAAATTTCAGACACTCTCGGGAGATGTCATGGGACAGATCTCTTTCATCAACGCAATTTTCGGGATCGCTGCATAGTTAGGAGATGATGGTGGAGCTATTCTATCTTCAGCCACTTTTTGCAACAGAGCCCGTAATCGAGCCATTGGGTGCCGCTCCGTTCATTGGATTGTTTGCCGCAATCTCGACAGCGATACCGCTGCATGAGAATACCGTCTGAGCGCGGCTCACGCCCGTTTTTACTAATCTGTTGGCTCTAACAGTGAGAACAATCCATCACATGATCCCGTTGCACTAACAGTATCCTAGATCTCATCGGTTAGCAGACCAGCGTCGTCGCACTGATACCATCGTTTTTCTAAATTGAGCTGATATTTTCAGCAATGTCTGCTTGAGGTTTCAGGGCAGAGCAGTATCAGAGGTTTAATATCTGGCACACGAAAGGGAAAGTCTAAGATTTCCACATTATCAGTTATTAATTCCTCCCCTTCCTTTAGCCAAGTTTGAATAATTAGGGCTGACATAAAAGCACTATCAGAAGCCTCAGCACGTTTCAAAGACGGTTTCATAAGAGAATTGAGAAGATGGATGATTTCGTAATCTTGCCGCAACCGGGGAGGATTTTCAAAATCAACTCCAACAATGATGGCACGAATAGAACCACTACTTTCCGTTACACGGTCGGTGATACTGAATAATATAAGTGGATTAGGCAGAAGGCTGTTTGGCAGCAGCGCAACAGAGGCTTCAATCGTCCTGGCTTGCTCTAGAGCACACTTTAATAATGGACTACCAACTCCAAGGATTTTCTGATCGGCATCAGGGCCAACAAAATTTCGGTCAAACATAAGGCCACTATAGTTGGCCTGGATGCCGATACCAGACCAAGCTTCTGGAGTGCGAAAAGCTAAGCCTTCCTCCGATATTTTTACCTGACGATGATTAAAAGTTAGTATTCCTGTAAAGAAAGGCTGCAAGGCTGGCAAATCTATGTTGAGCAATTGACTAGCAATATCGTGGTAGTCAAAACTTGCACAGTGACCTACCAGTCCTCGTACTGTATTTAAAGCATCTTGGCCACCAAAGCGTTTCGTTTTTGTATCAAACCAAGAACTTAGTGTTTCTTTTGGTACAGTCGCAGCTTGGGAAAAGATTTCTGTCCAAATAGAGGGAGAAGCCATACCAAGAACCATGGGAAAGAGGTCCTCACTTTCTTCCATAACCCCGCTAAGAGCCATTTGAATGCGCTGCATCTTCTCTTCAAGCTTGGCCCAAATATCAGCCTCTATTGTGTCAGGATTGCGTAGGGTTATGACTTCAACTGCTTGAGTTTGTCCATAACGGTAGAGCCTGCCAGCTCTCTGATGAAGGCGCATTGGATTCCAGGGAATATCAACATGGATAAGGGTGTAGCAACTCTGTTGTAAATCGACTCCCTCACCAGCAGCTTCTGTAGAAACCAAAAATCTGGCTTTACCAGAATTAAAGAGATTTACGGCTCTCTCCCGAGGGCATCGTAAAGTTTCTCCATTGATATTTCGAGCTTCGCTATCGCCGTTGATGAAAGTGACGGCTTTTTCTCCATAACGTTGGATGAGAGCAGTCATTAGGAGGGACTGAGTTGCCTTATACTCTGTGAAAAATAGAACGGATCTGTCAGCAAAACGATTATCTAGCAAATCTAAAATCCGCTGAATACGGGTTTCTTCTGTCACAGAATCTGCAAGGCTGACAAGTGCTTCTAAGTACTCTTCTTCGTTCTCGGTTAGAGAAAGTCTAAAGGAAAGCTCGACAATCCGTTCGTCTAAGGCCGCAATCTCATCTTCCGAACAATCGGCTGTATACTCTTGATCTAGAAGGGCTTTAATTTGTTGACGTACAGATTGTAATTTGCCCAGTTCCTCACGGCGGGATCGCAAATTTTGCAGCCGATTTCGCAGGGCTGATCGAATAGCTGCCACTGAACTAGATGCTAGCTTTTGAAGCGATGTAAGCACTAAGTTGACAGCCCTACCTTCAAAGCCGCCAAGGGAGGAAGAGTAGGCTAATCCAGCTAGAATAAACTGAGTGAGGGTGTTATAAAACTCCGTCTCAGCGGACGAATAGTGATAGGTAACAACTTCAGTACTAACCCCATAAAACAGTAGTTGCCCTGTCAGATCAGTCACATTCTGCTTATTATTGCGAATCATTATGTCGCGTAGAGCTGGCAAGTAGGTTTCTAGAGGTTCTTTTTCATCGTCAATAAGATCGGGGCGGAGGAGTTTGAGTAATGATAGAAAGCCATAATCTTTTCCCCGGTGGGGAGTACCAGTAAAAAAGAGAATGGATTTAACTTTTTGGCGCTCGCTTAGTTTTTGCAGGAGACGAAAACTAAGGGTTGTACCAGTAGCCTGATCGGCATTGAGGTGGTGAGCTTCATCAACAATGATTAGATCCCACTCTGGTGAAGAAAGCAATCGATCATGGCGACCCCGCCGATCATCTCGCAGGGTTTGCAGGGAGGCTACTACTTGGTTATGGGTCTCCCAAAAACCACTGCGGGGTGTATCAGCTTCTGCGGTATAAGGGGTGAATCGCAGGTCAAACATCTCTCGTAGTCGAAGTACCCACTGCTCGACTAAAGACGCTGGAGCCAGAATTAAGACCCGCTGTACAACTCTCCGGGAAATAAGTGGCCATAGGATCAACCCAGCTTCGACGGTTTTTCCTAGCCCAACATCGTCGGCAATAAGCCACCGAAAAGGCCAACGCTCTAAAACTTTGCGGCAAACCCAGAGTTGGTGGGGTAGAAGCTTCACCCTAGAACGGGAAAAGACACTCCAGCGGTCGTTGAGGGAATCAATGGTAGCTGCTAACCCCCGTAAAACAACCGGGAGCGGCGCTTGCCAGGTGCCAGATTCGATAGTTTGTAACAAAGAGGTAATGGGACTAAGACAGTCTTTCTCACACTCCTCGATCCCATTATCAAACCGCACAACGGCCGTCATACCTCGGTCCAGGATGATCTCCCCCAAACCAAAAATAGGATGGTTGACGTAGTTACCAGATTGCAAATTCATATCAGTGCATATATAAACGTGGAATTACTCTACCGTTGGCAAGTGTTACGAAATCTCCGGGAGTAGATGAAGAGGGTATCCAATTAGATATGTCCCCTGAATCATCTTCGGGTTCATGAGGCACTCTCAAACCTTCAAGCAACTGCCGTTTTTCATCAGAATCATGCAACATGAGGAACGGCAGATCAAAGTCATTTAGGAATGTAGCCTTATCTTTATCTAGATGTGAAACGAGGAAACAATGCATATAACTAGATAGTTCAAGCGCTTCTTCGTCTTTACCTACTCGTACCCCCTCACAGCCTATAGAGAATAGTAGGGCTCTAACTCGTCGAACTGGTACGTAAGAATAAGACCTTAAACCAGCTTGAGTAAGTATCCCTGACCTCATTAATTCACGGATAACAAAGGTTGTACCGATACCCAAAATGCTCTTCAACGGAGGAGCGTCTTGTCCAAACCCTGAACCCTGAAATGCTTTATTTGATTGGGGGTTAAAGAGTGAACTTACAGATGGCATTTGCTTATTGGCGACCAGGAAGTTGTCGCGATACACTTGCCACCATCTGGATAAAGCATAGAAAGTGGGGTAGTAACGCACCCACTGATAATATTTGAGGCGATCGCCTACTTGAGGTTTCGCAAAGTAATCGTGGAGCAGCTTAAGCCATTCGGACTCATTCACTGTACCTGATGCCATAACGTCCAACCAACCCCACTCTTGGCAGTGTCGTATGAACTCTCGATGCTGCTCAGGCTGAGTTCTGCCCATAGTATGCAAGGCCCCTAGCATAAACAATACAAGCCAACGCTGAGGGTCATTGCTTGAATTAGCTCTGTCTGTAGTAAACTTTAGCTCAGGATAGGGATAGAGTGAGTCTTCATAACTGGAAATGAGACAGTCTTTGTTTTCTGTCCACCATTGGAAAATTCGTTCTAATACTTCACCAGGAGAGGGACGATTTACTGTGGAATCCTGACCTGTTTCTTCCGCCAGCCATTGGGTTGGCTTATCGGATGGAGCTGAGTCTCTAATCAGTCCCAAATCATAGAGCAAAGCATCGAATAGGAATGAAGCGACACCAAAGTCTTCTTTTGCTGAAAACCGTTTGCTTAGGAGGTTGGCTAACCAGCTATTGGACATACGAGGCTTGATCCAACGTTTTACGGCATCGCGATTCTGGCCTTCGATCAAGTATTGAATACAGTGCCTGTACTTGTTGGGCTCAGCCTGGAGTATCCACTTGCCCTGATTCTCTGGAGTAATCTGAAACTCGCCACGGCATACGTAGAATAAAGTCAAAGAACCATATTCATACTCCTCAGCTAATAGTGCTGACTGAGGTGCAAACTTGGCAATTAGCTCCTCATCGGTGTTTTGAGCGGCACTTGCAGTAACTAACAAGTCTCTGGCTTGGTACCATTGGCCATCCCGTGCCTGAAACCTAGCCTTATGTAAAAATTCCTCAATATTCTGACGCTCTGAACTATCTAGGGACTGTACGAAGTTAGGAGTAATAAGTCCCTCAATGACATGTGAGACTTCCGGAGAAACTTGGTCAGAGATCTGCCACTGAAGACACTTAAGTAAATTCAGATTTTCAACTGATAGGTCAATTAGCGACCTCAAAGACTTAGCAACTGCTGGAGAAATAATCTCTCCCGGAAAAATATGGTACTGGTCTTGATTGAGCACAGGCCAGTTCAGCACCTGTAGGAGATCGCCAGCATTTTTACTGAGTGCACCACTAACCGACCACTTGACTTTAGATATGCGGGTCAAGCAGTTGAAATCACCAGCCTGTTCTGATAAGCCGGTTGGCAATGTATCATACTGACGATAAAGCAGTTCCAGTCCACGGCCAGGAGCCCAAAACATACTTTTCAGTAGTTCAATGCCTTTATCGATTGAAGATTGATTTGCGAGATGCTTGCCGAAGATTTCCCAAAGGCTAGACCAAAAAGTCAATCGTGTTACGTTGGCTCTAAGTTTGAGAGATTGACAGAGTTGTTCATTACTTAGTTGGGAAAGATTAATGAGCATTTGACCAAACTCACGACCGGTTTCTTCTGCCAAGGCTTCGTTGTAGGCTTTACCACCGCCATGTAGGTCGAGTTGCGATCGCCCGATATCTGGATGGAATGGAGCGTTAACGGTAAAGCCTACCTTTAGAGCCATCCGGGTAGGAGTCGTGACCCAAAACGTCGGGTAGTTCTCTGGTAGTAATACACAACCCTCGGGACTTAGCTTAATAAAGCAACGTCTTTCCGGTTTGCCGAGTAACAGAGCCTTGAGAGATCGCCCACTACCAGACTCCCGGCTACTACCAAAATATACCTCTGGGACATTTGGAATAGGCTCTTCCACCCAGCTCCAAATTTGTTTTTTGGATTTAATGCGGACTTCTATCTGCTTGAGCCAGCGTGAGAAAGCACCTTGTAAGGGGGCATACTCTGCAAATCGTTCGACTACAGGTCTAGCTTCTTGCTCACGCACGTTCAACTTGATTAACGTGCCGACATGACCATTGCTTTTGGCCTCACCAAAATCGCGCTCACTTATATCAGCATCACTTGGATAGATACCACCAATCACATCAAAGCCAAGTCGATCGCTAATTACTCTCGGCCTAGCCGTCAATAAAAATACACTCTTAAAGCCAAGTCCAAATTTACCAGTGACTCCTTCAGACTTATCTGAGAAGTTGAGTAACAGCATCTTAATCAAATCTTCTGAATATCCTTTATCACTCCGATCTTCACCATTGTATTGATATTGGTTAATCGAACGGCCTTGATGAAAAACTCTCAGAGTATTGTTGTTAAACTTGATTGAGAAGCTCGGAGAAACATGTGGATGTCCCATTTCATTCAATTCGCAGCAGGCATCATCAGCATTTTGAAATAGTTCAAATGGGATAGAATATTCGTTGTAACTAGCATTTCTAATTCGCTGTCTTACACCTTCTAAAAGTGATTCCTGTGTTTCCTTACTATCAACCAAAACCCTTCGGATTTCATTCCTTAAATCCCTGAGAGTTGCTTCAAGGGAACTAATTTTTCGACTATATTTCTGCCTCCGATCTGGGTACTCCTCTTGACTCATTCTTAAACTATCTATATCCCTTTGTAACTTAGAGTAGTTGCGTATTAACTGCTTGAACTGATTATCTTGATCGAGCCTAATCTGGCTTCGAAAACTGATGATTGCGTCATGAAGTAAAGTGTTTTGTACTTGGCGTATGTGAGGAGGAGCTGACTGTTGAACTTTATCCCAAAAATCATCAAACCTCGTAACTAGATAACCATAAATTTTCTCGATCACTACTTTGAGACTTTCTTTTGCTAGCAAAGATAACTGGATATCCTCTTGTCTAGATAATGTAATGTCGCGTAGTGAAATCTCAACAAATGTGATGGCGTTCTCTTGTCGTTTCGGGAAATCACCTACAATAAGACTGCTTGCCTGGGTCTCATCTAGCAGACGCACCATTATTGGACTACCTATTATGCTAAGCACTTGTTTTCGACTTTCTGTATGAGTATTGATAGTGAATCTCACACATTGAATATCTTCTTTTAAGTGCTCGATATCAGCATCTTTATCTTGAAACTCTAGTGACTCTAGGACAGAATCAACATTTGGGAAGTAAAGCTTGGCACGTTTCTGTACTTCACTTTGATCATCTCCTCCAAGGAATCTTAGCAAAATGCCAATAGCGTTATAGGCATTTCTGGGCCACCCTTCAAAATAGTTATGAAGAACTGATGTAGTTTCTTGCAGATCAAAGGTGTCGAGACTATCTATTAAAGTTGATGGAGCTTCTATGCTTTCAACTTCAGGAAATCCTACTCTTACTTGTGGTAATAAGCTACTAATGATATCTGCAAGTTTATCATGCAAGATATCTTTCGGATCGACATCTGCTACGTTGTAGCAGAGTTCGCTTGAGTTGACCCATTCTTTTCTCCTATTTTGAAGCTTGATATTCCTAAGGATTTCATCCCAACTTTCGTATTGAGTTGCAAGCCTTAAATATTCACAATAGACAGTAAATATTGCTGTTCCAGGCTCGGAATCCTGCTGGCAATTTTGATGATCTTCTGCGAGTGAGTTCAGTATTGTAGTAAAACGGTTGTCTTCAAGGGGTTGCGCCAAAATTTCAAATAGTCTTCGAGCCAACCTGGGTGTATTCCTATTGAGTTGATTAAGAAGGAAGGCTGCGGGCATTACCTGTGGCATTCGACAAAATGTACTCAACCAATAATCCCAGTTCTCCTGGGTACCAATGAACTCGGTTAGCGATCCTACCCAATAATACCGCTGCTCTGGGAAGAGCAGGAGTTCTCCAAGCATTTCTAAGGCATTTTCCCTAGAGGGAAATAAACTCTGGAGATGGTTGCTAAAAGCTATGTGATCTTGGATCTGCGAGAGTAACTCCTGTGAAGAGAGATAAATCCGAGAACACTCGACTGAAATACGCTGGACATCAGCTTGAATTTTTGGGAGATGGATGATCTCATTAGGGGAATAGGCTACTTCACTAAACTCAACAGGTAACCATTTGGTGTCGCGAATCCTTGGGAGGGACTTGACAGCTTGCGGGGAGTGACTGAGTGCCTCCATGATGACAAACCAGTGATCCTCTGGATTGTCGAGATCTAGCAGTAGACGAACAAGTTTATCCGCAGCAATAGGTGGTGCGAGCTGTTCTTGCTTTGCAAGGACTTCCGGTCGGCTGCTCCGACGAAGGAGAGAAATGTCTATAAGGTCAGTTAATTTTTGATCTAGAGGGAAATAATTTTGTGGATTCCCTTCTAGATATGTGCAGTCCTTTAGAATAGTAAGCAATGATTCAGAATTAGGGGCTACTAGCTCGTGAATCTCCAGATGCGGAACTAAATCCTCTGGCAGTATATAGGTGAGTTCTTGTCGCTCTTCCCAACTAAAATAATGCCACTTAAACTCACTGAGTGGATATCCTTTTCTCAAGCGTCGGCGTAGCTCTTGTTCTACTGCGGCTGCGTCAACTTCAATGATATTGAGATATTGACACTGAGCGGGTGATAGTGCCCTTAGCAACTTATCATCAATAAATCGCCAGCTCTCATCAGACTCCATGATGTTTTGAAGCACCCGAGACCAGAGCGAATTAGCTGTATTAGTGTTCCCTTTGAATAAAGCTACACTGGTTGTATCAAAATTTTTCGCATTACCATGGAGCAGGTAGCGAATGGCTGCCTGGTTTCTCGAACTTTGGAAGTCCCCTAAAGACATTTCTCCTAATAGTTCTTGACGTTGCGGGGCTGACTGGAGAAGAGGCTTACGCTCAAGGATTTTGAAGATATCGGGAATTTGACACACCCTTATACTGATAAGCTCAAAACTGGTTAAATAAATCTTTCCTTGAACTGCCTCATTTAAAGCTTCTACTAAATTACTTCTACTTGCGTTTTTTCCTTTAAAGATCTCGTAAGATGACGCATAGTCTTTGATCTGCTCTAGTGATCGAAACTCCTGCTTTGATGTTTTCTTGTTACTCGTAACTTCCTCGACACTAATAATTTTTAGCTGACTTATTCTTTGCCAGGTTACAGATTTTCTGCTTTTTACCCGAGAAAGAATGGCAACTGCGAACTCGGCTGCCGCACTCGAATGCAAAACTTCAGCTTGAAGTATAGAAAGAATTAAGTAGGCATCTAATTCAGAGAGTGATGTAGATAGCTGTGGATCAGATAGAGGGATAACATTCTCTGGTAAGAGGAGGCAGCTTGTTTCTAGTTGTATTAAGTTCTGTCTTAATTCTGTAGGGATAGCGCCAGGAATACCCACTAGCGTGTTTTGTAGCGGCTTCTTAATGAGTAAACTGCTCAGGTTTTGTGCAGGCCGAAAATCAGGATCAGTAAATGCCTGACGCAGCAGTTTTTTGAGTTCTTCGACGACTCGATCAACAAGATTACGTTTTGAATAGCTCAGAAACGTATCGAGAGCCTGAATGCGATCTCCATCTGCACAGGTCTTAGGCGCGCATGTTATGGCACCTTGCAATAGTTGAACAATATCTGATATCTTCCAGGGAGATATCTTAGACTTATTTGTGAGTTGTGGCCATTCCTCAAAAGTAATGATACGATCTCCACAAACCTCTTCTAAATTTGGGAAGATCTCAGGTAATAGACCAAATGTCGATTGTGGGATGGCTAGCAGTACTTCTCTGGACTTCAGAACCCGCCAACGTGAATGTGCGTGAACCTTGAAATCAACTGTGTAAACCCATGACCCTTCGGCACAAATATACGCTTTATAGGTTTTATAGATACTGGACTGACGCAGAGCATCGGTAAACTCCTTGACAGCTTGTGCTGATCGAGAATTGGAAAACTCCTCTAGAGTCGGCAGTAGCAGCCGCAGCGTCCCCTGTTCGGCGAGGATTTTATTCCAGGTTTGTAGCACTTCATTCTTGCTGCCATCGCTTGACCAATCTCGAATCCGACGGCGATCGCCCTGCAAGAAAAAGAAACCATGGAGCGTCAGGACATAATGATAAGCGGCTTCTTGTCCAGGAGTCGTTATCGAAATTTCAGTGATAGGCGCACCGTCAGGCATTTCAGCCGTTGGCAGAAAAACGGCCCATCGAATGAGCAACTTGCTTGTACTAGTAGGCGAAGGGCGAACATGCAAGACTACAGCGCAGTGGGGTTCTGCTTTTTGTTTTTCGGCAACCTCAGCATCCCACCGAGTAGGGATAACGGTTGGCCAGTTTTCTGACTTTTTCAAAGACAAAAGTTCTTCTACGTTCAAGAGTTCCTGATAGCCATAGTAAGAATGCTCCTGATCCTTATCACCAAGGTTGATTAAGCCGTTCAGTGGCGATTTTAGTTCCAATGGGGAAGGATCAAAGCTTGCTAAACAGCGTTCGGCATCGTCGTTAAGCTGAACCTCTTGAAGAGTTTGCCCATCGTGAACCTGAATGTGTTTAATGTGCTTTAACAGTGGCAGTAGCTCAGCGAGCTCGTGCGCCAGAATGGCTTGAAATTCTGTTGCGAGCCATTCTGGCTCATCGTCGAAATATCTTGGAATAATGGCAATGGGATTGGTATAGTTGCTACGCTGGCAATGGTCTCTGAGGCGCAGAGGAATCCAAAGCATGAACCCTTCACTGATGCCCATGCTCTCGAGTTCAGCATTAATCAGGTCGTGATCTGCCTGAGAAAACTCTTTTCTGTCCCAGTCAGCACGGGGCACATCATCGTCCTCATCCTCTGTATACCAGAGGTTCAAGATAGAACGGGGTTCAACTCCGTCCTCGCGTTTGGAACCGGATAGATAGAAAAAGGCTTCACAAAGAAGGAAAACTGTTTTCAGCCCCTGGCCAAACTTACCCACTGCCGAACTATCATTTTCTTTAGTGCTGAGGCCGATTGCTCGAATTCCCTTTGCGTCTCGTTTAGAAAATGGCCCATCATTCACTGCGATAATTGCCGGACCCTGCAAGAGTGGGTGCGCTGCTGTGGGCAATCCTTCTGATCGGCAAATGCTGAGCCGAGTTGCCTTACAATCATCAGCATTTTGCACAATCTCTTTGAGAATGAACATCAACCCCGTCTGCTGCTGTTGGCCTTCCAGCAAATTGTTGCGGATGGTATTAATGTCGCCTCGAGCGGAATGGGTAGCTCCGTAGTTTGGCATGTTGCAATTCTTATATAGGAATGGATAAGGTAGGGGCAGTGAATCTAGGCCAACCGCTCTTCAAAGGAGACCCAAGCGATGCGGCAGTCGATTTCTCTGTTGCATTTACAAAATGGGACGGTGTAGGTGATTGTGCGATCGCTGAGGCCACCGGGAAGGGTATCGTCGGTGATGGTGCGGGTGACAGTGCAGTGGGTCATGGTTTAGATGTCTTCCCAGCCGAGTTCGCCTTTGGGGGCTTTGCGGGGGAAGCCGACGCCGGGGAGGTCTTTGCTGTCGGTGAAGACGATTCGCCCGGTTTGGTCGTAGTAAGTTTCTTTTTCGTACTGGTGCATAACGGGGAATTGGACGCGGTAGATAGTGATCAACACGTCGGGGGTGAGGCCGAGGGCCATCGCGGCGAGGACGGCGATTTCGGCGAGGGCTTGGCGGTCCTTAAACGTATGGGAAATTGTTTTATTAATGCTACCCACTTTTGGAGGCTGAATTGCTCCAATGAAAGCTAAGTACAGGGCAAAAGCTTGTAGAATAGCTAGTAAGAGGGGACATAAGTTAACCACAACCCAGGAATCCCCCCATGTTTGAGCTTAATACCTTACGCGCCAAATTTCAGCCCCATCTCGGGTGGCATGGTGCCCGAACCCTGTTTGTAGCGGCTTTTATCATCGCCTTGTTTCGGGCGCGAACCGTAAACCTGAGCGAGCTAGCCGTGGCCTTTCCCGGTCGTGCTCAAGCTGATTCACACTACAAGGAAAGTGTCTGAAATTTTGTGTAAGCGCTTTTACTTACGGGGTAAAGCATTCTGGAAACAGGATAGCAAAATGCGAGAGGGCTGCTTTCCAATTTTTGATCGGTTGCCCCCATTTCTTCGAGATATTGTTCATTGCCAGGTACATCTGTCTGAGCACAGTCCCTTTGCTAGGGAAAACAGCTTTAGTCTTGATGACCTTACGTAGCGAGCGTTCGCGAAGCGTCTCCGCAGGAGATATAAGCGATTCAATCGCGTTGGTGGTGTAGATGACTCGGCGAATTTCCATTGGGTAGTCAAAAATGGGGATGACGTTCTCCCAATTGCGAATTCAGACTTGAGAGACAGCTGGGTAAGCCGTGTCCCACTTGTCGGCAAAGGCATCAAGGGCGGTCTCTGACTCTGCCAGCGTCGCGGCTTGATGTTTGAGAGCAGCAGCAACCGCCTTACGGTCTTTCCAGGGGACGTACTTCATACAGTTGCGCATCAGATGCACAATGCATAGCTGCACCTGCGTTTATGGGAGAGGGCTTTAATTGCTTGGGGCAAGCCTTTGAGCCCGTCACAGCAGGTTATCAGAATGTCTCAACCCCTGTTTGTAAGATCTATGAATATATTGCTCATGTCACTTGTTACCGCTTAGCAGTAAAGAATAGTCTTGACGCTAAAGAGCAGTGGAAAACCCTTCTCTTTGCCAGCGAGCAGTGCCGCCCAGTAGGTTATAAACTGGCTGAAACCCCATTTCTTGCATGAGCATGAGCGCCCGATCACTCCGTACCCCCCGACGACAGTAAATCAGGTAAGTTTTTTCTCGATCCAGCTGATTGATATCCTGGCGAAAAGTCTGCGCATGAAAGTTAATATTGATAGCCTTTTCCAAATGACCTTGAGAAAACTCTCTCGGAGTACGCACATCTAAAATTATCAAGTGAGGATGGGTGCGATTGGTTTCAATCAGTTGATGGGCTTCCTGCGGCGTCAGATGAATTGCCGTCTCGGCCCTATGAGATTGGATATCCCTCGTTTCAGCGGTGAGCGACTGTTCAATGCCGACCGAGATGGCTAATGCAGAACCGGTCAAAATTCCGAGAAGCAATGCAATGCCTAATTTCCTCATGGTTTGCTTCCTTTGTTCTTGGTCTATCTTGAGTTGCTGAGGCTGGCATCGACTAATTAGAAGGCGGATCTCAGACCCCCCTTGCTGCATCAAATCTTTGCGATCTGCGAAAGATAGGACATCAGTGATTGAGATAGTCTTTCAAAATATCTCTTGCTTTGCCCTCTTCCTTGAGTAAGTCCGCAATTAGAATTCGAGCGGTCACAGAAGGGCGAAGATTGCATTCAGCGGCTAAGCTCTTGAGCGCATCTTCCTCGCTCTTCTTAAGGCGAACGCCAATAGGCTTGCCTAAGCTGTCAGTTTGCTCAACGAATTTACCCAG
>Ga0076929_100859_pt1 | contig 14209 bp, 16 predicted proteins | sample HotLakConUCCSL28_FD_87104 | JGI IMG/M metagenome (GOLD analysis project Ga0076929, IMG submission 87104) | Hypersaline microbial mat communities from Hot Lake, Washington, USA - Hot Lake Consortium UCC-SL28 (version 3) (version 3) | ecosystem: Environmental > Aquatic > Thermal springs > Hot...
TCTGAGCACCTGCTCCTCGCGACCCGGCGCAACCGTCAGCCAGATCATTTCAGGCACTTCTCCGGCACGGTCGGCCGCCACGAGCGCAGCCTCCGCCGCGCGGCGCGCCGCCTCGCGGGCGTCGTCGCCCAGATCGGCAGAAGCCGTGCCGTAGCTGCCGCCCGGATCCCAGATTGCAAGCGCGCCCGCGCCCGCCCCCGTCTCGATGTTCATGCCCTCCTGCGACATGGTACCGAGGCAGGACGAGCCGCCGTGCAGCGCCATGCCGCGGAAGCGGGCCCGGGCCGCCGCGTGCAGGGGGCCGGGCGGACAGCCCACCCCGAAATGCAGGGCGACGAAATCCGGGGCGCCGAGGCTTTCAGCCTCGAGCCCCCCGGCAATCTCCTCGACGACGCGTTCGGCGCTTCGGGCACTCGATTGTGCTGTTCTAACCCGCATCCAGCCCTCCGTTTTCACGCGTTTATAACCGCGCGTGCTGCGGCGCCCAGCGCGCAGCCGGAGAGGACCCCTATCCGAAGGGATAGGTCGGCCCGATGCGATACGGGCGCAGGTGCCGCGAGCCCGAAGCGCCCTACTCGGCAGCCATCGCGGCCAGCGAAGGCGCTGCGGCGCCCGTTGGCGCCAGAACATGCTCGCGCACCTCCAGCAGGACGAGCGGCCGGAAGCCGGCGTTGCGGACCTGCGCGACCATACCCGCCTCGCGCACGAGGCTTGCGCCGGCGGGCAACTCGATCTGTTCGTTCTGCAGGGTCGCGACGGCTCGGCCCGAGAGCACCGTCCAGCGGGTTCCGGGCCCCGTGTCCGCGACGATCGGCTCTTCGCCGGGCTCGACGCGAAGGCACCTGCTCGCGAATCTGATGCCATCGGCTTCCGCCTCCGACCAGTCCGGAACGCGCGGCGAAAAGCGCTCGGCTTGCGCGGCGCCGCGAGCCTTGAGACGCCCGACAGCCTCCTTCACCTCCTGCGCCCTGTCCCGATGGGCGATCAGCACAGTGTCTTCCATCGCAACGGCAACCATGTCGGCAAGACCGATGCCGACGAGTTCGAGCCCGTCCACCTCGCTGCGCAGGGTGCTGGCGGTGCGCCCGATGGCGGTTGCCGAGGCGTGGTTCACGAGGCCGCCCTCGTCGCGGGCGCTTTCGCGCCGGAGAGCGTTCCGGTCGCCGAGGGCGGACCATCCGGCGGCGAACGGCACGACGCACAGGTGGCCCGCCGCTCCATCGCGGCGCGGTCCACCGAGATTTCCTCGGCGCCCGGCGAGGGGCCTCGCGCCATCCGGACGATCCCGCCGCGACGCGCCGCATCGGCCGGCGCCTCGCGCACCGGCCCCATCCGGCCCGGCGCGTGGGCTTGGAACGCTGCGAGCGGGGTTCTGGCGGCGGCGAGGAGGATGCCCGCGTTCCGGAGATTTCCGCCCGCGGCCTGCATCTGCGCCGCGCACGCCGCACTCGGCTGTTCGGCGAAACCGGCGAGGCCCAAGGGGCGCGGCGTGATACTCTCGGGCGCCCTCGTCTTTTCAAGCCGGCCATTTCCGGTTTCGGCCCGCGTCGGGCAGATGCCGAAGGTGACGATCTCTTCACAGGCAGCCCGTTCCGCACCGGCGGCGACGGCATCGCTAAACGCCGCCGGGGCCGGGATCGCGGGGCCGGTGTTCTTCGGCGCCGGCTCGACCGGGACGCCTTCTGGAGAGATACTGGCGGCCGCGGCCTGCTCACGAGCCGGCTCGAGATCGTTCTCCGACGTCACCAGAACGGGCGCGGCCCAGCCTTGCCCCGAAAGGCACGTCGGCGCGGCCTGAAAACGCGTATCGTCGCCGACGGGCCGGGTGAAATGCCTGGGCACGGCTTTGCGTGCCACGGGCCAGAGGCGGGTCCCGGAGCCGCCGCACAGCAGCACGGGGACGATCGCTTGCATGATCAGGCCTTTTCGGGGCTGAACACGTCCAGCAGCCGCGCACAAGCTGCCGCGCCATCCCGAGGGCGCGGCGGTCTGCAGATGTGGTACGTCGGGACACGGCCCCGTAGGTTCGGGCAGGTAGACAAATACCCCGGGGCGGCGCGACGTCCGCTTGCGGGGCAATGCGGCGAAAGCGGCTGTGGGCGTCGACCGGCTTCCCACCGACCCAGATCGAGAAAGGCATGACAATGCAGACCGCTTCGAACCACATGTTCATGCCCTGCTTCAAGGCCTACGACATACGTGGGCGTCTTGGCGACGAGCTGTGCGAAACCATCGCGCGCCGTATCGGGCGTGCCTTCGCGGAAGGTCTCGCCGCGCGGCGCGTCGTGGTGGGGCGGGACTGCCGCGCCTCCTCGTCGGACCTGCTGGCGGCGGTCACCGAAGGTCTGCTCTCCGCCGGCGTGGAGGTGATCGACCTCGGCCTGTGCGGGACCGAGGAGATGTATTTCGCCACCACCCTTTTCGATGCCTGCGGGGGGATCGAGGTCACCGCCTCGCACAACCCGATGGACTACAACGGGATGAAGCTGGTCGGGCGCGGCTCCGCCCCGCTTGACCCCGCGACGGACATGGCCGCGATCCGCGATCTGGCCGAGTCCGGCGTCTTCGCCCCGGCTCGTGCAGGGGGCCGCGTGATCAAGGCGGATCAGGCGCGGCGGGCCTATGTCGAGCGCGTTCTCTCCTTCGTGGATACCGGCGCCCTGCGCCCCATGACGATCGTCGTCAATGCCGGAAACGGCGCCGCCGGGCCCACCTTCGACGCGATCGCCGAGGCGCTGCGCACGCGCGGCGCGCCGCTTGATTTCGTGCGCCTGCACCACGCGGCCGACGGCAGCTTCCCCAACGGAATTCCCAACCCGCTCCTGCCCGAGAACCAGCCGGTAACGGAGGAGGCCGTCCTGGCCCATGGCGCGGATCTGGGCGTCGCCTGGGACGGTGATTTCGACCGGTGCTTCCTTTTCGATCACGAGGGCCGCTTCGTGCCCGGGGAATACGTTGTCGGCCTCCTCGCACAGGTCTTCCTCGCCAAGGAGCCGGGCGCCACCGTGGTGCACGACCCGCGCGTCACCTGGAACACGCAGGACGTGATCGCCCGGAACGGCGGGCGCGCTCATGTATCGCGGACCGGGCATGTCTTCCTGAAGCAGGCGCTGCGCGACACCGGCGCGATCTACGGCGGCGAGATGAGCGCGCACCACTATTTCCGCGATTTCATGTCCTGCGACAGCGGCATGATCCCATGGCTGCTGGTGGCGGAACTCGTCGGCCGCAGCGGGCGCAGCCTCGCCGAGCTCGTCGCCGAGGCGCGCGCGGGCTTTCCCTCCTCGGGCGAGATCAACTTCCGCGTCGCCGATCCCGCGGCGGCCATGGCCCGCGTCGAGGCGAGGCTCGCGCCCGAGGCCGAGACGGTGGACAGGCTGGACGGGCTCTCGCTGGTGTTCGCCGACTGGCGGCTGAACCTGCGCATGTCCAACACCGAGCCGTTGCTGCGGCTCAATGTCGAGCGCCGCGGCGATCCCGCGGCGCTTCCCGGCCATGTCGCCCGCGTCAGGGCGTTGATCGAAGGCTGACCTGTCCTCGCGACCTTCGCCACGATGCGCGATCCGGTGCATATCGGGAACGTGCCGATCCGGCTGGTGGCATCGAGGCCGGTCCCGTCCGGCGTGCCTTCCAGCCACGCCCGCAAGCCCGATCCGAGCCGGCCGTTCATGCTCGGGTCCGACCGGCTCATCAACCCCGGCGTGAAGATCTGCATGATCTTCCACCTCTCCAAGCGGAAATGGTCCAACCGCGGCAACCAGAGCGCCGCCGACGGCACCGGCCGGAAGGAACGCTCCGCCCTTTTCCAGCCCGGCGTCGCGGTTTCGGTGTTCGTGACGGGCCTTGCCGTCTGCGCGGGGGTTCTTCCTGCGCCGTGAGGCCCGCTCGGGCAGGGGCGCGGTACATCGCCTTGCAGGGCACGAGCGGCAGGAGGAGGCCACGGGGCGGCAAGAGCTGCGCCTTTCCGCTGACGCGCCGGCAAGGGGGAGCGGCACGGGCGGACGCTGCGGGCCGGGCTCTCCGGGGCGCTTTCCACCGCCGGCGCTTCCGGCTACACCTCCGGCGAAACGCCGCAGACCCCGGACGCCACGATGCTTTACCCCACGCCCCAAACCTGGCGCGCGGCGCCCTCCAAGCGAGTGCTGCTCTTTGGCATGTCCGGCCTGGGAAAGACCCATGTTTCCAACATGCTGCGGGCAGGAGGTGCGTGGTTTCACTACTCGGTGGATTACCGCATCGGCACCCGCTACATGGGCGAGCTTATCGCCGACAATGCCAAGCGGGAGGCGATGAAGGTGCCGTTCCTGCGCGAGCTGCTGCTGTCCGACAGCATCTACATCGGCTCCAACATAACCTTCGACAATCTGGCGCCGCTTTCCACCTATCTGGGAAAGCCGGGAGACCCGGCCCGGGGCGGCCTGCCCTTCGCGGAGTATCTCAAGCGGCAGGAGCAGCACCGCGCCGCGGAAACCGCCGCGACGCTCGACGCCGCGCACTTCATCGAGCGCGCGCGGGACATCTACGGATACCCCCATTTCGTGTGCGACAGCTCGGGCTCGATCTGCGAGATCGTGGATCCCGAAGATCCCGATGACCCGGTGCTGGCCGCGCTCGAAAGGGAGATGCTGCTCGTCTGGATCGAGGGCACGCCCGAACACGCCGAGGAGCTTGTCCGCCGTTTCGACCGCGCGCCGAAGCCGATGTACTACCAGCCGGGCTTCCTGCACGCGAAATGGCAGGCCTATCTGGAGCAGTCCGGCCAGCAGGAGGCGGAGGTGGACCCCGACGCCTTCATCCGCTGGACCTACGCCGAGGCGCTGGCCCACCGTGCACCGCGCTACGCGGCCATGGCGCGGCGGGGGGTTCGTGTCAGCGCCGCCGAGATCGCCGGGGCGCGCAGCCCGGCAGATTTCGTGGCGCTCGTCGAACGCGCCCTTGAGCGCCGGCGCGCGGAGGCCTAGAACGCGCGCCTGCACGGACGCGGGCCACCGGCCGGCACCGGTCCGATCACCGAAAGGCCCGATGAATGCCGATCAAGCTGCCCGAAACCCTGCCCGCCTTCACCGTCCTTTCCGACGAGGGCGTGATGGTCATGGGAGAGGATCGCGCCGCGCGGCAGGACATCCGCCCGCTGCGCATCGGGCTGCTCAACCTGATGCCGAAGAAGATCCAGACGGAAACCCAGTTCGCCCGGCTGATCGGCGCGACGCCACTGCAGATCGATCTCCACCTGATCCGCATGAGCGAGCACCAGACCAGGAACACCGCGGCCGAGCACATGGAAACCTTCTACCGGCCCTTTGAGGAGGTGCGCGGCGAGCGGTTCGACGGGCTCATCATCACCGGCGCCCCGATCGAACACCTGCCCTTCGAAGAGGTGACCTACTGGGACGAGCTCACCCGGGTGATGGACTGGACCCAGACCAACGTGCACTCGACCTTCGGCGTCTGCTGGGGCGGGATGGCGATGATGTGGCACTTCCACCGTATCGAGAAACACATGCTGAAGGCGAAGGCGTTCGGGTGCTACCGGCAAGCGAACCTCGTGCCGAATTCCCCCTATCTCAGAGGGTTTTCCGACGATTTCGTGATCCCCGTAAGCCGGTGGACGGAGATGCGTCAGGCCGAGATCGACGCCGCCGGGCTGACGACGCTGATCGCCTCCGATGAGGTCGGACCCTGCCTGGTGGAGGATCCGGCTCACCGCGCGCTCTACATCTTCAACCACTTCGAATACGACAGCGGGACGCTGAAGGAGGAATACGACCGCGACGTCGCCGCCGGAACGCCCGTCACCATCCCCGTCAACTACTACCCGGGCAACGATCCGGCCCGGCCGCCACAAAACCGCTGGCGCAGCCACGCTCACCTGCTCTACGGCAACTGGATCAACCAGATCTACCAGACCACCCCGTTCGACCTGAGCGACATTGGTCGCTGAGACCCTTCTCGGCGCTGCAGGTGCGGCGCTGGCGCTTTGGGGCGCGGCGGGGCTCGCCGCGCGGGCGCGCGCGCGCAGGGCCGAGGCCGAAGCACCGCCGCTGGGCCGCATGCTCGATGTCGCCGGCGCGCGCATTCATGCCTGGGAAGCCGGCGAAGGCCCGCCCGTGGTGCTGCTGCACGGGGCCTCCGGCAACCTGCGGGATTTCACCTTCGATCTCGCACCGCGCCTCGCGCGCCGCTTCCGGATCATCGCTTTCGACCGCCCGGGGCTGGACCACTCAGGGCAGCTGCCCGGCTACGGGCCGCACCGGCTGGCCGGCGAGAGCCCGCCGGAGCAGGCACGAACCCTGGCCGCGGCCGCGCGCAGCCTCGGCGTCGAGCGGCCCATCGTTCTCGGGCACAGCTACGGCGGGGCCGTTGCCCTCGCCTGGGCGCTGGAGGCCGAGGCGGCTGGGCTGGTCCTGCTCGGCGCGGTCTCCAACCCCTGGCCCGGAGGGCTGGGTCTGGCCTACCATCTGCCCGCGAGCCGCCTCGGCGCCCTGCTCGCGGTGCCGCCCATTGCCGCCGCCCTGCCCCGCGGCCGGCTCGAGGAAATGGTGTCCCGGACCTTCACCCCCAACCGGGCCCCGCCCGGCTACGCCGCGTATCTCGGCGCCGGTCTCGCGCTTCGGCCGCGCGCGCTGGTGGCGAATGCGCGCCAGCTCACCTCGCTTTATCCCCATGTCGTGGCAATGGCACAGCGCTACGCCGCCGAGATCTCCTGCCCGGTGGAGATACTTCACGGCGCGGAGGACCGCATCGTTCCGCCCGAGATCCACGCGAAGCCGCTGGCGGGCCAGATCGCCGGGGCCAGGTTGACCTTGCTGCCCGACACCGGCCACATGCCCCACCACGCCGCGCCCCGGCGAACCGAGGCCGCGGTCCTCCGGGTGGCGCGGGCCGCCGGATTGCGCCCGGGGCCGCTCCCCCCCATAGTGTCGCGGCCCATCCGGCGCGCGCCGGACACGAAAGTGGAGCGTCCATGACCCTGCCCTTCGACGGTGCCATCAGCGCCTTTCACGAAAACGAAGCCCCTCACGAACTGCGGTCCGCGGTGGCCGAAGCCGACGGGCCGATCCTCGCGGACTATCCCTACGACACCCGGCTCGAAAAACGGCGCTACAAGGACGAGCTTGCCGCGCTGCAGCTCGAGCTTGCCAAGCTGCAGGCCGATGTGCGCGAGACGGGCAAGCGCGTCGTGGTGATTTTCGAGGGACGGGACGCATCGGGAAAAGGCGGCACGATCAAGCGGTTCCGGGAGAATCTCAATCCTCGCAGCGCGCGGGTCGTCGCGCTCACCAAGCCCACCGACCGCGAGCGCGGCGAGTGGTATTTCCAGCGCTACGTGGACCACCTGCCGACGGCGGGCGAGATCGTCTTTTTCGACCGGTCCTGGTACAACCGGGCCGTCGTCGAGCATGTGTTCGATTTCTGCACATCGGCGGAGCGGGCGGTCTTCTTCCGGCAGCTGCCCGGCTTCGAGTCGCTGCTGATCGACGAGGGCGTCCATTTCGTGAAACTCTGGCTCAACGTCGGGCGCGCCGAACAGCTGCGCCGTTTCCTCGCCCGCGAGCGCGATCCGCTCAAGCAGTGGAAGCTCTCGTGGATCGACGTCGAGGGCCTGCGGCGATGGGATGCCTACACCTATGCCATCGCGGAAACCTTCGAGCGCTCGCACAGCCCGACGGCGCCCTGGACGGTGGTGCGCACCGACGACAAGCGCCGCGCGCGGCTCGCCGCTATCCGGGCTGTGCTGGCGGGGCTCGACTACGCCGGCAAGGACCACGCGCGCGCCACGCCGCCCGACCCGAGGATCACGGGCGGCCCAGAAGCATGGCATGCCTAAGCGCGGGTATCATCACGGAAACCTGCGCGAGGCCCTTGTGGAAGGCGCCCTCGGGCTGATCGAGGAGAAGGGGCCTGCGGGGTTTACGCTTTCGGAAGCGGCCAAGAAGGCCGGGGTCACGCCTGCGGCCGTCTACCGCCACTTCGGCGGCCGCGAGGACCTGATCGCCGAGATCGCCCTGCAGGGTTACCAGATCTTCGCGGAACTCCTCGAGTTCGCCTATGATGACGGGCAGCCCTCCGCCCTTGCCGCCTTCGAGGCGACGGGGCGGGCCTACCTCGCCTTCGCCCGGCGATATCCCGGGCACTACGTGGCAATGTTCGAAAGCGGCATCGGCATCCAGCGGACCCCCGAGCTCAACGCCGCTGCGAGCCGGGCCCTGGGGGTGCTGGAAAGGGCCGCCGCCCGGCTTTCGGCGCATATCCCCGCCGAAAAACGCCCGCCGGCGGCGATGTTCTCGGCGCATATCTGGGCGCTGAGCCATGGCGTGGTGGAACTTTTCGCGCGGGGCTCTCCGGGCACCCGCTCGCCCTTTCCTCCCGAAGACCTGCTGGAAAGCGGCATCGGCATCTACCTGCGGGGGCTCGGCTTCATCCCGCCCGACGAATGACCCGATGCGCCCCGCGGTTTCGGCCTCGCGGCGTGCAGGCTCAGAAACCGAAGCCCGCGCGGATCACATGATCGACGAGCTCTTCCATGTCGACGCGCAGCCGCGCGACCGCCTCTTCAATCCTGGCGACGAGCTCGGGCGGCGGGGTCACGGGGTTCTCGTTCCTCGGGGCGGGCAGCACGCAGGGCCCTTCATGACCCAAGGCAGCAAGCAGTGCCTGCGCGCCGGCCTCGCTAGTCACCTCCTCGAGGTCGACGGCGACCATCTGGATCCGGTCCGAGAATTTCTGCCGGTAGTACTCCTGCCTTGCCGCCATCTCGTAGCAGTACCAGAGCGGCATACCGATACTGCCGAGAACGGCGAAGGATTTCGGGTTGACGAGTTTCTTGGGGTAGGCGGTGTGAAGGTACCACTGCCAGATCAAGGTAATGTTGTCGAAATCGCCGCGGACGATGTAGCTCGTGCACTGTTTCACGATCGCGCGCTTCAGCACGACAAGCCGGGTGATGTCCTCCCGGCCATGGAGGATGACGTTCTCCACCAGCCCGCACTTGCACAGCGTGTGGTTGGTTTCGGCATAGCCCTCGGCGGGGATGCTGGCGAACTTGCGCACCCAGAACTCCCGGACGAACTCGTTGTTTCCATGGGTGTTGAAGGTTCGCATCGTCCGGATGTCGGGCATCCTGACGCCGAAATCGTCGATCGCGAGCGGCTCGTGGATGGCCTTGATCCCGAGGTTGGCCCCCAGGAAGGAGGCCAGCCAGGCCGAGCCGGTTCGGCCGGCCGTGATGGTGAAGTAGTTGTGCATCGTCAGGTCAGGCGCATGAGTAGTTGAACCTCCGGATTGCCTCGGCGCAGGTTTTCTCCACGATCTGTGCCGCTTCGGGAAATGCACCGTAGACATCCGCCATGCTGGCGCCGCTCTTGGGGCGGCGGTCCCCCTTTGCCCTGATCGTCGAAAACACCTCCCACACATGCGCGAGGCCGGCTGCGCGCAAGTCCTCTTCGAGGCGCTCGTAGCGCAGGTAGAGGTCCGGCACCGCGTCGCCGCTGGCCGGCGCGATCACCGCGTTCTCACGCAGATGCTCGGGAAAGCGCCGAAGATACTCGAGGAAGCTCAGGCCCTGCCGTTCGCCTCCCTCCCAGTAGTAGCGCGAGATCGCGACATCGAAGGGATTCCGCACGATCGTGAGCTTGAGGTAGCCCTCCCAGACGCTCCGCGGAACAGCGCGCTTGATGAGCGCGGCGGGCATGTGGTTGAAGAACGTTCCCCGCGTGAGGAGTTTCTCCTCGCGCCAGAAGTAGTCCTTGAAGTTCTGCGCGCCCCGGAACCCGAGGCTTCGCCGAAGGCGTTCATCGGAAGGCGTTATGGGGGTGATGATGCAGTCCGCGCCGCAGCCTTTCGACAACGCGATCTCGAAGGACGTGCCGGCCGTCTTCTTCGTCTTGATGAAGATCAGCCTGTCTCGCCGGTTCACGATCATGCGCGGTCTGCTCTCCAGCCACCGGCCCCTCTCGGCCGCGATGCCTGTTACCCGATAGAGTGCGGCGGATCACGACAATTCGCTTCCTGCGAGCACACTTTGGCGCCAGCAAGACGCTGAAAGCACAGGATATGTGCACACTCCGTGCCCGGCACCAGCGCCCGCCGCGGACACGGCGGCACCGACGACGCGCAGTGCCTCGGCCGGGCGCCGCCGTTCGCAAGAGCGCGCGACCGCCGCCGGAAACGGAAAAGGGGCAGCGCGCGCTGCCCCTCCCGAGTTGCGAAGTGGCCCGGCGGGCCCGTGTCAGCGCTTCGAGAACTGGAAGCTCCGGCGGGCCTTGCGCCGGCCGAACTTCTTGCGCTCCACCACGCGGCTGTCGCGGGTGAGGAATCCCGCGGCCTTGAGCGGCGCACGCAGCGACGGATCGTAGAGCTGCAGCGCCTTGGAGATGCCGTGCTTCACGGCGCCGGCCTGCCCGGAGAGCCCGCCGCCCTTGACGGTGGCGTTCACGTCGAACTGGTCCACCACGCCGGCCACCTGGAAGGGCTGGCGCAGGATCATCTGCAGCACCGGGCGGGCGAAATAGGTGGTGATCTCCTTGCCGTTCACCATCACGCGACCCGAGCCCGGCTTGATCCAGACGCGGGCGACGGCATCCTTGCGCTTGCCGGTGGCATAGGCGCGGCCAAGGGCATCGCGCTCGGGCTCACGCGCAGGCGCCGCGGCCACCGACGTGGCCGCCTCTGCGGGCGCGCTGCCGGAGGCGATCTGGTTCAGCTCTTCCAGCGATTTGATCTCATCGGCCATCTTCAGACCCTCGTGTTCTTCTTGTTCATCGATGCGACGTCGAGAACCGCGGGGTTCTGCGCCTCGTGAGGATGGGCGGCGCCGGCATAGACGCGCAGGTTGCCCATCTGCTTGCGGCTCAGCCGGTTGGAGGGAAGCATCCGCTGCACGGCCTTCTCCACCACGCGCTCGGGGTACTTGCCCTCGAGGATCTTCTCGGCCGTCGTCGAGCGGATGCCGCCGGGATAGCCGGTGTGGCGGTAGTAGGTCTTCTCGCGGCGCTTGTTGCCGGTGAGCTGCACCTTGTCGGCGTTGATGACGATCACGTTGTCGCCCATGTCCATGTGCGGCGTGAAGCTCGCCTTGTGCTTGCCGCGCAACCGCATGGCGACGATCGAGGCGAGGCGTCCGAGCACGACGCCCTCGGCGTCGATCACGACCCACGACTTCTGGATGTCGGCGGGGCGCGCAGAAAAGGTCTTCATCGGTGTGGTCCTGTCCAGTGCGCGAAACATTCTTGCCGGCAGTCGCGGATGCGAGCCCGGTCCGAGGGCGCGTTCTACCGGAGTTTCCACCGCAGTCAAGGGGCGTTCTCGTGGATTAGTCATTGAATTTCATGTACTTGAAAATTAGGTATCTGGTTACCCCATGTTTTCACCCCGTGGCGGCAGCGCGTATGTCATCGAAGCTCGCGCAACCGGGCCCGCAGCGCCCGCGGAGGTGAGCAGCACATCGCCCACCGCCAGCCGCCGCCCCAGCTTCAGGAGCCGCGCCTCGGCCAGAAGCGGCGCCTCCGCCTGCGGACGGCGCATGAAGTCGATCGCGGAGGAAACCGTCACCGCAAGCGCCTCGGGGCCGATGCGCGAGAGCACGGCAAGGTAGAAGCACACATCGGCCAGCCCGAACATCGCGGGGCCCGAAAGCGTGCCGCCAGGCCGCAGGTGCCGCGTGGCGGGGCGCATGCGCATCCGCGCCCCCTCGTCCGTGATCGCGGCCAGTTCCATCTCGCCCGCAGCCTGCGGGAACCGCTCGGCATAGAACGCGGCCAGCGCCGCTTCATCCATCACAGGCCGCATGGGCCGCCCCCCCTGCCTCGTGGCTTGAAATGCTGGCCCTTTCGGCCCCGACATGGTAGTTATCCACAAAACACAAAACCAAGACGATATCGAGGCAGCAGCAATGAAACTTCTTTCCGTCGCCGCGGGCGTGCTCGCGGCATCGTTTCTCGCCCATGGCGCGGCGGCGCAGGTCGTGGGCGGCGAAACCGAGCTTTCCTACCAGACCTTCCCCGATGTGGGCGACAGCAGCACCACCACGCTGAAAAGCTCCGTCGAATTCGCCATCGCGCCCACGGCCGCGCTGCAGTTCGACCTCGGAATCGCCTCCTCGGAATTCCTCGACGACGAGGTGTTCACCGGCGCGATCCACGGCATCTACCATCTCGGGCCGCAAAGCTCGGTGGGCCTGTTCTATTCCACCGACAGCGCCGACGATGCCGACGCCGATGTCTACGGCCTCGAATTCGGCTACGGGTCCGGGCCCTTCGCGGTGGAAGCCTTCATCGGCGACGCCTCGGTGGACGACGACGGCGGCGGGCTTCTCGGCGTGCCGGGCTCGATCGACGGCACGCTCTACGGCCTGCAGGCGAGCTACGGCTGGAGCCGTGATTTCGCGTTCACCGGGCTCTACGGCTACGGCGATTTCTCGGCCGATGTCGAGGTGCAGCGCGCCGGGGTACGGGGCGAGTTCTCAGGCTTCAGCCTCGGCACCTTCTTCGTCGGCGTGGGCGCCGCCGAGACCAATGTCGGCGGCTTCGGCGATGCCGAAACCTATCTCGAGATCGGCGGCCGCATCTCGCTCTCCGGCGGCGGTCGCGGCGCCACCTTCGAGAGCCGCAGCGCGGCGGAGATCTTCTTCCGCTGACGGACGGGCGGAAGCGTCCCCTCTTCCCTCGGGGGGTGCTTTCGCCTAACTCCTTCCCCATGGCACAGACACTGCATATCGTCGGCGGCGGCATGGCCGGCTCCGAGGCGGCCTGGCAGGCCGCAGAGGCCGGCGTGCCGGTCGTGATCCACGAGATGCGCCCCAAGACAGGCACCTTCGCCCACCGCACCGGGAAGCTGGCCGAGATGGTGTGCTCCAACTCCTTCCGGTCGGACGACGACGAGCAGAACGCCGTGGGCCTTCTGCACTGGGAGATGCGGCGCGCCGGCGGGCTGCTCATGGCGGCCGCCGATACCCATCGCCTGCCCGCCGGCGGGGCGCTTGCCGTGGATCGCGAGGCCTTCGCCGATCACGTCACCGCCCGCCTCCGCGCGCATCCGCGCATCGAGATCTCGGGCGAGGAAATCCGCGAGTTGCCCGCCTCGGGCCACTGGATCTTCGCCACCGGCCCGCTGACCTCGGGCGCGCTCGCCGAGGCCATCGCCACGGAAACCGGCGCCGAGGCGCTTGCGTTCTTCGATGCGATCGCCCCCATCGTCTACGCCGACAGCATCGACATGACGAAAGCATGGCGCCAGTCGCGCTATGACAAGGGCGACACGGAGGAGGAGCGGACGGCCTACATCAACTGCCCGATGACCCGGGCGGACTACGAGGCCTTCATCGACGCGCTGCTCGCCGCCGAGAAGACCGCCTTCAAGGAGGGCGAGACCGCCGGCTATTTCGACGGCTGCCTGCCGATCGAGGTCATGGCCGAGCGCGGCCGCGAAACGCTGCGCCACGGGCCGATGAAACCCGTCGGCCTCACCAACGCGCACGCGCCGCAGACCAAGCCCCACGCCGTGGTCCAGCTGCGCCGCGACAACGCCCTCGGCACGCTCTACAATATCGTCGGCTTCCAGACGAAGATGAAATACGGATCGCAAGCCGACGTTTTCAGGATGATTCCCGGGCTCGAGGAGGCGCGCTTCGCCCGCCTTGGCGGCATTCATCGCAACACCTTCCTCAACTCGCCCACGCTGCTCGACGGCCAGATGCGCCTGCGCTCGCGCCCTCACCTGAGGTTCGCCGGCCAGATCACCGGCGTGGAAGGCTATGTCGAGAGCGCGGCGATGGGCCTGCTGGCCGGCCGGCTCGCGGCGGCCGAGATGCTGGGCCGCCCGCTGGCGCCGCCGCCCGCCGAAACCGCCATGGGCGCGCTCGTCAGCCACATCACCGGCGGCGCCGAGGCCCGCAGCTTCCAGCCGATGAACGTCAACTTCGGGCTCTTCCCCCCGCTCGACGGCGTCCGCGGGGGCCGGCGCGGGCGCCGCGAGCGGTACAAGGGCTACACCGATCGCGCCAAGGCGGCCTTCGACGCCTGGCTCGAGGCGCCCCCCCGCGCCGACGCGGCCTGAGTGCCCGTCACCACCCGCTTCGCCCCCTCGCCCACCGGGCCGCTGCACCTCGGCCACGCGTTCTCCGCGCTCACCGCCTACGGCCGCGCGCGCGTGCCCGGCGGGCGGTTTCTCCTGCGCATGGAGAACATCGACACCACCCGCTGCCGCCCGGAAT
>Ga0076929_100862_pt1 | contig 14171 bp, 12 predicted proteins | sample HotLakConUCCSL28_FD_87104 | JGI IMG/M metagenome (GOLD analysis project Ga0076929, IMG submission 87104) | Hypersaline microbial mat communities from Hot Lake, Washington, USA - Hot Lake Consortium UCC-SL28 (version 3) (version 3) | ecosystem: Environmental > Aquatic > Thermal springs > Hot...
CCACCTCGTATGCCGCCTGGCTGATGGTCGGGCCGATCACCGCCACGATGCGCCCGCGCGCGGCGCCGGCGGCTTCCATGGCGTCGACCGTGGCCTCGAGAATGCCTGCGAGCGCGCCGCGCCAGCCGGCATGGGCCGCGCCTATGACGCCGGCTTCGGCATCGGCCAGCAGCACTGGCTGGCAATCGGCCGTCAGCACCGTCAGCGCGATGCCCGGACGGGCGGTGACCAGAGCGTCCGCGCGCCGGCGTTCCTGCGGCGGGGCGTCGAGCGTCACGACATCGGCCGAATGCACCTGGTGAACCGCCGCCAGCGCGGCGGGCAGCACATCCATCGCCGCGGCCACCCGTTCGCGGTTGATGGCGACCATCGCGTCCTGGTCGGAGGAGCCCTGCCCGCAGTTGAGCCCCGAGAACACGCCGGAAGACGCGCCGCCGCGGCGCGTGAAAAAGCCGTGGCGGACGCCGGCGAGGCTGCGGGATGTCAGGACTTCAAGCGTCATGTCTCGAAACCGGGGGGCAGCGCCGCGCCGGGCGGAACGAGGCCCAGCACCTTGAACAGGTCGCCCATTTCCTCGGGATGGGTCAAGCGGCGATGCGCCGCCACATGGCTCTCGAGCGCCTCTCCCTCGAGGCGCTCGGCCAGTGCCCGGGCCCGTGCGGTGATTCCGAGACGTTCGAGGAAGATCCCCTGGGTCACCAGCGGGCTCGCCCGCGCCGGGCGCGCCGCATGGGCGAGGGCCTCGAAATCGACATGGGCGGTCATGTCGGCGGTTCCTGGCGCCTCAAGCGGCGGAACCGGCGCATGGCCGCGCACCGCCTGCAGCGTATCGCCCAGCGAGCGCCAGCCTCCGTAGTCGATCACCAGCGCGGCGCCCCCGCCCCCGGCGATGCGTCCGCCGATCTCGCCGGCGATGGCGAGGCCCGCCGGGCAGATTTCCACCACCTCGCCTTCCGCCGTGCCGCCGAGGCGCGCGGCGAGCGCGGACTCGGCCGTCTCCCCGGCCAGCGCGAGAGCGAAGCCGCCCCGCCCGTCGGTGATGACCCGCCGCTCGCGCCAGCCGGCGCCTGACCGCTGGAACTGGCGGATGGGCAGCGCATCGAAGAACTCGTTGGCGAGCAGGAAAAGCGGCCCGGCGGGGATCTCCTCTACCCGGGACACCCGCTGCGCGGCGGGCACGCGCAGCGCCTGTGCGGCACGCAGGGCCGGCGATGTCTCAACGAAAACCACGCGAGCCGCCTCGGCAAAGCCGGGCACCGTGCGGGTGGCGCGAAGCGCGTCGGCCATCAGCGTGCCCCGGCCCGGCCCGAGTTCCGCGAGCACGAAAGGCGCGGGTCGGCCCTGCGCGAGCCAGCACTGCGCAAGGCAGAGCCCGAGCAACTCGCCGAACATCTGGCTGATCTCGGGCGCGGTGGTGAAATCGCCTGCCGCGCCCAGCGGGTCGCGGGTGGTGTAGTACCCGTGCTCCGGGTGGCCCAGCGCTTCGGCCATGAACTCGGCGAGGCTGATCGGGCCGGCCGCCTCGATCCGCGCGGCGATGCTCGCCGCGAGCGGGCTCATGCCGGCCGCCGGCGCCCCGCCGACGCAACGGCCACAACGACCACCGCCAGCCCCATCAGGACCATCGGCAGCGAGAGAAGCTGGCCCATCGTCATTCCTCCGGAGCCGAGCTGAATCGCGTATCCCGCCGGATTGCTCTCGGACATGAACTGCGGATCGGCCTGGCGGAAGAACTCGACGACGAACCGCCCGGCGCCGTAGCCGACGAGGAACAGCCCGGTCACCAGTCCCGGCGCTCGAAGCGCCCGGAACCCCCAGACAGCGATGATCAGCACGGCACCGAGGAGAAGCCCCTCGAGACCCGCCTCGTAGAGCTGCGAAGGATGCCGGGCACAGGGCCCGACGACGCCGGGGCAATCCTGCGCGGCGGCCCCCGGAAAGATCACCGCCCAGGGCGCATCGGACGGCCGTCCCCAGAGCTCGCCGTTGATGAAATTGGCGATGCGCCCGAGCAGGATGCCGGGAGGGGCCGCCAGCGCGACGACATCGGCCATCGACGGCAGGTAGATGCCGTTGCGACGGCAGAACAACAACGTGGCGAGAACCACGCCGAGAAAGCCGCCGTGGAACGACATGCCGCCATCCCAGAGGCGTACGATCTCGGCCGGGTTGGCGAGGAAGTAACCGGGCTGGTAGAAGATCACGTAGCCGAGCCGCCCGCCCGCCACGATGCCGATGATCGCCCAGGTAATGAAGCTCTCGATGTGGGCGGGGGTCATGGCGGGGGTTTCGCCCCTCCAGATGCGGGGGGTGCGTGCGGCGCGGGCCATCAGCCACCAGCCGATGAGGATGCCCACGATATAGGCCATCGCGTACCAGCGGAGCGCCAGCTCGAAGCCGCCCAGCGATATCGAGAAGATCTCGGGGGCAATGTTCGGGAAGTCCAGAGCGGCCTGCATGTTCCTGTCCCTTCGGCACCTGCGGGGCGTCACCTTGAGGGTGCGGCCCCCGCGCGCCATATAAAGGGCAAATGCAACGCCGGAGGCAACCATGCAGACCCGCAGCAAGATCATGGACGACATCTCGCAGCTGATGACCAACGCGATGGGCGTGGCGCAGGGCGCGCGCGAGGAAGCCGAGACGGCGCTCAAGGGCATGGTGGACCGGTGGCTCGCCGACCGCGATCTCGTCACGCGCGAGGAGTTCGAGGCTGTCCGCGCCATGGCGCAGAAGGCCCGCGAGGAAAACGCCGCGCTCGCCGCCCGCCTGGACATTCTGGAAGCCGCCGCCAACCCGGAGCCGGCGAACGCACCGAAATCGCCCAAGCGCGGCGCCCCGAAGAACGAGGGCTGACGGTTCCCTTCCCCCGTGCACGGCGCCTCTCCGCGCCGGGCGCGCCCCTTGAGAACGCCGCCATAGCCGGTGCGGCCCGCCCCTTTCCCCGGGTGCACCGGTGCGCTTTCGCCCGGCGAGCGCCGCGTCTGCCTGCGACCGCGCGATGTCGGCGCGCCAATCCTGTGGATGTCTTGAAATATTCGCTTTACAGCTGCGCCGCTTTGCCCCCACCATATCTCGTAGGGGCGTGTGGGCGAGCCACCGCCTCTAGAGCAGCCACCGAGCGGTAGAGGCGCCCGCGCCAATCTCCGCCAAACCGATGAGGCCGCGGCATGGCATCCTCCGAGCAGTATCTCCATACTGAAGATCTCCACCCCATCGATATCGTCGAGCATATCGCCGAGCACCACGAGTGGGAGTTCGACAGGATCTCCGAGGAGCAGATCGCCATGGCCGTCGAGGGTCAGTGGCGGACCTACTCCATAACCCTCGCCTGGTCGGCGAGCGACGAGACGCTGCGCCTGATCTGCTCTTTCGAGATGGAGCCGCCGCCGCACCGTACGGGCGCGCTTCTCGCCACGCTCAACCGTGTCAACGATGCGTGCTGGGCCGGCGCCTTCACTTGGTGGGAGCAGCACAAGCTGATGATCTACCGCTACGGGCTGGTGCTGGCCGGGGGGCAGGTGGCTGCGCCCGAGCAGATCGACACCATGATCGGGGCGTCCGTGCTTGCCTCGGAGCGATACTATCCCGCCTTCCAGCTGGCGACATGGGGTGAGCGCTCGGCGGAAGATGCGATGCAGGTCGCCATTGCCGAGGCCTACGGACGCGCCTAACCTGCCGATCCGCTCCGGCCTGATCGGGGCGGTCCGAAGCAGTGCAGGGGGACGCCCGATGATCTCCGAAGACGTGGCCCGCCGGGGTATCGTGCTGGTCGGGTGCGGCCGGATGGGAACGGCGCTCCTGCGCGGATGGATCGGGGCCGGTCTCGCCCCGGGACATGTCTGGGTGCTCGAGCCGAAACCGGGCGACTGGCTGCGCAACAGCGGGGTACGCCTTGGAGAATCCCTGCCGGGTTCGCCGGCCATCATCGTGCTTGCCGTCAAGCCCCAGCTCATGGCGGCGGCGCTTCCGAGCGTTGCCGGCTTCGGCGGCGGCCCGACGCTCTACCTTTCCATCGCCGCGGGTACGACGCTTTCCGCGATCGAGGCCGCGCCCGGAACCGGCACACCGGTGGTGCGCGCCATGCCCAACACCCCCGCAGCCATCGGGCAGGGGATCAGCGCGATCGTCGGCAACGTGGCGGCCGGGCCCGAGCATCTCGACCTCGCCGAAACGCTCATGCGTGCCGTGGGAGGCGTGGTGCGGCTGGACGAAGAAGGCCAGATGGACGCGGTGACAGCCGTCTCCGGCTCGGGGCCGGCCTATGTCTTCCACCTCATCGAGACGCTCGCGGCCGCCGGGGAAGCGGAGGGGCTGCCGGCCGAGATGGCGCTTGCTCTCGCCCGCGCGACCGTGGCCGGGGCGGGCGCCCTGGCCATGGAAGGCGGCGAGAGCCCGGCGCGCCTTCGCGAGGCCGTCACCAGCCCCAACGGCACCACCGAGGCCGGGCTTGAAGTGCTGATGCCCGGCGAGGGCGGGCTCGGCCCGCTCATGCGTCGCACCGTCGCTGCGGCGGCGGCCCGTTCCCGCGAGCTTGCCAGTGGCTGAGGCGCCGGGTGCCACGCCGCCCATCGGGATCGAGGATTTCCAGCGCGTGGACATCCGCGTGGGGCGCGTGACCCGTGCCGAGCCGTTCCCCGAGGCGCGACGGCCGGCGATCAAGCTCTGGGTCGATCTCGGCCCCGGCCTCGGCGAACGCAAGAGCTCCGCGCAGCTGACGGAAAACTACGCGCCGGCCGATCTTGTCGGACGGCAGGTGCTGGCGGTAGTGAACTTCCCGCCAAGGCAGATCGGGCCGTTCATGTCCGAAGTTCTGGTACTCGGCCTGCCCGATGCCTCGGGCAAGGTGGTGCTCGTCGCTCCCGACCGCGAAGTTCCCATCGGAGGACGCCTCTATTGACCCGCCCCAAGCTCCTGATCACCCGCAGCATTCCGCCACGCGTCATCGCGGAGGCCCGCGATGACTTCGACGTCGAGATGGGGGCGAAGGACAAGCCGCTCTCGGTGGAGGAGGCCCGCGCCGCGCTCTGGGTCTACGACGCGATCCTGCCGACGCTGGGCGATGCCTTCTCGGCAGAGGTCTTCGATACGCCGCCCCGCGCGAAGATCCTCGCGAACTTCGGCGTCGGCTATAACCACATCGATGCGGAGGCGGCGCGGGGCGTGGGCGTGACAGTCACGAACACGCCCGGGGCCGTGACAGATGCCACCGCGGACATCGCCATGGCGCTCGTCTTGATGTCTTGCCGGCAGCTGGGCCGCGGGGAGCGCCTGCTCCGCGCCGGCGGCTGGACGGGATGGACACCCACGCAGCTTCTTGGCCTGCACGTTTCCGGAAAGGTGCTCGGCATCGTGGGGATGGGGCGCATCGGCAAGGCGATCGCGCGCCGCGCGCATCACGGGTTCGGCATGGAGGTGGTGTTCCACAACCGCTCGCCGGTTGCCGATGCGGGTGTGCCGGCCCGCCAGCTCGACGGGCTTTCGGCCGTCATGAGTGCGGCCGATGTCGTGGTGGTGGCGGTGCCGGGCGGCGCCGAGACGCATCACCTGATCGGCGCGGCCGAGCTGGCCGCCATGCAGCCGCACGCGCATTTCGTGAACATCTCCCGGGGCGACGTGGTGAACGAGGCGGCGCTGATCGCCGCCCTGAAGGAAGGCAGCATCGGCGGCGCCGGGCTCGACGTCTACGAGTTCGAGCCTAAGGTGCCCGAGGCGCTGCGCGCCATGGAAAACGTCGTCCTGCTGCCGCATCTCGGCACGGCGGCGTTGGAGGTGCGCGAGGCAATGGGCCGTCTTGCGCTTGCAAACCTGCGCGCGTTCTTCCGCGGCGAGACGCCTCCGAACGTGGTGTAGGCGGCCCGCCTCACTCCCACCACGGGTCGATGGCCGCGATGTCGTCGTCAGACCAGCCGAAATGATGGGCCAGCTCGTGCACGGTCACATGGGTGACGAGCTCGCGCAGGCCGACGTTTCCCCGGTCGGCCCATTCATCGAGGATCGGGCGGCGGAAGAGCCAGATCGTATCGGGCCCGATCGGCTGGTCGCTCACCGATTTCTGGGTGAGCGGGATCCCGTCGTAGAGGCCCGTGAGCTCGTAGGCGTCTTCGATCTCGAGCTCATCGAGCATCTCGTCGCTGGGCCAGTCCAGCACCACGATGGCGATGCCGCGCGTGCCCTGCTGAAACGGGGCGGGAACCGAAGCCAGTGTAAGGCGGGCGATTTCCTCGATCTCGGCGAGGCTCGGGGCGGTCTGATCCATCCGCCTGATATGGACAATTCGCCCGCCCTGTGGAAGACCGCGCGTCACCTGCCGCCCCGGCGCCCGGCTCCGGGGTCGCGGAGATGTCCCGAGGGCCCCCGATGACCGTCACCCGCTTCGCCCCGTCGCCCACCGGCTACCTGCATGTCGGGAACCTGCGTACCGCGCTTTTCAACTACCTGATCGCGCGCAAGGCCGGCGGCAGCTTCATCCTGCGCATCGACGACACCGATCCCGAGCGCAGCCAGGAGCACTATGTCGAGGCGATCAAGGAGGATCTGCTCTGGCTCGGGCTCAGCTGGGACCGCGTGGAGCGCCAGTCGTCCCGGCTCGACCGTTACGACGCGGCCGCCGACCGCCTGCGCGAGATGGGGCGCTTCTACGAGTGTTTCGAGACGCCCACCGAGCTGGATCTCAAGCGCAAGAAACAGCTCAACATGGGCCGTCCGCCCGTCTACGACAGGGCCGCGCTGGCGCTGAGCGAGGAGGAGCGCGCGCGCCTGCGCGCCGAGCGCGACGGCTACTGGCGCTTCAAGCTCGATCACGAGCGCGTCGAGTGGCAAGACGGTATCCTGGGCGAGAGCTCCATCGATGCCGCCTCGGTTTCCGACCCGGTGCTGATCCGTGCCGACGGGCAGGTGCTCTACACCCTCGCATCCGTCGTGGACGACATCGAGATGGGGGTCACCCATGTCGTGCGGGGGGCGGACCACGTGACTAATACGGCCACCCAGATCCAGATCATCGAGGCCCTCGGCGGAGCGGTGCCGGCCTTCGCGCATCATTCGCTGCTCACCGGCGCCGAGGGCGAGGCGCTGTCCAAGCGTCTGGGAACGCTGGCGCTGCGCGATCTGCGCGCCCGGGGCGTGGAGCCAATGGCGCTTCTCAGCCTGATGGCTCGGCTCGGATCGTCGCGCCCGGTGGAGTTGGCAGGCGGCCTGCCCGCGATCGCCCACGGGTTCGATCTTGGCCAGTTCGGCGCTGCGCCGACCCGCTTCGACCCGGCCGATCTCGTGCCGCTCTCCGCGCGCCGGCTCGCGGGCCTGCCGTTCGAGGAGGTGGCCGAGGAGATCGCTGCGCTGGGCGTGCCCGAAACCGTGGCGCGCCGCTTCTGGGCGGTCGCGCGGGAGAACATCTCCACCCGTGCCGAGCTTGCCGACTGGTGGACGGTCTTCCGGGACGGCGCGCGCGACGTGCCGCTCGAGGGCGAGGATCTGGAATTCGCGCGGTCTGCCCTGGAGCGGCTTCCCGAGCCGCCCTACGCCGAAGAGACGTGGGGTGCCTGGACGGCCGAGCTCAAGGCAGCGACCGGCCGCAAGGGGCGCGCGCTCTTCATGCCGCTTCGGCTGGCGATCACGGGGCGATCGAGCGGGCCCGAAATGGCGGATGTGATGCCGCTTCTGCAGAACCGGCCGCGCCTCTGACGGCGCCGCGCCGCGCGTCTTCCGCCGCGAGCCCGCCTGCGGAGGCCCGGAAGTCAGCCGCCGTCTCGGGGCCTATGGCCGGTCAAGGCTGGCTTGGCCTGCCCAGCCGTCCTGCGCCGGGGACGGCCAGCCCCCGGCATCGCGCCGCCAATGGCGGGCCTGTCAGGCGCAACGGGTCGCCCAGCGAAACGGCCGCGATACCCGAGATTGCCCTCCTGCCCGGATGCAATGCGCCGGGCCGGCGCGCCCGCCGTCCGACGAACACCCGCCAGAGCGTGGCTGCCAGCAGCGCAAGGTCGCTGGCCACCGAACGCCGCGCGGCATAGGCGAGATCGAGCCGCGCCTTGATGGGCACGCAGCGCGCGAGGTAGAGCGCCTCGGCCTCAGCGTCGGTTCTGCATGCGGCCATCAACCGGGCCTCGCGGGCATGGTAGGCCAGCGTCGCCGCCCCGGTGAGCCCGGGCCGCGCCCGCAGGACCCGCCCGTAGAGAGCGGGCCGGAGAGCCACGAAGCGCCGCAGCGGCGGGCGCGGCCCCACGAAGCCCATCTCGCCCCGCGCGATGTTCAGGAGTTGCGGCAGCTCGTCCAGGCGGCAGCGTCGCAGGCGCGCGCCCAGCGGCGTGATGCGCTGTGCCTCGGGCCCGCCCGAGGGGCGGGGCGGGCCGGAGGCGTGCCGCATGGTGCGGAACTTCCAGAGCCTGAAGGGGCGGCCCCCGCGGCCGATCCGCTCTGAGCCGTAGAACACCGGCCTTCCGTCTGCCAGGAGCACGGCCAGCCCCACGAGCGCGAAAAGCGGCAGCACGATTGGCAGGGCGAGCACGAGGAGGGCGAGGTCTGCGGCGCGCTGGCCCGAGCGATCGCGGGCGCGCCCCGAACGCCAAGGGAGCACATGCCGCCGGCGCGGCGCCGCCCCACGACAGCTGCCGTGGATCGGGCTCGGGTCGTTGGCGAGGCGCATGGCGAGGGGCTCCGATGGCTGCCCGTCGCCGATACCATGCCGGGCCTGACCGCCCGGTAAACGCTCCCGCGGTGCTCCGTTTTCAGACGTAGCGGTTGACGATGTTCTCGAGGAACTCCTGCCGGCCGGAGCGGGGCTGCGGGTCGAGCGCCGCCGCGCGGGCCGCGATTTCCTCGAGGCTGCGCTCACCGGCGAGCATCGCCTGTGCCTCCGGCGTCTGCCAGCCGGCGTAGCGGGCGCGCAGCGGGGCCTCCAGCGCCTCGTCCTCGAGCATCTCGGCCGCCGCGATCAGCCCGCGGGCGCAGATGTCCATTCCACCTATGTGGGCGTGCAGCAGATCGTCCGGGTCGAGCGATTGCCGCCGCAGCTTGGCATCGAAGTTGGTGCCGCCGGTGGCGAAGCCTCCGCCCCTCAGGATATGGTAGTAGGCAAGCGCGACCTCGGGCGTGTTGTTTGGAAACTGGTCCGTGTCCCAGCCCGACTGGTAGTCGTTCCGGTTCATGTCGATGGAACCGAAGATGCCCAGCGCCTGGGCCAGGGCGATCTCGTGTTCGAAGCTGTGTCCGGCCAGGATCGCGTGCCCCTGCTCGATGTTCACCTTGACCTCGTTCTCGAGCCCGTGGCGCTTCAGAAATCCGTACACCGTGGCAACATCGTAGTCGTACTGGTGCTTGGTGGGCTCCTGCGGCTTGGGCTCTATCAGGATCGTGCCCTTGAACCCTATCCTGTGCTTGTAGTCGACGACGAGGCTCAGAAACCGGCCGAGTTGGGCGTCTTCCTGCCCGATGTCGGTGTTCAGCAGCGTCTCGTATCCCTCGCGGCCGCCCCAGAGGACGTAGTTCTCCCCGCCGAGCCTCCGGGTGACGTCCATGCACGCCTTCACCGTGCCCGCGGCATAGGCGAAGATGTCCGGGTCGGGGTTGGTCGCGGCGCCGGCCATGTAGCGGCGGTTGGAAAAGAGATTGGCCGTGCCCCACAGCAGCGCGGTGCCGGTGGCCTCCATCTTGCCGCCGATATAGTCGGCGATCTCGTCGAGCCTGGCATTGCTTTCGGCGAGGCTCGCGCCCTCCGGTCGCACGTCGTGGTCGTGGAAGCAGAAGAACGGAGCGCCCAGCAGCCGGAACATCTCGAACGCCACGTCGGCCCGGCGCCGGGCGAGATCCATCGTGTCGGCGGGGAACCAGTCCCGTTCGAAGGTGTCTCCGCCGAAGGGGTCCGTCCCGGTCCATACGAAGCTGTGCCAGTAGCAGATCGCGAAGCGAAGATGCTCGCGCAGCGTCTTTCCCATCAACACGCGTTCGGGGTCGTAGTGGCGGAAGCTCAGCGGCTCGCGGCTGTCCGGCCCGGCGTAGGGGATCGGCTCGCTGGTGGAGAAGAAATCGGCGCTCATTGCAGGGCTTCCTTGAGGGCGGGGTAGGCGGCGCGGTAGCGGCCATGGGCCTCGTCGTAGGCCGCGCGCAGGCTGGGGGCGGGTTCGATCGTGCGGGCGACCGGTGGCGGGGTGCAGACCGCGCCCGGTTCGGCTCCCTCGGCGGCGCAGAGCCCGAGCCGCGCGGCGCCGAAGGCGGCGCCGAAATCGCCGTCCTCGGGGATGTCCACGGCCACGTCCAGCGCGTTGGCCAGCGAGCCCAGCCACCAGGCGGAGGCCGAGCCCCCGCCGAGCGCGGTCACCCGCGACAGCTCGGTTCCGGCCGCCCGCAACGCCTCGAGGCAATCTCGGAAGGCGAAGGACACGCCGTCCATCACGGCGCGGGTGAGAGCGGCACGGTCGCTTCGGTGGGAGACGTTCAGAAGCTGCCCGCGGATCGCGGCATCGTTGTGCGGCGTTCGTTCTCCGCCGAGATAGGGCAGGAAAAGCTCGGGCCCCGGCGCTGCCGGCTCGCCCTCGATCTCGGCGGCGAGATCGGCCGCCGCGCAGCCGGCGATCCTGGCAAGCCAGTTGAGGCTGTCGGTCGCCGAGAGGATCACGCCCATCTGGTGCCATGTGCCGGGAACGGCATGGCAGAAGGTGTGCACCGCGCTCGCGGCGTTCGGCCGGTAGGCGCCGGTGGACGCGAAGAGCACCCCCGAGGTTCCCAGCGAGGCGAAGGCGCCGCCGTTGCCGAGGGCACCCACGCCGCAGGCCGAGGCGGCGTTGTCGCCACCGCCGCCGGCAACGGGGATGCCCGGCGGCAATCCGAAGGCCTCGGCGATGGACCTGCGCAGGTGGCCTGCCACGGCGCTGCCCTCGACGAGCCCCGGCATCTGCAGGCGCGAGAGCCCGGTCGCCGCCAGCAAGGCATCGGACCAGTCGCGCGCGGCCACGTCGAGCCAGGCCGTTCCTGCGGCATCGGACATGTCCGAAAGATGCTCGCCCGTCAGCCAGAGGCGCAGGTAGTCCTTCGGCAGGAGCACCTTGGAGAGCCGTTCGAAGCGTTCGGGCTCCTCCTCGGCCATCCAGGCGAGCTTGGGCGCGGTGAAGCCGGGAAACACGATGTTGCCGGTGATCTCGCGGAAGGCGGGGTCGGCGTCGAGCCGGGCGGCCTGCGCCGCGCTGCGGGTGTCGTTCCACAGGATCGCGGGGCGCAGGCAATCGTCCGCGGAATCGAGCGCCACCGCGCCGTGCATCTGCCCCGCAAGCCCGATACCGCGGACCTGCGCCATGTCGATCTCGCGCGCGAGCGCCGCCAGGGCCTCGCGGGTGGCCTCGATCCAGCTCGCCGGCTCCTGCTCGGACCAGCCGGGATGCGGGCGGGCCACCTCGAGTGCGGCATGGGCCTGGGCGATGGGCCGCTGGTCGGCCCCGATCGCCAGCACCTTGACCCCCGAGGTTCCGAGATCCACGCCGAGATACGCCATGTGCGCCGCGCCTCCCACCGCGTCTGCCGTCAGCGCGGGTACTATAGCGTGGCGGCCGCGCGGTGCGAGGGCCAATCGATTTGACATTTCGGGGATGCAGTCCGCTGCCGTTGGGGTTAGCGTCGGGTTCGGCCGGAGTGACCGCGGAGGAGACATGCCAGCACCGGAGCCCGAGCTCGATCTTGCCCCGCGCATCTCGGACCAGGTGCGCAAGACGACCTGCTACATGTGTGCCTGCCGCTGCGGGATCGACGTGCATCTCAAAGATGGCGTGCCGGTGCTGATCGAGGGCAACCGGGACCATCCGGTCAACCGCGGCGTTCTGTGCGCAAAGGGCGCCGCCGGGCTCAAGCAGGTCTTCTCGCCGGCACGGCTCGAGGCCCCGATGAAACGGGTCGGCCGCCGCGGCGAGAACCGCTTCGAGAGGATCACCTGGGACGAGGCCCTGGAACTGGCGGTTTCATGGATGAAACCCCTGCGCGAGCAGGCGCCGGAAAAGCTCGCCTTCTTCACCGGCCGCGACCAGAGCCAGTCGCTCACCTCCTGGTGGGCGCAGTCCTTCGGAACGCCCAACTACGCGGCCCATGGGGGCTTCTGCTCGGTGAACATGGCGGCGGCAGGCATCTACACCATGGGCGGCAGCTTCTGGGAGTTCGGCCAGCCCGACTGGGAACGCACCAAGCTTCTGATGCTCTTCGGCGTGGCCGAGGATCACGACAGCAATCCGATCAAGATCGGGCTGGGCCAGTTGAAGGCGCGCGGGGCCCGGGTGATCGGGGTCAATCCGATCCGCACAGGTTACAACGCGATCGCGGACGACTGGGTGGGGATCACGCCGGGCACGGACGGGCTGTTCATCCTCGCGCTCGTTCATGTTCTGCTGAAGGCCGGCAGGATCGATCTGGCCTACCTCGCCGAGTACACCAACGCGCCGGTTCTGCTCGACGAGGACGGGCTCTTCCGCCGCGATGCGAGCGGCAAGCCGCTGGTTCGGGATCGGGGCACCGGGCGCGAGCGGCCGTTCGACGCCGGCGACCTGCGCCCGGATCTGCGCGGCCCCGACACGGTGTTCACCCGTGTGATCGAGCGCTACCTCGCCCCGGAGTACGCGCCCGAGGCCGTGGCGGAGCGCTGCGGCATTCCCGCGGCCCGCATCCGCGAGATCGCCGCCGAGCTGGCCCGCGTCGCTTTCGACGAGGCCATCGCGATCGCCCGGCCGTGGACCGATTTTCGCGGGCGCCGCCATGCGAGCATGACGGGCAGGCCGGTGAGCTTCCATGCCATGCGCGGGATCTCGGCCCACGCCAACGGCTTCCAGACCTGCCGCGCGCTGCACCTGCTGCAGATCCTCCTCGGCACGGTGGAGGTGCCCGGCGGCTTCCGCTTCAAGCCGCCCTATCCGAAGCCGGCCGAGGCGCATCCGCGCCCCCATGCCAAGGCCCAGCCCGGCGCGCCGCTGGAAGGGCCGCACCTGGGCTTCGTGCAGGGCCCCGAGGACCTTGCGCTCACGGAAGACGGCGCCGCGGCGCGCATCGACAAGGCCTTCTCCTGGGAGGCGCCGTTGTCGGCACACGGGCTGATGCACATGGTGCTGCCCAACGCGAGGGCCGGCGATCCCTACCGGATCGACACGCTCTTTCTCTACATGGCGAACATGGCGTGGAACTCCTCGATGAACCCCGGCGCCGCGATGGCGGCGCTCACTGAAACCGGCGAGGACGGCGAATACACCATCCGCCGCGTGATCTACTCAGATGCCTACGCCTCGGAGATGGTGGCCTATGCCGACCTCGTGTTGCCCGACACGACCTACCTCGAGCGCCACGACTGCATCTCGCTGCTCGACCGGCCCATCTGCGAGGCCGATGCCGCCGCCGATGCCATCCGCTGGCCCGTCATCGCTCCCGATCGCCCGGGGCACGAGGGTGTGCGGGGGTTCCAGTCGGTCCTGATCGATCTCGGCGCGCGCCTCGGCCTGCCCGGTTTCGTGGATGCAGACGGGAGCCCGGCCTTCCGCGATTACGCGGACTACATGGTCAATCACCAGCGCCGCCCCGGCGTGGGGCCGCTCGCGGGCTGGCGCGGCGCGCGGGGCGAGGCCCACGGACGCGGCGCGCCCAACCCGGCGCAACTCGACCGCTACATCGAGAACGGCGGGGTCTTCGTGGCGGAGGTGCCGGAGGAGGCGCGCTTCATGAAGCCCTGGAACCGCGCCTACCAGGATTGGGCGGTGTCCATGGGGTTCTACGACGCGCCGCAGCCCTACCTGTTCCAGCTCTACGTCGAGCCGATGCGCAGGCTTCAGCGTGCGGGAGAGGGCCATGGCCTGCGCCAGCCGCCCGAACACCTGCGTGCCCGGATCGCGTGCAAGCTCGACCCGCTGCCGATCTGGTACGAAAGCACGGGCGCCGACACGGGCGAGGGCGGCAGTGCCGAGGGCGATGGGCAGGCTTTCCCGCTGCACGCGCTCACCCAGCGCCCCATGGCGATGTATCATTCCTGGGGCAGCCAGAACGCCTGGCTGCGCCAGATACACGGGGTGAACCCTCTCTACGTGCCCAGCGCGGTCTGGGAGGCCGAGGGCTTCTCGGAGGGCGACTGGGCGCGGGTCACGTCTCCCGATGGCGAGATCGTGGTGCCGGTGGCGCTGATGGCCGCGCTCAATCCCCGCACCGTCTGGACATGGAACGCCATC
>Ga0076929_100865_pt1 | contig 14103 bp, 11 predicted proteins | sample HotLakConUCCSL28_FD_87104 | JGI IMG/M metagenome (GOLD analysis project Ga0076929, IMG submission 87104) | Hypersaline microbial mat communities from Hot Lake, Washington, USA - Hot Lake Consortium UCC-SL28 (version 3) (version 3) | ecosystem: Environmental > Aquatic > Thermal springs > Hot...
GATGGCCGAACCGCCCCTCGGTTTGAACCGACCGGCCACCGGTCTACCTCGCTGCAGATGACGCAGATCGATGAACCATCGCCGGGGAGGCGCCGAACCGCCGGGCCCCGCTTCACGCGGCGCGGCGCCCTTGCGCTCGGCCTCGGTGCCGCGTTCGCCGGAGCGGCCCCCGCGTTGCGCACGGCCCGCGCGGAGAGCGCGCCCGCGAGGTTCAACTTCGAGTGGCTGGCCCGCGAGGCGCGCGCCCGGGCTGCCGCGCCGTTCGTGCCTCCGGCGCCGCTGGCCGGCCCCATGCCCGAGGGATACGACGCCCACCGCGCCCTGCGCGTGCGCGCGGCGCGTGCCCGCTGGCGGGCCGAGGGCGCCCCGATGCGCGTGCTGCCCCACCCGGCCGGCTGGCTCTTCCGCACCACCGTGGATCTGCACGACGTGAGCGACGGCAGCATCCGGCCGATGACCTTCTCGCCGGACGACTTCGAGGGCATGCCCGAGGGAGACTTTCCCGGCGTCGCCGGCTTCCGGCTCACCGCGCCGCTCAACCGCCCCGACCGGTGGGACGAGGTGGCGAGCTTCCTCGGGGCCAGCTACTTCCGCGCGCTCGGCCGCGGCAGCACCTATGGCCTCAGCGCACGCGGGATCGCGATCGACACCGGCACCGGCCGCGCGGAGGAGTTCCCCGCCTTCCGCGCCTTCTGGCTCGATCGCCGCGCGCCGGGAGGCGGCGCCACCGTCTGCGCCCTGCTCGATGGCCCCAGCGTTGCGGGCGCCTACCGCATGGAGATCCGCCCCGGCGCCGAAACCACCGTGGACGTCACGGCGCGGCTCTTCTTCCGGGCCGATGTGGGCCAGCTTGGCCTCGCGCCGCTGACCTCGATGTTCTACTTCTCGCCCGCAGGGCCCGGCGGGATGAACGACTACCGCCCGGCGGTTCACGACAGCGAGGGGCTCCGCATCGAGCGGCGCGACGGAGACGTGCTCTGGCGCCAGCTCAACAACCCGCCGCGCCTCGCCAACTCCTGGTTCGCCGAGATCGGGCCCGTCGCCTTCGGCCTCTACCAGCGCAACCGGGGCATGGACCGCTTCGAGGATCCCGAGGCGCGCTACCACCGCCGCCCCTCGCTGCGGATCGAGCCGCAGGGCGACTGGGGGCCCGGCCACGTCCGGCTCGTGGAGATCCCCACCGATGTGGAGGCCAACGACAACATCGCCGCCTTCTGGACTCCCGCCGCCGAAAGTCGCGCGGGCGACAGCTTCGAGATCGGCTACCGCCTGTGCTGGGGCGATCTGCCGCCCGAAACCGGCGGCCGCCTCGCCATCGTGGCGCAGACGCGCAGCGGCCTCGGCGGGGTCGCCGGAGTGCGGCCGGAGCCCGGAACGCGCAAGTTCGCGGTCGATTTCGAAGGGGGGCCCCTTGCACGCCTCGGCGCCGGGGCGGGGCTTTCCCCCGTCGTGACGGTGGCGGGGGGCCACCTCGTGCGCCACCACCTCGACAGGCTCGACGGCGGCCGCTGGCGGCTGGTGATGGATGTTGCGGCGGCTTCGGGAGACGTCGTGGAGCTGGCGGCCCACCTCGCCGGATACGGGCGCAAGCTCACGGAAACCTGGCTGAACCAGTGGGCGGTGGCATGAGCGGAGCCGATCCGGCAGCCGACGCGCACCCTGCGGAAGTTCCGCCCGCAAGCCAGACGGGACGGACCTCCGGGAACAACGCCAGCCCTCTTGCGAGATCAGCGCGATTGGCCGGCTGGCGGGGCGCCCGGGCACTGCAGCCACCGCCGCCTGCCCCGCTCGCGATGCCCGAGCATCGCCTCGTTGCGCCGCCGCGGCGCCCGGTGCTGGCGCGGCTCTGGGCACGGCTCCTGCGCATCGCGAGGCCCTGAGATGCGCGGCGTCGCCCTTCGGCGGGCAGGTGTCGGCGTGATTTGCCTCGCGGTCGCCTCGGGGCTGGCCTGCGCCTTTCTCGGCACTCTCCCGCGCGTCGCCGGCATCGATATCCTGCGCGCCGCGCTGGTGTTCGCCAGCGGCGCCTGGCTCGCCTGGGGATGCGCCCTGGCCCTGCTCGGCCTCGGCTGGTCGCCGCCTGCTCCTCCGCGCGGCGCGCCCGCCGGCCGCACGGCGATCCTGATGCCGATCTGCAACGAGGATGCCGCCGCCACAGCAGCACGCATCGGGGCGGTGCGAGCCTCGCTGGAAGCCTCCGGTCACGCGCATCTCTTCGAGTTCGCGGTTCTCTCCGACAGCAGGCCGGAGGTGGCGAGCGAGGAGCGGCGGCGCCTCGAAGCGTTGCTGGCCCTCGCCCCCGGCGCGCCGCTCCATTACCGCCGCCGCGCCGACAGAAGGGGGCGCAAGGCCGGCAACATCGCGGAGTTCCTGCGTACGGCGTCGAGGGCGACACGCTGGTGGGAATGGTGCGGCGCATGGAGGGCGACCCGGGCCTCGGGCTGTTGCAGACGGTTCCGCTCGTGCTGGGGGCGCGCACCAGGTTCGGCCGGGTCATGCAGTTCGCCTCGCATCTCACCGGGCCGTTGCAGGCCCGCGGGCTCGCCGCGCTGCAAGGGCGCGAGGGGCCCTACTGGGGGCACAACGCCATCTTCCGCGTGGCCCCGTTCGCCGCCCATTGCGGCCTCGCGCCCCTGCCGGGGACCCCGCCGCTGGGCGGCGATATCCTGAGCCACGACTACGTTGAGGGCGCCCTGCTCGCCCGGGCGGGCTGGCGGGTCCGGCTCGACCCCGACCTCGCAGGCTCCTTCGAAGAAACCCCGCAGGACCTCGTGGAGCACGCCCGCCGCGACCGACGCTGGTGCCAGGGCAATATCCAGCACGGCCGGCTCATCGGGCTGGACGGGCTGGCGGGCTGGAGCCGGCTCAGCTTCTTTCTCAACCTTTGCGCCTATGCCATGGCCCCGGTCTGGGCTCTGTTCCTTCTGGCGAGCCTCCTGCGCCCGCTGGCAACCGGAACCGAGCCGCATGCGGCCTTCCCGACCGGATTCGAGGGGCTGGTCTTCGCCGTGATCTGCCTGCTGGTGCTGCCCCGCCTCGCGGCGCTCGCGCACGAACTCGCGCGCCCGGGCCACGCGCCCCGCGCGAGGCTTCTGGCGGGCGCACTGGCGGAGCTGGCGTTTTCGGCACTTCTGGCGCCGATCCTGCTTGCCTACCAGATCCGCGCGGTGCTCGAGGTCTTGCGCGGGCGCGACGCGGGCTGGCCGGCCAGCGACCGGGACGGGCGCCCCCTCACCCTGGCCGAGGCCTGGGAGGCCACGGGCTGGGTCACCACCCTCGGCCTTGCGGGCCTCGCGCTGACGGTCGCGGCGGCGCTCGGCTCGCTCTACTTCGTGCTGCCGGTATTCCTGCCGATGCTTTTTGCCCCCGTGCTGGCAGCGTGGTCGTCGCGCGGGTCCGCGGCCGGCGGCCTGCCCGGTGCCGGGACGGAACGCGGCGTGCCGGACGTGGCAAGGCTCAGGGACGATCTGCTGTCTGCCTGAGAGGGCGCGAGCAAGCCCAGCGCGCCAGGCAAGGAGGCAACGAGGATCGCGAGCCCGAAGGCGATCGAGGCGGCGACCCCTGCCTCCGAAGCGGCACCGATGAGCGGCCACAGCGCCGCCGCGGCGCCCTCGCGCACGCCCCAGCCCGCCACGGAAACGGGAAGCACCATCGACACCAGCACCAGCGGCACGACCGTGACGATCGCCAGCAGGCTCAGCCCGGTTCCGGTGGCCGCGGCGCAAAGCGCAAAGCCGCCGAGGTTGCACGCCACGATGCACAGGCTCAGGATCGCCTGCCCCGGCCAGGCCTCGCGGGCGAGCACGGAGGACCGCACCGCCTCGACGAACCCGGCCGATGCACGCCCGACCCGCCCGCGCAGGCGTGCGGCAAGAACGGCCGCCGCCGCGACACCCGCAAGGGCGCCGGCCGCCGTCGCCACACCGGCCACCCAGCCGGGCCACACCATCGGCGCGCCGCCCAGCGAGGCCAGCGCCAGCCCGGCGCCCAGAACGGAGAAGAGCGTCACCTGGCCCACCATCCGCTCGATGACCACCGCCTGCGAAGCCCGCAGGAGCCCCGCCTCCCCGCGCATCCGGACCGCGCGGCCGACATCGCCGAGCACGCCGGCGGGCAGCGTCATGTTCAGGAACTGGGAGAGGAAATATTCCCGAAGCGCCCGCGCCTCGCCGATCGGCTGACCGAGCCGCCGCGCGATGCAGGCCCAGCGCAGGGCCGAGAGCGCGTTCTGGCAGGCCAGCGCGGCCAGCGCAGCGAAGAGCAGCGTCGGTTCGGTCGAGGCCAGCAGCGCTCCGACGGCCGCCATGTCCAGCGCGAGCCAGAGCAGCGCGAGCGCTGCCAGCGGCACGGCCAGCCGCAGCACGACCCGCGCCCGCCGCGCGCCTCTCGCGTCATTCAGACGGCGCATCGCCACACCCCGCGGCAATCGCTGCCGCGCCGGCGATACCGCCAGCCGCGGCAACTGGACCGGCGCGGGCGATCCCCTACCCTTCCCGCAGGGCGAACGTGACGCGCGGGAGGACAGCGAAATGGCAGACGGCGCCGCAGCGCAGCCGGAAGACCGGAGCCGGCCGCCCCACGTCGCCGCGACGGTCGCGACGGCCGCGACGGCCGCGGCGCCGATACGGGCGGTCTCATGGAACATCCACCGCGGCCGAGGAGCCGACGGCCTCGTGAACCCCGGGCGCATCCTGCGCACGCTGGCAGAGGAGGTGTGTCCCCCCGGTTCCGCCCATGTGCTCGGGCTGCAGGAGGCCGACGAAGAACGCCCGCCCCACGGCGGCATCCTCGATATCGCCGCGGTCGAGCAGGCCACCGGCCTTCGCTACGCCCACCGGGATCCTCGGCTGCGCTGGGGCTCCCTGAGCCACGGGTTTCTCGGCTCGATCCTTTTCCTGCCGCCGGAACGAGAAATCCTGCACGCCGACGTGGTCGGCCTTCCGGGGCGCTGCCAGCGCGGCGCCGTGGCGATCGAGCTGGGCCGGCCCGGCCCCTTGCTTCGCGTGATCTGCACCCATCTTTCCCTCGCACAGACGCTGCGCATCGCGCAGATGCGCGCGATCGGGCAATACGTGTTCCGCCGCCCAGCCATGCCAACGGTGCTGCTTGGCGATCTCAACGAATGGCGCCCCTGGGGTGGGCTGGCCTTCTCGGCTGCCGTCACCGGGCTGCACATGCGCGGCCCCCGAGCGGCAAGCTTCCCCGTGTCACGCCCGCTGCTTTCGCTCGACCGGATCCTGTGCGACGTGCCGAACGCCGTGCGCCGGCTCGAGGTGCTGGACGGCCCGGGCATCCGCACCGCCTCCGACCACCGCCCGGTGCGCGCGGAGCTGGCGCTCTAGCGGCCCAGCGGCGGCCAGATGCGGCCGAAAACGCCATCGCGCTTCAAGAGCCCGTGCTGAAGCGCTGCGGCGATATGCAGAAGGATCAAGCCGGCAAGCGCGAAGCGCGCTGTCGAGTGAACCGACTGCGCCGTCTTCGCCAGCGCCTCGTCGACGGGCACGAGCGGCGGGATACCGAGCGCGTCGAGCCCCTCGATGGGGAAGTTGCCGGCCTCCACCCTGACATAGCCCGAAACCGCCATGACGACGAGAAGCGCATAGAGACCCCAGTGCGTTGCGACCGCGGCACGCCGCTGCCAGGTGGGCATGTGCACCGGCATCGGCGGCGCGGGCCGGACGGCCCGCAGCACGAGGCGCGCCGCCACGAGAAGCAGGATCACCACGCCGATGTTCTTGTGAAAGATGAAGAGCGCGTTCTGCATCTCGCGGCTCAACCCCTCTCCGGTCATGATCGCGCCCACCGGCAAGGTCACGATCACGACGAGCGCCACGAGCCAGTGCAGGGCACGCGTCGCAGGCGCATATCTGGCAACGGTTCGGGCCATGCGTGGCGCCTCCCTGACGGTTCGTCGCAAGGGGATGCTAGGGCAACCGGGCACGGCATCAATGGCCGATCTCGCCCCATGGGCCCGGCCGGGTCCGTTCCGCGCGCCAACTTGACTTCCCGCCGCCGGGCTTAGTTAAACGCGGATGAAGTTCTTCGACGGTGTTCCAGACAGACTGGTCGCGGCGCGGATGCGCTCGTTCGAGCCCACCGGAGCGCTCGCCCTCTTTTCCGTGCTGCACTTCGCGGGCGTGGCCGTGATCGGGGGCCTCGCTGCGGCGGCGGCCCCCATCCTCGCCGCCGGGCTGCCGCTGGCGCTGGCGCTCAACCTCGTGTTCTCCACCATCGTCTACCGGCTGTTGCGCACCAGCCCTCCTTTCACCTTCGCGCACGACAAGCTTGGAGCGTGCAACGTCGTCACGCATCTTCGCGGCAGCCTCGCCGCGCTTCTCGCCATGCCGCTGGCTGCGCCGCAGGCGCTCGCCGACCCCGCGGTGGGCTGGGCCGTCTTCGGGCTGGGCCTGACAGTGCTCTGCCTCGACGGGGTGGACGGCTGGCTCGCGAGACGCGGGGGAATGGCATCCGCCTTCGGAGCCCGCTTCGACCTGGAGGTCGACTCGCTCCTCGCGCTCGCCCTTGCCGCGCTCGCCCTCGCGGGGGGCGCCGCGGGACCGGCGGTTCTGGTGCTCGGGCTTGAGCGATACGCGTTCTGGGCCGCGAGCCTCGTTCTGCCCTGGCTCGCCGCACCGCTGCCCCCGCGTTTCTCGCGCAAGGCCGTCTGCGTGGTGCAACTCGGCACGCTTCTCGCGCTGCAGGCGCCCGTGCTTCGAGCCCCGGTGGGGCACGCCGCCGCCTTCGCGGCGGCCGGCCTGCTCGCGTGGTCTTTCTGGGTCGATATACGCTGGCTCTCCGCCCGCGCAGCGCGGTCGTGAGAGCGGCGATGGAGGGGAAGCACGGCGTCCGCGCGGCGCTGCGGATCGCGGCGGCGGCCGCGGTGCTCTACCTGCTGCTCATCCAGCCCAACCACCCTGCGGCGATGACCTGGGGCGCGCTCCTGCGCTTCCCGCTGGAGTTGCCGGTGATCCTCGCGGGGCTCGTTGCCCTGCCCGGCCGTGCGGGGGCGACCTTTGCGGTGCGGATCGCCCTGGTGGCCACCCTCGGCGCCATCGCCGTTCTCAAACTGGCCGATTACGCCACTTTCCTGTCCTACAGCCGGGGCTTCAACCCTGTCGTCGATCTGCATCTTCTGGAGGCCGCCTGGCGGCTTGGCTCCGGCGCCATCGGGGTGCCGCTGGCGCTGGGCGCCGCGGCCTGCGCGGTGCTTGCGATCCTCGGCGTCCTCGCCGCGGCGTGGTGGGCCACCGGCGTCTGGGCCGGGCTCGAACCCCCCCGCGCAGCGCTCCGCTGGCGGCTGGGCCTCGGGCTGGGCGCCGCCGCATCCGCCTCGGTCGCCGTGGCGGAGATCGGCCAGGCCCGGGGCGCGTGGAGCCTTCCCGCCCGCGTGCCGGCGGCCGCCTTCACCGCCCGTGTGGGGCTCGAACGGGTCCAGATGATCCGCCGCACGACGGCGGACCTGCGCAGCTTCTCCGAAGCCGCATCGTCCGACGCGTTCGCCGGCGCCGCCGGGCTCTTCGACCTCCTCGGCCGGCGCGACGTGCTCTTCATCTACGTCGAGAGCTACGGGCGCGCGAGCTTCGACGTGCCCTTCTACGCCGCGCGTCACAGCGAAACGCTGCGCGCGGCCGAGGAACGGCTCGAGGCGGCCGGCCTGGCCATGCGCTCGGGCTGGCTCACCGCGCCGATGATTGGCGGGCAGAGCTGGCTGACCCACGCCTCCGTCGCCTCCGGGCTCTGGATCGCTGACCAGGTCCGCTACCGCGCGTTGCTGGCCAGCCCCCGGCTCTCGCTCTTCCACCTCGCGCGGGAGGCCGGATTCCACACCGCGGCCGTGATGCCCGCGCTGACCTACGATTGGCCCGAGGGCAGCAGGATGGGCTTTGAAACCGTGCTCGCGGCCCGCGATCTCGGCTACGCCGGCCCCCCGTTCAACTGGGTGACGATGCCCGACCAGTTTACCCTCGCCGCGCTCGACAGGCTGCTCGGCGAGACCACCCCGCCGGGCGCACCGCCGCCGGAGGTGCCGCTCTTCGCGCAGGTGGCGCTGATCTCCTCCCATGCGCCCTGGACCCCGGTGCCCGAGATGCTCCCGTGGGAAAGCCTCGGCGACGGCAGCGTCTTCGGGCGCTGGGACGGCGCCGGCGACCCGCCCGAGGTGGTCTGGCGCAACCCCGAGCGCGTGCGCGCCCAGTACCGCGACGCCGTGGACTACGCGCTCGAGGCGGCCACGTCCTACGCCGAGCGCAGCGCAGGGCGCGGCCCGCTGATCGTGCTCCTCGGCGACCACCAGACGGCCGATTTCATCTCGGGCAGCGCGAGTTTCGACGTGCCCGTGCATGTCATCGGCCCGCCGGAGGTCGTCGCGCGCGTCGGCTCCTGGGGCTGGAGCGCCGGGATGGTGCCTGACGCCGCGCTTTCGCCCTGGCGGATGGACGCGTTCCGCGACCGCTTCGTCGGCGCGTTCTCGAGCGGGGCGCACCTCGCACGCTCGGGCGCGGGCGGATGACAGCGGGCGGGCAAGGCTTCGGGAGGCTCCGGGATGGCTGAGGTGCGTCTGGAAGGCCTCGTCAAGCGCTTCGGCCAGACCGAGGCGGTGCGCGGCATCGACCTATCCGTTGCCGACTGCGAGTTCTTGGTGCTCGTCGGGCCTTCGGGCAGCGGCAAATCCACGACGCTGCGCATGGTGGCGGGGCTCGACACGATCACCGAAGGCGAGCTCTTCATCGGCGGACGGAGGGTGAACGACCTCGCGCCGGGCGAACGCGACATCGCCATGGTCTTCCAGAATTACGCGCTCTACCCCCATCTCACCGTGGCGCAGAACATCGCCTTCGGCCTGCGCCGCCGGAAGCTCGGCCGCGCGGAGCGCGACGCCGCGGTGCGCGAGGCGGCCCGCACCCTCGAGATCGAGCCGCTTCTCGGGCGCCGGCCGCGGGAGCTGTCGGGCGGGCAGCGCCAGCGCGTGGCCATGGGGCGGGCGATGGTGCGCGAGCCGCGCGCCTTTCTCTTCGACGAGCCGCTCTCGAACCTCGATGCCCGGCTCAGGGTGCAGATGCGCCTCGAGATCCGGCAGCTGCATGAGCGGATGCCCACCACGACGCTCTACGTGACGCATGACCAGGCCGAGGCGATGACCATGGCCGACAGGGTGGTGGTGATGAACGAGGGCAGGATCGAGCAGGCGGGCCCGCCGATGGAGGTGTACCGGCGCCCGCGCACCCGTTTCGTGGCCGAGTTCATGGGCTCGCCCGCCATGAACATCTTCGATGCGCGTCTCGACGCGGCCGAAGGCGGCCTCCACATCGTACTCCCGGACGGCACCCGGCTCGCCGTACCCTCCGCCCGGCAGGCGGCATACGCGCCGTTCGCGGGCCGGAAGGTGACGTTCGGCCTGCGCCCCGAGGATATCGCCGTGGCCTCCGGCAATTGCGGCGATCCACCCGAGGTGGCGGTGCACATGGTGGAACCGCTGGGCGTGGAGACGCTGGCCTATCTCGGTTTCGGCGGCGAACGCGTGTGCGCCAGGCTGACCGGCGAGCCGATACCGCGGCCCGGGGAACGTATCCCGCTTCGCCTCGGGATGGACCGCATGATCCTCATCGACCCTGAAACCGACCGCGTGATCGGCGCCGATCCATAGCGCCACTGGCCGGAGCGGGCCCCGCCCGGCGCGTTTCGGCAAGACCACCCCGCATGAACCCCAAGCAAGACCGGAGACAGACATGACACACCGACTGACAGCTTCCGCGTTCGCACTGGCCCTCGCCACGGTTTCGGGCTCTCCGGCGCTGGCGCAGGAGGATATCGTCACGCGCGACCGGGTGGGCCCGGCGGACGCCGAGAATTCCCTGACCTTCCGCCTCACCGCGTTCGATCTCTACAGTTCCGACCCGGCCACAGCCGCGGCTTTCGAGGAGATGTTCGTCGAGTTCATCACGGCAAACCCCGGCTGGCGCATCGACACGCAACTCCAGACCGGCAACCTCAGCCAGGAGCAGGCCCGTATGATCGAGCAGGCGCAGGCGGGGCGCGGCCCCGATTGCGCGATGGTCGACAGCTCGCAACTGGCCACCTACAAGGCCGCCGGGGTTCTTTCACCCATGAACGCACATTTCACGGAGGAGGAAATCGCCGACTTCTTCCCCTACGTGCGCGAGGGCATCACCGACGAGAACGGCAACATGCTGGCCGTCTGGTGGTTCACCGATCTGCGGGTGCTCTACCGCAACACCGAGATCGTGCCCGAGGCGCCGCAGACCTGGGCGGAGCTTCGCGAGGCGGCCCTCGCCACGGTGCAGGCCGGCTACGAGGGGCTTCTCTTCAACGGCGGGCGCGACGAGGCCACGACCTTCGACTGGCTGGCCCATTTCTGGGCGCAGGGCGGGCGCCTCGTCGACGAGACCGGCGCGCCGGTCTTCCACATCGGCGACAACCGCGAGCGCTTCCTCGATGCCGTGCGCTTCTACGAGGAGCTGGTGGACTCCGGCGCCGCACCGGGCCGGGTGACCTCCATCTCCAGCTACGACGACATGCTGGCCGCGGCGGCGGCGGGATCGACCGCCATGTTCATTGGCGGCAACTGGATGTACGGGCAGATCCAGAACACGCTCGCGCCCGGGGAGGCGGCGAAGTGGGAAGCGTCCGAGCTGCCGGGCCCCACTCCCGACCAGCGCGCCACCGGCACCGGCGGCTGGACCATCGCGGCGCTCACCGATGACCCCGCGAAGGTCGAGATGTGCGCCGGCATCGCGAAGATCTACCTGGGGCCGGGCAACGCCTTCCAGGGCCTTCTGCCCACCCAGGCGGCCCTTTACGACGCCTACGACAGCTATGCCGGGCCGGAGTTCGATGTCTTCGCGGCGGCCCTGGAAAACGGCCGGGCGCGGCCGGGCGTGGCGATCTACCCGGAGATTTCCAACCAGATCCAGATCCTTCTCGGGGCGGTCATGTCGGGCGCAGCCGATCCCGGGGAGGCGCTCGACGCAGCAGGCGCCGCGGCCGAGGCGGCCTTCGCCCGGCAATAGGGCGAGGCCGCGGGGCGCCGAAGAAGGAACACGCAAGGTGGCGGATCTGCCAGACCATCGGAGCACGATGCGCCCGCCCCGCGCCGGCGAGGCGGGGCCTCGGGCCCGCCCGCCGGCGGCGGATCGGGCGCGCCTTCTCGCCGGGCCGCTGCCCTGGCTGATGCCGGTGCTGCTCTTCATCGGCCTCTTCTACCTCTACCCGATCCTCGATGCGCTGCGGCTGGCCTTCACCGACGCTTCGCTGCTCGACCGGGAGGTCTCGTTCTCGCTGGAGGCGCTTTCGGCAACATTCGGCAGCACGGCGCTCGGCACGGTGCTGCGCAACACGGCCATCTTCACAGTCGGCAGCATGGCGGGCCAGATGCTGCTTGGCCTCGCGATCGCGCTCATGGTGGTGCGGGGAGAGCGCCACGGGCTGCGCGGCATGCTGGCCTTCCGCACGCTCGTGCTCGCCGCCTGGGTGATCCCCGGCATCGCCAACGGGATCATCTGGCAGATGCTCTTCTCCGAAGCGCCCTTCGGGGCGATCAACTCCACGCTGCGCCTGCTGGGCCTGCCCGCCGTGGCCTGGCTTTCCGACCCGGCGAACGCCATGCTCTCGGCCATCATCGCCACGGTCTGGCAGGGCACGGCCTATTCCATGATCCTGCTCTATGCCGCGCTCAGATCCATCAACGAAACCCTCTACGAGGCCGCCGCGGTGGATGCGGCCACGCCGCTGGAACGGTTTCGCTTCATCACCCTGCCGCACCTGCGACCGGCGCTCACGGTCAATGCGATCCTCATCCTGATCATGACGCTGAATACCTTCGACGCGATCCTCTCGCTCACCGGCGGCGGGCCGGGGCGCGCCACCGAAGTGCTCGCGCTCTTCGCCTATTCCACGGTCTTCAACAGCTTCGATCTCGCGGGCGGAAGCGTGCTCTCGATCCTGCTGCTGGCGATCTCGTTGTGCGCGTCGGTGCTCGTCGCCGCGGCGCTGCCACGGGAGGGCCAGCGATGATCGCAAGCCGCCGCGGGCGCATCGGCAACCTGCTCACCTATGCCGCGATGCTCCCGCTCGCCGCGTTCTTTCTCGCCCCGGTGCTCTGGCTGGCCTCGCTTGCCTTGCGCACGCAGGCGGAGGTGTTTCTCGGGGCGGCACGCTTCTTTCCCGAGGCTCCGACGCTGGCGAACTTCGTGCAGGTGATCACCGACGGCGGGTTTCGCACCTACCTGTGGAACTCCGTCAAGCTCTCGGCACTCGGGGCCGCGGGCGCGGTGGCCTTCGCCGCTCCTGCCGCCTACGCGTTTTCCCGCATGCGTTTTCGCGGGCGCCCGGCACTGATGATGGCGATCCTCTCGGTGCAGATGGTGTCCGGCCTCGTCGTTCTGATCCCGCTCTATCGCTACATGGACAGGCTCGGGCTGCTCGAAACCCATCTCGGCGCGGCGCTGCTCTACATCTCGGCGGGCATCCCGGTGACCGTCTGGCTTCTCAAGACGAGCTTCGACGCGGTTCCGCGCGAACTTGAGGAGGCCGCGGCGATCGACGGACTCGGCCGGGCGGAGATCTTCGCCCGGGTCACGCTGCCCCTCGCGGCGCCGGGCATCGCCTCGGCCCTGATCCTGAACATGATCCTCAACTGGTCACAGTTCCTGATCCCGTTCATCATGCTCTCGGACGCGTCGAAATGGCCGATATCGGTCGGGATCTTCACCTTCGCCGGCGCAACCAACGCCGCCACCACGCAGCTTCTCGCGGCCGCATGCCTCGTGGCGATCCTGCCCGCGCTCGCGGTGTTCGTGGCGCTGCAACGGATGATCGTCTCGGCGCTGACCTCCGGGGCGGTGAAGGGGTGAGCGGGCATGCCTCGGCGCGCGGCGACGCAAGCTGCGCCTAGCGGCGGCGCCCGGCCCGCGGAACGCCGCTCGCGCGCAGGGTGTACCGCGCCTCGGGATGGGGCGGATGCCCGTCCGTGCGCCTCCAGAACCGCGGCCCGCCGCGCCGCACGAACCCCGGCAGCGCGAGAACGAAGCCCACGACGAAGCCGCCGGCATGGGCCCAGTAGGCCACGCCCCCCACGGAGGCATCGCTGCCCACCCCGTTGAGCAGCTGAAGCGCGAACCACAGCCCCAGCATGGCCCAGGCCGGAACCGGCACGATGCGGACAAGGATCACGAGGATCAGCAGCAGGTCCACCCGCGCGCGCGGGAAGAACAGCAGGTAGCCGCCCATCACCGCGGCAATCGCCCCGGAAGCGCCCACGGTGGGGATGGGCGATCCGGGCGCGGAAAGCCAATGCGCCACGGCTGCGCCAATGCCGCCCGCGAGGTAGAAGGCCAGGAACCCGCCATGCCCGAACTCGTCCTCGAGATTGTCGCCGAAGATCCAAAGGAAGAGCATGTTGCCCAGCAGGTGCATCCATCCCCCGTGCAGGAACATCGAGGTCACCAGCGTGACGGCCCCTTCGCCGCCGCTCACCCGCGCCGGGATCATCGCCCAATCGAAGAAGAAGGCCTCCAGCGATCGCGGATCGGCGAAAAGGCCGACGTAACCGAGGAAAACGCCGACATTCGCCAGGATCAGCCCGTAGGTGACGTAGGGCACCCGGGTGGAGGGATTGTGGTCGCGCAGCGGAAACATGCGCGTTCCATCGCTCCGCCGGCCGCACCGGTCAAGCACGAAGCACGCCGGACGCGGGCGGTGCGGCCCGCGCTCGGCTCCGGGCGCGGGGCTTGACGCGGCGCCGCCATGCGCCAAGCTCCCCACGATGACGGGAGCATTGCGCATTCTGGTCGCCGCGGCAGCGGCCCTTGCGACACTTGGCGCGCCGGCCGGGGCGGAGGGTACCTGCCCCGGCCAGCCCGCGCTCCCGGGGCTGCTCGATCCGCTTTACGAGGCGCTAGCGCAATCCCGCTCCGAGCTGGAGGCCCAGCGCATCGACGCCCGGGTCTGGCAGATCCGGCTGACCGCGCCCGATGCCGAGGCACAACGCCTGCTCGACAGCGGCATCGCCCGCCTGCGCGTTGCCGATTACGAGACGGCCGCCGCCACCTTCGGCACGCTTGTAGACTACTGCCCCGACTACGCCGA
>Ga0076929_100866_pt1 | contig 14090 bp, 10 predicted proteins | sample HotLakConUCCSL28_FD_87104 | JGI IMG/M metagenome (GOLD analysis project Ga0076929, IMG submission 87104) | Hypersaline microbial mat communities from Hot Lake, Washington, USA - Hot Lake Consortium UCC-SL28 (version 3) (version 3) | ecosystem: Environmental > Aquatic > Thermal springs > Hot...
GGCGTCGAGATGATCGGCGCCAATCGCGCCGCCATCGAGATGGCCGAGGACCGCAAGCTCTTCCGCGAGGCGATGGACCGGATCGGGCTGGAGAACCCCAAGGCCACGATCGTCGCCGCCCCGAAGCTCGCGAGCGGGCGCCACGACATCGCCAAGGGGCTCGAGGGCGCTCTCGCCGCGCTCGAATTCGTCGGCCTGCCGGCGATCATCCGCCCGGCCTACACCCTCGGCGGCACCGGCGGCGGCGTCGCCTACAACCGGGAGGATTACTTCGAGATGTGCCGGCGCGGCCTCGAAGCCTCCCCGGTCGCGCAGATCCTCATCGACGAGAGCCTTCTGGGGTGGAAGGAATTCGAGATGGAGGTGGTGCGCGACAAGGCCGACAACGCCATCATCGTCTGCGCCATCGAGAACGTCGACCCGATGGGGGTGCACACGGGCGACTCGATCACCGTCGCCCCCGCCCTCACGCTGACGGACAAGGAATACCAGATCATGCGCAACGGCTCGATCGCCGTGTTGCGCGAGATCGGTGTCGAGACCGGGGGGTCGAATGTGCAATGGGCGATCAACCCCGCAGACGGGCGGATGATCGTGATCGAGATGAACCCGCGCGTCTCGCGGTCCTCGGCGCTGGCGTCGAAGGCCACCGGCTTTCCGATCGCCAAGATCGCGGCGAAACTCGCCGTGGGCTACACGCTCGACGAGCTTGACAACGACATCACCGGCGTGACGCCCGCGAGCTTCGAGCCGTCGATCGACTATGTCGTGACGAAGATCCCGCGTTTCGCCTTCGAGAAGTTTCCCGGCGCCGAGCCGCACCTGACGACGGCGATGAAGTCGGTGGGCGAGGCCATGGCCATCGGCCGGAGCTTCCACGAGTCGCTCCAGAAGGCGCTCGCGTCGATGGAGACGGGGCTCACCGGGCTCGACGAGATCGAGATACCGGGGCTTCAGGGCACGCCCGCCACGGGAACGACCCAGGACCTCTCGCCCGATGCCCGCGCCGCGATCACCGCCGCCCTCTCGAAGCAGACCCCGGACCGGTTGCGCGTCATCGCCCAGGCCATGCGCGAAGGGCTCACCGACGACGACATCAACGCGGTCACCGCCTACGACCCGTGGTTTCTCGCCCGCATCCGGGAGATCGTCGAGGCCGAGGCGCGCATCCGCAAGGACGGCCTGCCGCTCAACGCGGAAGGCCTGCGCGCGCTGAAAGCGATGGGCTTCACCGACGCGAGGCTCGGCACCCTCACCGGCCGCGACGAGGACCAGGTGCGCCGGGCGCGGGAGAACCTCGGCGTCTCCGCCGTCTTCAAGCGCATCGACACGTGCGCGGCCGAGTTCGAGGCCCAGACCCCCTACATGTACTCGACCTACGAAGCCCCCGCGATGGGCGATGTCGAGGACGAGGCCCGGCCGACGGGGGCGAAGAAGGTCGTCATTCTCGGCGGGGGGCCGAACCGCATCGGCCAGGGCATCGAGTTCGACTATTGCTGCTGTCACGCCTGCTTCGCGCTCACCGAGGCGGGGTTCGAGACGATCATGGTCAACTGCAACCCCGAGACCGTGAGCACCGATTACGACACCTCCGACCGGCTCTATTTCGAGCCGCTCACCTTCGAGCACGTGATGGAGATTCTCCGCGTCGAGCAGTCCAATGGCACGCTTCTAGGCGTCATCGTCCAGTTCGGCGGCCAGACGCCCCTGAAGATCGCGGGCGCGCTGGAAGCCGCCGGCATCCCGATCCTCGGCACGACGCCCGACGCCATCGACCGCGCCGAGGACCGCGAGCGCTTCCAGGCGCTCGTCGAGAAGCTGGGGCTGAAGCAGCCGAAGAACGCCATCGCGAAATCCGAGGCCGCCGCGCTCGCCGCCGCCGAGGCCATCGGCTACCCGCTGGTCATCCGCCCGTCCTACGTCCTCGGCGGGCGCGCGATGGAAATCGTCCGCGACACCGCCCATCTCGAACGCTACATCCGCGAGGCCGTGGTCGTCTCCGGCAAGTCGCCGGTCCTGCTCGACAGCTACCTCGCAGGCGCCACCGAGGTCGATGTCGACGCGCTGTCGGACGGACGCGAGGTGCATGTCGCCGGCATCATGCAGCATATCGAGGAGGCGGGCGTGCATTCGGGCGATTCAGCCTGCTCGCTGCCGCCCTACTCGCTCTCGCCCGAGATCATCGACGCACTCGAGGCACAGACAAAGGCGCTCGCCCTCGAGCTCGGTGTCGTCGGCCTCATGAACGTCCAGTTCGCGGTGAAGCCCGACGCCGGGGGCAAGGACGAGATCTACCTCATCGAGGTCAACCCCCGCGCGTCGCGCACCGTGCCCTTCGTCGCCAAGGCCGTGGGCTCGCCCATCGCCGCCATCGCCGCCCGCGTCATGGCCGGCGAGCCGCTGTCGAATTTCGACCTCGTCGACCCCCGCATAGAGGGTTTCGCGGTCAAGGAGGCGGTGCTGCCCTTCGCCCGCTTCCCCGGTGTCGATACGCTTCTCGGCCCCGAGATGCGCTCCACCGGCGAGGTCATGGGGTCGGACACGAGCTTCCACCGTGCCTTCCTCAAGGCGCAGCTCGGCGCGGGCACGGTGCTGCCCCGGTCGGGCACGGTCTTCTTCTCGATCAAGGACGCCGACAAGACCCCGCTGCTTGTCGAAGCGGCCCGCGCGCTCCGCGACCTCGGCCTCGACATTCTCGCCACCCGCGGCACCGCGGACTTCCTCACGGAAAACGGCATCGAGAGCCGCGTGGTCAACAAGGCCTACGAGGGCGGCCGCACCATCGTCGACGTGATGAAGGACGGCGAGGTGCAACTGGTGATGAACACCACCGAAGGGGCGCAGGCGGTGGAAGATTCGCGCTCGATGCGGAACGTCGCCCTGATGGACAAGATCCCCTATTTCACGACCGCCGCCGGCGCCCATGCGGCCGCTTTCGCCATGAAGGCGGCCCGGGACGGGGAGATCGGGGTGAGGGCCTTGCAGGAGAGGTAGCGCTGCGCGGTCGGCGAGCTTCCCCGCCATCGCCCGGACGTCATCGCCAGGGAGGCGGCGCGAAAAGGCGCTCTCCTTGCGCCTTTCGACATGTCCTCCCGCGCCCGATCGCTGCCGGGGGCCGCCCCTCGCGATCGGGTGAGGGCCCGGTGCGGGCCGCCCGCGGGGTCGGTCGCAGCGTGGCGACGGGTGGCGCGCGAAAGACACGCGCGCTATGGCAATTCCGGAACCGATGCGCCATTCCACGGGGAACCGGACAGCGGCCGGTGCAACGAAGGGCTTTACAGAGTGTCACCGAGCGGTGACCCTGCACCATTAAGCGAGAGATATCGCACCCGGCGGATCGAGCCGCCGGAAACCTGAAGGGAGACTACCATGATCAGACGAAACCTGCTGCTGGCCGCCTCGGCCATCGCCCTCTTGCCCGCCATGGAGGCCCGCGCACAGTCGGGCGAACTCGTGCTTTACTGCTCGGTCAACGAGGACTGGTGCCGGGTGATGGCCGAGGCGTTCAGCCGCGAGACCGGCATCAACGTGCTGATGACCCGCGCCTCATCGGGCGAGACCTACGCCAAGATCAAGGCCGAGGAAGGCCAGCCGCGCGGTGACGTGTGGTGGGGCGGCACCGGCGACCCGCACCTGCAGGCCGCCCAGGAAGGGCTGACGGAGGAATACCGCTCGCCCATGCTCGACGAGTTGCAGGACTGGGCCGTGCGCCAGGCCGAGACCTCGGGCTATCGCACCGTCGGGATCTACGCCGGCGCGCTCGGCTTCGGCTACAACAGCGAGCTCGTCGACGACCCCGCGCCGGCCTGCTGGGCCGACCTGCTCGACCCGCGCTTCGAGGATGACATCCAGGTCGCCAACCCGAACTCGTCGGGCACCTCCTACACGATGCTCGCGACCATGGTGCAGCTCATGGGCGAGGAAGAGGCCTTCGAGTATCTCACCGAACTTCACGGCAACATCAGCGCCTACACCCAGTCGGGCAGCGCCCCGATCCGCGCGGCGGCCACCGGCGAGACCGCCGTCGGCATCGTCTTCCAGCACGACGCGGTGGCCCAGACCGTGCAGGGCGCGCCGGTCGTGACCGTCGCCCCCTGCGAGGGCACCGGCTACGAGGTCGGCTCGATGTCGCTCATCGCGGGCGGGCCCAACCCCGACAACGCGAAGATCTGGTACGACTGGGCGCTGACGCCGGCCGCGCAGGAAACCGGGGCCATGGCCGGCAGCTACCAGGTGCCGTCGAACACGAACGCGGAAACGCCGCCCGAAGCGCCCCGGCTCGAGGACGTGAAGCTCATCGACTACGACTTCGCCACCTACGGCTCGAGCGAGACCCGCACGCGCCTGCTCGAGCGCTGGGACGCGGAGATCGGCTCGCTGCCCCAGTGACGGCGGGCCGCACCATCGACCGGGCCAGCCTCGGCTGGCTCGGTCTTCTGCTCGTCTCCGCGCTGGCCCTGCCGTGGTACGCGGTGGGCGGTCTCGGCGCCTCGGCGCTCGCGCTGGGGCTCGCGGACCGGCCATGGCTTCTGCCGGTGGTCGGCATCGCCCTCGCGCTCGCCGCCCTCGCGGCCACAACCCGCGACTGGCGACGGCACGCCGCCCTTCTTCCGCTGGCCGTCGCGGGGCTCGCGGCGCTTCTGCTGCAGGCCTTCGGCATCGGGTTGAACGGCCCCGCCCTGCCGGTCGTCGACCAGCTCTTCCCCACCGCCGAGGCCGGCCAGACGGGTCTGGGCGCGGGCGGCTTCCTCACCGGTTTCGCGCTTCTCGGGCTCATCTCGGACGGGCTGGCCGCGCGCGGCTTCTGCCGGGGCGAACGCTTCGCCTCGGCCTGCGTCATCGTGATCGTCGCCCTCCTGTCGCTCTTCGTGTTCTTCCCGATCCTGAAGCTCGGCGCGGCCGCCTTCACCGACGACACGGGCGCGCTCGCCCTCGGACAATTCGTCGAACGCGTCACCGCGCCGAACCTCTGGGGGCTCGCCTGCTTCACCTCGCGCCTGAGCTGCGGCGTGGTGATCAACACCCTCCAGCTCGGCCTGCTCTCGGCCACTCTCGCCACGGCTCTCGGCCTTGCCCTCGCGCTTCTCGTCGCGCGCACCGATTTTCGCTTCAAGCGCGCGCTCCGCGCCCTCTCGATCCTGCCGATCATCACCCCGCCCTTCGTCGTCGGCGTGGCGATCATCGTGCTCTTCGGGCGCTCGGGCGTGCTGACCCAGTTCGGGGCCGACCTCTTCGACGTGCGCCCGGGCCGCTGGGTCTACGGCCTGACCGGCATTCTCATGGCGCAGGTGCTGGCGTTCACGCCGGTGACCTTCCTCGTGCTGCTCGGCACGCTCGAGGCGATCAACCCGACGCTCGAGGAAGCCTCGAAGACCCTCGGCGCACGGCCGCTGAAGACCTTCAGCACCGTGACATGGCCGCTCCTGCGGCCCGGGATCGCGGCCGCGTTTCTTCTGGCCTTCATCGAAAGCCTCGCCGATTTCGGCAACCCCATCGTGCTCGGCGGCGGCTACGACGTGCTGTCGACGAAGATCTTCTTCGCCGTCGTCGGCGCGCGCTACGACCTCGGCAACGCCGCCACGCTGGCGATGATCCTTCTGGCACTCACGCTCATCGCGTTCTGGGCGCAGACCCGCTGGCTCGGCCGGGCGAACTACGTCACCGTCACCGGCAAGTCGGACGCCGGGCTCGTGGCGCCCGTGCCGCCGATGCTGAAGCTCGCCGCCGTCGCCGTCGTCCTCCCGTTCGCGGCCTTCACCATCGCGGTCTATTCCATCGTGCTGCTCGGCGGCTTCGTCACCGACATCGGCCGGATGGAACTCAGCCCCACCTTCGGCCATATCTGGACGGCGTTCTCCTTCGAACTCGGGGCCGAGGGCCTGCGCCTCTACGGCTCGGCCTGGGACTCGATGATCACGACGCTCTGGGTCTCGGCCCTTTCGGCGCCCCTGACCATGGCCATCGGCATTCTCACCGCCTGGCTCGTCGCCCGGCAGGATTTCGCGGGCCGGCGCGCCTTCGAGTTCGGCACGATGCTGTCCTTCGCCATTCCGGGCACGGTGGTCGGCGTCTCCTACGTCGCGGCCTTCAACGTGCCGCCGGTGGACATCACCGGCACCATGATCATCCTCGTGATCAGCTTCGTCTTCCGCAACATGCCCGTGGGCATGCGCGCCGGCATGGCGGCCCTCGCCCAGATCGACCGCAGCATGGAGGAGGCGAGCCAGACCATGGGGGCTGGCGGCGCGCAGACCCTCGGCCGCGTCGTGCTGCCGCTCATCCGCCCGGCGATCTTCACCGCCCTCGTCTATGCCTTCGTCACCGCGATGACGGCGGTCTCGGCGGTGATCTTCCTCGTCTCGGCGCGCCACAACATGGCGACCGCCTATATCATGGGCCGGGTCGAGAACGGCGAATACGCTTTGGCCATCGCCTATTCGGCCGTGCTCATGGTGGTGATGGTGGCCTGTGTCGCCCTGATCCAGCTTCTGGTCGGCAGGCGGCAACTCGGCCGACGTGCCGACATGCAGGGCGAAGAAGCGGCGCAACCGGCGGAATGAGGGACATGAAGGACAGCATCACCACACCAGACGTCGCCATCGAGTTCGTCGGCGTGGTCAAGCGCTTCGGCGACGCGGTCGCGGTCGACGGCATCGACCTCGCGATCCGGCGGGGCGAGCTCGTCACCTTCCTCGGCCCCTCGGGCTGCGGCAAGACCACGAGCCTGCGCCTGATCGCGGGCCTCGAACTGCCGAGCGCGGGGCACCTCAGGATCGCCGGCCGCGACGTCAGCCGCGACCCGGCGTCGGAGCGCAACGTCGGCATGGTGTTCCAGTCCTACGCGCTCTTTCCGCATGTCAGCGTGCTCGACAACGTGGCCTACGGGCCGGTGATCCGCGGCGTGAAGAAGGCAGAGGCCCATGCGAAGGCGCGCGGCATTCTCGACCAGATCGGCCTCGGGGGTCTCCACGACCGGCTGCCGGCGGAGCTTTCGGGCGGCCAGCAGCAGCGCGTGGCGGTCGCGCGCGCCATCGCCCAGCAACCCGACGTCATTCTTTTCGACGAACCCTTGTCGAACGTCGACGCGAAGCTGCGCCGCAAGGTCCGCTCGGAAATCCGTGCGCTGCAGCAGGAGTTCGGGCTGACAGCGGTCTACGTCACCCACGACCAGGAAGAGGCGCTGGCGGTCTCGGACCGGATCGTGGTGATGGACAAGGGCCGCATCGCCCAGGTCGGCACGCCCGAGGACCTCTACGAGCGTCCGGCCTCGGCCTTCATCGCCAATTTCATCGGCGACGCGAACCTGATCGAAGGGCGCGTCGCGGCGGGCCGCTTCACCGCCGCGGGGCTCGACGTGCCGCTGCCGGGTGCCGACGGTCCCGCCTCGGTCTCGATCCGCCCCGAGCGCATCGCCCTCGATGCCACCGCCGACGGCCCCGCCCGGGTCGCCGGGGCGACCTATCTCGGCAGCCGCATGGAAAATGCGGTGGCCCTCGGCGGCACCGAACTTCTGGTCTCCCGCCCGATCTCGGAGCCCAGGCTCGAGACAGGCCAGACCGTCGCCCTGCGCATCGACACGGGCGGCGTGACCCGCCTTTCCTGAAAGGACATGCCATGACCGACCCGATCGACGCGCGCCACGCGCTCGCCTGCAACATCGCCCGCGACGCCGGCGCCGCGGCCCTTGCCTTCTTCGAGGCCCGCGAGGCCCTCGTCATCGAGGCGAAGGCCACGCCGCAGGACGTCGTGAGCCATGCCGACCGCGAGGTCGAGGCGCTGGTGCGCGCCCGCATCGCCGCCGACTTCCCCGACGACGGGATCATCGGCGAGGAAGACGCGCCGAAGCCCGGCTCGAGCGGATTTACCTGGGTGATCGACCCGATCGACGGCACCATGCCCTTCCTGTCGGGCCTGCCGCACTGGTGCGTGGCCATAGCCCTCGTCGAGGGCGACCATACGATGGCCGCCGCCACCTTCGCCCCGGTGCTCGGCCATCTCTTCGACGCCCGGCGCGGCGGGGGATTCCGCCGCGACGGCATCCCGCACAGGGTCTCGGGCACCCTCGAGCTGACCGGCGCGATGACCGCCATCGGCGCCAGCCACCGGACGCCTGCGTCGGAGGTCGCCGAGATTCTCCTGCGGCTGATGGAGGCGGGCGGTGTCTTCTACCGCAACGGCTCGGGCGCGCTGATGCTCGCCGAAGTCGCCTGCGGAGGCCTCGCGGGCTATTTCGAGCCGCACATGAACGCCTGGGACTGCCTCGGCGGGCTTCTGATGGTGGACGAAGCGGGGGGAACGACCCTCGGCGTCGACATGCCCGTGATGCTGACAAGCGGGGGCCGCGTCCTCGCGGCCGCCCCCCGGGTCTACGGTCCCCTCGCGGAGTTCTGCGGAGCCGGTTGACGCGACGCTCCCGAAGCGAAGACAGGTGCGGCGCGGATGTGACCGGAAACGGCGGCTCTCCGCCGGGAATCCTCACCCGGCGATCGCGATCGCTCCCTCAGGTCAGGCCGAGATACCAGACCGCCGCGACGGCGAGGCCCAGAAGGACGAGCGTTTCGAGCACCACGACGACGAGATGCCCGCCCCCGACCTCCGACAGCGCCCGGAGCGAGGTCTTGACGCCGAGTGCCGCGATGGCCGTCACGAGGCAGGCGCGCGAGACGAGTTCCACCCGTTCCACGATCGCGGCCGGGATCTCGACAAGGCTGCCGAGGGCCACGAGGACGAGAAACAGCACCATGAACCATGGCAGGAGTGCTATGCGGCCGTCCCGGCGCCCGGTTCCGCCGGCCCTGAGGACGAGAACGATCGCGATCAGGACGACGGGCAGCATCGCCACGCGAAAGAGCTTCACGATGGTCGCAAGCTCGCCCGCCTCGTCGGAGACCGAGAACCCCGCGCCGACCACCTGCGCGACGTCGTGGATCGTGGCACCGATCAGGAAGCCCTGCTGCAGGTCGTCGAACCCGAGAACCTGAAACAGGACCGGGTAGGCCACCATGGCGACCGTCGAGAGCGCGGTGACCGCCATCACGGTGAAAAGCGTGTTGCGCTCGGTCTTGTCGTTCGGCGGGATGACGGCGGCGATCGCGAGGGCCGCAGAAGCCCCGCAGATCGCGACCGACCCGCCGGTCAGGAGCGCGAAGCGCCATTTTCGGCCGAGAAGCGGCGCAACGACGAAGCCCGAAGCGATGGTCAGCGCGATGAGTGCGACGATGGACGCCGCTCCCTCGAGGCCCACCTGGGCGAGATCCTCGAAGACGATGCGGATGCCGAGAAGACCGACCCCGAGGCGCAGGACGAATCTGGCGGCGAAATCGACGCCGGCGCGGCAGGAGGTCTCCGCATGCAGGAAGTTGAACGCCATCCCGAGCAGGAGCGCGAAGAGCATCACCGGTGCGGCGTAATGGGCGCCGAGAAAGCTCGCCGCCGCCGCGACGGTAACGCTCAGGAGAAGGCCGGGCAACAGGGGAACCGCGCCGGCGCGAAGGCGGGAGAAGAGAGACATCGTGCCCCCGTATGTCAGGGAAATGGGCGCAGGCAAGGCCCGCGCCCATGTTTTGAGTGCAGAAGTCCGGTCAGGCCGATCGGTAGAGCTTCGTCATCGAGAACTCGCGGTGCCCGAGCGCCTCGGCGGCGGTGTGGCGGCCGTTCGCGGTGCGCCTGATCATCTCGATGAGCGCGTCGCCCGCCTGGTCGATGGTCATGTCGCGCCGGAGCACACCGGTCACGTCGACGTCGATGTGCTCGGACATGGTGCGCAGGGTGCGCGGGTTGCCCGAGATCTTGATGACCGGCACGATCGGGTTGCCGACTACGTTGCCCTGCCCGGTCGGGAAGGTGTGGATCACGTAGCCGCCCGCCGCCATCAGCGTGACGCATTCCGCCGCTGCCGAGGAGCTGTCCATGAAGTAGAGCCCAGGCCCCTTGGCCGGCGCTTCTGCGGGCTCCAGCACGTCGATGTAGGTCGAGGTGCGGCCGATCTTCTCGAGGTTGCCCAGCGCCTTTTCCTCGATGGTCGTGAGACCGCCGAGAATGTTGCCCTTCGTCGGCTGGCTGTCCGAAAGGTCCGACGTCTTGAAGGGCTCGATCACCTCGTCCTGGTAGGCCTGGAACGTCGCCATGAACTTCGCGGCCGCTTCGGGGTTGGCGGCGCGCTTTTCGCAGATGTGCTCGGCCCCGGTGATCTCCGAGGTTTCCCCGAAACAGCCGTAGAGGCCGTGCGGCAGGAGCTTGTCGTACATGTTGCCGACCGTCGGGCAGGACGAGAGGCCCGTTGTCGTGTCGCTCTCGCCGCATTTGGTCGAGACCCAGAGATCGGTGATCGGGCAGTCTTCCTTCTGAAGCTCGGTCGCCCAGTGCACGTATTCCTTCGCCTTCCAGCTCGCCTTGCGGATCGTCTCGAAATCGCCGTTCTGCTCGATCCAGAAACCCTCGACGGGTTTGCCGGTCTTGGCGATGCCGTCGACGATGATCTTCGTCCACTCGGGCTCGATGCCGATGACGACGACGGCGGCGACGTTGGGGTTGGCGCCGGTGCCGATGATGGTGCGGAAGTGAAGGTCGAGGTCCTCGCCGAACTGGAGCCGCCCGTAGGCATGGGGGATCGCCATGGTGCCCTTGACATTGTTCGCCACCGCCTCGCAGGCGGCGTTCGAGATGTCGTCGACCGGCAGGATCAGAACGTGGTTGCGCACGCCCACGCGGCCGTTCTCGCGCCGCCAGGCCTTCACCGTCTCCTGTGTGAAATCGAAAGCCATTCTCGTGTTCTCCCTACCAGCGCTTGGTTTTCAGATTGTGGGTGTGGACGTGCCCGCCGGTCTCGGCGGGGCCCACCATGCGGCCGATGTCCTCGCCGTACTTGATGACGGTGTCGCCCTCGGAGAGGTCCTTCAGCGCGACCTTGTGGCCGATCGGAATGTCGGCCTTCGCGGTCAGGCGGAAATCGGAATTGTCCTCGGTGCAGACGCAGAGCATGTCGGTGCCTGCGGTCAGCCCCTCGACGACGACGACACCGACGTTGTCGGCCTTGTCGTGGACGAGAAGATGGGGGTGGATGTTTGCGGTCATGGGTCGTCTCTCTCCCTTTCGTGAATGGCGTGGCTCAGGCCCCGGCGAGGCTCTCGAGCGTGTCGTGAAGTGCCGCCGGTATCTCGATATGGCCCGCCCGCGCCGCGGCTTCGGCGAAGCGGCGGGCGCCGGGCAGGCGCGCGCCCTCCTGCGCCTCGACGGCCGCGAACATGGCCTCCGCGCGCTCGGTGAAGCCCGGCGCGAAACGGCCCGGGTCGAGCACGAGGATGAAATGCGCAAGCCCCGGCGGATCGCCCCTGTCGTCGAAGAGCGAACTGGCCTCGTAGGCGTAGTTCGCGCCCGCGAGACCGGCCGTCAGCAACTCGACCATGAGCGCCAGTGCGGCCCCCTTCGCGCCGCCAGAGGGGATCATGGTGCCGGCCATGGCGGCGGCGGCATCAGTGGTGGGCCGCCCCTCGGCGTCGAGCGCCCAGCCCTCGGGAATGGGTGTGCCGGCCTTCTGCGCCAGCATCACCTTGCCGCGCGCGACATGGCTGAGCGAGAGGTCGATGAGGAGCGGGTCACCTGCCGCCCTCGGCGCGGCGAAGGCGATGGGGTTGGTGCCGAAAAGCGCCCGGCTGCCGCCCCAGGGTGCCATCGCGGCGGGCGAATTCGACAGCGCGAGCGCGATCATGCCCTCCCGCGCGAAAGGCTCGACAGCGTGGCCCGCGACCCCGAAGTGATGCGACCGGGTTATGGAGATTGCCGCGAGGCCAAGCTCGCGGGCGACGGGCCGCGCGGCCTCCGCGCCCGCCTCGATCGCGGCAAAGGCGAGCCCGTATCCGGCATCGACCCGAAGGACCGCCCCGTCGCGGACGACTTGCGGTTCGGCTGCGGGCCGCACCTTCCCGGTCTGCATCTGTGCGACATAGAACGGCGCGCGCGCGAGGCCGTGGGAGGGAAGCCCGTCCCGCTCCGCCGCGACGAGCGCGCGGGCGGCGGGGGCCGCGAGGTGTTCGGGCATGCCCGCACGGCCGAACGCGGCCGCCACGAGGGCTTCCGCGTCTTTCGCCGTGATCCGGATCGAGGTCATGAGTGCTCCGATGCGGCGGGAGACAGCAACCGCCGCTTTATTTCTGTATAGTTTATATGTTATAGGGGCGTCAATGTCCCCCTCCCCCGTCCCCGCATGGTTTTTCCTGGCGGCCGGGGTATCGTCGGTCTCGTGCAGAGTTCAGAGAATCCAATGGCCCAGCAACGCCCAGTCGCCAAGCCTCTGCACCGCCAGTTGCGCGACCTCATGGTGGCGAGAATCGCGACCGGCGAATGGTCTCCCGGCACCTACCTGCCCTCCGAAACCCGCCTCGCGGAAGATTACGGCGTGGCGGTGGGCACCTTGCGCAAGGCCCTGCTCGACCTCGCGGCCGAAGGCGTGGTGCAGCGCCGGCAGGGCAAGGGGACGGTGGTCGCGAGCCACGACAGCGACCAGGTGCTGTTTCGCTTCTTCAACCTGCGCCGGCCCGACGGAACCATGCTGCGCCCCGAAAGCCGCGTGCTCGCCCGGGTGCGGGAAGCCGCGACGGGCGAGGACGCGGCCGCGCTCGGGCTCGCGGAAGGCGCGGACATCCTCCGCATCACCCGCGTGCGCGAGGGCGACGGCACGCCCATCGTCTACGAACACATCTTCCTCGATGCCGCGCGGTTCGGCGCGCTCGAGACCGCGCCCGACCCGTTGCCGAACACACTCTACCAGCTCTACCAGTCGCAGTTCGGCGCGACGGTTCACCGGGCCTGCGAGGCGGTGACCGCCGCCGCGGCGTCGGGGGACTGCGCGCGGGAGCTCTGCCTGCCGCCCGGAACGCCGATCCTGCGGATCCGGCGCATCGCCCTCGACTACAACGGCTCCCCCATCGAGTTGAGGATTTCCTGGGCGAGCACGGACGGCCTGCAATACGAGGCCGATCTCTAGAGCGCTTCCCCGCCGGAGGCCATGAGGACGATCTTCGCGGCGTCGACTCGGCCCGCATCGAGGTCGACGAAGGCTTGCGCCCCTTCTGAAAGCGGCCGCGTCTCGACCCAGCCGAGCGCGCCGAGCCGGCCCTCGCCGAGCGCCTCGAGGGCCGCGGCGAAGTCCTCGGGCGTGTAGCAGTAGGACCCTGTGACGGTGATTTCCTGCAGCGTGATGCGGCGGATGTCATAGCCCTCGTGCCCGGGCAGAAGGCCCACGTGGACGATGACACCGCCCGGCCGCACCAGCCGCGAGGCGTCGCGCCGCGTCGCGACCGCCCCGACCGCGTCGATCACGAGATCGAAGGCGTCCGGGCCGGGGTCGTGCGCTCCGGGGTCGAAGGCCTCGATCCCCGGTTCCCGCGCGACCTTCGCCCGCCGTCCGGGGTGAGGCTCGGCCACGCTCACCCGCGCCGCGCCGAAGTGGCGCGCGACAAGGGCGGCGCCGAGCCCGATCGCCCCGCCCCCCTGCACCAGCACACGCGCCTCCGACGCGGGCGCGGCGAGGCGTTCGAGGCCGATGCGCAGGGCATGCCACGAGACCGCGACGGGTTCGGTCAGCGCGGCGTCGCGCAGGCTCAGGCCCCCGGGCACCGGAAGGAGGTTGCGTTCGGGGATCGTGACGTATTCGGCGAAGGCGCCGGGCCGGGGCGGCATCGAGATGATCGCCCGCGTGGGCGAGAGGTGCGGCCGGCCCGCCCGCGCCACGGGGCAGTCGGGGTCGACGACGAGGGGGTTGACCGCCACGCGCTCGCCCACGCGCGGCCCCGAGGCGACAAGCCCCGCCGCCTCATGCCCGAGCACGAGGGGTGCCGGACGGCGCTCGTCATGGCCATGCCAGGCATGCATGTCCGAGCCGCAGATACCCACCGCCTTCACCTCGACCAGCACCTCGCCCGGCCCGGGCACCGGGACGGGTTGCTCGGTCCAGATCGATCGGTGGGGTTCGGTGTAGACAAGCGCGCGCATGGGTGTGCCTTTCATCTGGCCGTGAAGCCGCCGTCGACGAACAGGGTCTGCCCGGTGACGTAGGCCGACGCGTCCGAGCAGAGAAACACCGTCGCGCCGTG
>Ga0076929_100868_pt1 | contig 14034 bp, 17 predicted proteins | sample HotLakConUCCSL28_FD_87104 | JGI IMG/M metagenome (GOLD analysis project Ga0076929, IMG submission 87104) | Hypersaline microbial mat communities from Hot Lake, Washington, USA - Hot Lake Consortium UCC-SL28 (version 3) (version 3) | ecosystem: Environmental > Aquatic > Thermal springs > Hot...
GCTGGCCTATCGAGTAGCTATTCGATTCTTGAACACCTCAAGCGCTGAGTCAGTGCTTTGGCATTATCGAAAGGCGGTGGATAGAGACCGGAGACGCTGACTTGATTTTTCTAGCCGCGTTGTTTTGAACGTTGCTTTGTTCTGACTCATAGACAATCTGAATCGGACCACGAGCGATCTCCCTCAAAGGGCTATTTCAATCGCAGGTCACACAATACGCCATAAAGTATGTCAGAAACCCGGAAACCCTTTATGAGCAATCGCTTCAGACCTCGCCTCCAAAAATACGCGCTGTGACTAAAAATGACCACTTTCTGACAATTTATTCGCCAAGTGACGACATACCAGGTATGTCATTAAGCCCCCTTTTTGGGGGGATATAGGCGGGTTTTTGTGAGTGCCTCAAAAATACTGACGGGACAACGATGGCTCCACCACTAAAGTCCGCCCAGATAGCGAAACTCTTTTTTTTCGATGGACAGCCACTCTAGGGCCTGCGTCTCGGTGAGGTAATCAAACAGTTCAGCCAGGTCAGTCTGAGTGACGCCCTGCTCTCGCAGCAAGCGGCTGTTCTCTCGGATGCGCTTGACCGATGAAATCGCACCGGGTTGCAAGCTCGCCAGTCGCGTCTGGCCGTAATTGTTGAAGTATCAGCAGCAGAGGAAAGGGCACCCAGAAAATGAAGTGCATAACTCTCAAGGAATCATCAGGTGCCCAAGCTCGAAACACTCCAGCACTGAGCCAGAACAGGTCTAGCTCAGCGCTGGAGATGGATAGGGTGATCTCGACGGCTGTTGTGTACAGAGCGAACAACCAAGGCGATCTCGCAATTAGCGTAGGACAGCTTTAGTCTGAGTATTGAGGAAGTCTAGGCGAGTGGACTGAACATCCTCTACCGCTTTGGTTTGGTTGCTGAGGAACTCTAACCGGGTAGCTTGGATGTCATCGACCGCTTTGGTTTGCATATCAAGATGCGCTAGCCGAGTCGCTTGGATGTCATCGACCGCTTTGGTTTGGTTGTTGAGAAACTCTAGCCGAGTAGATTGGATGTCATCGACAGCCTTGGTTTGCATATCAAGATGCGCTAGGCGAGTCGCTTGGATATCATCAACTGCTTTAGTCTGGTTGTTGAGAAACTCTAACCGAGTAGCTTGGATGTCATCGACCGATTTGGTCTGGTTGTTAAGGAACTCTAGGCGGGTCGATTGAATGCTCTCGACGGCTTTCGTTTCGGCGGCATTGGCAGTAGGGGCGATCACAACAGTGGCAGCAGTCAAAAATAGGGCGGCGAAAAATTGGCGTTTCATAATCTGGCTCCTTAAGTGAATCAATGGGTGAACTTCATTGATTTAAGAATGCCAGTTGGGCTCGGTTGCCTAATTAGTCCTGTTTAAGGGCTCGCTGAGTTTTGCTGAAGTGTTACCGGGGATGTCTCACAGGCTCTACTCAGCGTCTTTTCATTTAGCCCATTCAATAACAACTGACTTTCTCTGACTAAATGACGCGCTATCGTGATTTCTCGATTATTCAAGACGTGAGGCTTCACTACAGTCCACCCAGATACCGAAAGTCACGGTAGTCGCTTGCGAGCCACGAGATGGCTTCGGTCTCTGCCAAATAATCAAACAGCGCCAATAGAAGTCAGCCATAAGTCAGCCTTTCTCAGCCCTTAAGGTAGCTTCCCAACGCTTCTAATAGGGATACAGAGCAGCGGGAAGACCCTCGACCCAAGGCTCCTCTGCTTATCCAAACAACTGCTTGTTTACACAACCTTAAGGTATGTCTTATGAAACGCTTTACTTCTTTCGCTTTTTCTGTTTCTGCTTTTTCTATATTGCTCACAACAGGGATCATCGCGTCTAGCGCCAAGGCCCTCCCTCAAGTCGATTCTGACTTTAACCAAAATTAGATAAGGACGTAAGTAAGTATCACCGGAAGTTAGACCTTTATTTTTTATTTGGAGCTTAGAAACATGTTCATCAAGAGATTTGCACTTCCCCTCTTAGCTGTAAGCATATGTTTGTCACCGTTATCTGCTAATGCACAAAGTCTCAGAAGAGGCGAGCCAATTCTAAATCCATCAGAGCGGAACACTCGGCAAGTAGACCCGCAGCAGAACACTCAGCAAGTAGACCCGCAAAGAACCCAGATGGGTGTTGAGGAGCAACCAGATTCAACAGAAAGCCAAACTCCTACTTATGATGAGTGTCTTGATGATGCTGAACAGGCATGTGATGGAGGCATCGATAGTTTCACCTATTCAGATGGAACTTGTAGCTTTACTTGCAAGGAACTAGCTGTCTTTCCTGAAGCAGAAAGATTCAAGAAAGTACTTAAATATGACGGGATACAGTAGCTGCTCTTATCCAATAGTCCGTTCGTTAGCACCACATTGAATCGCCCTCAGCAGGTGCACTACTGTGTTCCCTGCACGGGGGTGATTTTGGCACTCTATTTTTTAGCAATTTTGAAACACTACGTCCACTACAGCTCTCGGTCAGGAGATCGCACAAAAATCTATAAAAACCCTCATATTTTAATGAGTTCTTACAAGAATCTCCCACATAGCGCCCTTTCTTAGTGTTGATTGTGGTTCGCTTGGATGCGCTGATTTTTTGTCAAACTGCTGAGCGATCACAGACGATATCCGAAAGCAGACAGGGCCTATCAATAGAGCTGTTGCGATATAAGAAAAATAACGGCTGAAACCGTTGTCACCCGGTGCATTCAGCGATCTTTGCCTAAAAATGGCTGAATGTATTGACACACATGGCTTACAGCGATTTTTGAAGCTTATTACGCAACATGTCTAATACATAAAGTTGAACCTATCCCCTAGCGCGATCACTCGTTTCATATCAGCGACTAAAGAGCCGTTACGGGGAGAAATAATATAGTCGGGCGCTTGAGTTTTCATAGTGAATTTTCAGGATGTGAGTAGATGCGACCTATGGATGTGAGTATCAATGGGGTAGCTCATTCCCATCGTTGAAGCTCCTCGTCGGGCAAAGGCTCAAAAAAAGCATCGTCCACATCCCCAGAGATGAGTCCGGGCTTTCGGGGCGACTGGGGGGATTGACCCAGGCCAATCCGAAAATAGTGAATCAGGTCGTAGATCTCTGCTAGCTTCTCTTCGGGAATAGCCTGAAGTTCTTGGACAATTTTTTGGATCCACATGACACACCGAAAGAGGGATGAATTGCTTGATTATTCAAAACATAAGGCTCAGCTACAATCCACCAAGATACCGGAAATTTCGCTGATCACTTGCTGACCACTCTACCGCACCCGTCTGACTCAAATAATCGAACAGCTCAGCTAGGTCAGTCTGAGTAACGCCCTGCTCCCTCAGCAGACGACTGTTCTCTCGGATGCGCTTAACCGATGAAATTGCGCCGGGCTGCAAGCTCGCCAGTCGCGTCTGGACTTCGCTAATCTGCTCAACCGTTAGACCAAAGCGGGTGGCTTCTCTGGCCGGTTCGGGTGCCTCAACCGACAGCAATCGCTCTAGGTCGGCTCGCACATCAGGCGGCTGCGGTGCTTCCGGGACTGCTGGCTGAGGCTGAGGGGCAAATGAGCGCGTATCTCTGTCGAAGCCCGATAGGTTCGGCAGCTGCGGCATCGGTTGCCAGCAGTCGTTCACATAGTCGTAGACCGCTCGGCCACAGGGGGAGAGATCACACATCTGCATCACCGCTTTCTTGCCGTCTTCGGGCAGCGGCACAAACTTTGTCCCGAGGAGGGCATTGGCGGCTCTGCGGTCGTGGTTGCTGACGATGGCGATGGGCTTGAACAACGAGCGGATGCCTGCGGTCACACCCAAGTCTTTGGCGTTGCTCACCTGGCCAATCTCCCAAATGTAGTTCTGCAAGCTATCGCCCATTGAGCTGAGGCCAATCTTGTATTGGATGTAGTCTTCAAAGCTCTCTTTCTCGGTCGTCTGCCAGACCTTGTAGAGGTAGGTCACCTCATCGAATATCAGCAGCTTGGGGCCATCGATAGCTTTGAAGTCGTCTAAGCAGCCATTGATCCAAGCGACTAGGCTGACGGGGCTTTGATCCAGGCCTTGGATGGAGCGAATGTCGTTGGCCACATCTTGCCAGTAGCCTGCTTCTTTGGCATCGCCTTTGCCTTCCATCACAAAGATATGTAGCTGCGGGTGATGCTGTCGCACCTGGCGCAGCAGGTTGGAGACGAACATGCCTTTGCCTGCACCGGGAACGCCCACGACGGTCATGCTCACCAAACGCTGGGCGATCTGCTGCATCGTGGTGGTGAAGTTTGTAGGGGAGTGATTGGGGGCGATCGCTAGGGTGGGGGCGATCGCGATCGCTTGCCCAGAAGCTGTCGTAGTTTCTCTTGTCGCGTGGTTACCGTCTTGTTGTTCTTTTTGCTGGTGCTGCTGGTTCTGTTGTTTAGTCTGCACAGCCGTCACCGCAGCCTCAAAAACAGCGCGATCCGTAGACGGTGCCGGTGTGGGTGCCGATGTCGTCTCAGCGCTGGCCGGTGAGATCACCTGCTGTAGTTCTATCGGCAGCGATTTATCTAGCTCATAGCCATGCCGTAGTAGGTTCGTCTCAGCGACCTTGGTCTTCGCTTCTGCATCGGCGAATAGACGCAGCTGGCGGTCGCGCGCTTTCTGCGCTTTGGCTTCGTCAATGTCATCCTGCAATTCATCTAGCTCATGTGCCGCTACTGCCACCAATCCCGCACCTGCTAGGGTCGTCATCAGCGTCACTCTCACGGGGGCTTCTTTAGCGATGGGAATAAAGGCTAGGGCAAAGCCAGTGACTAGGCCGCTGTAGCAGGCCGTGGCTCTGGTCGGGAAGAGTTGGGCGATCGCAGAGCCGGTTTTGTTGAGCAGAAAACGAAGGATGGCTCGGTTGCGCTCGCTATTCAAATTCACATCCAACAGCTGCGTCAAAGGATTTCCAGACATGTCCAAAGTCCTCCAACCACAAACAACAAGACAATCGCCGTACTCTCTATCGCATCGACGCCCAACAAATTGAAGTTCAGCACACCTGCCCATCGTGCGCCTTTGAGGACGCCTTGAATACAGATGATCAGGAACGCAAAGTAGAGCAGGGAAAGCAGGCCCAAAGCACCGACCGCTAGCCATGTCTGGGGCCAGATGATGGCCAGCTGCACTAGGGCACTTCCGGCAAAGCCTGAGAGGGCATAGTAGCCAAACTTAGACGCAAGGCGATGGCTCATCGGATATGTCCTCTTAGCTCACGAGTTTGATCGGGTTCTGCGGTGGCGTTGTGCTGGTCAGCGACAGTGCGCCTTCATGAGTGCCGCCATTGGCCAGATTAGTCACTCGTCTGAGTCCTTCTTGCAGCTGGCGGCGGTAGGCGGCAAAGCCCACATTCTCTTTCTCGATGCCTGCTGCTAAGCCGATACCGGATTTAGCCCTGACAACTTTGAGCTTGTGCTGCAATTCTTGGAACTGAGCAAAGGCTTCTTCGCGGGCAATCTCGTTCTTTGCCGCTAGCTCAATCAGCTGTTTCATTCGCTTGACTAGCTCGGTGTCGGTCTTCAGAAGGGAGATCGCACTCTCGGCGGCGCGGATGCCCTGCGAGCGCTTTTCGGCTTCAGTCGTCATCTGGTCGATGAAGGCATCGGCGGTTTGTTCATCAAAGCTGAGCCAGTCGGTCGGCAGTTTGACGCCAGGCGGCAGCTGGAGGTTCTCTAGGTTGCTCGGGTTGAAGCTGTCGTCAGTCAGGCGGCTTTGGGTCTGGAGCTGGTTTTCTAGTCGTTTTGCGAGGAGGAAGGCCATGGGGGTTAGGGGGAATGGGGAATGGGGAGTGGGGAGTGGGGGTTAGGAGATTAGGGGTAGAGGCGGGATTCGAGTTGGGTGAGGCGGTGGTGAAAGTTGAAGGCGGTGTCTACATCGAGGGAGATCGCGCTGCCTGCGCAGAGCAGAATGCCGAATAGCAGGATGTGGGTCAGGGTGATGCGCGATTGCTTTAATCGCTCGATTGACTGCTGCTGTTGGCCGTCGCTGTTGCGCAGAAAGGCGATGGCATTGCGTTGGGCTTCGAGCTGGCTTTCCAGACCGCGCAGGCTATCGCTCAGTTCGCCGAGCTGCTGGCTGTGCAGGTCATCGGCACTCGATAGTCGTTCGACTTGGCTCACGGCACTCTTGAGGGCGAGGCGCAGCTTATCGAAGCGCTGCTCTGTGTGGGAAAGGCCATCGGTCAGCGCTCCGACGCAGGTAGATAGATGGGTGACCTTTACTCTGACTTTGGCCTGCTCTTCGGTCAGCTCCGATAGCTCGGCCAGTTCGCTCAGGCTCACTTCTCGGGCAGCTTCCCGGCAGGCGGCAGGCGGTGAGGTGGTGGTGTTGCCGAACAGCTCTTGGTTCAGGTCGCGTCTACTGGTCATTGAACAGGCCTCGTACGGTTTGACTAACGGCTTGACTGACCGCTGCGCTGCGGTCTTTGGCATCCAGCAGCGGGTCTAGCCAGCGGGCGGCTCGCCAGCCGGTGTAGGTGCCACTGCCAAACATGACGGCGCTCAGCGAGGACAGTAGAAAAAAACGGAGGATCATGGCTTTTCTCCTTAGCAGCTGTCCGCGAACAGGCGCGAACATTGCGGTCAATGCGTTACAGAGTGGGCATCTCAGGCGAGGGCAGAGAGACCGGCTGAGGACAGCCCGAGGGCGTCCGCGAACAGCGCGAGGACAGCCCGAGGACAGTGGCGATCAGGGTCAGAAACAGCAATAGGCAGCCGGTTGCTAGCAAATAGGTGGTCGCTTTTTGCCAGATTGTCGGCGCGAGGGTTACGCGGATGGTGGGCAGCGCTCGGGCAGTGCCGTATTCGTCGAACCAGTGGCTGAGGGCGTCGCGCTCAGCAGGGTGATCGGCTGCGGCTTCGAGGCTGATAGCTGTTGGCGCAGCTGTGAGAAAGGGTTGCTTGCACTCGCTGCCCCCTCGTTGAAGCCCTTCAAGAAGGCACTAAAAGCTTGCTGATTAACGTATTCGGCGCTCTGCTGGCCGATGGCATAGGCATCAGCGCTCACATCACGGGCGAGCTGCTGAGTGACGGCGACGACTTCCGATTGGACACTGCTAGCGGTGTTGAGCGCTTGGGGTTTGGGCGGATGGGGAGCGACTTTCGGTGATGCAGTGCGGGGGTCGGTTTTAGGCATTTTTTCCATACTCCTGATTGAGAAATTGGTCTGTCGTTCTGCCTTGGCTGAGCGCTTCTAGGTAGCGCCCCAACAGGCGCAGGTCGTCCATCGTGTAAAAGCCTTCTGAGTCGGGCTTCACGCCTAAGCGGCTGCGCCAAGTGCGCAAGGTTCCAGCCAGCACGGGCCGACCTCTGACCATCGAGACGAATTCGCGCAGTTGAAACGGCGTGACCGGCTCGTCTGCCGATTGGCCCAACACTTCAACGCTCTTGGCCTGCGACGCTTCTGAAACGCACACGAAGCGCATTGAAATTGACACGGGTTAAGTCCTCCTTGAAACGCTTTTTGGAGCGCTTTCATCGAAGCGTTTCTGAATTTATTTGAGCTGGTTGCTAAACGCTCTTGCCGTTTCGTGAAACGCTAGCGAACGAAACGAAATGTTGCGATGTGCGATCGCGTAAAAGCATGGTAGCATCTAAATAGATTCTGACAAGACATTATTTAGATTCTTTTTGAAACTGGATTAGACCTAAGGAGAACCAGCGTATAGAATTCTATGGAAGCAAATCTGAATGTGCTAATGTCTGACCGTTTTTCCGTCACACTGCCTGATGAAGTCTCAGCTGATTTAAAGGCATGGGCCGAAAGCGAAGGACGTAATAAAGCCAACCTGGCAGGATTTCTGATCGAAACTGCTGTTCGTCAGAGATTTCCTGATAAATATCCACCTATGACTGTGGGCTTTAGCTCACAGCCACCGAAACAAGGAGCTAGTTAAGTAATGAAATAGCTATTTAAATCAAAAAGCGGTCTAAACCCAACGGGTCAGACCACCTTTCAGTTGATATAAATCCTGTAGCCTTCAAAATCTAATAACTGGAATTTCTTGGCGGGAGTCTCAGCTATTGGTTTCTCACAGAGGGCAACAGGGGTAATGTCGTGCGGGGCTCCGTACGTTAGTTCCATGTTACCCGATTTTAGCGGACTGTATGAACAGTCGAACGCGATCGCAGGCTCTCAACCGCCAGAACCCAAGGCTGGTGGGAGTTGCAAAGAAGTGCAAAGTTTTTTGCATGACTTTTGTGAAAAACCGAGGCATTTTTCACAAAAAGTCATGCACTTGGACCAAAAAGTCATGCATTTTTCCGAGAAATGCATGCAAAATGCTGAAAAGTCATGCAATTCTGAGTTAACTCTTCGATACGAGCCCGCTCCCCAGAAAACGGCTCCGGAGACCTCCGACCCACCCCCCATTCCCGATCAGGATCACGCCTTTTTTGACATCTGGCTCGCGCACCCGAGCTGGTCACCCATCCTGCTCACAGAGCGCGGCTGGATCACCGTCAAAGGCAGCCAGAAAAAGCAGGTGCCCCTCACCTTCAAAACCCTAGAGTCCTACTACCGGCGTGGCCACATCATCGGCAAACGCTCCGGACAGCTCACCAACTATCTGATGATCGACATCGACATCAATAGTCCCTTCCATCCCAATAACGGCGGCTTCCAAACCATCCTCACGACGATGGAACAACTCGGCCTGTGCCGTTACCTCATCGTCCGCTCCAGCACCTCTGGCGGCCTCCATCTCTACTTCCCCCTGCCAGAACCCGTTAACTCCTGGCAGCTCGCCTACACCGTTCACAGCCTCCTCACCGCTAACGGTGTGAAAATCGCGGGCGGCATCTGCGAGCTATTCCCCAACAAGAAGTCAGCCAACGCAGAACACAACGGCCATCGCCTGCCCCTGCAAGACGGCTCCTTCCTCCTTGATAACGACTTCTGCCCCATCAGCAATCAAAAAGCTGACTTCGTTACTCGATGGCACACCGCTGCCGCTCAACAGGACGACGAAAAGCTTACCCTCGCCCTCAGCATCAGCAGTGCCATCTACGCAGCACCTTCCACAGTCGTGGAACTGCCACCCCAGCCAAAACCACAGCAGCAGCGACCCTTACCCTCATCATCGATTGCGCGCGCAACCTACAGCATCCCCCCCATCGCCTGGACTCACTTTGCTCAGTCCAACGAAATCATGCGGGAGCTGGTCAACTATGGCGATCGCTACGCTGGCTACAAAAACAGCACTGACCTCGCCGCCTGGATGAAAGCCGTTGCCCCACAGCTACCCGGCTATCAGGAGTTTGCCAGCCCCAAGTCAAAGAAGGACATCGAGGACGGTTCCTGGGCAAAACGATGGGCTGAGTCGCACTTTAGAAGCGTTCGCCGCTATAGAGTCGGCGGCTCTGACCACAACGCTAACGTTGCTGCTGATGCAAAACGTCGAATCTTTGCTGCCTTAGATCGCATGTGTGTAGATCCCAGTATCCAAATTACTGAACTCTGGAAACTCGTCTCTCAAACCGCTAAAAGCTGCTTTGATCTCGGTGTCCATTGGAGAACCTTTATCAAGTACAAAGATGAAATCTGGGAAAAGGTTAGAAGTTCTTGGAAACTAGGCCTCTCTAGTGGTCGTTCGGAGGATGTAAATTCTTTTTCTTTAGAGCCGCCTGAAGCTCAAATTATCGAAATCGAAAAAACTGAAAAAAAGAACTACAAACAGTTATTAACTCTCAGGTATGCAATTGCTATCTATAGCAATGCTTTTGCTCAATTGCATACCTTCCAAAACGAGGTTCAGATAGAGGGGGCAGAAGCGGCTAAATCGACACCTCAATTGCCCGATGAGTTAGCCACTGCTGAGACGACTCCAGCCGAGACCGATAACTATGAAAATGAAGCGCCAAATGAACCGTCAAAATCTGAGGATAAGGGTGAGCTTGACGCAGCATTAGGTACAAAAACACTGACGGCAGGGCAGCTCGTACGCATTGTGATGCCTGGGGGGTCGCTAGACGGCATAGAAACGCGAGTGCTGGCCCAGACTGTGAATGTATTAGGTCAGCCGGTCTATCGGCTTGACTATCAGCGACAGGGCCAGGCGATTACGCTGCCTGTTGAGTGTTTGCAGGTGATTCAAGAGCGTCAGCCGATGCCAGGAGAGACGGCGATTAAGGCGACCGCTCAGCAGTTGCTTGAGGTGTTAGGCAAGGCTTGTCCATTCGTTGGCCCTGGCTTTTGGACTGTCAGGAGAGAGGAGGTGCCGGACAAGGCTTGGCGGCAGTTGCTCTCGCTCGTGGGGGAGACGTAGCGATGGGTAGACATGCGGGCGATCTCACTGTCCAAATCGAATTGTGCACACAGTGTGTGCACAATTCGGATATTTTGATATTGTTACGAAATCAAGAGGATACACATGCACGGTGGCAAGCGAGAAGGTGCAGGCAGAAGGCCACAATGGCTTCATGGTAAAACGACCACTATTCGCGTGCCTGAAGAACTGGCTGGTGAGGTTCTGCGCTTAGCTAGACAGCTGGATACAGGTATTCGTTTTGAAAACGTTACAAATTCAAAGGAGATTGATCTCTCAGGAGTACCGATTCACCACTTGGACGATCAGCCCGTGATTACGGTCAAAGATTTACTGCGAAAGGGGTTCAAAATTAGGCCGCTAAAGTTGGTTGATGCACTCAGAAAAGAAATCGATAGGATTCATTGATATGGCTGGAGATAGCATTGTTCGGCAGTTTAATAGCGCTGACATTGAGCAGCGAGTAGCCGATGGTTACATCAATCTCAATCAAATGGCGCAGGCTACTGGCAAGCGGATCGATAACTGGCTGCGCTTGCAATCCACGAAGGAGCTGATCGCTGAATTTGAGAGTCAGGTTGCTTCCTCAGATCTGAGGAAGCAATCACCTGCATTAATCACAATGACCAGTGGCATTCAAGGACAAAGGGGCGGAGGGGGTACTTGGGCACATCCCGATATCGCTATTCAGTTTGCACAGTGGTGTAGCCCTACATTTGCGCTTCAGGTTAGTCGCTGGGTGCGCGAGTGGGTAACCACGGGTCGTAGTCCTCTAGCAGATACTGATCGCGTCGGTCTTAGAAATTCGCTCAAGGATGATTCACGACTCAGAATGACGGATCAGGTCAAGGTCTATCTGGAACAAATCCAGCGCTACGACGATAGAAAGTATAGGGGTCAGTTTTTCGCTCGCGTCCATGACGCTATTAATCAGGCTGTAACGGGAGAGACCGCTAAGGAAATGAGAGAACGCCTTTCTCAGGTGCTTGCCCGAAAGGTCGCTCAAAAAGAACTCATCCGCGACTATTTTCCTGCGTTGGTACTTCAGCGCTACATCTCCATGTGTGAGGCATCTGCCAACTTCATGATTCGTGAGGAGCTACATCCATTGACGGCAGTTGAACGAGCTGCTGAAATCGTTCTTTACGCTGGCTATCAACCCAAAGCCATTGATTTTGTAGAGCATATTAAGTTTGTGCGTCAGAGCCTGACGACTGGGCAAGGCGGCTTTGAGTTACCTGAGGCGTAATGAATTTTGCAGGAGGTGCCTGCAAAATTCATTACTGCCTGCAAAAATGGCTATAATTTGCCCATGAAAACAACCTCTGTCAGCATCGCACTTACACCTCAATCCACTGCTTTTGTCCAGCAGGCGATCGCGGCTGGGAAGACGGCTGATGATGTCATCAATATGGCTATTGAGGTCTTGCAGAATTTACAAGCTCAGCAGCTCTCGTGGTTGCAATCTGAAATTATTGAGAAGGGCGAACGTAGCGGCATCGTAGCTACTGATATCGATTTAGAAACGGAAGTGGGAAACAACGATTTTTGGGCTCATATAGATAGCCTTGCCACCGAGAAACTGAAAGCAGGGTCAATCAACCACAACAGCATCGCCTTGCCTCTTGCTTAAATTAGCGCTCACTCAACAAGCCCGCACTGATCTAGCCGACATTCAAGCTTTTACTGTTGAGCGGTTCGGGTCGGAACAGTGGCATGTTTATCAACAACACATCCGCAATGCTTTACTGCGCCTGCAAAATACTCCCATGATTGGAAAACAAATTGAGGGCTTACCAACCACTTACCGGCGATACCCCTTAGGCAGACCCAAGGGGGCACATATCTTCTACTACAAAGCCAACGACAACGAACTGCTACTTTTGCGGGTCGTTCACGATAGTCGAGATCAGTCTGGTGTGACCTGGTAGCAACGGTACCGCCGAATGGAATTTGACCCCCATTCGGCAGCACCGGCGTGTATTGTAGCCCCTAGACAAAATACATGCAATGCTTCTATCACGATGTGATAGAAGCATTGCTGTGATAGGGCTACAATACAGCTCAAATGAACCGTTCTTTGACAAGAATTAAAATCCAAAGAAATCCAAAGAAATCCAAAGAAATCCGCTTAAGCAGTCAATTCTCTGGGTCTTTATCAACTCTAGCTTCGATGATTTGCCATGTCCTTTTCAGCTCTTTCGCTAGAGTTTTTTCATCTGGCAATGTCATCTGGTACTCGGACGTTAGTACTTTATTGGGCAACCCATCCAAAGCATACTTGGCAAAAGCTTCATCCTTCTTGTTGGGCTCATATATAGAGTTAAACTCTCACTCTATAATGGGCCCAGGCCACAATGGCTTCATAGTAAAACAGGCAAGTCATCTGAAAAGGAGACAAGCTAATAACTGATCGACTAGACCGAATCGAGGCACTATTGCTAGTTACTGGTGAACGGTTAAACCAAACAGCCGAGCAGCAGCAACGTAACACAGCCGACATTGATAATCTTTTAGGAGCAATCTCCACCACAGATGTAGAAGTGAGATCGCTCACTCAAACAGTCGCAGTCAACGAGCAACGCTTTGAAATTTTGAGAGCAGATGCCATAGCGGCTCGGCAAGCGTTTAGCGAACAGTTAGAAGTTGGACGCCAAAATTCAGACAAACGTTTCAATGAAGTGATTTCTGCGGTTCAAGCACAGGGTGAGATATTGCAATCGCTCCTGACCGAGCTAATCACAACCAATCAGCGCGTTGAAAATTTAGAGAGAGCAAGTCGATGAACAGTCCAAGAAGCCCAAATACGATAAAACGAAGCCTCATGTCTCTACCGCTCGCCTGCTCGCCAAAGCTAAAGAAGACAAGAAAGCACCTTGAAAGGGCTGGTCTTGAATACAGACATCGCGCGATTGAGAGAAGCTGCGAATCGGGCTGAGGCGATTGCTGATGAAGCAGACAAAAGAGCATTTCGTGCTGAGCAACGGGTGCTCGCCCTCACTGAGAAGCTCACTGCCAACGGCATCCCGTGACGACTTGGGCCTGATAATCTAAAATGCAATCATCAACCATCAGGCCATCCCATGACCACAGACAGCGAACTAGGTCGCACGATCACCGCAGTGGTAGAGCGAATCATCGTTCCGATGGCGGCTGCCATCGACACCATGCGGACGGCCATCGAAGATAACGCTCAGCGGCTTGATCGCATCGAAGCAAGCCTAGAAAGAACTTCCCAGTTGCTTGAGCTGGTCAGCAGCCTGGCTGAACGCAACGTGAGGGACATCGAGGAAGTTCGGCAGCTCACCTTGGCAAATGCTTCAGCGATCGCTGAGAACGGCCAACTCTTCCGGCTGATGCTCGAAGAGAACCGGGCAGATCGGCAAGAATGGCGATCGCGCATTGCCCAGATTGAAGACGTTGCTTAAAGGGGTGCTGACAGCATAGCTGCAACGAAGTGCAATAAGGACTAGGGTAAAGCCTGAAACGTCGAGGACTCGTTGAAAATCGGGCTAAAATCTAGCATCCTCCTAAAAATACAGTACAAAACAACTAATCTGAAACCTTGATGTACCAATGCTTTCAGGCTTATTGCACTTGGTCGCAGCTACGCTTGCATTAGGCCAACAAGGCGTAGCTAACTGCATGACGCCTATACAGCAGCCTAAATCGGGGTATGGCACCGACTATTGCAAAATTAGGCCGTAGTCTGAAAGCGCTGTGAATGCTAGGTTACAGCCACCGAAAA
>Ga0076929_100873_pt1 | contig 13845 bp, 16 predicted proteins | sample HotLakConUCCSL28_FD_87104 | JGI IMG/M metagenome (GOLD analysis project Ga0076929, IMG submission 87104) | Hypersaline microbial mat communities from Hot Lake, Washington, USA - Hot Lake Consortium UCC-SL28 (version 3) (version 3) | ecosystem: Environmental > Aquatic > Thermal springs > Hot...
CATGCGCAGGCGGCAGGAGTATTCCACCAGCGACGGCGACAGGTTTCTCGATGCGGCGCGGAACGCGGCCCTCGTGGCGAATGCAGAGAAATACTACCGCATCATGTATTACGGCTCGCGCGCCTCGTGGAACCTGCGCGACGACCACATGTTCGAGACGCTTCAGAACGTGCTGAACTTTCACGGGCCGGAGGCCCGCGCCGTGGTCTGGGCGCACAATTCCCACATCGGCGACGCCCGCGCGACCGAGATGTCGCGGCGGGGCGAGCGCAATCTCGGCGAACTGTGCGCGCGTGGCTATGGGACAGACAGCTACCGTATAGGCTTCGGCACCGATCACGGCACCGTCGCGGCGGCGAGCGCCTGGGACGGGCCGATGGAGGTCAAGTCGGTCCGCCCCGCCCATCCCCAGAGCTACGAGCGGCAGTTCCATCTCACCGGACTGCCCGGTCTCATTCTGCCGATGCGGGCGGGCCAGGAACTCGACGTGGCCACAGAGCTTTCCCACCCCCGGCTCGAACGCGCGATCGGGGTGATCTACCGACCCGAGACCGAACTGGCGAGCCACTACTTCGAGGCCGAACTGCCGCGCCAGTTCAACGAGTATATCTGGATCGACGAAACCAGCGCGGTCCGTCCGCTCGGAACGAAACGGGTGAGGGGATTGTCGGACACCTACCCCTTCGGCGTCTGACGGCTTCGGCCCGCCGGTCGTTCGTTGACGAAAGTTAATGCGAGCGCCGGGGCGTTGCAGCAGAGGTGGGAGCGTTGAAACCATCGCGAGAAGGCGTGTGGATGCTCGTTCTGACCAGCCCCGATTTCAACCAGGGAGAGACCATTCCCGTCCGTTTCACCTGTGACGGCGATGACGTCTCACCGGCGTTCCGCTGGGCCAACCTGCCGGAGGGAACCGTGGAACTGCTTTTAGAGATGGACGACCCGGATGCTCCGGGCGGCATCTTTCGCCACTGGGCCGCCTGGGGCATCGCGCCGGAAAGCGGTTTCCTGCGCAGCGGTTTCGGCGCCGCCACGCTGGAGCCGGGCTTCCAGCAGGCGATCAATGATTTCGGAAAGCCGGGGTATGGCGGGCCATGCCCGCCGCAAGGCGACACGCCGCACAGCTACCACTTCCGGCTGAGCGCGCTTCGCGTAGAACTCACCGCCGCAGCGCCCGGCGCGACTTGCGAAGAAATCGTCGCACTGGCGCAGCCGACGGTGATCGAGTTCACGGAACTGGTGGGCTTTTACGGCCGCTGAGGCACGCGGCCGGTGCGATGGAAAAAATCGGCTCCGCGATTGCAGCAAGCGCCGCGGCTTTGCCCCGTTCGGCGGTCTCCGATCCTCGCGGGGGGCATGACCCTCGCGCTCGCGGGCGCCACCTTCCCAAACAGGAATGAACTTCGGCCCCTGATCAACCGTGGCGTTAACGGGCGATAATGCCGCGAGTGCCGGAAGCGCGCATAGCGGCGTTATCGTCCTGGCGGCTCTTGCACGGACATCTCCCGTTCGGCGGCCGCCTGGTCCGAACCCATGCATATCGAGGAGCAAGTCATGGCCGACACCGAGACGAAGACGCCGGCGAAAACCGGAAAGGGCGCGTCCGTTCCAGACCGCGAACGGGATGCGGCGCCGTTCTGGAGCCTTCGCAATGAGATCGACAACCTGTTCGAGGATTTCTACCGCAGCGCCTGGAGCGGATTGGCGCCTTACCGTCGGCGCGCTGCTGAAGCGGTCGGGCGTTCGCCCGCCACGTTGCCGGCGCTCGACGTGATCGACAAGGAGAAGGAGGTGAAGCTCATCGCCGATCTGCCGGGACTGACGGAGAAGGACATCAACGTCGAGGTGACCGACAGCATGCTCACGATCAGCGGAGAGAAAGAAGAAGAGACGGAGGAGGGGGACGAGGAAGGCGAGCGCTACATGTCCGAACGCCGGTTCGGCAGCTTCATGCGACGCATTTCCCTGCCCGAGGGAATCGATCAGGAGAAGATCGACGCCTCGTTCAAGAACGGTGTGCTGACCGTGCGCCTCCCGAAGAAGCCCGAAGCACGGCACCCGGCCCGCAAGATCGAGGTCAAGGCTAAGTCCTGAGAGGTCGCGGGACCGCTTCTGCGAGCGGCCGTGCCATGGGCGGGGAATCCCTCGCGTTCGGGTGAACCCGCGCCGCGCATGGTTCTGACCGCTCGACCCGGCGACCATGCGTGGCCCGTCGAACAGGGGTCACGCCAGCAAGACCAGGGATCAGCCGCGTCCGGTTTCGCAGTCGACGGGAGTGTCCTTGCAACGGATCGCTTCAAGCTCTGCGGCATCGATATCGCAAAGCTCGAGCGCTGCGCGAAGCGCGCGGCGCAAGACTTCCTCGTGGGTTGGATGATAGGCGGGCATTCTCAGGAGGCTCTTCAGGTCGTCGCCACGGTCGATCGCGTAAGCCAGAAGATGCGCGAGGTGCTCGGCTTCGGGGGCGAGGATCGCCGCGCCGAGAAGGCGTGCGCTCGATTTCTCGGCATAGATGCGAACCGCTCCGCCGCTACCGCGTTGAAGGCGCATGCGGCCGGCGCGTTCGAAGGAGGCCTCACCCACTGCGACGCTGTCCGTCCGATGCTCGAGTTCGTCCCATGTCGCACCGGCAAGGGCGATCTGCGGATCGCAGAAGACCATGCGAAGGGGCGTGCGCCGCTCGAAGACGGCATCCTCACCCCTGACGGCGCAATAACCGGCGACGCGGCCCTCGTCGGTGGCTTCGTGCAGCAGTTCCGGGCCCGGTCCGGCATCGCCGGCGAAATAGAGCCTCGTTCCCGGCAGGTCTAGCCGGCCGGCCGGCACCGGCGGTCTGCCGTTCCCGTCGAGCGAGCCCCCGAGGTTTTCAAGGCCGAGGCCTTCGAGGTTCGGCGCCCGGCCCATGGCGACAAGAACGCAATCGACCTCGGTGTCGCCCGCGGCCCACTCCATTCGTATCCCGCCGCAATCGCTCTTGACCGGCTCCGCCTGCGCCTCAACGACGGTCATCTCGGCCCGCAGCGCCCTGCGCAGACGCGCTTGCAGGTCGGGGTCTGTGAGGCCGCCGATGGACGGGGCCGGGTCGAAGGCGGTCACGTCAACGCCGAGACGCGCCAGAGCCTGGCCGAGTTCGAGACCGACTGCACCGAGACCCACGACGGCGACGCGTGCGAGAAGACCACCCATTTCGAAGAACCCATCGGATGTCACGAGACGGTCGCCCAGCTTTTCCTTCCAGCCCTCGGGCACGACGGGTCGGGACCCCGTGGCGATCACGGTGGCGCGCGGGCGGAAGCGCAGGTCGCCGGCCCTCAGCGTGCCGTCCGGACTAAAGGCGGCCCGGTGGGGCACCAGATGGGTCTCGCGCCAGGGTTTCATGCTTTCCAGCACGCCATCGACCAGTCCGTCCCGCAGCAGACGGGTTTCTTCCAGGACGCGTGCTCCATCGACCCGCAGGTATTCGGCTCCGACAATGCCGAGGTCACCAAAGGCATGGCGCCTATGAAAGTCGTGAGCCGATTGCAGGAACGCCTTGGACGGCATGCAGGCGGTGCGCGCGCAGGTCGTGCCGTAAGGGCCGGGGTCGAAGACGCGGTAGCTGTCGGTCAGCTTCGCGACTTCGGCCCGCGCCGAGAGCCCGGCGGTGCCCGCCCCGATGATCGCGACCTCGAGGTCGTCGGCCATCAGCGCCGGCTCGGCTTCGTCGCGGGATCGAACTCCAGCGCGCCGATGGGTCGAACCGTGCTGGCCTGCGGCCCGATTTCGCTCTCGTCGGTCTGGACGACCAGTTCGACAGTATCTCTTGGTTGAAGCGCGTCGAAGTCACCGTCGACAACGCTGTTTCGGTGGAAATAGATGAGCCGATTGTCGGTGGCGATGATCTGTCCGAAATCCTTGTCGTGGTGAATCTCGACGACCTTGCCCTGAAGCGGGCCGTCGTGGGTCTTCACGTCGCGCTTGATCTGGTCCTTCCACCGTTTCAACTCGGTGGCCATGGAAGCGAAGGCGTCGCGCACCGCGACGGCGAGATGCTCGCGCTCCGCCACGTCATTCTGGTCGTGCCGAACGACGAGTTCGTCGCCGGGAACCCGGACCTCGATCGTGACCTCGTAGAGGTTCCCCGTGCGCTGACTTCGATGCGGCGCGCGGATGTAGACATGGCAACTGGTGATCCCGTCGTAGAAGGTTTCGAGTTGCCCGGCCTTTTCCGACACCAGCGCCTTGATGTCTTCGGAGGGTTCGACGTGCTTGAATGCGATTTCTATGGGCGTCTGCATTGGCGTCCTTCTTGCGTTTTCAGTGCGGCGGTTCGCCCCCACGCCACCAAGCGCGCCGGTGTTGGTGGCCTTCGGCGTGCGAGGTTCGACGCGAAAGACACAACTCTCGTCCGGGAAGCCGGGTTCCTCTGAAACCGCGGCCTCTTCATGTGCCCTGCCGCTCGGCCAACCACACAACGAAGTCGTTCAGGCGCTCCCGGTGGATGCCTCGGCACGGCTCTCGCCGGGCGTTTCGCGGAGCCACGCCTGCGCCTCGGCCTCCTCGCCTGTAGAGAAGACCTTCACGTCGGCCTTGGCGAACGGCGCGGAAAGCGCCACCGCCCATTCCTGAAGGCCGGTTTCGCAGACAACGGCGATCCGCCCGGCATCGCCCCGCCTCTCGAGGTCGAGCTTCAGTTCGCGCCAGAGAGCGTCGATCTCCCAGCCCTGAAAATCCTCGAGCCGGATCATCACGCGCAGCGGCCCGCCGGCGAGGTCCACCGCGTTCTCGAGTTCCGGGATCGCGTGCTCGTAGTCCTGGGACGTCAGGACGTCCGAAGCGCGGACGAGGATCATGTTCCTGTCTTCGTGGTGCTCGATGCTGATCAAGTCCGTTCCTCCAGGTTGCTTTGGTGAAAACGCGGTGCCGTTTTCGGTTTCGATCGGGCTCAGCGCAGGCGTCCGCGGCGTCTTCTGCGGACCATTTCAGCATCGGGCCGGTCGGAGTCCGGCGCGCCCTGTTCCGCGGAGTGGCAATTGTCACACCGGAGTCGCGTGCCTCGCCCCGGCGCTCGACTTCACTCGCTTTCCCACGTTTTCGGCGCTCTCCTGAGCGGCCTCGATCTCCGCGCCGGTCACGCGCCCGGTGCAGCGGGCGCAGAGAGCGAGCCATTGCTGGAAATCGTCGGCCAGGCGTTGAAGGGAACCTTGCTGCCATTGCGCCAGCGTCCGCATGGCCGCTGCGGGGGTCGCGCCCGCCCCGTTCATCCCGTGGACGGCGTCGAGCGCCGTTCTTATGGCCTCATGACGGCGAGCGAACCACGCCTTTGAAAACGCTTCGCCCTCTTCGAGAATCTCGTCCTGAGCCTTCCAGAACTGCTCCAACTGAGGGGCGATCACTGGGCTCATCACGAGTGTCTGCGTCTGCTCCATGGCGGTCGCAGTGCCGGTCTTCGATTCGGCAGCCATCTCAAGTCCTTCCGTGTTTCGAGGTCTTCGCTACTCATTGTGAGGGGACCTCCCGGGTGCCAGGGGCGCATTAACCTCGGTAAACTCGTCTCGGCCGGCAGAACTCCGCCTGTCGAAAGCGCTGTCTGCTCAACGCTTTGTTTCCAGATCATGAACAATCACGGGGCCGCGTTGATGTTCGTCAACAGGCCAGGGAGGACGTGCTGCTATGCTTCATACGGCGCGCGGCGAAGCTTTGTGCCGCATCATGGCGCAGCGAGGTCCGAGATTTCCGGAAGGAGGTTGAGCACATGACCCATGCAATGCCGTTTAGCGGAGTGGCCTCTCGTCCCTTTCCGGGACGCGTTCCGGGTGAGGCGGGTTCTCCCGGTTCCTTCGGCGAGCTTACCCGCGCGCACAGGTTCGGATGCTCTCGCGGATCGGTCCTCAAGCTCGAGGGAGATGCCTCCTGTTCGGTGTATTTCGTGATATCGGGCTGGCTCGCCAGGTCGAAGTTCACCGCCGATGGACACAGGCAGATCGTCGATATCTCGTTGCCAGGTGACTTGCTGAACCCCGGGTCGGCCAATCCGGGCCTGAGTGCTGTGCAGGTGGAAGCCCTGACATACGTTAAATACGCACGGGTGCCCCGGCAGGAATGGCGTCGTTTGCTTGCAACGCATCCCGAGATCGGCCAAGCGTTCGACAGGAAGGCCGCCGCGGCCGTCTCGCGGATGTCGGAGCGGATACTCAGGCTGGGCAAGGGCAGTGCAGAGAGCCGCATCGCCTATGCGCTTTGCGAGTTCTGTCTCCTGTCGAGCCCGGCCGGCCTCGTGGAAAGGAGCATGTTCCACATTCCGATGAGCCAGCAGCAACTCGGCGACTACTGCGGGCTTTCGGCCGTTCACGTCTGCCGCACGCTGCGCCGGTTCAAGAGCAGCGGGATCATCGATGTCAGGGCGCATATGGACGTTGTCATCCGCGATCTCGACGCTCTCGCGGGCATCGCGGAGATCGATCCCGCGACCTTGCCGAAGGAAATCATTTGCGCCGCATGAGAGCGTACCGGGGGCATGACCTCGATCGCTTCTCCCGTACTCCGTAATACATAGTTTCGGTGCCGACCTGCCCGCCTGGGCTCCCGTGCGCACCCGAAACGCCGTGAGGCTTTCACGTGCGAGGCCCCGAAGCGTTAACCCACGTAAAGGCGTCGCAAGCCCTTTTGGGGCATTCAGGAGTGGCGACTGCACGCACATGCCGGGGAGGATTCGGATGATGTGCCCAGAATTCAACATGGACCTGACCGGTATGGGGCTCGACGAGGAAAGACAGCGCCGGATCGCGGAGACGCTCGGCGACAGACCTCGCCACGCCTTGTCGGCCCTCGTGGGTTACGGGCTGAATGACGCCGACATTGCGCGGTATCATCGACTTCCGGATCAAGTCGTCACTGAACTGCGCGATTTCTGGGGCATTGTTCCGAACGGCTGACGTTCGCATGGGAATTCGTCTTTCCGGCTGTCGCGCCTTTCGGGCCTCAAGACAGGCTCTGCTCATTGGCCCGGTCGTTGGATTTGCGGGCGTCGGAGAACGCGGGGCCGAGCGATGCAGGAGAGATGAGGGACGGCAGGAGCGATGACTGAAACCATCGATTTCGGGCCGCTCATGCTTCTTCTGGGCGTGGTCGCGCTCGTGTCGTCGCCTCTCCGCAAGGCGCTGCGGAGTCTTTCTCTGCCGGGACTCGTCGGGTTTGTGGGGCTTGGCGTGGCGCTTTCGGCCCTCGGCAGCCGGACCGGGCTTCTGACGTCCGCTCTCGAGGAGCAGATCGAGGTTCTTGCCCAATTGGGCATCATAGCGCTTCTGTTCCGGGTCGGTCTCGAAAGCGACCCCGGGCGCGTGGTCGGCCAGCTCGGGCGGGCGGCCGCGATCTGGCTGCCGAACATGGTTCTGCCCGGGCTGATCGCTTTCGCGCTTATCCTGCTCTGGCCTGGCTTCGGAACGGTGCCCGCCTTGCTCACGGGCGTGGCCGCGAGTGCCACGAGTATCGGCGTCTCGGTCGCACCGTGGGAAGAGGCGGGGGCCCTCGACAGCGAGGACGGGGCGCTGCTTCTCGATGTCGCCGAGCTCGACGACATCTCCGCCGTGATCCTGCTCGGGATCGTGTTCGCCGTCGCGCCTGCGTTGCAGGAGGGCCTCACGGCCAGCGTCTGGCGCGAGGCGGCGGCGAGCGGCGTGTTGCAGGCCGCGAAGATCATGGCCTTCAGTGCGGCGTGCTTCGCGTTTTCCCGGCTCGTCGAGCGCCGGCTGTCCGCACTCTTCGCGCGGCTCGATCCCGACCTCGGACCATTCGTCTTCGCCGCCGGAACGGTGTTCCTGATCGCAGCCCTCGCCGAGACTCTGGGGTTTTCGATGGCGATCGGGGCGCTTTTCGCAGGGCTCGCCTTCAGCCGCGATCCGGCCGAGCACCGCATCGATGAGGCCTTCGGATACCTGCTGGCGCTCTTTGGCCCGTTCTTCTTTCTTTCCATCGGTCTGTCGGTGGGGTTCGAGAAGTTCGGGTCCGCGCTCGTCCTTGCCGCCGCGCTGTTTCTCGTGCTCGTCGCTGGCAAGCTTCTCGGCGCGGGAGTTCTCGCATGGGCGATGGCGGGGCGGCGAACCGGTCGTCTCATCGGCGCGAGCATGGTGCCGCGCGCCGAAATCTATCTCATCGTGCTGCTGCACGGCCTTACGCTTGGCGCCTGGGCGATGCCGCAAGAACTCTATACCGCCGCCGTGCTCGCCGCCGTGGCCACCTGCATCGCCGGCCCCTACGCGGTCGCCACGATTCTGGGCGCCGAGGCAAAGCAGGAGCAACCGTCGTGACCGGAGCATCGGCGAAACCGGAAGCGCCGGGCCCATGGCGGAACCACGGCCGCTTCGTTCAAGTCCTGCCCGATGCCGCGAGAATAGCCGCAAGTGCCGCCGACGCGCGCCGCTCGCGCGGGGTGTCGGCGCGGCTGGTCAGCGCGATGGGAACCGCTGCACCGAGGGCGATGCCCGCTGCTTCTGCACCGGCGAGATAGTCGAGGTCCTTGGCGAGGATGTTCGCGGCCTCGAGGTCCGGGGCGATCAGGATGTCGGCACGACCGGCCACCGGCGAGGAAAGCCCCTTGATCCGCGCGGCCTGCTCGGAGACTGCGTTGTCGAGGGCGAGCGGACCGTCCACATCCGCGCCGGTGATCTCGCCCCGGTCCGCCATCTTGCAGATCGCGGCGGCGGTGATCGTCGAGGGGATGTCCGCCGTCACCGTCTCGACGGCGGACAAAAGGGCGACCTTCGGGCGTTCGATGCCGACCGCGTGGGCGAGGTCGATCGTGTTCTGAACGATGTCACGCAAGGTCGAAAGATCCGGCGCGATGTTGACGGCCGCGTCCGCGACGAACAGAAGCCGCGGGTATCCGGGCAGATCTTCGACGAAGACATGACTCAGACGCCGGCGCGTGCGCAATTCGCGGCGGGCAAGCACCGCGCGCAGGAGCGTGTCGGTGTGAATCCTTCCCTTCATGATCGCCGCGCACTCGCCGTTGACAGCGAGTTCCGCGGCCTGCGCCGCTGCGTCGTCGGCGTCAGCCGCATCGATCGTCTCGATGCCGGACAAATCGAGGCCCTGGGCGTCGGCCGCGGCGCCAAGCTCCCCAAGCGGGGCGATCAGCACCGGTTCGATCAGTCCCGCCTCTGCACTGTCGAGCGCGCCCGCCAGCGATGGTCCGTCTGTCGGGTTGACCACAGCTGTACGGACCCGGCCCGCATGGCGGCCGAGTTCCTCGATGTGATCGAGCCTGTCGGGTGCTGCGTCGGGCTCGAGCGCCACGGTTCGTCCGAAGGGCCGAGACAGGGGCACCGTCGGTGCGGTCACCTCGATCTTTCCCGAAACGATGGTATCTCCGCCTGCCGTGCGACACAGACAGTCGAGCACGACGGAACCCGCCGCCTCGTCGAGAGCGGCGACCCTTACCTCTGCAATCGCCGTGTCGCCCTCCCGGAGCGCTCCGGAAAAGTCGAGCGACAGACTGCGCAATTCGCTTCCCAGCCCCGGGAACCGGCTGGCGATCAGGGAGATGAGCATGCCAAGGCCCGTCCCGCCGGCCGACAGCATCGCCCGGAAGCGCGGATCCGCCGCCAGTTCGCGGTCTACCGCATGTCCCGTGACATCGGCCGCAAAGGTCACGAAGGACCGTATGTCGGATTGGGTGATGTCTCGCCGGAGGTGTTCGATATCGCCCGTTCGCAGGCTGTCGAACGTGCGGTTGGTCACGCGATGGCTCATCTCTGCTCCCGGGGATCGGTTCGCGATTCTCGCGCGGATCCTTCTCCCATCTTCTCCGCCGCGACACCGGGCTTCAAGTATCGGGGACCTTGGGGTGACGGGTATCGCGGTGGCGGTGCGTGCCGGTGCGAGGCATCGGGGCGGGTTCGCCGCGCTTCATCCTGCGCGAAATCCCATGGACCAAAGGGCAGAGAAGAAAAAGCCCGGCGGCCGCGGCGAATGTGACCGGTAGCCAGACATAGAAACCCAGCGAAAGCACGATGGTCACGAGACCACGCGCCAGACCGGACCCGGTCATCAGAGTCAGGACGAAGCTGAGGCGGCTCACCGGAACCCCCGGGGATGAACACTTGTCGGGAGGCAGCCTTTCGAACTTGACCGAAGGCGGCATTAACGGCCGTTAACGACTGCAGCGCCCTAGGGTGCTTCGCTTCGCGACATGCCGAAGCCGGAACGGACCGAAGCTTGAGATGACGCGCGAGACCGATCTTGTCCTCGACCGATTGCTTGAGTGTCACGGGACCCTGTTCTCGGCGGAGCTCGGTCTCGACTTGGAAAAGAACACGCCATCGGTTCTCTTCCGCTGGCTCTGCGCTGCGCTTCTGATGAGCGCCCGCATTTCCCACGACACGGCTCTGGTGGCCGCCCGCGCGCTCGCCGATGCGGGCTGGACCACGGCGCATCGGATGGCGGAAAGCACATGGGAAGACCGGGTCGGTGTGCTCAACCGCTCCGGCTATGCGCGATACGACGAGAGCACGGCCCGGATGCTCGGCGACACGGCGCGTCGGCTGCTGGACGAATACGATGGCGATCTGCGCAAGCTGCGCGCCGAGTCCGAGAACGACCCAGAAAGACAGAGGGCGGCGCTGAAGGCATTCAAGGGCATCGGGGACGTCGGTGCGGACATCTTCTTTCGGGAACTGCAGACGGTCTGGTCCGAGCATTATCCCTTCCTCGACGACAAGGCGCGCACTGCCGCGCGGCGACTCGGTCTGCCCGACACGGCGGAGGCGCTCGCCGAATTGATCGGCCGCGATCGCTTCGCACGCCTCGCGACAGCGCTTGTCCGGGCGCAGATCGCCGATGTCGACCGGAATGCACTCCTCGAAGAGGCGGGCGAGGTTCGCGAATGACCGATGCCGGGTTCGTCATCTACAGGGTCCGGAGCCAGACCGCTCCGCCGAAAGGCCGGTATGAATTTCGTGTCTGGCCAAGATCGCCGCATCCGGCCGGCTCGGCCCTGCAACGCTTCTGGCCGCAAGTCGGTGCGGAACGTCGCACGGACGTCTATCTGGTGCACGCCGCCAGCGATCTCTTGCTCGTGAAGCTGCGTGACGGGCAGCGGCTCGAGATCAAGCGCCGTGGCCACGACGTCGGCTCCGTGCAATACTGGAGCACGCAGATCTCGACCGGCTTTCCCCTGGCGGCGCAGGAACGGGCCGCGCTGGCGGAGGCCCTGGACCTGACAAGGGGCCTCTCGGCCGATGCCGCCCTCTCACCCGCGCACCTGCTCGCGACGCTCGATGCGCGCGCCGAACCCGTCGTCCCGAAACGGGTGCGCAAGTCGCGGCTTCTCTTCCTCTCCGGTGCGTGCCGGGCGGAGGTCTGCCGCGTGGCCGTCGGTTCCTGGACAGGCCTCACGATCGCACTCGAGGCCCCTGATCTTCCGTCGATCGCCGTGGCGGTCGATGACCTGCGCCTCGGATCGCTGCCGAACCGGTCCTATGGCGAGGCTCTGGTTCGTCTGGTGAACCCGTCGCCGCAGGATCGAAGGAGATTGCCCTCCGGCGCCGGGACGCATCAGGAGGAACCAGCGCCATGAAACGGTTGGGTTCCGACCGGCTCGTCGGCCCAGAAGATGCTTGCCGTCTCGACATGCCGATTCGTCTCGGGAGAGAAGGCGGGTTCGCCGAAATCGGCAATCCCGGCACGTTGAAGGCGAAGCTTGGCCATGGGGCCGGGTACGGGGGTGGCAATGCCCGAAATCCGGAACGATGAGCGTGGTTCGGCAGACCCCTGGTCGGTCGATCCTGCGGATTTCCCCGCAGCCGGCGGGCCGATGCGGCAGTTGAAATTTCTTCTCGATTATGCCGTGCTTGCCCCGTCCGGGCACAACAGCCAGCCTTGGCTCTTCCGCATCGGCGACGGATGGGTCGAGGTTCACGCCGACAGAACACGGCGGCTTCCCGTCGTCGACCCGGGGCTGGAGCGATGACGCAGATCGTAACGAGCTTGTCGATCGGGCGTCGCTCACAGGGGCTGGCCCCCTCGGCCAGTATCTCGCCGTCGGCATTCTGGATGGGTATGTTCGGCATGGCTTCCGGTGTGATGCCCTCGCGGCGCCTCGCAACTCGCACAGGGCTGTCTGCCTATGGCTCAGATATCTATCGAAAAAGTGATTGAGTGTCGAGACAAGGAAGCTGATCACGTGCGAACTCGGCCGCAGCATGCGTCGGGCTTCATCGCCGGCGAAGCCACATTCTTTGTCTCCTTCACCGAAGAGGCGGCGCAGACGCCGGTTTGCCACCTCGCCGACGAGGGCGGGACGGGCTGGTATCGTGGGAAACGCCGGCCGGAGCCGGTCGAGTAAGCTTGGACGCTTGACGGGCCGGGGTTCGGAAAATGGGGCCTCGACGAGAGGGGGCGGGAAAAGTTCCCGCCCCTTCCGCACCATTATCAGAAAAGGTCCACTCGGTAAGGGTTGGTCGACCAGGAGAGGCGCGCGAGTTGCAGGAGCCGTTCGCGCGGTTCCGTGGCCGCGGCACCTCCGCCGTGGGCGGCGAGGATTTCCTCGAAAGCCGACTGGCTCGATGCGCCGAAGGCGCCGTCGACCGTAACGGATCCGCCGAGCTCGTTGATGAGCTTCTGCGCCGCCCCGTCGAGGTCGCTCTCGGACAGGAAGTCGAGCAGTTCCTCGGCGTCGCTGGTATAGCGGTTGCCCCGCAGGGTCGCCCCCTTGGCCGCGAAGACCGCAGCGTCGAAGAGGTCGTAGTCGCCGGGGCGCTCCTGTCCGATCAGAAGGGCGGCGCTGACGGCGGAGCGCGTGTCGCCGCGGCTCATGCCTTCGGCGAACCATTCGACCGCGCGCTCCGGGTTCGCCCCGCCCGGAGCGCGTCCGTCGCGGTACATCCGGCCGATGTTGAATGGTGCCGTGGGATGCCCTTCGGCAGCGGCGCGGTTGAAGTACTCGTAGGCTTGGGCGTCGTCCACTTCCAGCCCGGCGCGGCCGCGGTAATGGGCGATGCCGAGGCTGTTGTAGCCGTAGATGTCGCCCCGGCTCGCGCTCTCGCGCAGGTAGCGCAGGCCGCGCTCGCCGTCGAAGTATTCAGAATCCGCGTCGAGGTAGAAGGAGGCGAGGTCGTTCATCGCGAAGGTGTGGCCGACTTCGAGCGAGCGCATCACGAGGTCGTAGCCTTCGACCTCGATCGCGTCGGTGCCGCCAAAGCGCATGAGCTGCCGGCCGAGGGCATAGAAAGCGTAAGGGTCGCCCTCGTCGACGCCCCGGGCATAGAGCGCGAGCACGTCTTCCGGAGCAGCGCCGCCGATCACCCGGTCCTCCTGACGCGCGCGTTCGAGCGCCACGATGCCGAGGGAATACCAGGCCCTTGCATGGCCGAGATCACGCGCCGCCGCGAACGCCGCCTCGGCGCCGTCGAGATCGCGCAGCGCGAGGAGAGCGCGGCCCTTCTGAAAGTGAAAGCGACCGATCTCGGGAGAGGCTTCTATGGCGGCCTCGCAGGCGGCAAGCGCGGTCTCGGGTTCGATTTCATTGGGATAGCGCGTGATGCCCATGCCGTCGGGGTCGAGATGGTCGCCGGCGTGAAAGTCGCATTTGCCGGGGCGCAGTTCCAGCGCGATGGTGCGCTCGGTTCCGCTCACCTGAAGCGTGAGGCTGTCGTCGATCCGCTCGTTCTCGAGCGAGAGGGCCGGGATCTGGACGGATGTATCGACAAGAAGCAAGCGGTCGATCTCGGCCGGCGAGAGGTCACGCCCCTCGACCTCCTGGCGGCGGCCGTCCTCCTGGGGAAGCACGAGACGGCCGGTGTCGGGAGCTCTGCCGATCGTGACGCGGTCGGTCGGTGCGAGATCGAGCGCGTTCAGCAACGCCGGGCCGAT
>Ga0076929_100874_pt1 | contig 13836 bp, 13 predicted proteins | sample HotLakConUCCSL28_FD_87104 | JGI IMG/M metagenome (GOLD analysis project Ga0076929, IMG submission 87104) | Hypersaline microbial mat communities from Hot Lake, Washington, USA - Hot Lake Consortium UCC-SL28 (version 3) (version 3) | ecosystem: Environmental > Aquatic > Thermal springs > Hot...
CCAATATCAGCCTCGAACCTGGCGGTCAGCTTGAATTGTCTGGCGCCCCTCTCGAGACGATCCACCAGACCTGCGACGAGGTGAATCAACACCTCGAAGAGGTGAAATCTGTCTCCGACGAGATCGGTGTCGGCTTCATCGGGCTGGGTGCTGCACCGATCTGGCGGCACGAGGACATGCCCTTGATGCCCAAGGGCCGTTACCGGCTGATGGACGGCTACATGCAAAAGGTCGGCGAGATGGGAACGGCGATGATGCGCCGGACCTGCACCGTTCAGGTGAACCTCGATTTCTCGTCCGAGGCGGACATGGTGAAGAAGCTGCGGGTGTCGCTTGCGCTGCAACCGGTGGCCACGGCGCTGTTTTCCAATTCGCCTTTCTTCGAGTGCCGTCCCAACGGCTACAAGAGCTGGCGTGCCAATATCTGGCAGCATCTCGATGCCGACCGCACGGGCATGCTGCCCTTCGTCTTCGAGGAGGGATTCGGCTTCGAACGCTGGGCCGACTACGCGCTCGATGTACCGATGTACTTCGTCTACCGGGATGGCACCTATCTCGATGCCCGGGGGCAGAGCTTCCGGGATTTCATCGAAGGCCGCCTGCCGGCGCTGCCCGGCGAGAAACCCACGCTCTCGGACTGGGCGGACCATCTCACCACGATCTTCCCCGAAGCGCGCATGAAGAAGTTCATCGAGATGCGCGGCGCCGATGGAGGGCCGTGGCGCCGGCTCTGCGCGCTCCCCGCGCTCTGGGTGGGGCTGCTCTACGATCAGTCGGCACTCGACGCGGCCTGGGATCTCGCCCGGGCCTGGGATGCCGAAACCCGCGAGGCGCTGCGCGTGGCCGCCTCCGTGGACGGGCTCGCCGCGGATACCCACGGCGTGAAGATGATCGAACTCGCACGAGAGGTACTCGACATCGCCGAGGCGGGGCTTCGCGCACGGGCGATGCCGGGCGCGGGTGGCTTGATTCCCGACGAAACCCACTTCCTCGATGCGCTGCGCGAAAGCGTGGAGAGCGGCCAGACGCTGGCAGACGAACTGCTCGCCCGCTACCACGGCGCGTGGCACGGCGATCTCGGCCGGATCTACCAGGAATACAGCTACTAGGCAGGCGCCGGCCGCGCCCGCAGCCGCCGGCCCCAAGGCCGGTCCGGCGGCGCCGCCCCCCGGGCCGCAGGCTTACCCATGGTTGCGCCCGGCGCGCCAGGTCTTCCAGCGCGCAAGCGCCTCTTCATCGGCCTGGCGTGCGGCGACCCACTCGGCCCCCTCGGCCGTGATTTCCTTCTTCCAGAACGGCGCGCGGGACTTCAGATAGTCCATCAGGAATTCGGCGCCCTCGAAGGCCTCGGCCCTGTGCCGCGCCGCGGTGGCCACCATCATGATCGGATCGCCTGGCAGGAGGCGCCCGTAGCGGTGGATCACGAGGCTTCCGGTGAGCGACCAGCGCTCACGGGCCCCGGCGACGATCGCCTCGATGGCGCGCGCCGTCATGCCCGGATAGTGCTCGATCTCCATCGCCTCCAGCCCGCCGCCGGGACGATCCCGCACGATGCCGGAAAACGTCACCACCGCGCCCGCGCCCGCGGCACGCGCCTGTTCCGCATGGAACGCCGCCGCCTCACGCCCGAAATCGAAGGCCTGCGCCTCGACACGCACCGTCACCCGTCAGCCTCCCGTCATCGGCGGGAAGAACGCGATCTCCCGCGCGCCGGCGATGGGCGCCTCGAAATCGGCAAGCTCCTGGTCCACCGCCACGCGCAGCGCGCCTGTATCCGCGAAGGCCAGCGAGTAGCGCTCCTCCCGGCCGCGCAACTCCTCCACGAGTTCGGCAACGGTGGCAGCGCCTGTTTCGACCCGCTCCCCGGGCAGGCCGATGCGCTCCCGCACCCAGGCGAAATAGAGCAGATCGACTGTCATGGCATCTTGCTCCCTTCGATCGCGCGCCGGCGGCATCAGTCCCGCAGGAAGGGGCGCGCCTTGGAGTAATAGTCCCACCCGGTGGCCAGCGTCAGTACCGCAGCGAGCCAGATGAGCGCAGTGCCGCCCCAGGCGAGACCCGCTTCGAGATGGGCGAGGCGCCCCAGCCCGACAACATCCTCGACGCGACCCTCGAAAATGTCCACGGCCATTGCCTCGCCGAGCCCGAAAACCAGCATGCCGAGGTGGTGCTCGGCAATGCCCCGCCCGAGCAGAACCGCGAGCGCCAGCATCTGCACCGTTGTCTTCCACTTGGCGAGCCGGGTGACCCTGAGCGTGCCCGCAGTGGCGCCGAGGAATTCCCGCAGGCCGCTCACGAAGACTTCCCGGAAGAGGATGGCCGTTGCCGGGATCACGAGAAGGGGCGGCATCCCCGCGTAGCCGCAGACGGCGAGAAGCGCGACCACCACCAGAAGCTTGTCGGCGATCGGATCGAGCATCGTGCCCAGCTTGGTGACCTGCCCCCAGCGCCGCGCGAGGTGGCCGTCCACCCAGTCGGTCGCGGCGGCGACGACGAAAAGCCCCAGGGCCGTCCAATCGGCCGCCGGCCGCGGCAGCAGGACGAAGGCGAGCAGCACGCCGGGCGCGGCGAACAGGCGCAGGAGCGTGAGCAGGTTTGGCAGCGTGAGCACCATGGCCCGCCTTCTAGTGTGGAACGCGCGCCGGCGAAAGCGGGGCGGCGTCGCCCGGCGGGCCTTTCCGCACCGGCCGCAGCCGCTCAGGCGCGGTCGTGGAAGAACTGGTAGATCTTCTCCGCGAGGGTTTCGGAGATCCCGTCGACCGCCCTGAGATCGGAAAGGTTCGCCCGCGCCACCGCCTTGGCCGAGCCGAAATGCGTGAGCAGGGCCCGCTTTCGGGTGGTGCCCACCCCGGCGATCTCGTCGAGCGGCGTGGCGCCCACGGCCTTCGCCCGCTTGGCGCGGTGGGCGCCTATGGCGAAGCGATGCGCCTCGTCGCGCATGCGCTGGATGAAGTAGAGCACGGGATCGTTGTGCCGGAGCGCGAAGGGGCGCTTGCCGGTGCGATGGAATTCCTCCTTGCCGGCATCGCGGTCGACCCCCTTTGCGACACCGATGGTCGCGATATCCTCCACCCCGAGGTCGGCCATGATCTCGCGCACCGCGCTCACCTGGCCGGCGCCGCCGTCGATGAGCAGCAGGTCGGGCCAGGTGTCCCCCTCGCGCCCCGGATCTTCCTTCAGCAGCCGTGTGAAGCGCCGGGTGAGCACTTCCTTCATCATGCCGAAATCGTCTCCGGGGGTCAGATCCTCGCCGCGGATGTTGAACTTGCGGTACTGGCTCTTGAGGAAGCCCTCGGGCCCGGCAACCACCATCGCGCCAACCGCGTGGGCGCCCTGAATGTGGGAGTTGTCGTAGATCTCGATCCGGGCGGGCGGTGCGGGCAGATCGAACGCCTCCGCCAGATCGCGCAAGAGCCGCCCCTGCGTCGCGCTCTCGGCCATCTTGCGCGCGAGGCTTTCGCGGGCGTTGCGGGCCGCCCCTGCCACCAGCTCGGCCTTTTCGCCGCGCTGGGGAACCAGAAGCCGGACCTTGCGCCCGGCGCGCTCGGCCAGAAGCTCTTCCATCAGGTCGCGGTTCTCGATGTCGTGGGAAAGCAGGAGCATCCGCGGCGGCTCCTTGCCGTCGTAGAACTGGCCCAGGAAGGCCTCGAGAACCTCGGCATGGCTCTCGGTGCCGCCGGTGCGCGGGTAGTAATCGCGGTTGCCCCAGTTCTGGCCCGACCGGATGAAGAACACCTGCACGCAGGCCTGCCCGCCTTCCATGTGGAGCGCGACGACATCGGCCTCGTCCACTCCGAGCGGGTTGATGCCCTGGGAGGTCTGCACCTGCGTGAGCGCCCGGATCCTGTCACGCAGGGCAGCCGCGCGCTCGAACTCCATGTTCTCGGCAGCCACCGCCATCTGCTCGGCGAGCGCCGCCTGCACGCGCGTGGACTTGCCCGACAGGAAGCGCTCGGCATCGGCGACGAGGCGGGCATACTCGGCTTCGGTGACGTAGCCCACGCAGGGGGCGCTGCACCGCTTGATCTGGTAGAGCAGGCAGGGGCGCGTGCGACTCTCGAAGGTCGCGTCGCTGCAGTTGCGCAGCAGGAACACCTTCTGGAGCTGGTTGAGCGTGCGGTTGACGGCGCCGGCGCTGGCAAAAGGGCCGTAGTAGGCCCCCTTCTCCGCCTTGGCGCCGCGATGCTTGCGGATCTGCGGAAACGGGTGATCCTTGGCGACGAGGATGTTTGGGAAGCTCTTGTCGTCGCGCAGAAGCACGTTGTAGCGCGGCTTGAGCTGCTTGATGAGGTTCTGCTCGAGCAGCAGCGCCTCGGTTTCGGTCCGTGTCGTCAGAAACATCATCGACGCGGTTTCCGAGATCATGCGCGCGATGCGGGGGCTATGCCCGGCTCCCGGCCGGGCATAGCTCGAAACCCGGGCCTGCAGGTTCCGCGCCTTTCCGACGTAGAGCACCCGCGCCTGAGCATCGAGCATCCGGTAGACCCCGGGCGAATTGTCGAGCGACTTCAGGTAGCCCTCGATGCAGGCGTGGCCCCGCGGCCCGTCGGGCGGCGGCGCGACCGGCAGAGATGCCTCGCCGTTCCGCTCGGTTTCGCGCCCTTCCGTCACCGCCAGACCTCCTTCGGGGAAACGATTCCCGCCCCGTGGCTGCCCTCCGCAGCGCCCGGGATCAAGGGATTTTTCGCCCCCAAATTCTGTGGACAACTCCGGGGGAAAGTTCCGGGCGAGCCGGATTTTTCTTTTTGCCTCGGGCGATTCATCGGATTGCTGAAAAATTCATCGAAACGCTAACCAATTGTTTTATTGTGTAATTTTTGCATCCACAGGCCAAGGCCCGATAAACATTAACATTTTCGTAACAGTCGCGTGACCGCCCGGTGAAGGGTGCACAACTTGCCGAAAACCCCCTACTCGGTTCCGAGAACATCGGGCGTTTCCCAGGCCAGGTGCTGGCCTCCGTCAACGCACAAAAGCTGCCCGGTAACCGCAGGCGTTGCGAGAAAATAGCGCAACGCGGCGGTGATGTCGGCCTCGTCGGCGCCACGGCCGAGGATCGTGGCGGCGCGCTGGCGTGCAAAGTGCTCCGGCGATTGCCGCCCGCCGCGGAGCGTGGGCCCGGGCCCGATGGCATTCACGCGGACGCGGGGTGCGAGGCCCTGCGCGGCCGTCTTCGTGAAGGCCCAGAGCGCGGCCTTGGCCAGCGTGTAGCTCATGAACTCCGGGGTGAGCTTTCGCACGCGCTGGTCGATCATGTTGACCACCAGCGCGCTCGCGCGCGGCTCGCCGTTCGCATCCCTCATGGCGGCCGGGGCCTGGGCAGCGAAGGCCTGCGTGAGAAAGACCGGCGCACGCAGGTTCGAGCCCATCGCGCGCTCCCAACTCTCGCCCGTTATGGTGGCGATGTTATCGTACTCGAAGATCGACGCGTTGTTGACAAGCACGGTGAGCGCCCCTCCAAGCCCCTCGGCTGCCTCGGGCACCACCCGCTCGGTATCGCGGGAATCGAGCAGATCGGCCTGCACCAGCATCGCGCGCCGGCCCAGCGCCTCGATCTCCGCGGCGGTCCGGCGCGCATCCTCGGCGCTGCCCGAGTAGTGCAACGCCACGTCGTGCCCGTCTTCGGCAAGAGCGAGCGCCATCGCGCGCCCGAGGCGGCGCGCCGCGCCGGTTACGAGAGCTTTCATGGTCGGTCTCCGGTCAGGCGAAGGTGAAGAAGAGATACCCGGCATAGGCCGCAACCAGCACCACTCCGGCCCGGCGACCGATATCGAGCTTGAAGAACACGAAAGGCGCCAGCAGCAGCGACGCTCCGAGCATCACCCAGAGGTCAAGGCGCAGGAAGGTCTCGTCCACCGGGATCGGACCGATCAGCCCGGCCAGCCCAACGATCGCGAGCATGTTGAATATGTTGGAGCCGATCACGTTGCCAAGCGCCACATCGGCCTGGCGGCGCAGGGCGGCGACCACTGTCGTTGCAAGCTCGGGCAGCGAGGTGCCCACCGCGACGAGGGTGAGCCCGATAACCGTTTCGGAAATCCCGAAGGTTCGGGCGATCTGCAACGAGCCGTCGATCAGCAGCTCGGCACCCAGCGGCAGGCCCACGAGGCCAAGCGCGAGGTACATCGCGATCTTCCAGCCTGGCATGGACAGATCCGCACCCTCGAGCTCGTCCGGCTCATAGGCCCCGTTACGGTGAACCAGCGCATCGCGCAGCTGGTCGGCCAGGATCAGGGCGAGCACCGTCAGCAGTGCGATGGCCGTCATCCAGGTGATCGTTCCCAGGGCGCACAGCCCGATGAAGAGCAGCGACGCGGCAATCATGATCACGTAGCTCTTGCGGGTGTCGCAGCTGCTCGTGTGGAGCCGGGAGAGAACGGCCGGAATCCCGAGCACCAGCAGGATGTTCGCCGTGTTGGAGCCAACCACGTTGCCCAGCGCGATCCCGGGCACGCCGTCGATCACGGCCTGAACGGAGATCAGCAGTTCGGGCGAAGAGGTGCCGAACGCCACGATGGTGAGCGAGACGATCAGAGCCGGCACACCGATGCGGAGCGCCAGGTTCACCGCGCCGCGGACCAGCGCGTCGCCCGCGAGGAGCAAGATGACGAGCCCGAGCCCGGTAAAGACCCAAGCCATCGTTCAGCCTTCTCCGCACGAGCAGGGGCCCTTGCCGATGCGGTAGCGCCCGCAGCGGCGGCATTTCGCGGCCGAAAGGCGGGCCTGGCCGGGGAAACGGAGCTTGCCGAAGATGGCGAGCACGGCGATGAAGACCAGGAAGAGACTGACGATCTTCAGGATCACGTCAGAGACCGAAGCGCGCGAAGGCCGCGCGTTCCTCGAGCTGATCCACCGTAGCCGCCAGCACCTGCGCGCCGAAGCGCTCGGCGAGGCTGCGGCGCCGCCCATAGCGAACGAAGCGGACCTTGTCGCCGAAGCGTTCCTTCATCTTCGGCGCGAGGTGGCCCACGCCGTCGGCCAGCCCCGTCTCCACCGCCGCCTGGCCTACCCAGACGTTGCCGGTGAACAGATCCTTCCCCTCGGGCAGCTTCTCGCCGCGCCTGCGGCGGACATGCCCGATGAACGTGCCGTGGATCTGCTCCAGGATTTCCTTGAGCCGTTCGACGTCTGCCGGTTTCTCGGGGCGGAACGGGTCGAGCTGGCTCTTGCTTTCGCCGGCCGTGTAGACCCTGCGCTCGATCCCGAGGCGGGCGATGGCCTCATGCGCGCCGAAGGTGGCCGCGATCACGCCGATCGAACCCACGACGGAGCTCTCGTCGAGCCAGATCTCGTCGGCCGAGGCGGCCAGCCAGTAACCGCCGGAAGCCGCGACGTCTTCCACGAAGGCGTAGACCGGCACGTCCTTTTCCTCGGCGAGCCTGCGGATGCGCGCGCCGATCATCGAGGATTGCACGGCCGACCCGCCGGGCGAGTTGATCTCGAGCGCGACGGCAGCAGGCTTTCCCCGCGAGAACGCCTTTTCGAGAAGCGGCGCCACCGCCCGGTCCGAAAGCCCGCGCGGCCCGGCCCCGATCGCGCCCTGGAGGCGGACAACGGAGACGACTGGGGGAGATTTCACGAAGGGCAGCCAGCGTTTCATTAAGCGCGATGTAGAGCGGCGCATTGGCAGGCACAAGGCGCGGCAGGGAAATGCCCGCGCCCGTGTTGCCCTCGCGTTGCTGCCGTGGCCGCGCCGCCCCCGGGCGCGAGCGGCGCGGTCTCGCGGCGGCTAGCTCCGCAAGCGCCAGCCCGTGCGGAAGATCCACCAGACGATGGCAAGGCACAGCCCGGTGAACCCGGCGATCGCGAGCAGGCTCCAGCCCACATCCACGTCGGCCATACCGAAGAACGACCACCGGAACCCGGAGATCAGGTAGACCACCGGGTTGAAGAGCGAGATGGTCTGCCACGCCGGCGGCAGCATCGATATGGAGTAGAAGCTGCCACCGAGAAAGACGAGCGGCGTCACGATCAGCAGCGGCACGAGCTGCAGTTGCTCGAAGCTGCCCGCCCAGATGCCGATGATGAAGCCGAGAAGCGCGAACGAGAGGCACGTCAGCACCAGGAAGGCGACCATCGCAAGCGGATACCGGATCTCGAGATCCACGAAGAGCGCCGCCGTCCCGAGGATGATCAGCCCGATGACGAGCGCCTTCGTGGCCGCCGCGCCGACGTATCCCACCACGATCTCGAGGAAGTTCACGGGCGCCGAGAGGACCTCGTAGATCGTGCCGATGAACTTGGGAAAGTAGATCCCGAATGCCGCGTTCGAGATGCCCTGGGTCATCACCGAGAGCATGATGAGCCCGGGCACGATGAACACGCCGTAACTGACCCCCTCGACGCTCTCGATGCGGCTGCCGATCGCGGCGCCGAACACCACGAAATAGAGCGAGGTCGAGAGCACCGGCGAAAGCAGGCTCTGGCCGAGCGAGCGGAAGAAGCGCGACATCTCGAACCGGTAGATCGCGAGAATGGCGGTGTAGTTCATGCGTCGTCCTTCACGAGGCCCACGAATATCTCCTCGAGGTTGGATTGGCGGGTTTCGATATCGACAAGATGCAGGCCAGCGGTGCGCAGATCTCCCATCAGCCGCGTGATGCCGGTGGAGCCGGACGCGGCGTCGTAGACGTAAAGCAGACGGCGCCCGCCGTCCTCGCGAACGAGGCCGTAGCCGGCGAGCGCCTTGGGAACCTCGGCAAGCGGCCCGGACAACTCGATGCGCAACTCCTTGCGGCCCATGCGCCGCATCAGCGCGCCCTTTTCCTCCACCAGAAGAATGCGGCCGTTGTTGATGACACCGACCCTGTCTGCGATCGCCTCGGCCTCCTCGATGTAGTGGGTGGTGAGAATGATCGTGACGCCCTGCGCCTTCAGCCGGCCGACGATCTCCCACATGTCGCGGCGCAGCTCGACGTCGACCCCGGCGGTGGGTTCGTCGAGAAACAGAACGCGCGGCTCGTGTGACAGGGCCTTGGCGATGAGCACGCGCCGGCGCATCCCGCCCGAAAGCTCACGGTTGGTCGCGTTGCGCTTGTCCCAGAGCGACAGGTCACGCAGAACCCGCTCCACCAGGGCATCGTCGCGGCGCAAACCGAAGAGCCCGCGCGAGAGGCGGACGGTATTGACCACCTTCTCGAAGGGTTCGAGGCTGATCTCCTGGGGCACCAGCCCGATCAGGCTGCGCGCCGCGCGATAGTCCCGCACAACATCGTGGCCACCCACGGTGACGCTTCCGGAATCGAGCGTGGAGATGCCGCAGACGATGGAGATGAGTGTCGTCTTGCCGGCGCCGTTCGGGCCCAGAAGCGCAAGGATCTCGCCGTCCTCGATATCGAGAGAGACGCCCTTGAGCGCCTCGAAACCCGACGCATAGGTCTTTCTCAGATCGCGGATAGAAATCACGGGGGGCATGGCATCGTCCTTTCCGGGCGACACCTAGCCCGGTCTTGACCGAGGGGAAAGACGCGCTGCCGCGCACGGGATGCACGGCGGCACCGCACCGCCGGACGTGCAGCCGGCGAATCCGTCCGCCTCGCCACGAAACCGCCGCCCTCGCGCCACACCCGCGCCTCAGCCGAGGCGGCGGCGGGGCCATTTCAGGGTCATTTCAGGGCACCTCTTCCACGGTCTGGCCTCCATTCCCAGTTGCTTGCCATGAAATCGCCATCCCTCCAGGGCGCTTTCGCGCCAGATGGTCCCCCGGGCAGTCCGCCCGCGCCTCTCCCGGCTCCCGCCGGTGGCGGCCTGACCGGGGGCACGATGCTCGAGACCCGCAACGGCCCCGCGCGTGCCGACAGGCTTCGCGCCGGGGAGCAGGTCCGCACCCTTGACGGCGGCTTCGTTGCGGTCCGCGACGTGCAGCGCAAGCCGCTTCCCTCCGGCACCGAGTTGATCACCCTGCCCGCCGTCAGCCTGGGCACGAACCGCCCGCTGGTCCTGTTGCCCGGGCAATTCGTGATGATCGAAAGCGCCCGCGCCCTTTCGCTCTGGGGTATCCCGAGCATCCTGGTGCCCGCGTCCGGGCTGCGCGGCACGCGCGGCGCCGTGGCCGCCCCCTCGGCCGCGCCGATCTACGCCGTGCGGCTCACCTTCGAGAACGAGGAGCTGGTGCTCGCCAACGACGGCGCGCGCCTTTACTGCCCCGCCCGTCCGGGCCGAGAGACATGCTGCGGCGATGCCCGCGGCACCGGAGAGACTTCCGGGGCCGCGGGGCGGCATGCCGCGCAACGCCCCGGCCCGGCCTTCGGTTTCGCGGATCTCACCCACGCCGCGCACTGAGCGGTCCGGCTCGACAAGCCCGCCGACGAGGTTAGCTTTGGCGAGCCAGCAGGATCGCGTGCCCGACCATGATCTTCGTTCAGACGCCAGCCACCGTGCTTCGGCCATCGGTGCTCAAGACGCGCCGGATGCCGCGAAAGACCCTGTGGTACGGGTTCGCCGCCGGGCCACGGGCGCTTTTTGCCAGCAAGGTCTTCTGGCGGCTCGCCTTCGACCAGACGGTGCTGCGCTACGGCATGGTTCTGCTGCCGATCCCGGTGGTGGCGATCCTGAGGCCCGAACTGGCCCTGCCCCTCGCGCAGGCTCCGCTCCTGATGTTCGGCCTCGTCTATTTCGTGGAGGTGCGGGTCTTTTCCGTGACCAGCCCCGAGCGCCGCCGCGCCGTGATCGACGCGACCGAGGCGGCGCGTGGCCTCGATCTGTTGGGTCTGCGCGCACGGGCGATCCTCTCGCGCATTGCCGCCGGGCGCGACCTGCGCGACGGGCGGCTGCACCTCGTGGTGGAGCAGAGCGAACTGGCCCGCGTGACCCCGCTCACCTTCCTGTCCGTCCAGCTCGAGGGCGCTGCCGTGCCCTATCTCGCCCTCGACGAGCAGGAACGGCGGCTGCTCGAGACCGGGCTCTTCGACGATGAACTCTCCGAGGAGCGCCTGCTGCGCATCAACATCCGCGAGAACGACTTCCTGCGCAGCACCATGCTCGAGGCCGCAAGCGTCTCCGCCCATGCCCGCCTCGCCGCAATGATGGCGCGGCCCGGCGGGGGCGCGGTCGCTCAGGGGGCGGCGGGAGAGGCCTGACGCTTCAGCGGGCGAGGCTGAGCACACGGCCGAAGGGAGGGGGCGAAGGCGGCGTCTCGCCGGGCACGGCCCAGATGACAGGGATGCGCCCGGGCGGCGGCCCGAGCGGACCTTCGAGATCGGTCTGCATCACGATGACCGAAGGCGCGAGGGCGGCGGCCTCCGCCAGCACCTCGCGAAAATCGGTGCCGCCGCCCCGCGGCAGCGAAAGCGCGGCGATCTCGCGCTCCGCGAATCCCGGGGCCAGCTTGCGCCGCAGGCGAACCCGCTCGTCGAACACCAGCAGGTGCACCTCGGCCCCGCTCCGCCGACCGATCCCCGCGATCTCGCCGGCAAGCCTGGCAAGGAGCGCGTCGTCGATCGAGCCCGAGGCGTCGAGTCCCACCACGATACGCGGCTCGGCGGCCTCTCGCCGCGTTCCCGGCTCATAGACCGGCACCGGGCCGCCCGTTGCGCGGGCCTGTGCCTCCATCGCGCACCAGCGCCGGCTGGGGCGCCGCCAGCTTGGCGCGGGCGCGCGCGTGACGGCGCGTGTCACGAGGCCGCGCAGCAGGATCTCCCAGGGCGTGCGGCTGCGGGGCAGATCGGCAAGCCGGTGGCCGAGCAGCCCGAATCCCCTCCCTGCAGCCCGGCCGGCCTGCATCGCGCGGGCCAGCCGCTGCCGCCAGTCGGCTTCGCCCTGGCTGCGCACCTCACCGGACGCGCCGCCACCCGCGCCGGCCTCGAGATCCTCGGCGAAACCTGCCTGCTCGCCGTAGGTGCGGGCCCGGCTTTCGGGATCGTCGCCGCCTCCCCCGCCGCCGTCGCCGGCGGCTCCGCCCCGGCTACCCGTCCGCGCAAGGGCGCGCGCCCGGCTCGTGCGCGCCTCGGGCCCGTGCCGCAGCCGGACGTAGAGCGAGTCCGCGTCGAAGAGCGCGAGCGCCTCCTCCGGCCCGTGCTCGAGGCCCAGCGCCTCGGCCAGGAGCGGCGAAAGCTCCGGCGCCGGCCGCGGCAGCACGTAGCCGGCGAGAAACAGCGCCTGGTTGACGATGGCGTCCGCGGCGAGATTGTAGAGCGCCCGATGGAAGCCCCCACCCTCGCGGGCGGCCATGTCATCGGCCCGGGTGGCGTGGCGGAAGGCCACGTGAAGGATGTGATGCGCCGCAGTGGCCACCTGTTCGGGGCGGCCGAGCGCCTCGAAGGCCGGGCCGTAGAGGATCGTTTCACCGTCGCTCCGCGCCGCACCTTCCAACGCATCCGCGTCCCGGTGGCGGCACCACAGCGCCAGGGCGGCCAGCGCCGGATCCTGCTCGGCAAGCTGGCGAAGCGCGGGCGCGGCACGGGCCGAGTGCATCAACCCAGCCCCAACTCGGCGCGCTCCTCGCTGTAGGCCCGGAAGGCGGGCGAGGCCGCGAAGGCATCGGCGAGCCCGGCCTCGAGCCCCCTGGCGATCAGCAGCTCGAACCCGTAGGTCGCCAGCTCGCCGAGCGGCATCCGCTCGAAGCCCTCGCCCGGCCGCAGCGCGCCAAGGCGGCGGATGTCGGCCATGATCTCGATGGCGCCCGGGGCAGTGCGCGCATCGAGCGCGGCAACAAGCGCATAGACCAGCGCGGTGAGCCCGTGCAGCGATACCGGGTAGAGCGCCAGCCGTTCGCGCCCGGTGGCGGCGAGCATCTCTTCAACCTGCACGGTGGCGGCGATTTCGTCGGCGACGAGCGCGAACTCGGCGCCCACGGCCTCGCCCAGGGTGCCCGCGATCATCACGTTCCGGGCCCGGCGCTCAGGCACCGACGAAACGATGTGGCTCACCCGCTCCCACGATCGCGGGGTCGTGGCGATGGTATCGCCTTCCCGGAGCGCGGCCTCGGTGGTTTCCAGCAGATCGGGGCGGATGCGGATGAAGGCGATCACCGAAGGATGCAGGCCTGCGGGCACCGCGAAGGACTCGAGCCAGTCCGCGGCACTGGCCTCGACCATCATGTGGATCAGACGGTCGGAAAGCCCCGTGCCCATCTCGTAGGCGATGGCGCCGTCTTCCACCGTGTTGCCGGCCGCCACCACGAAGACCGACTCCGGCAGAACATGGCGGCCCACCCGCCGTTCCTGAAGCAGCCCGTACACGGTGGGCTGGAGCGAGGCGGGCGCCGCCGTCAGCTCGTCGAGGAACAACAGGCTCGGCTGACCAGGGTCCTCGGGCAGATCTTCGGGGCGGTACCAGGTGGTGCGCCGTGTCTCGTGATCGTAATAGGGCAGGCCGCGCAGATCCTGCGGCTCGATGGTGGTCAGGCGCAGGTCGAACAGGCGCGCGCCCATCTCGCGGGCCAGCTGCGCCACGATCTGCGTCTTGCCCACACCCGGGCGGCCGTGGAGCATGTAGGAGGCGGTGAGCGCGCCGGCCTTCTGCGCCTCCCATCCCGCGCGCAGCACGGAAAGGGCCTCGCCCGCAGAAACCGTCATCGCGTTGATCGTCATCGCTTCCCCTCGTCGCAGGCGCTGTTGCGGCACTGATCTCCGCCGCAGGACATGGCGCACGGGGCGCGGCTGTCGAGCCGGAGGGCGCGCTGCGCCAGGAGGAACCGGGGAACATGCGGCGCGGGCCGGCCGGCGGCCGTCACGCCATGGTCGGAGTGGCGAGATTCGAACTCACGACCCCTGCCTCCCGAAGACAGTGCTCTACCAGGCTGAGCTACACTCCGACCGTGGCGGAGGCGATAGACAACTGCGGCAGGCTTTGCAAGGGCTACGGGCGGCCGCCGGGGCCCGCCGCTTCACCCTCTGG
>Ga0076929_100875_pt1 | contig 13819 bp, 13 predicted proteins | sample HotLakConUCCSL28_FD_87104 | JGI IMG/M metagenome (GOLD analysis project Ga0076929, IMG submission 87104) | Hypersaline microbial mat communities from Hot Lake, Washington, USA - Hot Lake Consortium UCC-SL28 (version 3) (version 3) | ecosystem: Environmental > Aquatic > Thermal springs > Hot...
AAGCGCGCATCGGGGTGGGGCTGCAGGCCATCGGCCAGGCCGACCGCGCCTACCAGGCGGCACGCGCTTTCGCACGCGAACGCGAGCAGGGCCGCGCGCCCGGCGGCGCGGCGGCGCCCGAGCGCCCGGCGGACCCGATCATCGTCCACCCGGACGTGCGCCGGATGCTGATGGACCAGAAATGCTTCATAGAGGGCGCACGCGCCTTCGCGCTCTGGGGTGCGATGCTGGTGGACCGAAACCGCCGGCAACACGACGCGCAAGCCGAGGCACTCGTCTCGCTCCTCACCCCGGTGATCAAGGGCTTCCTGACCGACCGGGGCTTCGAAAGCGCCGTCGTGGCTCAGCAGGTGCTCGGGGGAACGGGCTTCACCCGCGACGCCGGGGTGGAGCAGATCGTGCGCGACGCGCGGATCACGATGATCTACGAAGGCACCAACGGGATTCAGGCGCTCGACCTTGTGGGCCGCAAGCTCGGGCTCGACGGCGGCCGCGCGCTGCGTGGCTTTCTCGCGCAGGCCCGGGAAACGGCGGCGGCGGCGGCGGCTGCGAGCGGGCCGGACCCGGACTTCGAGGCGCGGTTCGCGGCGCCCTTGCAGGCCGCGCTGGACGACCTCGAGGCCGCGGTGCTCGCCCTGGCACGATCCGGCACCTCAGACCCCGGCACGGCGCTCGCCGGGGCGCACGACCTGATGCTGCTCCTCGGCCATTGCTGTCTCGGTCTGATGTGGGTGCGGATGGCGATGGTCGCGCAGCGTGGGCTTGCGGAGGGCCGGGGCGATGCCGGCCTCCTGCAGAGCAAGCTGGTGACGGCGCGGCACTACATGGCGCGCCAGCTCCCGGCGACAGCCCTCCACCGGGCGCGTGTCGAGTCCGGCGGCGAGGCGCTGCTCGGCCAGAGTCCGGAAAGATTCTGATCCGATGCCCAAGCGCCTGCGTCTCACCCGAAGACTGCCCGTGGCCCTCAGCGAGGACGCCTACAGGAAACTGCGCGCGCTCTGCGGTTCGGCCGGCCTCGACGAAGGCGAGGCACTGAGCTTTCTGCTTGAGAACCTCGACGGCGTCACCGATCCAGAGCGCTTCGCGCACCGGCTGCGCGTTTTCAATGGCGAACTCGAGGCGCGAAAGCGATGACGCGGCACCTGCCTGGAACGGCCGACCGCCTCCGGCGGGAGTATTTGTGCCAAGATGAAGGCGCCGCGGCACCCTGCCCCGCATCGGTCCCTTCGATCGGGAAGCACGCGGGGCAGGGCCTCACCTTGGACGGTCATCGGCTCTCCAGCCTGTTCCGCAGACCGGAGGCTGGCATGGCAGCCTTAATCAATGGTGAACGCGCCCACTCATCTTGGCAAAAATACTCATGCGACGCCGCCGGAGCCGGTGCCCCGGAGTCCGGAGGAGCGCGGCCTCGACAATCGCTCCCGAAGGCGCCGGACGTTTCGGCGGACGGCGGGGAGGTTTGCCCGTGACGCTGGCACTCTACTGCTTCGGCGAGAGCGGAAACGCCTACAAGGCCGCGCTCCCGCTCGCGCTTTCGGGCCTCGCGTGGCAGCCGGTCTACGTCGATTTCTTCAACGGCGAGACCCGGAGCGAGGCTTTCAGGCGCGAGATCAACGCCATGGGCGAGATCCCGGTGCTCGACACCGGCTCCGGGCTGCTCTCGCAGTCCGGCGTGATCCAGGACTGGATCACCGAGCGCACCGGCCGTTTCGGAGGATCGGGCGCAGCCGAGCGGCGCGAGGTCTGGCGCTGGGTGCTGTGGGACAATCACAAGCTCTCGGCGATCGCCGGAACGGTGCGGTTCCTCGCGAATTTCCTGCCCGAGGAGAAACGCCCCGCGGAGGTGATCGCCTTTCAGCGCAAGCGGTTGTGCGGCGCCTTTTCGGTCCTCGAAGCCCATCTTGGCGGCCGCGACTGGATCGTGGGCGACGGCCCGACCCATGCCGATTTCTCTTGCTGCGGCTATCTTTTCTACGCGGAGCCATTCGGTTTCGCGCGGGCCGATTGGCCTGCCATCGATGCATGGCTCGCGCGCATCGCCGCCCTGCCCGGATGGGCACATCCCTACGACCTGATGCCCGGCTCGCCGGCCGACCGGGGCCTTCTTTTCGGGAGCACGTCATGAGCGAGGCCTATATCTACGACGCCGTCCGCACGCCGCGCGGCAGGGGCCGCGCCGACGGCAGCCTGCATGAAGTGACGGCCCTGCGCCTTTCGGTGACGGTGCTCGACGCGCTGGCGGATCGGAACGGGTTGCCGCCGAATACCCTGGAAGACGTGATCTGGGGCAATGTCACCCAGGTTGCCGAGCAGGGAGGGTGCCTCGCCCGCACCGCCGTGCTCGCTTCGGCCCTCGGCGAAGCCGTACCGGGGGTATCGATCAACCGCTTCTGCGCCTCCGGGCTCGAGGCCGTGAACATGGCGGCCAACCAGGTGCGCGGCGGCGCCGGGCAGGGCTACATCGCGGGCGGCGTGGAGGCGATGAGCCGCGTCCCCATGGGCTCGGACGGCGCCGCCGTCGCGGTGGACCCCACCGTCGCCATGGCGCGCTACTTCGTCCCCCAGGGCATCTCGGCCGACATCATCGCCACCGAGTTCGGCATCACCCGCGACGCGGCCGACGCGCTGGCCGTCGAGAGCCAGGCGCGCGCCCATGCCGCCTGGCAGGACGGGCGCTTCGCGCGCTCCGTCGTGCCGGTGACCGACGTCAACGGGCTCACGATCCTGGATCGGGACGAGCACATGCGCCCGGGCACCGACATGCAGGCGCTCGGCGCCCTCGCGCCGAGCTTCCGGCAGATCGGCGAGGCGATGCCCGGGTTCGACCGGATCGCCATCATGAAGTATCCACATCTCGAACGGATCGAACACATCCACCACGCCGGCAATTCCAGCGGGATCGTCGACGGCGCATCGGCGGTGCTGGTGGGAGACGCCGCCTTCGGCGCCGCCCACGGTCTCCGCCCGCGGGCGCGCATCCGCGCCACTGCCAAGATCGGGACAGACCCCACCATCATGCTCACCGGCCCCGTCCCAGTGACCGAGAAGATCCTCGCCGAGGCCGGCATGCAGATCGGCGACATCGGGCTCTTCGAGGTGAACGAGGCCTTCGCGGCGGTCGTGCTGAGGTTCCTGCAGGCGTTCGACGCCGATCCTGCGCGGGTGAACGTCAACGGCGGCGCCATCGCGATGGGTCATCCGCTCGGCGCCACCGGCGCGATGATCCTCGGCACCCTTCTCGACGAGATGGAGCGTGCCGACGTCGAAACCGGGCTCGCCACGCTCTGCATCGGCTCGGGCATGGGCGCGGCGACCATCCTCGAGCTGGTCTAGGAGGCACCGGGCGATGACCGATTTCACGATGCAGATCGACTACGATGGCGTGGCCGTCATTACCTGGGACGTGCCCGGCCGCAGCATGAACGTGCTCACGCTCGAGGGGCGCGACACGCTCTCGGTGCTCGTCGCTGCCGCCCTTGGCGACAGCGCGGTGAAGGGCATCGTGCTGACCTCGGGCAAGGAGAGTTTCGCGGGCGGCATGGACCTCAACGTGCTGGCCGGGTTGTCCGCGGGCACCGAGGCTCCGGCCGCCGGAATCTTCGCGTTCCTGACGGAGGCCCACGGGCTCCTGCGGCGCCTCGAGCGCGCCGGGATGGACCCCAAGACACTCAGGGGCGGCAAGCCCGTGGCGGCCGCGCTCACGGGCACGGCGCTGGGCATCGGCCTCGAGCTGCCGCTGGCCTGCCACCGCATATTCGCCGCCGACAGGCCGGACGCGAAGATCGGCCTGCCCGAGATCAAGGTCGGGCTCTTTCCCGGCGGGGGCGGCACCACGCGGCTGGTGCGCAAGCTGGGCGCGATGGCGGCAGCGCCCTATCTGCTGGAAGGCAAGACGCTGCCGCCGCAGAAGGCCAAGGCGGCGGGGCTGGTGGACGAGGTGGTTCCCCCCGACGAGCTGCTGGCCCGCGCCAGGGCCTGGGTTCTGGCGGCGAGCGAGGACGAGCTGGTCAAGCCGTGGGATCGCAAGGGCTACAAGATGCCGGGCGGCACCCCCTACCACCCGTCGGGCTTTCCCACCTTCGTGGGAGCCTCCGCGATGGTGAACGGGCGCACGCAGGGCGTCTACCCCGCGGCGCAGGCGCTGCTCTCGGCCGTCTACGAGGGGGCGCTGGTCGATTTCGATACCGCCCTCAGGATCGAGGCGCGCTGGTTCACCCGTGTGCTCTGCGAGCCGACGGCCGCCGCGATGATCCGCACGCTTTTCGTCAACAAGGAAGCGCTGGAAAAGGGGGCCCGGCGGCCCGCGGTAGCCGCACGGGACGTTCGCCGGCTCGGCGTTCTCGGCGCAGGGATGATGGGGGCGGGGATCGCGCAGGTGGCCGCGCAGGCCGGAATCGAGGTGCTGCTGCTCGACCGCAGCACCGAGGCCGCCGAGGCGGGCCGCGACAGCGTCGCCCAACGGCTGGCCGCCTCCGTCAGCCGCGGCCGGATGGCGGCCTCCGAGCGCGACGCGGCGCTGGCGCGCATCGCCGCGGGAGCGGACTACGCGGCGCTCGCCGGTTGCGACCTCGTGATCGAGGCGGTGTTCGAGGACCCCACCCTGAAGGCCGAGGTCACCGCACGGGCGGAGGCAGCGGCGGGCGAAGGCGCGATCTTCGCGACCAACACCTCCACCTTGCCCATTTCGGAGCTTGCCCGCGCGAGCGCGCGGCCCGAGGACTTCATCGGAATCCACTTCTTCTCGCCCGTAGACAGGATGATGCTGGTGGAGATCATCCGGGGGCCGCAGACCGGTGAGCACGCCGTGGCGAAGGCGCTGGATTTCGTGCGCCAGCTGCGCAAGACGCCCATCGTGGTGAACGACGCGCGGTTCTTCTACGCCAACCGCTGCATCATACCCTACCTGAACGAGGGCATCCGCATGGTGGCCGAGGGGGTTGCCCCGGCCCTCGTCGAGAATGCCGCGCGGCTCGCGGGCATGCCGGTCGGCCCCCTGCAACTGGTGGACGAAACATCGATCTCGCTCGGGGCGAAGATTGCCCGGGCCACCCGTGCGGCAATGGGTGCGGACTATCCCGATGGCGCGGTCGACGAGGTGCTCTTCTGGCTCGAGGGCCTTGGCCGCGAAGGCCGGCGGGCGGGCGGCGGCTTCTATGCCTACGACGGCAGCGGCACCCGGCTTGGCCTCTGGGACGGGCTCGCCGCCCGCTACCCGAGAACGCCGGCGCAGCCATCGGCGGAAGAGGTGCAGCACCGGCTCCTCCTTGTGCAGGCGCTGGAGGCCGTGCGTGCCTTCGAGGCCGGCGTGCTGACCGACATCCGCGAGGGCGACGTGGGCGCGATCCTCGGCTGGGGCTTCGCGCCGTGGTCGGGCGGGCCCTTCGCCTGGATCGACCGCATGGGCCCGGACTGGGCCGTGGCGCGCGCCGAGGCGCTGGCCATCGCACAAGGCCCGCGGTTCGAGCCGCCGGCGCTGCTGCGCGCGCTGGCGGCCGAGGGCGACGGCTTCTACCGCCGCTTCGGCGAGGGCGCGTCCGCGGCTGCCTGAGACGCGGGGCCGCTTCGCCGTCGGCTCGGCGCGCGAACCCCGAAAGCGCGAGATCCCTCGCCGGGCCGGATGGCGCCGGGACGCCGGCCCCGCGCCACGCCCGAAAACCCGGCGTGACGCTGCCGCGGCCGTAACCCCGGACCCGCAGGGCGCGCCGCGGCCCACCCCGGGCGGGCAGCCGCCTCGGCGGCCAGGCGCACGGATCCGGCCCTGGGCGACAATGCAGTTCCGTTCCGGCGGGTCCTGTGATCTAACCCGCCTTCGGACAGCCCGATGCAGGACGGCCGATCTCCGCCGGGGGCGTGAATCGCAGCGCGGTGGGTTGCGCGCCTGCGGGCAGAGCCGGAGAGGTGGTGGAAATGCCGGAGCGCACGGAATCGGAGAGCCGCAAGCTGCTCGGCCGTCTGCGCGCCGCCCTGGCCGAGGACGATACCGGCCAGGCCCGCCTCGACAGGATCACCCAGCTCATCGCCTCGTCGATGCAGACGGAGGTCTGCTCGATCTACCTTTTCCGCGACCCCGAGACGCTGGAGCTTTGCGCAACGGAAGGCCTAAATCCTGGCGCGGTCCACAACACCCGGATGCGTCTCGGCGAGGGCCTCGTGGGCCGCGTGGCAAGGCGCGGGCGGGTCATCAACACCCCCGACGCGCCCAGTGCCAAGGGCTTTCGCTACATGCCCGAGACGGGCGAGGAGATCTATTCCAGCTTTCTCGGCGTTCCGATCCAGCGGCTGGGCCAGAGCCTTGGCGTGCTCGTGGTACAATCGCGCGAGGCGCGCAGCTATTCCGACGACGAGATCTACGCGCTCGAGGTGGTCGCCATGGTCCTGGCCGAGATGGCCGAGCTGGGCGCCTTCCTCGGCGAGGGCGCCGCGCTTTCGGCCCGGCACAAGCAACCGGTGATGTTCCGCGGCACCGTCGGCCAGGAGGGCACCGCCGAGGGCCGCGCGTTCCTTCACGAACCGCGCGTGGTGGTGACCAATCCCTTCGCCGACGACCCCGATCGCGAGCTCAAGCGCCTGCGCGACGCCGTGGAAGAGCTGCGCATGAGCGTGGACGAGATGCTGAGCGCCACGCCCGGAGCCGTCGGCGAGCAGGCGGACGTGCTCGAAGCCTACCGCATGTTCGCCAACTCGCGCGGATGGATGCGGCGGATGGAGGAAGACATCGCACGCGGCCTTTCGGCCGAGGCGGCTGTCGAGAAGGAGCAATCCTCGGCGCGCGCGCGCATGGCCCAGGTGCCCGACGCCTACCTCCGCGAGAGGCTGAACGACCTCGACGATCTGTCCAACCGGCTGTTGCGCCTGCTCACCGGCCAGGGCCGCGAAACGGGCGCCGAGATGCCCGAGAACCCGATTCTCGTCGCGCGCAACATCGGGCCGGGGGAGCTCCTGGAATACGGCCGCACCCTGAAGGGCATCGTGCTCGAAGACGGCTCGGTGGGCAGCCATGCGGCGATCGTGGCGCGTGCCTGGGCGATCCCGCTGGTCATCCAGGCCGGCCCGGTGACGACGGAGGCGCTCAACGGCGATCTCGTGATGGTCGACGGCGACCAGGGCATCGTGCACCTGCGCCCCGACGATACCGTGGCCGCCTCGTTCCGGGACAAGATGGCGATGCAGGCCGAGGCACAGGAACGCTATGCCTCGATCCGGGAAGAGCCCGCGCGCGCGCGCTGCGGCAGCACCGTGTCGCTGCTGATGAACGCCGGCCTGATGGCCGACCTGCCCTCGCTGGAGAGCTCCGGCGCCGAGGGCGTGGGCCTCTTCCGCACCGAGCTGCAGTTTCTCATCCGCAACCAGATGCCGAAGCGGGCCGAGCTTTCGGCGCTCTATGCGCGCGTGCTGGATGCCGCGCAGGGCAAGCGGGTTGTGTTCCGCACGCTCGATATCGGCTCCGACAAGGTGCTGCCCTACATGGCACGCCAGGACGAGCCGAACCCCGCGCTCGGATGGCGGGCGATCCGCGTCGGGCTGGACCGTCCGGGCGTATTGCGGATGCAGCTCCAGGCGCTCCTGCGCGCCGCCAACGGGCGTCCGCTGAGCGTGATGTTTCCCTTCATCGCCCAGTTCGACGAATACCGCGCCGCTCGGGCGGAAATGGACAAGGCGCTCGAGCGCGAACAGATCCTCGGCCATGCGCTGCCCTCGATACTCCGCGTCGGCGCGATGCTCGAGACGCCCAGCCTCGGCTTCGCGCCCCGGAAGTTCTTCGAGGAGGTCGATTTCCTTTCGATCGGCGGCAACGATCTGAAGCAGTTCTTCTTCGCGGCCGACCGCGAGAACGAGCTGGTGCGCCGCCGCTACGACACGCTCAACGTCAGTTTCCTCAGCTTCATCGAGCAGATCGTGGGCAGATGCGCGGAAACAGGCACGCCGGTATCCTTCTGCGGCGAGGACGCCGGCCGCCCGGTGGAGGCGGTTTGCCTCGCGGCGATGGGGCTGCGGGAGCTGTCCATGCGGCCGGCCTCCATCGGCCCCGTCAAGCACCTGCTGCGCCGGGTGGATCTCGAGGAGATCGGCACCGTCATCCGGGAGGCGCGGGCCCGGGGCGAGCAATCCGTGCGGCCCTCGGTGATGGAAGCGCTGCGCCGCCTGCCGGCCTGAACCTCACCCCGCGCGCGGGCGCGAGCGGGCCGCACGGGCCGCCGCCATCGCGATGCGCAGGCGTTCGGTCAACTCGGTCTCGGCAACGGCGCGCTCGCGCGCAAGCCGGCGGAGGCCGAAATGCACATGGGCGATGTCCTGGTAGTAGCTGGTGTAGGCATAGTTGATCGCCGCCCCGGCCGCGGCGCCGAGCACCGGGACCATCTGCGCGGCAAGCTTCTGGCCCAGCACCGCCGCGAAGCGGGGCGCCACGCGGGCGATGAGGCCATGCAGTGTGGCGCCCGTCAGCGTCACCCGCGCGGCCAGAAAACCCGTCTCCGCGCCATCGTCTTCTGCGAGCGGGCCCGCGGCGGCGAACACGCGCACGCAATCGGCCTGCACCGCCTCGTCGGCGGGATCGAACCCGTGCTCGGCCGCGACGCCCTGGATGACCCGCATCAGCACGGTCGTTGTCACCGGCAACTCGGCAAGTGCGGTGGGCAGGCCACCGGCCCCGCCGGCGGCCCCCATCGCCGCGGTCAGCGCCCGGTTCAGCCAGGGCGCCTGGTCGGGCACCAAGCCGCGGCTTTCGGCAGCAAGCCGCGCCGAGCGGGCCAGCGCAGCGGAGGTGACGCTCTCGAGTTGACCCTTGGCACTGTCGGGCAGGCGCTCGAGCAGATTCTCCGCCTGCCCGCCCACGAGGTTCAGGATCTGCATGCCCACACCGTTAGCCCGCCCGTACCGGCGGGCGATCAGCGCGATTTCCTCGTCGATCGACGATGCCAGGGCGACAGGAACGGTCATGGGCGGGTCTCTCCTCGGGGAACCGCACATGTCGGCACGGGGAGGCGCGATTTCAAACCCCGCCGCCTTTCCCACCGGTCGCGGCGGCATCGCCGCCGCCGTCGGCACGGGTGACGGGGCCGGCAACCCCGTCCCAGGCGCCGGGAACGAGGGCGATGCCGAGCACCCGGTCGGGGTTCGTGGGCGGCGGCATCTCGACCTGCGGCAACCGGGCGAACCCGAACCGCCCGTAATAGGGCGCGTCGCCCACCAGCAGCACGCGCGACCATCCGCCGGCGCGTGCGGCACCCAGCCCCTCGCGCATCAGCAGGCCTCCGAGCCCCTCGCCCTGCCGCGTGGGGTGCACCGCGATGGGGCCGAGGAGCAGCGCCTCCCTGCCGGCCACGCGCACCGGCCAGAACCGCAGCGCCCCGGCAAGGATACCGTCGCGGTCGCGTGCGACCCGCCCCAGATCGGCCAGCGGCGCGGTCCCGTCGCGCAGACGGTAGGAGGAAAGCGCCTCGCGGCCCGGTGCGAAGCACAGATCGAAGAGCGCCTCGACCTCCCACCAGTCGTCGCGCGTCTCCGGCAGAAGGGTGAAGCTTGGGGCAGACACGGGCGCGCTCGCATTTCCGGGTGGTGCGCGCCCTAGCACGGCGCTACCCCGTCGGCAAACGCCCTGCCGAAGGATCAGCCCCGATGTTCTACCGCCCAGAGGACGGCCACGGCCTGCCGCACAACCCGTTCAACGCCATCGTCGCGCCGCGCCCCATCGGGTGGATCTCGACCCGCGGCGCCAACGGGCGCGAGAACCTTGCCCCTTACTCGTTCTTCAACGCGGTTGCCTATGTTCCGCCGATGGTGATGTTCGCCTCCACCTCGGCCAAACCCGACCGCGACGGCACGAAGGACAGCATGGCCAACCTCCGGGAAACGGGGGTGTTCTGCGTCAACGTCGTTTCCGAGGCGCTCACGGACCCGATGAACCGGACCTCCGGGCCATGGCCCAAGGAAACCGACGAGTTCGCCGATGCGGGGCTGGCACGGTTGCCGTGCGAACGCATCGCCTGCTCGCGGGTGGCCGAGGCCCCGGCAAGCCTCGAATGCGAGGTCGTGCAGATCGTGGAGCTTCCCGGCGCGGCCAACCTCGTGGCATTCGGGCAGGTCGTGGGCGTGCATATCCGCGACGAGTACCTCACCGACGGTCGCTTCGATCTGCGCAAGGTGCGGCCCCTCTCCCGCCTCGGCTACCGCGACTACGCTGTCGTGGAAAACCCGTTTACGCTCGCGCGGCCCGGCGACTAGGCCCCCGACGCGCTGCCCGCCCGCACGCACGGTCGGCACTCGCCCCGCCGCGAAAACAGCACCCGGCAGCGACGCCGCGGCTTGCCCTTGGCGCCGCGTCGAATAGGCTGCTTCACGAAAGCGGCAAGCGGAGTCGGGCCCGATGAACATGCATCTCGGAGTGATCGGCGGATCGGGCCTCTATGCCATCGACGGCCTAGAAGAGGCGCGCTGGCACACGGTCGAGTCTCCCTGGGGCGCCCCTTCGGACCAGCTCTTGACCGGCCGGCTTGACGGCATGACCATTTCCTTCCTGCCGCGCCACGGCCGGGGGCACCGCCACGCCCCCTCCACGGTGCCCTACCGCGCGAACATCGACGCGCTCAAGCGTATCGGCGTGACCGACGTGATCTCGGTATCCGCCTGCGGCTCTTTCCGTGATGAACTCGCCCCGGGGCACTTCGTGATCGTGGACCAGTTCATCGACCGGACGTTCGCCCGAGAGAAGAGCTTCTTCGGCGAGGGTTGCGTGGCCCATGTGAGCCTCGCGCACCCGGTCTGCGGCCGTCTCAGCGCGGCCTGCGCGCAAGCGGCCCGCGCGGCGGGCGCCACCGTGCACGAAGGTGGCACCTACCTGGCGATGGAGGGCCCGCAGTTTTCCTCCTTGGCTGAATCGCGGCTCTACCGCGAGGTGTGGGGCTGCGACGTGATCGGCATGACGAACATGCCCGAGGCCAAGCTCGCCCGCGAGGCCGAGCTCTGCTACGCCTCCGTCGCCATGATCACGGATTACGACAGCTGGCACCCCGAACACGGCGAGGTCGACATCGCGGATATCATCGCGACCCTCTCGGCGAACGCGGCGCGGGCGCGCGAGATGATCGCCGGCCTGCCGGCGTTGCTTGGCCGATCCCGCACCGATTGCGACGAAGGCTGCGACCGCGCGCTCGATCACGCCATCCTGACCGCACCGGAGGCGCGCGACCCTCTGCTTCTGGCGCGCCTCGATGCGGTGGCGGGGCGCGTGCTGGGCGAAGGCTGAACCGGAGGCATCACGGCGGCGGGCTCGCGCGGCACGGCCCGGCATCGCGACGCGATCGGTGCGGACGACGCGGGGTCTCAGCCGTTCTCCTTCAGGAACTCGCGGATGAACCGGCGGATCTCGCGGGCCGCGGTCGTATCCATCTCCTTGCAAAGCGCGACAAACGCGTCACGCTCCTCCCCGTTCAGCCGGAGCACGAGCTGGCTGTCCTTTTCGGTCTTCGATTTCTTCGAATCTGAAGTCTTGCCCACGAAGCGCGTCATCCTCTTGAAATTCGCACATCCAATGTATATACATTAGATATTCTTTTTTTAGGCAAGCTCGCCGACTGTTTGAAGGAAACAACCATGATGACACTGAACATCGCAAGGGCCATCCTGCTTCGCGACAGCATGGATCGCGTGCGGCCACGTTCCAGCTGGCTTCCGCTGGCCCTCTATCGCAACTCGCTGGGCACTTTCCGGCGCTGACCCGCCCGACGGCGTCGCCCGGCGCACGAGATGGCGATGCCGCCTCCCGGTGCGCCGCCGCGCGCCGCGTCGGGAGAGTGCAAGGGCTCCGCGGTGGGGCGCCCCTCCATGGGCCGCCACCCGAAGGGCAGCGCAGCAAACGGGCCACCTGGCGACCCGTCAGGCCGGCACGGTGCCGCGCGGCTCGGCCAGGATCGCCAGCATGCACGCCACGAGCGCGTCCAGATCACCATCTCCGGCGAGCGCAGCGCGCCCGCGGGCGGCAAGATCGGCGCGGCGCCTCTCGTCCTTAAGCTCGACGATCGCGGAGGCAAGGCTCTCGGCGTTGCGCACCTGGCGCGCGCCACCGGCAGCGGCGAGGCGCGCGTAGGCCTCCGCGAAATTCGCGACATGCGGACCATGGAGCACGGCAGCGCCGAAAGCTGCGGGCTCGTGGGGCGTGTGCCCGCCCCGATCCTCCAGCGAACCGCCGACGAAGACGATGCCCGCAGCACCGTACCAGGCTGGCATCTCCCCGAGCGTGTCGGCGAGGAAAACGTCGGTTCCCGGCGCGGGTGCCTCGCCCAGCGAACGCCGCGCGAAGGAGAGCCCCGCGCGGCCCAGCGCCGCGGCAAGCGCATCGCCGCGCCGCGGGTGCCGGGGCGCGAGGATCAGGCGCAGCCCCGGCCAGGCCGCCCTCGCCTGCAGATGCGCCTCGATGACCGCCGCCTCCTCGCCAGGATGGGTGGAGGCCGCGAACCACAGCGGGGCCGCGCGAAAACCCTCCGGAAGAAGGAATGGCGGCACGGCGCCGGGGCCGGGTGCGGTGTAGAGCGCCTTGAGATCGCAGCGCGGCCCCAGCGCGGCGGCAGGCACGCCGAGTTCGAGAAGGCGTGCCTCGGAGCCGGGATCCTGCGCCGAAAGCAGCCGCACCGCTCCAAGAACGCGCCCCGCGATGCCCCGTGCGCGCCGCCAGCGGGCTGCACTGCGCGCGGACAACCGCGCGCCGACCAGCGCCACCGGCACGCCCCGCTCCCCGGCTGCCGCGAGTCGGTTTGGCCAGAGCTCGTTCTCGAGGATCACCAGCGCCTCCGGGCGCACGGATTCGAAGGCCCGGCGCAGGCTCCAGCGCAGATCGAACGGTGCCAGCGCGGCGGCGACCCGCGGCAACTGCCAGCCGAGCGCGGCGTCGCGCCCGCCGGGCGTGTTGCTCGTCACGATCAGCCAGAGGTCAGGGCGCTCCGTCAGCAGCCGCGCCACCAACGGCCGGGCGGACGCCACCTCGCCCACGGAGGCGCCATGGAGCCAGACCGCGACCCGGCCCCCCGGCCGGGCAGGAAGGCCCCCGAACCTCTCGGCGAGGGACTCGCCGCCGCGCCCGCCGGCGAACGACCGGCGCAGCGCGCCGGCAACGAGCACGGGAGCGGCGAGGCTCATCAAGGCACGGTAGAAAAGCATCGCCCCGGTCGCCCTCCTCCTGCGCGGCGTACGGGCCGCTCCGCACCGCCGGGCCCGCGCGCCGCCCCCTGCACCTCGAAGAGGCTGGCAGCAGCGGCGGACGCGGTCAGTTGCCCGTGTAGCTCTTCTCTTCCACCAAGGCCGAACCGGTCAGCCGGTTGACCTCGCGCTTGAGCGAGGCCCGCTCGTCGTTCAGGCGGTAGACGGAGCGGGCGTGGGCAACGAAGCCGTCGCCGAACTTGCCGGCCGCCTCGGCCTCGCGCAGCGCGTCTTCGATCTCCCACAATGCGGCGTTCACCCGGCGCAAGCCCTCCACGGCGTCATCGACGCCCCCGGGGCGCTCCAGCCCCTCCCAGATCGCGGCAAGCGCCGCGTGCTCGCGGGCGACGTTGGCGCGTTTCGCCGGATCGGAGATATGGTGGAGCTTCAACTCGAGGATCGTGATCTTGTCGATCAGCTCGCCGACGGAAACGGGAATGGTCACGATGGCCATGGTTCAGCTCAACATCCTGTGCAGATCATTCGCGATACGGGCGAAGGCGTCATCCCACTCGCCGGGGCGGCTTTGCCGGACGAGACGCATCGACGGGTAGTGCGGCACGGTCTCGCCTACGCCGCTCCAGTACCAGAAGGGGGGCTCCGGCACGAGCGTCCATACTGGGCGGCCCAT
>Ga0076929_100879_pt1 | contig 13776 bp, 8 predicted proteins | sample HotLakConUCCSL28_FD_87104 | JGI IMG/M metagenome (GOLD analysis project Ga0076929, IMG submission 87104) | Hypersaline microbial mat communities from Hot Lake, Washington, USA - Hot Lake Consortium UCC-SL28 (version 3) (version 3) | ecosystem: Environmental > Aquatic > Thermal springs > Hot...
CCGTTTGCTACTCCACTATCTCAAATTTGGGGAGGTGCCCGTCCCAGCATAGATTCATACCCTTATTCAGCAACGCCTTCTGGGGATACCGTCCCAACAAAACAGATTTTCAGCAGGTGTTCTCCGCCTATCTCAATCCTCATTTGCCTCCCGCTACACCGTTGATCGAACCGTTACCTACTCTTGAAAACGGATTACCCCAACTCACCATCCATCAACTGGACGGAACGGTGCTGCAATATCTGACTCTGGCCTTTAACGGTCAAACCTACGCCATTGCTCACGTTGACTATCTACCGGTTTCCTATGAGTAGCCCCCCACCCATCTTTCAGCAGCTTGACGCTACGACCACCATCCTGAAGGACGTGGTCCAATCCCTGATGGACTCCGGTATGGGGTTTCTATTGCTGGGAGTGACGATGCTCTGGGCTGCTCTCTCCTTTCTGGATAACGGCTCATCCAACAAACTGGCCACCGGACGTTTTGCCGGTAGCGCCGAACGTCGTACGGCCAGAGCCCTGGGACGGTTGCAGCAGAAACAGCGCCAAACCGCCAAAGTCGCATTGAAAGCCGGTTCACTCGATATTCCCCAGGCTCAGCAGAGCGTGGTTGTCGCGGGTGCGCCCGATTCCGGAAAAACCTACAGCATCATCGATCCAGCCATTCGTTCCGCCATTGCCCAGGGACTGCCTATACTGGTGTATGACTTCAAAGGAAGCCAACTCGAAGCCCATGCCGCCTGGGCGTCCAGCCAGGGCTATCGAGTCGATGTCTTTGCTCCAGGGCAACCCTACACAGGCGTCTTCAATCCCCTCGACTTTCTCGAAGATGAAACCGACGCACTGATGGCGTCCCAACTGGCCTATGTCCTGCAGAAAAACACTCAGCGAGACGGCGGCTATCGGGAAAACGATTTCTTCAACAGTGCCGGAACCAATCTGGTCGAAGCGGTCATGCTGCTGGCCAAGTTGACGCCTTACCCGGATCTGTTGATGGCGAGTAAGATTCTCAACCTCTCGAATCTACCTGCTCGCATCAAACAAGCCTGGGAAACCGGCTACATCCCCGAATGGACCATGGAAAGCTTCAGTCAGCTATTAGCCTCTGACGGAGCTGAAAAGCAAATTGCCGGAATCATCGCCACCGCCCAGCGCACCTTCAAAACCTTTACCGGCAGGCAACTGGTGTCCAGTTTCTGCGGGCAAACCACGATTCCACTGGATATGCAGGGCAAGCGCATTCTGTTTTTGCAGGTGGATATCGAGAAGCGCGATGCGGTGAGTCCCCTGATTGCCGCTATCCTTCATCTGATCATCACCCGCAACTTTGCCCAACGTCGCAAAGAGCCCCTGATCCTTGCGCTGGATGAGCTACCCACCCTGTATCTCCCCGACCTGCCTAAATGGATTAACGAGTTTCGCTCCAACGGATTTGTCGCCCTGTTGGGCTATCAGAACTTTGCTCAGCTGCAGCATATCTATGGTCGAGACCTCTCGCGGGCACTCTTTGCCGCCTGTGGGACCAAGGTGTTCTTCAATCCTAAAGACCGGGAAACGGCGCACGAATTTTCCGGATATCTGGGGGAGAAAGAAGTGCGACTGTTCACCCACTCTCGCAGTCAGGGGCGTTATGGGGGGCAGAGCCGTTCAGAGCAGGTGCAGCGAGTTCCGTTGATGACGGCAGACCAGATTCTGAAGCTGAAGCAGGGGGAATGTGTCTTCATCAATCCGGCCTACCAGGGGCGGGGAGAGGCTTCAGTCCCGCTGAAGGTGCGAGTGCGGCTTTCCAAACGAGAACGCTGGGTGCAGGACCGCAGTACAGAGCTGTGGCACAGCATCGTCAGAGACAAGCTGATCCAGCGCTGTCAGCAGCAAACCCCTCCAACCGATCTGGATGACGAGAACACAACGCGGAAGACATTGGCCGAGCAGCTTTTTTTCCTGCCGGTTCCTGGAGTGAATACAGACACCAGAGAGCTACCGCATATCGACCCCGACCTTACCGAAGACGAGTTTGAAGAAGCGATGACTTAGTGGAGAAACTTACTATGAATGCCCCTGTTTCAACCCATCCAGACCTTACAACTTGGGGACTGTCGTCCCAGGCCATCGAGGTCTTGAGCCGAGAACCCGCAATTCTGGATGACCTGGCTCAGGCCAAATCCTTGCCCCCTTTACCTCCGGGCTACAGTCCGGCAGTCATTGAGGTGCTGTTCGAGGACGTGCCCTACCTGCGTTCAGAGCAGGGGGTGCTCTCCATTCTGCGAGAATGCTTGCCTGATTATCAGCCTCGTTTTATTGAGTATCGAATCGACGATGAGACCGCTTTCTTCCAGATTGGGGGCGAGATTGTCGTGAATCGATTGGAAGCCATCGCTCACCTGATGGGGAGGGTTGGGTGATGCCATTTGTCATTAATGCCCAGGAAGCCCAGGCCATGCAGGAGGACGAGGTTCAACTGGTGATGGCCCTGGCTCAGATAAGTCAGCGATTGTCCATGGCTGTTCATAGTCCAAAACCGCCAGAAGCGAATCAAGAGGGGCAAGATACGTTCCGAATCTTTCTGGGGCGACGGTTAGTCTACGGTCGCCTAGCCGATGGTACCCAGCGTCATGAGCTAGATGCTAACGGCCTGAAGGTAGTTCTCGAAGCCCTGCAAAAGCTCGTAACTGAAGGGATAGAGCCGGATCAATACAAGAATAAAGTTCCAGCTATTGAGATCCGTGATGGAGAAACCCTGCTGTTTCGTGAAGAGCGGGATGGTGCCGTCACCACCAACCAGATTCAGCTTCAGATTGGAGAGGCCGAACAGAAGTTGACCGATGAATCTCCTGCATTGAAAGCTCTGGAGGCTGTAACCAGCCTGAATGGTCACAACGGCTCCAAGCCTGAGGTGGAGACAACAACTCCTTCTATTGATGGGGAACGAGTGGCTCAAATCGCGGCTCGGCTGATCAATCCCCTGAATGAGTCTCAGCCCATGTATGACGCTGTCGCGGTTAGCGACTATCGCATCAAGCAAAATGGCCATCACCTGGCGGTAAGGCGGGATAACACCCTGATTTTGGTGGTACGGGATGGAGAAGTTATCTCCAATCAACTGACAGAGTCCGACTATGCCGCCTTTCTACAGTTGGAAACTCAGCTTTCGACCGTTACAGCGGCAGAGCAATACCAGGAAAAGACAGCGCCAGAAGTTGCCCAAAACGGTCATCATGCTTCGGCTGTAGCCGTTTTAAAGCAGGCCACAGCGCAACTACCCGATAGTCCCACCAAAGCGCTTTTACAGAACACGATTCCGGACTGGCAGCAGCAGACTTCAGAGCAATCATCGGGATGGTTTGCCTCCAGGTTGGAAGACCGACATAATCAGCAGCTGGCGCGAACAGTTCTGGAACTCTACCAGCGAGGCTATGAACGAACTGGGGAACGCGCCTACCAGGTAGGAGACTACACCCTCAGCCAGAAAGAGACCAATCTCTACAGCCTCCGGGAGAAACGGGGCGTGCTGCTCCAGTTTCAGACGTTGCCTGGTAAGGGATTGGGCTGCAAGGTAGAGGTCATGACTGTAAGCGATCGCCTCAGTGAATTTGATCGACTGGAGCTGAAACGGATGCGCCAGAACCGCTCCTTTATGCCCCAGGGAAGGCTGGATAGCGAAGCCACCTATGCCGCTCGCACCCGACAGGTCGAGCATACCGTCCGCGAATTCCTCCAGCACCACGTCTACGCCAATTCCTGGAGCAAAGACGGTGGTCAGTTCAAGCTGGAAATCGGCACCGATGACCTGGTGCGCATCAGCGATAAGTGGGGGCGAGGGGTTGTGTTCCAACGTCACCACAGTGAGGTCAAGTCCCGCCTCACCCAGAAAGACCTGGCCTATTTCGACCGGCTATACAAACGAATGCAGGTCGTCAGGCAACAAGCTCAGAACAAACCCAAGAGACAGCTTGAAATGGGCTGAATCTCAGGCAGAATAGCTCCTTTTCTGCCTTTTGCCTTTTGCATTTCTTCCCTCCTCCGGCATCTACCACCCTGTCCACAGCCCGGAGAGCGCTATGAGCCATCCCGAACTTGCGGAGGCTTTTGCCCAATATTTCATTTCAGATCAGGGTTTCGCGTCCATTGTCGAAGCCCGGCGCTTTGCTGAGTCTGTCCTGGGAGGACCCGTGCGACCGGGAACCGCTCTGGCGAAGGTGGTGGATGAATCCATCGAAGCGGCTGTGGTGCGGGCGGGACGGTGGTGGGTGCAGCAATCTTCCACCACGCACGACACCTATGATCGCCTGGTGGATTTGCTGCAGCGACAGCCCAACCTGAGCGTCAGATCTTCCACCTCCGTACTTCAGCAGGCCTACAGTACTCCGATTCCCATCGCTTACCTGGCTTCCTCGTTAGCGAGGATTGACGGGACGACCACCGTTTATGAACCCACGGCTGGAAATGGAGCCCTGCTGATTGGGGCCAATCCTGACAACGTCATCGCCAATGAGCTGAATCAGGACCGATTCGTAGAACTGAGAACACGGGGTTTTCAGCAACTCACTCAAGAAGATGCCCTATCATTCCAACCCGATGCCCAGGTGGATGTGGTCATCTGTAACCCGCCTTTTGGCTCGGTTAAAGACGAACAGTTCCGCACCCATCGCTTACCTATAGCCGATACCTGGACCACCCAGGTGGATCAGGTCATCGCCCTGAAAGCCCTATCGGTGATGAAACCTGATGGAAGGGCTGTCCTGATTCTGGGTGGGAAGAAAGGAAAAGAGGAGTACATCCGTTCGGAACGCTACAACACTCGCGAGAGTCGAGCGTTTTACTACATCCTTTACCAGAACTACCGGGTCACCCAACACTTCTCCATCTGGGGAGACCTATATCGCAAGCAGGGAGCCGGTTTCCCCATTGATCTGATCGTAATTGAAGGAAGAGGAACATCTGAACTATCCCTCCCCGCCGCCGAAGTCCCACCCATCTACAAATCCTTTACCGAACTCAAGGAGCGATTGCCCCATGAACTCACCCCAAAACACCCTGCCCCGCTGGATGTATCCCTTTATGACCTCCCGCTATCCCAACTTCCCCAACCTCTGGAAGCCAGACGCGATGGGCTCACTCTTCATCGTCAAAGTGCCTCCCGACCTGGAGATGCTGGACGAATCCACCTATCTGGCCCTGATGCAGACCCGCCTGGACCGAATGATTCAGGACTCCGTCTCGGAAACCTCCCAGCCCGAGACGCAACAACTGCTAGCGACCCTCCTCAGCGAATTGGACCCGGTCCAGCACACGCCAATCCTGGATCCGGAGGACGACCCGGACTTCGCCCTGGAGTATTGGCGACAGCAGTGGGTGGAGACCTTGATTCGGAGCAACTGGCGGTTTCGGGAACGACTGGGCTATTACGGAGCGAGCTTTCCGGCAACACCCCTAACCCCCAGCCATCCGGACTATCTGGACTGGCTGAACCTGCACGACGAGACCACGCTGGAGGCGTGGCTGGCCGACCTGAGCCTGTAGCCCTTCACCCAGAACTCACCATGAATACTTCTGTTTCAACCGGCGCGACTGAGGTAGCGTCGGCAGACACTTATGATGTCCAGCCCCGGCAGGTGGTCTATGTGCCCAAAAGCAAGGGCTTTTCGACTCAGACCCTGATTCCCTTCAACATGGCCAGTGCCGCCCAGCAGGCGCTGGAGCGATTTGAGCAACAGCACGGCGATATCGATGCCTACCTGGCCACCAGACTAGGCTATGGCTCTGTTTCTGAACTACACCAGTACTTCAGCGCAGAGCAGGTGGATGCTTCAGCTCTGGCCATCAGCAATATTGAGCGGGGGGCTGGGTTCATTACGGGCGACCAGACCGGCATTGGCAAGGGCCGCATCTGCGCCAGCATCATGCGCTATGCCCAGCAGCAGGGAAAAATTGCCCTTTTTATCACCAAGGACAAACCCCTTTATGCCGATATGATGCGGGATGTGGGCGACATTGGGATGCAGCGGTTTACCCCGTTTATTACTGACAGCAGCACTGAGATCCCGTTGCCCAATGGAGCGGCGCTGAAAACGGCAACGGCGGCAAAGCAGAAAACAGAAATGCAGGCGATGATGCAGCAGGGCAATCTGGGCCGCTATAGCGCTGTCTTTACCACCTACAGCCAGCTTCAGACGGTGGGCAAAAAGGAACCCCTGCGGCGCAACTTTCTACGGAAAATGGCCCCTAATGCCATCTTGATTTTAGATGAAGCCCACCAGGCAGGTGGCAGTAAAGGTGGGTGGAAGGAAGCGGGACCACCGGATCGGGCGGACTTTGTGCGCGAGTTGATCGACAAGTCCTCCGGCGTCTTCTACTCGTCGGCTACCTATGCTAAACGGGCTGATGTCATGGATCTCTACGCTCGGCGCACTGACCTGCGCCTGGGCGTCAGCAGCATGACCGCGCTGGAGAATATCCTGACTCGTGGGGGAGTGCCCCTACAGCAGATTGTCGCCAGCAAGTTTGTCGCATCTGGGCAAATGCTGCGCCGGGAGCGATCCTATGAGGGGATTTCCTTCCAGGCCAAGACGGTGTCGGTGGATCGGGAGGTGGCGGATAACTTCTCGGCGGCGATGCGGGCGATTAAGGATTTTGACCGGGCCAAACAGAAAGCGGTAAAGACCATCAGTAAGGAGGTGAAGGCTGAGGCGAAGGCACTGGGGGAAGATGGAGCGATTGGCGAGGTGGGAGCCCGGAGTACTAACTTCACCTCGCTGATGCACAACTGCATTGAACAGGGATTGCTGGCTCAGAAAGCAGATGCCACAGTGCAGGAGGCGATCTCAGCGCTCCAGCGGGGTGAGAAGCCTGTGATTACGGTGGCCAACACCATGGGCAGCTTCATCGAGGCCTATGCGGAGGCCCAGGATTTGAGCCCTGGGGATGTGCTGAGTTTGTCCTTTGGCGATTTGCTAGAGCGGTATCTGGAGCGATCCAGGGACGTGGTGGTGAAAGACTACCGGAGCACCTCCACCCGGATGCGACTCAGCGATGACCAACTCGGGGCCGATGCCGTTCTGGCCTATGAATCCGCCCTGGACTGGATTCGCGAGTCCGACTTCAGCGGCATTCCCATTAGCCCGATTGACTATATCGAGCAGCAGCTAGAGCGGGCAGGCTACCGGGTAACCGAAGTCACCGGGCGGACGGCGGGCATTGAGTATGGGGCTGATGGCACCATGGCCTACAAGGTGCGGCAGGGGGAGGAAAAGAAGGCCAAGGGCAGGATCGATGCCGTGGCCAGGTTTAACGCTGGGGATGCCGATGTCATTCTGCTCAACTGCTCGGGCTCCACAGGGATTTCGCTCCATGCCTCGGAGAAGTTTGCTGACCAGCGTCCCCGCCACATGATTGTGGCCCAGGCAGAGCGGGACATCAATGTGTTCATGCAGATGCTGGGACGCGTACATCGTACCGGGCAGGTGGCACTGCCCGCCTACACGTTGCTGATGGGCGATCTTCCGGCAGAAAAGCGACCGGGGGCCATTCTCTGTCGCAAGATGGCCAGCTTGAATGCTAACACTACCGCCGCACGGGAAACCGATATCTCCCTGAACAACGTGGTGGATTTTATGAATCCCTACGGAGAGCAGGTGGTGACGGAGTTGCTGGCCGATGACCCGGAACTCAACGCCAGGCTGGACTTCCCGTCGGCTCAGGGGGATAGCAGTGCTTCCGACATTGCCCTGATTAAGAAGGTCACCGGGCGGATTCCGTTGTTACCGATTGAAGAGCAGGAAGGACTCTACAGCCTGATTGAGTCCGAGTACCGGGATCTGGTGGATCAGGCCAGAGCCATGGGGGAAAGCATTCTGGAGGCCGACCAGCTGGATCTGGATGCCCGTCCCCTGGCGCGGATGGAGGTGGTGGCTGATGAAGGCAGTACCCGAAGTGAGTTCACCGGTCCCGTCTATCTGGAGATTGTCGATGCCAAGAGCCAGACGAAGCCTCTGACTCAACTGCAGGTGATCAATGCCGTGCGGGAGCAGGTCGGACTGGAAGGAGTAAAGACGGTTGAAGCGCATAACGGGCAAGTGGTCGAGACCCAGGCGCTGGCGCAAGTGAAGACGACGATTGCTCAGCTGGAATCCGAGACGGAGCAGTATCGGCAGGGGGCATTAGCTGGGAAACAGGACGCCAAAGCCATCGACAAGTTGAACAACCGCATTAACCAGCAACTGGATCATGTCGCCAGTGTGCTGGAAGAGTTTCCATCGGGGACGCCGATTCGGCTGATCACGCCAGCCAGTAAGAGCATTTTTTACGGCGTAGTGGTCGGCATTGATGCGAAAAAGCGTTCGGGCAGTCCAGCGGCTCCCAACCGCTGGAAGATGCGGATTCTGGTGGCGGATTCAGCCCGGCAGTTGACAGTGCCCCTATCCAAGTTCAACACGGGACGAGGTGGGTCGCTGGAAGCCACGGTTCAAACCGAAGATTGGTTCGGAAATGATGTCTACTCCCTATTTGACAAGCAGCAGGAAGCGGGGCGAGTCAACCGGCAGATTTTCACGGGCAACCTGATTAAGGCGTTTGAAAAGTACCCCAATGGCAAGCTGGTGAACTACACCGACTACCAGGGGCAGGTGCGTCAGGGGTTGATGATGCCCAAAGGCTTTGATATTCAGGAAGAATTGACCAAAGAACCGGTCGCATTCAGCACTCCCCAGCAAGTGATGACGTTCGTCACAGAGCTGACCAATCGGCGGGGCATCGTCAAAACCCTGGATGAACTGCTGATTCTGAAGACCCAGTTCAATGGCGAGGGATTCGTGCTGCAAACTCCCAAGGCCAAGGAATCGGGAGGCAAGTATTTTCTGGATGAGGGGCTGATTGCGGTAGCCGGGTCTGACTTTTACTCTGTCAGTGACCGGATGGAGGTGGTTATCCCCTCAGAGCGGCTGGAGCAAACCCTGACGGTGCTGATGAATCAGCGGAATTACACCCTGGCGGCGTTTGAGTCGAAGGATATCGCCCGGCAGTTTCTCGGGGTAACTCTGCCAACGCTGGAGAAGGTGGAGGTAGAAGAGCCCAAGATTCAAGCCATCCCTGGACCACAGGTCATTCAATCTCCGGCATCTGGCCCACAGGTTGAAACCCCAGAACCGGGTTCTCCATCAAATGCCCCGACCACAATGTCCCCAACTGTGCCCAGTCGTTCCCAGATGGGGCAGCTCGAAAAGCGTATTCTCCGGTTTTTGAAAACGGCGGGGATTGACCAGACGGTGATGGAGACGAAAGAGTTTCACCAGCGGATTCAGAATGAGCCCTTCATTCCATTAGTAGTCGAGCGGCAGGGAGACGAACTCTACCTGACCCACTACCTGACCCAGAACGGCGACATGTTCATTGATGCCGAGATGGTGTTTACGGTGCTGCCGGAGGGGCAGCTACAGTTTAAGGAAACTGCCGTTCAAGATCCACGGGGAGGTGAGTCGCGAATCCCCGATCGGCAGTTTGCCCAAATCTTTTCGAAGAACATTCTGAAGCAGGGCTTTGCGGAGGCGGCAAGGGCTCAAAGGGAGCAGATAGAGGAAATGACAGAGCCTGAGGCGGAGATAGAATCTCCCACTTACAACTACAAGCCTGAGATTGACCGGCAAGCCTTGCCAGCGGATATCCGAGGGTATATGGCGATCAAGGACCAGTATCTCGATGCCCTGGTGCTGGTCCAGACGTCGGACCAGCGGTTCTATGAAACGTTCTTTGAGGATGCCCAGCAGATGGGCCAGGCCCTGGAGTTGATTCTCACCAGCAAGGAGTCAGGAATTCCTGAAGTGGGCCGAGTGGTGGCCGCAGGCTTTCCAGTTAAGAGCCTGGACAAGTACCTGGAACCCCTAAGAGAGAAAGGGCCGTTAGTCCTTGTGGACAAGGATAGCCAGCCTGTTGTTTATTCTCAGCAAGCGGTTGAAACCGTTGAAGCTAAAGCGGTATCGCTACCAGAACCTGAATCGTCTCCTGATCTGGTCCAGGAACGAGACTCCCCGATTGCTGACGAGCCAGAGTTTCGAGTTCAGAATCTGTTTGATATAGAACAGTTCAGTTCCAGTCCTCACAATGGCCACCATGTTCCATCGGGAGCTGATCCAGCCTGGAAGCCCTCAGCGGAACCGAAACAGGTTTTACCGACAGCAGAACAACCGAAAGCCCGACCGGTAAAGCCATCTATACCTAAAGCACCGGCACCTAACCTGCAAGAAATCGCTGATGAGGTGCGAGAATCTGACCTGGAAGCGGTTGCCGCTAACCTTGGATTGGATCTTGACCGGCACGATAAACACAAGTGGCGGGATGGCGACCATATCATCAGCATCAGCGGTCCCCTGTTTATGGATTGGCTGGCCGATAAAGGGGGACGGGGGGCAATTGACCTGGTGATGCATGTGCAGGAGGTAGAGTTCAAGGAAGCGGTAGAGTGGCTCTCTGGGCGAGATTTATCCCAACGCCCGGCAGATTTCCATACCTATGCCCATGCAGAGGAGCGAGAACCGCGCTCTCTTGAAATGCCAGCAGCGAATGAGGGCAGATGGGATGCAGTTCGAGAATACCTGGTGGAGACTCGCAAACTCCCGGCAGTATTAGTGGATCGGCTGCATGAGCGAGGTTTAGTTTTCGCTGATGATCATCAGAATGCGGTCTTTGTTAGGCATAGCCTGACAGATAACACCTGGGTGCGGGGGGAGGTGACAGGAGCGAGTCTGCGAGGCACCTGGGGAGAAGATAACCACTATCATGGGCTGGCTCCAGGGTCTGCCAGAGATCAGGGTTGGTTCTGGATTGGCACCGGCAATGGTCCGGTAAGGCGGGTACTGCTCACAGAATCACCCATCGATGCGATGTCTCTGGCCTTGCTGGATAAGGAGCGACGGGTTCAGCCAGGGGTAACGATCTATCTATCGACGGACGGCTCGGGTGGGTTTCCAGTTGAAGGGTTAAAACCCATCCTCCAGAATGGGGGAAGAGTTGTCGCGGCATTTGATGCTGACCAGGCGGGAGAGATGATGGCCTGGCGGTTGGCTCACCAGTTGCCGGGGGTAGAGCGGCTGACACCGAGCCAGAGCAAGGACTGGAATGAGCGGTTAATGCATCCTGAGCAGTCGGAAACAATGGCTCAACCATTAGCAAACCAGGCCCAGATAAATCAACTCTGGCAGTGGCATTTAGCGGCTAAAGTCCTCGGTAGGCCAGCGGCTTACTTGAACCGAATTACTGAAGTTGCTAAGGAATCGGTCAAAGGAACTCCCCTATCTGAAAAAGCTGCTACAGCAATGGCTAGAGACATGACCCAGTTGGCTCAAACCCTGGGAAAGCAAAGGCCCGTACCGAAACCTGCCCGCCCTGTAGAAATAGAGCGGTGATAGGAGGAGAGCTTCAAGAGGGTTTGACGGCCAAGGCGACCAGATCATCCTGATCATCCGGTCCCTGGCGGGGGACGATTTCTGAGTGCGCGATCGCAAATCCAACCGCAGTTAACTCTTTAAGAATACCTTCCGCAGCGCCGATATAGCGGGTTGCAATTCCCTCTCGATTGATAGTGCAGCAAGACATTGGATCAAAGTTGGCCTTCATGAGTGATTCCCCCATCACCTCACCACACATGCTCTGTACCAGGAAACCCCCTCCCGGTTGCAGCACTCGATAAACACTGGCGAGGGTTGCCGCTCGGTCTGGGCCAATGATGCAGTGGAGGCACCGCCCATCAACTACCAGATGGAAAAAGTTATCTGGGTAGGCCGCCAGGTCCAACACACTGCCAACGGTGAATTGCACCTGGGACTGCTGGGCTTGAGCTTTCTCCTTAGCCCAGGCGATCGCGCTGGGGGCAATGTCCATTCCATACGCCTCATAACCCTCAAGACCAAGCCAGATGGCAATATCTCCCGTACCACAGCCCAAATCCAAAATACGGCTACCGGATGGAATGGATAGCTGTTCGATAGCTTGCAGGATACGGGGGCGAACCACCTGGGTATGGTCTTCTTCTGACGTCCAGCCATAGGCCCCTTCCGCTTTCAGGCGCTGATAGACGCTGTCATGACCGATATAGTTGGTTTCCATCAAAACTGATACCCCAGTAGGTCAACCATTCCGCTGGGCCAAGCCTTTCCGGAGAGTCCCTTCACCATCAGTTCTGGTAGAACTTCCTCACCAATGCCAAGGATTTGATGCTCATGGATTTTGAGCCAGCGTAGAGGATTCATAGGAGCATAAAACCCATTGCGACGATAGAGGTCAGGTTTGAGCGCAAAGAGAATCATGAAATCGACCCTCGAACTCTGCCCCAGGATGCTCCAGCCAGGTCAACATTTGAGTAGCGATGCCCTGATTGCGGCACTCCGGTGCAACGCACACATCAATGGCCCCAAAGATGCGCAAAGGGCCATCTTGAGAACCAAGGACCCGGTATTCAACCCCCATTTGGCCAACCAGAGACTGGTTTTGCCAAACCAGCAATCATCGGGGAGGTACCTGTTTGTAGTAGATTCGCGTCACGGTTTCTCCAGGTGCAGCAAAACAGACCTGTAATAGTTCCAGAATCTGACCTTGCTGTTCCGGCGTAATCCGAAACTCGTCAATTAATTCGAAATTCAGGGGTTCAGAGGGCATTCCGGGTGTGACCGTCTCTTGATCTTTAAGGAGGTATATCAGCTGATTCAACAGCAAACTGTCAATTTCCTGATACAGGCTGCAATTCCCTGAGGATATGTTGTTCACCGTTTTCTAATACCATGAGCATGGCCAGAAGATTGGCTTTTCAATGCTTTCCGGTTGCTCCTGCACCTGCGTTGGTTTTGACCCAAAACTAATTCACCTCTCCATCACAACACCATGGGCTACATCACAGAGTTCACCACCTTCGCCGTCAAACTGGGTAAGGAAGCCAGGGCAGAAGAATGGATGCAAGTTTTACATCAACGCCAGGCCGAATGCGTGGACACCCTTGGACTCCAGTTGGTACGCTTTTTCCAACCCTCGAATCACCGATTCACTGCGCCGATAGTCCCAGGAGTCGCTGATGGTCTTGCCATCGATCAGGCGAATCCGACTGGCAACGATATGAATGTGGTCATGATCCTGATCCGTATGGCGATACACCACGTCCTGACATCCCTCAAAACCCATTCCTTTAAGGTAATCCTGGGCGATCGCCATCCACTTCAGCGTATCCAGATATTCTGATTTGGGAAGTGATAACGAGGCATCATATATCGCCCGTTGAACCCGCCGATTCTGTTGGCGACTGGAGCTAAACTACGAGGCTAAGGTTCTAGGATTCTGCCCCACCATATTACCTCCAAGAAGCTCTGCGCCTTCCTTCTCATGGAGATAGTTCAAGACTCCACTAAATGAGGTTCCCTTGACCTGATTGCTAATCATCCCTTGCCCTGGCAATCTCCCCAGGAAACCCTCACTCCAGGGCGCGTTGCACAAGGCTTTGCCAGTATTTTAGCGGCTATTGGTACTTCGGCATCTGCGCCTAAACCTCGCGAAAAATCTCCAGGACGGAGCATGGGCGAACGGCCTTCTCCGCGTCCCCACTATCCAATGGAAAAAACGAGCCTCTAAACGCAAAAAATCCGAGTCATTCCCGGATCATTCCAAGCCAATGACAGTTTAATTTCGAGCTTCTTTGTACTCGATGCCTCGGGTTCAATCGCAAATAATACCAATTTAATTTGAGGATGCGCTTAATACAGCATTGGTGATGAACTCCCATCCAGTGACCGAGCGAATGACATC